>ENA-UOTX01000822-UOTX01000822.1-compost-metagenome-genome-assembly--contig:-NODE-822-length-29172-cov-5.071834_pt1 | contig 29172 bp, 22 predicted proteins | sample MGYA00238143_ERZ746982 | MGnify/ENA primary metagenome ERZ746982 (study PRJEB28758, sample SAMN06268862) | compost metagenome | isolation source: single cell | place: USA: California, Emeryville, Joint... | reverse complement strand
TTTTTTTTGGTGATCGTATTGGCCAGATCATTTACGATTGTTTTGGATAGCTTTCGCTTTATGGCGCGTGAGGCAGGCCTAAGTAGTGGGTCATTTCTTCTCTGAAAAAGCTTTGAATACATCTCGAAGAAAACATTTTTATCTCACGCACGAATAGGCTCGAGAGAAATTTAATAACACTCTCAATGATTTAAAAGAGGAAATATTTTTTGATTGACTAATATTTGATTGCCTAAATCAAATTAACTCGCATTAGTTCTGACTTTTAATTTAAAAAACTCAAACCGGTGCTACACATACGATAAATTTCGGGGTCGATTTAAGAGGATATGAGCTCTGAGTGTGAAGTCATTTTCAAGATAGAAGTCCATACACAATTCAACGAGACCGTTCGAGTTGTCGGAGATATTCCGGAACTCGGTTCATGGGATCCAAACAAAGGATTTGAGCTGACAACAAATCCACAACAATACCCAGTCTGGTACAACAAATCTAAACTAATGGTGAAGAGAGGTACTATTTTTGCTAGCCTTACGTTCTCACTGCCCTTTATTTGAATGTCATTAGGAGTGCAGATCAACTATAAAATAGTCATTTTTAACGGAAGTAGCTTCGATCGATGGGAAGATTTACCTTATGGAGTGAATCGGACTTACAAAGTCAGCTATGACAAAGTCCTCTTAGAAGGTCGTGAAGGCGTCGCCTCTCAGAAGGAAGTGGTGCTGGTAGATGCTATGTCGAAGCAATATCTTGATGAGCCGAATTCGCTGATGTCAGTTGACGATGCGACAGACTCTGAAGATATAACCAAAATTCGTATCGTCAGAAAAAACCGACTCAGCACAAATCATTTTAATCCTTTCAAGCTAGCGGAATCAGACGAGGTAACTGAGTTAATTCTCCAACGCAAATTATTTCACTCTCAACTTTCTTCACTGAATGTCCTTTCCATCATTTTCCGATGTATTTTCTTTCAAAAGTATTTAATAGCACATGATTTGTTAGAGTTCAGATGATCTAAACGGGAGTCGAGATTTCTCCTTGGATCTATCTCCTGTCAAAACTCGATTTACGAAGATGGATGGGAGCCTTAACATGTTCCCTGAAGATCCTATAGACAGTATGAGTCGATCAAAGAGTAGGCGCAAGGACAAATTGCTTTCTACCACTCCAATTAAAGAGGACGACGAAGACCAACGTTTGACTTCAATTTACGAACAACTTCTTATCTCGAAGGGCAGCAATCGCGTGTTTCAGGGTTACAATAACTTTTCACATCATGAGCCAGTTTTCTCACACATCGAAGAAAGCTTGAAGCTTTTCAATATTGAGAAAATAGCCCAGCTGGTTATTGTATCGCTGACAATACCGTTTAATATCAAGATTATGGATGATGAATCAAACAAGATGAATGCTCTGTTTGGCCGTTACAGCCGCATCAAGTTCGAAGAAGACAAGCGCAGTATCGCCTGGAATCTCTATAACACTCTGAAGACACGGTTAGGGAGCAAATTAACTTGGGTTGGATGCATTTTCGACTCTTTCCCGTCAGATATCAAAGAGGACATCCGAGACTCATTGACTCATTCGTATAGCATCGTTCCAATATTCATCAATGATCCAAGCTATGGGATAATACGCAGAGACGCTCAGAAGCTCACCACTTACAATGAATTCAAGGGAGATAATCTCGGAGATAGCTGGACGAGACTTGACAGCTTCAATCAACACATATCACAGGCTCTCTCGCATCATTGTCACCCAGAAGCGATAATAATGTTTCTCCACAAAGAGTTTATGCTGGTTCCTCAACTGCTCGTACGAGGGATGCCAAAGCTAGATATGTGTTTCTATTGGGACGAAAGTTTCCCTTCGATTATGAACCGATCACGAACTCTCTATCAGAAGGACAAGATAGTGCAATCTTTGCTTAATTGCAGATCACTCATCTTCTACAGCCAAGGCGACCTGCGCAATTTCGCTGATTATTGTGTTGCAGCCTATTCCTGTCAAATGATTTCGAAGAAAGGGATCTTGATACTCAAATACTACGGACGGCAGATCGCGATCGACACCAAGGTACTTTTACTCCAACCAGGCCTTCCTGTATTCACTGAAGGCGAAAAGGCGTCAAGTCAGCTGCAATGCATCGACCAATTCCTCAGCCTTGTTTCGGTGTTTACGCCGGGACAGTATGACCACATTGAAGGATTTCTCATTGCAATAAAAGGAATTCGACTCTTAAAAGGCGGCAAAGCAAGACTCTTCGTGATCTGCGAAGGGTTTGACCCTCCTAACTGCCAGTATATTATCGATTCTACCAGATCACAGATGGACCCGAATTTTTCTATTGAGCTGCTTCGTATTGATGACCATGGTATCACTCTGGAATTCCTGAAGAAATGCGATATTTTAATTGACGAGCAATACGCTGAGGTCTCTGTTAACAGCATTGCAATGGAGTTTATGTTATTAAACACGAAACGAGCTCTGTGCTTGATAAATTCAAACTATAATAGCGACTTCCGCTCGGGAAATGTCGGAAAATGCGATTTTGCCAGCACAAAGGACATCGAAAGAGGAGTCAACAAGCTTATTGAGAAACTTCTGTTGGTGACTCTTCCAATAACGGCAACTGAAATCGAAAAATTGGTTTTTGAAAGTACATGGCAGTCATATGAAGGAGTTATCTCAGCTATACAATTCATCAGCTCATTGATGATAAACAACCAACTGGTCTTTACAAAAGATGGTAATGAAAAAAAGACTATTGCCATTAACGAGGAATGTAAAGTAATCAAACCAGAGCAACTGAGCAGAGCTTCGAAAGCTCAGAATCGTGTGATTTTCATCTCGATTGATAAGCTATTGAAGAAGGGTAAAAAACTTCATTTCCCGACAAATAGTCCGGAAGCTGATTTGGTAATATTTCAAATCTTTAAGCAATCCGAGTTCAATCACCTTCTCCTCGAGAAAATCGAAAAACTCGCGACAAAATCCAACAATGTGTTTGTTATCAGTTCTCGTAGTCAAAACTTCCTTGAAAAACTCTTCGACAATCCCGAACCGCTTAATCTTATCGCAGAAAACGGATGTGTTTACAAGAACGCTAACTCAATGACCTGGTACCCGATCTCTCGTTCCAAGAAGTCGTTGCTAGATGACTGTTGGAAGGTCATGGAAAATTACACCTACAAGTTGGAGAATGCCTTTATTAAGAAAACTGAACACTATTTGAGACTCAAACTAAAAGCAATGGATAGCAAAGCAAATGCGATGCTATTAAAGACACTTCATGAAGAATTGAGTAATGAGATAGAGAAGGTTGAAACTTTCGAAGTCGCGATTTACGACAAAAGCGTCCATGTGAGACCCTATGGATTAAATAAAGTAAACTTTTTATAATTTAAGATAATTCTCAAAGATGATGGATCTTAGGGGTCATTGGTTCAAATCATCCTCCAGAAAGTATATGCAGAGCACGGGAAGATCGACTTTGTGGTCGCATTTGGTCGGTCTGAATCAGATGAAGAGATTTTTGCAGGAATTCGCAGGAGTTTCAAGATAAGCCAGGAGATTTTCACGCAGGTAAGCCATGTGCACTAATTTTTTCATCTTAGAGATTTTCTTCTTTGCTAGAATCTGCCAATTTATTGTAAGGTTGGAATTCGACCGACATATGCCAACTATTACACAAAGAAAAAAGAAGATGTTCTTTCTCTCCTCTCTAAATTACAAGAATTTGCCTAGCCTCATTTAGGCACTAGGAATTTATTTCGTCTGAATCTGATTTTTTGATAAGAAAATATGATAAGTAATATCTGATTTTGAAACAAATCTTATAGAAAGTTAATTCCCCCTATTTGTTTTTTGTTGGTGTTGTTGTTTGAAATTGTTCCTTGGTTGGAGCCAACGCCATTAATACAAATATTTCAGAAGTGTATATGCATTTGTTGTGAAGAATTTTTGAAAGAAAAAATCAGGAAAAAAATCAGAAAAAATTAGAGCAGAAGCAGAGATTCACAGAATCCTAATAGGAAATCATCTCTTAATGGAATATCACAGGAAAACAACGCAGTGTTAGAATTGAAGAACTCAATATATTCACGATTAGGCAATAAAAAGGTAACAGACTTTGGCGGAAAATATACAGCAATAAAATTTATTCATATAATTGATTAACCGCTTTAATTACAAAAGAGCGAAGAGCAGTTATAATTACAAAATCTTTCTGTTAATCATCTTAGCGAAATATAGCACAACTGCAAAATGGCTTCCGCTTACAAGAAAGTATCCACTCTTAAACCTGCGCACATCGTTAACTCATCCTTGTTGTTAGTATTATGATCCTGCACAAGTTGAATCCGACCAAAAGGACCTGATTATCTCACAATTAAAAGCTGAGCTCTTCGAACTCAGACAAAATGAGAAAGATTACAACGAACTGCACACGAAGTTGAATAATTTGGAACATCGCTACAACCTCCTCCAGGAAGAAAAGGTAAACTCGATCAGTTGACCACATCTCTTACAAATACAAAACCTCATAGACTCTTAATGAGAGAGATTTCAAGAGCAGAAACGAAATCAACACCAAGACCATCCAAAACCTCAAATACGACGTCGATGGCTTGAAAAACGAGCTCAACGCTCTCAATGGCGACCTCCAAGATCTAAGGATTGATAATAACGGAATCAATGAGCTCATTAACCAAAGAAGCACCGAGATAGCGAGACTCAAGGCAGAGTTAGCCGACGTATTCGACAGTAATAACAACCTCCAAGCTGATAGAAGAGACCTTGAAAACGCTGTAATATATCTCTCTTAAGATCACCAACTAATTATTTCGTTACATATACATAGATTCTTAGAACAAAGGACGAAAATAGACAACTTGAAGGGGATCTCAACAACGAAAACAGCCAGATCGCTGAGCTCTCGGACAAGAAACAAAGACTTGAAAAAACCATAAAAGACCTTGAATACGATCTTGATAGACTCGACGGCCAGAACGCTCAACTCCAAAAGACACAAGACGGCTTGAGATCTGAAATCAAGAACAAGAACGACAATATTAGATATGCGGAGCAACAGCTCACTGACCAGAAGAAACATATTCTTGGATTAGAAGCTGACATTCAAGATCTTAAGAGAGCTCAAGACAAACTTAGATACGACACTCAGACCGTTCAAAAGAATCAAGAGAATGAATACGCTAAGAATCTCGATGCTCAAGACAAGCTTGATAAGCTTGTACGATTAATAGAGTAAATATACTTCGATTGATTGCGTCGGTCGTTAACAATCATTCTCATCATTTGTAGTGACCGTGAAGCCCAGATTGCCGAGCTTAAGAGAACATACGAAGATTTGAAGCGTGATCACATGCAATTGATCGACTCGAACGATGATCTTGGTCATGATATCGACGCTCATCTTAAACACCTTGAATTGTTAACTGTTCAAAACCACGAGGTAATTTTTTGAATTGCGTTCTCATTTTCAAACTGCTATCTATGTAGCTCGTTAATGAACTTGAGAGATACTCGGAGCAAGATGAAAGAGTCAGAGCGATTTTGGACAGAAAGGATAGAGTGTATGAGCTGAGAAGTAAAACCGAAGGAAGAATGAAGCAATCTCAAGTCGCAATGAATAGCTCTCTTAGAAGCCCTGGAAAGAATAGAGGAGGAGACTATTAGATCTAGATATATTCAGGCTTTTTAGAAATAAGAGAGTGCGAAATAATATTTTGTAAGACAAAAGCACATTTACCTGCAAAGTTGCTTTTTTTTGATTACCATATAGAACTAATTGAAAAGAAATGAACATGAAAAAAGTTATCTTTCTAAAAAACTCATCATCATCATAGAAGGCTGACCACTATTCGTTTCAGCTACTCTAATTGATGATAAATCAAGATAAGCAACAACATTTTAGCCGCTTCGTCACATTCATATATGGAGATTTCATTTTGATATCATGTTTCTCCTGGTGAAGTTTACATCAGTATACAAGAGAGATACAGTTTATATTTAGAAAATAAAATGAGTACAGTTAAAGTACAGAAAAATTGGCTGTATATATTGCAGATTTGACTCAAAGTGTTGAAAAATCTAAAATATTACAAGGGTAGTAGTCCCTTCCTGGCTTATTCTTTATGAAGCAGTCCAATGAGGATCTTATCCGATTATTCACGTGTTTTCAGAGCTGTTCTAAATAGCGTTTGGCCAATTTTTATCAGCATTCCGCCCTTTACTTCGAAAAAATCTCCTAAGAACAACCAAGTCCCGTTCGTACTGGTCTTTTCTCCAAACCCATCTGATGCATACCACGCGCCATCTCGATACTCAAAACTACTCTGATATCTCGACAGAGTATTCCCATCAAATTTAATTCCACAGTCATTCATTCTTCCGATTTTAATGACTTTCTCTTCCTTTGGGAAAGTGAAAACTTGATCCATTTTCGGTCCATTCAAAAACTTTAGGATTAACGTGTCTTTCTCAGGCGCCTCTTGCCCCTCGAACATCGTTTTATTATCTAAGCTGCCATCGCTTATCGTTATCAAAAGATGCGAATCGCTGAATGATATGATATATCCAGATTTGACCTTCATTTCTGTTTCGATTTTGATAAAAGTCCCAGACCCTTCGCCTAAATCTTTCAACCAATAGTTTTTCAACACTGTATCATACTTAAACATGCAGTGTCTCATTCCAACAGTCGGGTCGTTGAGTAAAAGGTCATTCATTAGTTTCTGCTGCGAAGTCTTTGTGGACAGCTTATATTTTTGAGAGCCAACGTAGACAATCCCTTCTCGTTTATTCCTGCCGCCTTTGGCTATACCAGCAGCGTTTATTACAATTTCTGATAATAAGGGAAGCACATTGCCGTCGGCTACAGTCAAGATGAGTTCTGGTGCAAGCGCGACTTCTTCAGCAGTTATCTTAAAAGGCTTCGACTTTTTATTGGCGCCTTGATTAGAATCGGAGTCGTATTCAAGCTGACCGGCTACATGCGGTGTTTTTTTACTGCCGTTTCTATTGTCGTTCTTGATAGTGATCGTTCCTGAACCTTGATTATCTGCTGAAGCGCAGCAATACGCGAAAAGCGCTCTCAGTTTTATCATTTTGCAGAGGAGATAATAATTGGCGACTGTTTAGGGGGTATATTCACGAATGCAATAAAACTAAATCAATTCAGTTCAATTAATAATTAACGTCAACAATTTGGACTATGAAAATTAAAAAATGAGCTCTAAATTTTAAGTGTGATCAGGACTGTTGATAGCATTCGCTAACCCAATGCTATATATAATAGATGTAATGTGGCTAAGATCGAAAAGAGTAACGATCTCGTCTCTTTCATCCTGAAATTGAAAAACTATAACCAAAACATTTGACCAATCTCGAAAAAACGATTCTGGGTACAAAGCTGATCAATTCTTGATAGAATTATAGCTGAAAAGAGATTTCGAAATATTTTTGAACTCTATTTCAAAACCGACATTGAGGCAGCCACAATCCTTTAACTGAATGGAGCTTGAAGGAAGTTGTTGAACCTTTACATTCTACATTTTGAGGGTAGACGTCAAAGAATGAAAATATAAATATATATGGTGATGGCAAGTGTTTTAACAACTATCTAGTCACAGAAAGACTAACCAAAAATAAATGAAAATTTCGAGGATTTTATGTTGAGGAATTTAGATTACTTCTTGTCATATTTCTTAGCTCGAATATAAACTATCAAGGGATGCTCATTGACCATAATTTCTTATATATTTTTTAACTTTAAATGGATTTTATTCTATAACTCAACACTTCCACCATTCAGAATGGTTAATTGCCTTGAAAGTTGTCAAGAATATCTTGCCAATCTCAGCCCTCCTGAATAATCAAAGGAATTACTGTGATGGGGCCAAGTTAATGTGTTTAAGTTCATCCAAAACCTGCTCTCTAGCAGTGATGTTAGGGTACTTCGATGCTCCTTCCTATATTCATCCAAAAGTTTAGAAATGACGATTTTACAAACAAAAGAGTTACCAAGTTTCTGAATGGTTCAAGAGGACCGAGCAAAACATCAGGTCTGATATGAGAGAACAAGGTAGATGAGATTCTCCAGGTGGATCTCTTCTCTTTCAAAGCCTTTTGGTAAGCTGCCTCGGTGGCTTCGTTATAAACGACTTCATGGAATCCGGCAGCAATATGGCCTCCTGTAAGCATCTCGAGTTGAATACCAGCTTGAAGTAAAAGGCAGCCATCAGGAACGGCAACAGGGATCTTCTCTCCAGTTCTCAACCAGACACTAAGTCCTGGGAATCTTGATTTACCGTGAATGGTGAGGAAGTTCAAATCTAATCATTCAGTTAGAGAGAGAGATCAAAATAATTATACCGTAGTGGAAGCCAGCGAAGATAGTCTTTTTCTTGTATCGAGAGAGGTCGGAGCCTGTTGGAGCCAAAAGATGCTCGCCACCGTCCATTCTGGATCTGAAAGTGCTTTGCTCAAGATCCAAGCCAACAGCAAGCATTTCGCTGACGGTCTTAGTGGCACCGACCATCAGATTTCCCCATCTGTTCATGACGGTTTCCCATTCAGGGAAATCCTTTGGGATAACTTGAGGCATATCATTGTTGTAGTTAAATCCTGGGTCTTCCATTCTCCAGAAGAATCTCCACTTGGCATCCTTTATTGGCTTTTCTGGGCTCCATGGCTTATGCTCTGGCTTGTACTTATTGATGATATCAGCGTGCTCTCGGGCTTGCTCAGTGAATTCACCAGTGGCACCGACTTGATAGTTGTATTCGGGCTTAATGTCCTCAACTTTCTGGTTGGCATAGTATTGTTGTCCTCGGGATTCGAAATATCTCTCCATGAGATCCAAGAACTCGTTGTTGTGGCTCTCGTTGACTCTTGGGTCTCTGATGACAAGGCATCCGTATTTTCTGAGAGACTCTTCGACGGCTTTGCAATCATCCTTCTTGATATTGCCATTCAAGAAGTTTGCTGTCTCGATGACAGGGACTTTCTCGATGGTTGCAAACCCTCTTTTGAACAAGTTCTTTCCAACCTGGAACATTTTTTTTTTGTAAGTAAATATTTATTTATTATTTATGTCCAATTCAGGACTCTTTAAATATCAACGCCTGTAATTCCTCAAATTTTTGGTTCTCTGAGAATTACTGCCCCTAATTATAGTCGAACTCCAAAAACTTGTCATCACCTTAGAAGACTGGTTTCAATAGCAGAGAAAGCTGAGTAACAGTGAGGCGTTAGTATTCTTTATAAAAATTGAAAGGGTTTTTCGCTATTATATTTGAGATCAAGAGCTTAGTCCACCTTTTTCTTCGAAATACTCTGTTTCTAAGGAAACACACCAATGAGTTCATAAAATTAGCTAATTCACCAATATTTTAGGGTCTGTACTCTCTTCTTTTAAGAATTTTGACCCTTTAGCATCTTGACATTAAGCTTTCATATAATTCAAGCTTCAGGAGTCATAAACTGCGATGTTGACTCAACTGTAGAAGTAGATCTTAGTTATAAGGTAACATGAATATTCTATGAGTTCAATATTTTTTCAGTCATTTAACCATCCTCAAGAACCAAATATAGAAGGTCTTTCGAACGTATTACATCAATTAATGGCAATTACCCTCATGTGAGTGGTCCTTTCAGTATCTTTAGTTCTCATTATTAAGAATTTTTCGTGTTATTTAAGAACAAGTGGCAGTTGGGTCTTCAACTCGCGCTTATTAATTAAGTTCGCGGTTTTTTTACCGAACTCATAAATTTAATATGAATCAGCTAACTTCATAAACACTAATAATTATAAGAAACTATTCAGTTTCAATACTCACAACTTTCTTAGAGCCCTTCTCTCTCATAAAGATGTCGAATAAAGTCAAGAAAGCCGTCCTCAATGACAGCACAAACACCCACAACAATTTTTCTCACCCGCCCATCCCCTTCTCACGCTCAAAATCGTTCAAGGATCCTCAAGTGAGTCATGAATTCAACTGTCATTTCTCCTTTTCTTCGATGACTCCTCTCTCGAACGCTTCTCTTTCAGCCTCCTCGCTCTCCTTTGCCGATGCTTCCTCTATGGTCTTGTCTCAAAGCTCCGATCACTACGAAACAAGCTCAAATTCCACTTATGACCAAAATGATAGCCTTATCTTGAACTCTACCATTAAAAACAAGAAGAAAACCGTGACCGATGACACAAAGTACAAGACGGAGATGTGCAAGAACTGGATAGAGCTTGGCAAATGCAACTATGGGAAAAAATGTAAATTTGCCCATGGGAAGCACGAGTTGGTTGAAAAACACGTTCCCAACAGAAATCGCTACAAGTCTAAGAAATGCAATTCGTTCTTCACGACGATGTTTTGTCCGTATGGCGTGCGCTGCATGTTTGCCCATGAACAAAGAACTGTGGAAGAAATCAACGCTGAGACTTACTACCAACGGTTGCTGAGGTTCCCAGAATTGATGGACAATCCATATACAAGAAATAGAGCAAGACTCCCTGTCTTTGAAAACCTTGAGCAATCAGGGATGACATTCGAATCCTGCTTCTACACGGAGATAGGTTCGGTGTTCGCAGGCCAGCATGAATTGAGCATTGGCCATAGGATGTTTTCGTTATAAACGGTCGGACCATGATTTATGAAGCTAACAGTCGAACTCGATTGCTGGCTGTTTGTGAATTACCTGAGAAATCAACACGATTGATTCTTTAACTATTATCTATAACCTCTAACCAGATGACCACTGCCGCTACCCGACGAAGAAGAAGAAATAATATTTCGATGAATTTATCTATATAACTATATAATAAATTGCATCACCATGCATCTTTGTTTCAATAAGCTCCACATATTTATACTATTTCAATGAGAATTATATATCGCTTTACTCAATAACAAACTACCTCACCTTCAATATCTCATAAAAAGCTATTCCTTAGGACTATTATTGCTTTATAACTCAACAACTTTGAATAAATGAAAGTGGAGAACTATTTGAATAAGAGATCTCAAAACTTGTTGTTAAGTTCATCAATCAAGCCCTAACAGCATGCCCAACGCTGTCACACATTTTCTTGTGGGAAGAATTGCCAGGAAACTTCTTCACGTAAATAATAAATCTTCAAAGTTAAGTACAAATAGAGAAGTCGTTTGGGGGTGGGCGCTAGTGTAATATGTCTTTTTAGTTTTTTCTTATGCATGTTGCATCAATTGTGCTGATCAAACCCGTGAATTTTATTTTCCAGAGGACTTCTGAATTAAGAAATTTGTTAGTTCAAATTATTCTTCGTACTCGATCAAGAGATGTTTAAGCATTTAGCAAAACTTTCAACTCCAATCAAGAGTGCAGCAAGATACAATTTCAGAGAGGCTTTCGCAGTCAATGAGCTTTTCTACCAACCAAAGGGGTTTTATACTAAAGAAACAGGCCTCATCTTCAGAAACGAAAGGCAAGGTTACTACATCGACCCTAACGAAGTGGCAAGGAGACTGGTTAAACTTATGGCCTTGCATGACAATGTCAAAAACCCTGAAAAGATCACTCTGGATTCAACTTTTATAGAGCATGGATTCGATGAATTGTCGTTTGTGGAGCTGATGCTTGAGGCAGAAGATGAGTTTTATATGGAGTTCCCTGACGACGATGTTGAGAAATTCCGAACTGTCAACGAAGCCGTCCAATACATTTCTCGAAGTTTCTATTCACAGTAAGTTTCGAGACAGAAGAAACAATGCCATAGAAAAGTTGATTTACTGCATGTGCTGATTATCAGAAACTTTATATGCGCAATAGTTTTCAGATTCTGGCTCATTGGACTTTAATTGTAATGAGATTGATGATTTTGCATATGATACATAGCAAGTTTGAATCTCTCCATAATAAACATGAGCTAAGTATATTGGAATTTGTGCTTAGGAGAATATCTAAGAAATTTTTCTGAACAATTGAAAGCTGGTGGTGATCGAGTCATAGAGGCAAGTGTAGTTCGCTCATCATCAGTGCCTTTGAATGCAGCTGACTTGATAAACTTTGAGGTTTAAGTCACTACCTGGCCCGAAATCTATTTGAAAAAAAGTTTTTGATGACAGTTTAAGCAATCTAAATCATTCACTGATAAGGTGAAAAGTGGATATAATGCATTGTAAACGCTCTTTACATAGCAAGATTGAACTCGCCCTTGCTGAGAGATGAGAGCAATTTTCAATAACATAATTTAAGTCGAAGAGTTGTGCTTCACGAATAATTCAAGGATACTTTCCGCCTTAGGAAATGAATTCATTCATCAAATGAGCAAAAATGGCAATACCTATTTTCGAATCAGTCTGTAAAACTAAGTTACAAGGAAATTCTTCTGCAAAAATTTTAGCGCGTCCTTTTTCAGGTTGAATTGAATACCTATGCAAATTAAAAACGATGTCTTTTCCAAACGGCAATAGGAATTCTCTCTCCCATTACATTATACTCAAGACTTAAGTTGAAAAAAAAATTGGCTCCTTTATTGCTACTTCTCAACTTTCTTGCCATATTAAGAGCATATTTGATCATCTCAAGCTGTTTGTTCTGGGAATGATGGTGCGATGCTTTCGTTGGTCCGAAAATTGACTAATTAAAATAAAATCAGAATTGAAGTAAATCTAAACCGATCCTGAAAATCTGATCAAATACCAACTTTATCACATGTGATTTCTTTGATATTCTCGACTCAGATAAGGCAAAAACGACTGTCCTACCGCCACTTTACTGCTAAAATCCGACACTTTCATAGATAACGAGATGATTTGAACAAGCCTCTTCATATCAGATTCCGATGACACCATGTTAAAAAGGATTCAGAATTATATTTAACAATTATTTTATCAACAATGAAAGAAAGAAAAATCCCAGCACAAAAAGAGGACAACTCACAACCTCGCTACCAGCCGCAAAAAGAAGCTCAGTGTGAACCACAAAGCAAAATACCAAGAGAACACACCGCCCTGAATACTCAGAGGACGCCATTGATTCTGATTATCTTGAAGTTTCCTTTCCTTCTAACGAAATTCCTTGTCAGCTACTTTGGTTGTTTAACGTACGCACCGTTTTACATCTATCTCAGGATCTTCCAGGTAAAATATTATCATTCCATGACCAATATTATAAAACCATATTACTAGAGCTTCATCTTTGATGACAGGTTTGAAACAGACAACAGTTTCTACCTCACATTCTGTCTGCTACGGTATATTTTCATCTATTGCCACATTTTAACTCAAACAAACCATGATTAAAGAGGCGTGCTGGCAGCTATACCCTTTGCTTTTGGTTGTTTTGTCAGCTACATTACCACCTATTATCTCTATGAGAGCACGATACAAGAAGGAAAATTAGCCATGGTCGTAGTTGAATTTTTCGCTTGGGTGTTCTTACTCTTCTCATATCGATATGGATACCTCACTATGTTCAAAAAATTCCAATTTATGCAACTCAAGAGTCCTTGGGAGTATCTCGCCATTGTCAAATACGGCATTGAGGACGTATTTTCCACCGTTCTCACCTTAGTAAAAATCCTTTTTGATTTATTGGGCTTTTACTATATTTGAAAAAAGGTCGTCGCATTCCTCTTGTTCCATGTCAAGAAATTATTCTTATTCAAACCTGAACCTCATAAACGCAAATACCTCCGGTTTTTGATTCATTTATTCGGGTTATCTCTGTTGGATTGGTTTACCGCGGTTTTCTGGGTTGTGCTATTCGTATTCCCATGGAGACTGGGCCATACAAAAAGACTCATCACCCAGACTATGAGTGCCTCAAATAATGAAGCTTATACACGTGAGAATGACCTTGAGAAGAGATCAATTGTGATAGTTCAAGCCTTCGCTACGATCTTGGAGCTGCCTTTAGTTCTACTCTTTGCGATCCTTGCTGTATGGCACACGGTTTTCAAGAGATTCAGAATCTTCAAATTGCTAGCGCTGGCTGATGTCACACTGTAAGGGTCATTCTATCACTCTTGAATACTTATAATTTGTGTTAGGTGGAGAAACGTTATTTTCCAGGAAACGGTTCTTATCTTACTTGATATATTGACTTTACTCGAAACGCTGATATGTGTACTCTCAATCTATAAGATTCGGACAATGATTACAGTCTACGACCGATGCTCATCCAAGATTCAAGAAGGTATTCGGCAAACTCGGACTCGACAATTACAAAACCAGTTCTTTACTGAACAAGCAAAAGAAGACGTTGCCGAACTAGTAAGTGAGATCAGCTATATTGAAGGGGAGAAGGCAGTAACAGTTACAAATAGTGTGTGTAAACTGCTACTAGATATCATCGCTTTCGTTTGCTTGCTTTTCATTCTCATTTTACATCACCGCTATCTGATTGGACTTAAGCTCTACGAGTTCGAACTCAACAAGAGACCAAACTTCGGTCTCAATCTTTTTTCGACAGAAAAGCAACTGAGGGATAGAATTAATAATGCAAATAATGCTGAGGCCCACTACAAGGAACAAACCCCTCATGTTCATTGGAGAATAATCAGACAAGCAATTGGAGGAATAACTGATCTTTTGTTCATTGGATTTTTCTTGTGCCAGATCATTTCGCCTTGGAGAATCGCAATGACCATGGGCACTTGCTCAAGGAAATTCAGGGAAATTAGCAGTTTACCAAGAGTTCATAATAATTTCTATCGTGACCAACTGCAAATTGATGAGCGAATGGGTGAAATTCGCAGAGAATGCTCCTGGAATTTGATAATGTCGATTCTCGATCTGTTCGGTCTGGTCCTCATGGCTTTGAACAGTGTTGCAGTTTGGCGATTCTACTATCAAATTTTCATCATTAAAACCGTGATTAAAGCACCTCATCAGGAAGTTGTGAGCAAACTCAGAGTATGGCAGAGCCACCACCGCTTCAACATGCTCATTTACGCAGAATTCCAGTTCTTTGGAGACATTCTGATTGATTTACTCTTTCTCCCGTTCTTCTTGGTCATCGCTATCACCCCCTGGAACTATGGTAGACTTTACCATTGGTTGCGATTATCAAAGGGAGAAGATTTCGACGAGCATCGGTCAATTGTCTTCCATCTCTTCATCATCATAGTATCTGGATTCCTGGCTGTAGCATCTTGGATATTTGGCATTGGCTCTCTCTTGAGAATCAGGACGTTTATCAGATTTGCCAAAATTATTAGAAGAGATCATTACAATGCTAAAGCTCTCCGGAAAAGTGGATATGATCACAAGGAAGAGAAAGAACTCGCGATTTCTAGTAAAACATGGATTTTTTGTTATGAAGGTTCTAACTATATATAATATTATTTGATAGAAAATTTGAAGTACTTGGAAGCTGGATATCTATGTCTTGTCCTCGTGATCCAAGATATTTTTGTTTTGGTATTCTATTTCCTGCTCATCGTCACCCAGATGAGATTCTATCGCTGGCTGCGAACGAGAAAGAGCTTCAAAGAGAAACTCCATCACGCAACAACAGTCAGAGAGATATTTGATATCGAGCTCGCAAAAAATAAACGCGTTATGCAGGAGGGAATCGCAGGCACCATTATGCTAGTAAGTTATACGATCGTTGGACTCGTCCTGTTACTTACAACCTGGAGACTCCCAACATTCTTATCAGTAATTCTCGTGCTACAAAATTATTTGCTTAAAGTTGGAATTAGTTGATCCGAAGGCCAGATTTTAGAAGATTCCTCGCTGAAAATTACGCGAAAAGGAAAAGGTTTGCGAAGGCAGAGGAGAAGAGAGAGTACATTGACAGATTATCAGGCAGCTTTTCCTTCGCTGTGTTTGAAGCCTGCAAATTTTGCTTCGTGCAGGTGATAAAGGATTTATATGTGATTCCGTTCTTTATGTTGACCGTGCTCATTGCTCCCTGGAGAATGGTTTCTCTGGTTAAGACGGCATATCGATATGCTGATGCTAACAAAGTCAGTGAAGAGATTGCTTTGGGGAGACAGGATATTTTTGAACGCTTGGCATTGGGCTTCATGGATTGGAGGACATTCGTGGAGTTGGTGATTTTGATAATGTTACCTTATCGCTTGCCTTTCTTGATCGCAATTCTAAGAAAGAATGTGTTTCGCTCTGAGAAAGAAGTACTTGCTGCTGAAACGAAACAATCCCCAACAGAAGACTCATCCAAAAGTCGTTCCAGTGGTCTCTCTCAAAATCAACAGCCAAAGACCAAACGATTGACTTTTCACAAATGCGTTCACATTACGTTCAAAGAGTTTTGCAAAGACGCTATTTATCTGCCATTCGGAATCTTGTCAGTTTTACTTGCCCCTTGGAGGATTATTACTATTTACGGAATCGTGAAGAGCCAAACTGAAAGAGTGCCAGGTTGGGAGAATTACAGGAAAATTCATTCAAAGAGAGGAGAGCTTGTTGATCTTTTTATGAAGGTGCTCACTTACGATCTCCTTTGCGAAATCATGACTCTCGGACTGATCCTCACTCTGTACAAAATACCAACAGTCCTCAAGATATACAACTCTTGTCTTAAGGTTATGTTCTCTGGTTCTCAGAAGGTAAGGATACCAAATCTCTTTGGGAATAATTTGGTTGGTTTACTTAGTTTAACAACCTTTATAACCTACTCTACACGGAATTGCTCAAAGTATTCAGAGATTTCAAAGCATTTTTGATGATACTGCTCATTTGCGTGATCATGATTAGAGTCCCGTTCTTTTACAAAAGGCAAGCAGTTTTTTAAATTGAACATTTCTGAACTAAATAATATGATTTTTAGACTAATGCGACTGAGAAGACGTCGCCAAGTCGAAGCCAGGGAGCGAGAATTGCAGGCAGCAATGAACAAGAAAAAGGCGGAGGAGATAGAGAGCGGACTTAACCAGATAAATTGGGACATATATGGAAAAGTAATTTATTTATATTATTGCTTCATTATCTCACGTTGTTGCATTATTTATCGGTAGATTTCAGAATTCCTTTCTATTACAGATATGGCTCATCTCTCTCAAGTCAACCGCAAGTTCAGAGACCTAAACAAGAATGACCTTTACTGGAAGATGCAATTTGATAGAAATTGGTCGAAGAAAGCTCCTTGTATAAACTATCATCAAATTACAATTACACTCATGTATTGCAATTTACTAAAGCTAACCTCGCTGCGACAGCTTACAGAGAAAAATGCGCTAGAGCGTTTCTTGAAGAAAACAGCAAAAAGTAATCATCTCGCCTCACAGAGGATATCGTTATTATTATTTATTAGGCAAAATAAAGTTTTAGATGAAGAGACACGAGACCGGTTACTTGGATACTACTACATAATATTAGACGAAAGCGCGCAGTCACTATTCAGCTCTCCACATCTCATCCTCGTCCCTGGCAAAGTGATTGGATGGATTTGCTATAAAATACACCCAAATTTAACAATTGAGTCTGCTAAAGGCTTGGCCACAAATTTTGCCCCAGAATATGATGGAAATCCAGCAGTCGCTATACTTCCTCACATTTTAGTAAGCACTTAATCTCAAATAATTTCCCTAACTTTGCTTAGAACTCTGCAGATCTCACTAGCTTCTTCAATATTCATAAATTGGCTTTTTGCTATGCAGTCACACTAATTACGCGGTACATTAACGATGTTGCTTATCTGCTGTGTTCGGTCTTTTACCACACGCTGACGGTCCTAACGGTCGGTAACACAAAGCGAATAGAAGTCGAAACCATCGGACACTTCAGTAAGCTTTGTAACACAGCGATCGCCTATAAATTTGATAGGGAGAACTAGAATCAGAAATAGACTCGACCCAATTCCTGAGCCTGGATACACTCTTGCAACGATAAAATGTTCGCTTCAGACGATATTTACCATCACATGGGGTATTGCTATTCTTGCATTAGCTATCGCTCCAGGGACCTTCTACTACAAATACCTGCAAAGGAATCTCCTTAATTCTATTTGTGGAGATCTGATGATCAACGTTATTCATTATGCTATGATTCTCAACGTGTGTGCGACGTCAGTTCGAATATCCGAAGGGTTTTCAGGTTTCCATCCTGAACGAAGTAATATTTGTCATAATTTGGGTTTTGAGTATTAACCTTTCTCAAAGGCTTCGAAATGTTAGGAAGAGGCATTGTCAGAGCAGGACGATTTCTCCTTCGTATTATACTACTTTTTCACTTGGTTTGAACATATATCTAGTGCCGATCTACAGAATAGTCGCAAGAATTCTCAAGTGGAGCTTTACAATAACTAGAGGGGTTTTACAATTCGTTTTTGAGACAATAGAGCATCTATTCAAGTTCACATTGAAGGTAATTAATATTCTTCACCAGATTTTTCTTAAGCTTGCTTCTGAGTAGTCGATTAAAAAGATGATCAGAGGAATGAATGGAAGATACGTAAAAATTCTCATGAACTTCACGGAATTCAGTCTGAAAATGGGCTTCTTTGGGGATATCCTATTGCTCATCTTCGGTTTCGGATGGATGTTCTGGCCAGGATTCGCTTACTATTTGTACCAAAGATACTACCCTGACACCTCACGGGCGCTGATGATACCATTTATCTGATAGTCGGGTAATATAATTTCTTTCTTAGAGCTTTTCTACAAATAATATGGGTTTAGGTATAAAACAATTAGTAAGGTATCTGAGGCAGCTAAGAATGGAATCAACGTATCCGGGCTTACAAGGCACAGTAAAGTAAAAAGCCATTGAGAACAAAACTGTCTTAAATAATATTGACGTTCTATCTGTTGATATCATGCAGTAAATGGTTATATAGAATCGTAATTTATCATCAACAATCAATTTCTTAACGTTTGAGACAAAAATCTTCTGATATGATGACTTTCTCGACTTTTCTAAGTTTATTTTTTTGATTAAAATTAAGTATTATCCGCTTTGTAGATGAGCCTTTTTCCCCTCTTCCTAATCTATGCGATTTACCTCGAGCGTAACAACTAGACTAATATGAGAGATCTATTTGTTGCAAAATGGTTCGGCTGTTTGTGATCTAACTCAAATTGGATGAGTTAGGCTGGGCCGGAATGATGGTGCCCAGATGTTTCCTACTTAAAGAGTCTGTTTATGTAGGCACGTACATTCGAGCAGAACAGAAAAATATAGAAATGAAGGAGCAAATCGAGACCCTTAGTAGGTGTAAGTCTTTCTCTTGGCTTTGTTTGGAGTGTCGTAAATTGTTGGATTGTTGCCGAGCTCGTTGTTTCTCCAGTCATCCTCAAAGTTGTCAGCAGCTTGTTTCGCATAGGCAAGCTCCATCAAGAATTCGAACATATCATCGGTGCAAGCGTATTGAGCCTCGTAGAATTGTCTATAGCAAGGGTAAGCCTTGTATTTGGTTTGGTCAAGGTTGTAGTCGTAGTTGTCTCTTTTGTCATAGTAGATCATATCGCATCTCCACCATTTTTCAAATCTCAATGCGCACCTATAGTATTATCAGCTCATTAGTTCAGATTTGACGAGAAGTAACTCACAAGAAGTAGTAATCCTGGTAGATTTGATGGGTGGCAGCAGGAGTGATAGTCCTTTGCTTTGGTCCAGTGGCGGCTTGGAAGGAATTCTGGAGGAAAAAAACATTAATGTTTCAAATATCCAGAATCTGCTTACTGTTCTTCCAGTTGGACTCATGCCAGGGTAACCTTCAACGTCCTCAAGCGCCCCTACGAAGTGTTAACTTTAAGTAACGCAGTCATGCTTACATCCTTCGAAAATCAATGTGTAAAGGTCTTCTGGTTCGACCAGATCATAATTCTTGGTTCCCTTGTTGAAGTACATGACCTGTGCAAGTGCGCTAAGGGCAAGGCAAAGCTGTTAAGAGTACCTTGTTGTAGAGTCTGAAGAAATCCTTGAGTTTGGTCTTTTCCCAGACAGCATCGGTTCTGAGGAGATAATCTTTGTCATATTCCTTCCAGTTGAAATCTACATAGCATTATTGAGACAAAAGATTGGAGAAACGCTCTACTCTTCGTTGAGAAGTCGTAGTTGGCAGGGACTTTGCCAAAATCGCTGGTAATTTCTTTCTGGGCCATGAGAATCTGGATCTCTCTCTGTTTTTTGTTTTTGGAATTAACTTTGGTAACTAATTAATTATTTCACTCTAAAATATAATTCCTAAGAAATCATTGAGCTCTGCCAGGCAGCCGTGTTTGAAATATGAAATTGGGAAAGTAAAAAGCATAAAATGCGCTAGCAAAGTAATGCGCGATTTTTCAATGACGATTGCTGGCATTTATGTTCGGAAATCAAGAGTTTCTTCGCCGATTTATTTCCAATTCAACCTACCTCCTATCAACTCAATCCAGAGATGCTGACTTTGATTGCTATTAAGATAGTGACACACCTCATCATTTTCATCGCTTCAGGTGAAAGATTTATTAAATTGGCAATGATGAAGGGCAATATTGAGATATGTTTTCTCATTTTACATTAAAATAAAAGATTGAAGAATTAGAAATGCATCTTCCATGATCAAATCATTAGTTATTTGTACTTTTTTTCAAATTCAGAAAATTCGTCTCCAAGACTTTTTTTCACCAATCTGCGATGAATATTACCTGCAATACTAATAAGATTGAGAATTTCTTTCGAACTGGCAACTGCTTTTGCATTATTAAGAAAAATTAGAACACGAAATAACAAATTGGATTGATTTTAAATTCTTGCTAATCTCAGATAACGGCAGCATAAAACAACTATACTTTAATATCTAGAATAAATTCAGAAACAGTAGAAGTCCATTATATGTGTAGTGCCAAACAGTACCTTAAGTTTACCATCATTGCACTAAAAGAAATATTGATCAAATAACACTAGAATCTTCCAGAAACCAATTTCCAATCATTTTGGCAGAGCAACTTCGAATAAGAAGGATTTTATTGGTACGAGTTAATCTTTGCGGAAGGATCTATCTGTTCTATCAAAACATAAATGAATTACTGATAATTGCATTCTATCTAAGAATTGAGTCACAAAGAAGAAAGTGATATGGAGATAATTGATGTCTAAACTTCAATCTAATTAATTCTGTTGGTGCTTGGACGGACACCGCTATTACTTTTGCCAGAATAAGTTAAAACTCGAACTGGTATTAACTCATGAAGTTTTTGAAATTTTCTTACTTTGAATTCGAAAAAGAAAATTACATCTTTCTTTTTCACGGACACCTATTGCCTTATGACAAATGAAATATAAACTGCCAAATAATCTCTCCATTGATGTATCTAGTAGAATTTTGCGTCAAAATAGTCAATTCTGCTATCAATAGTGATTGTATTCACGCAACCCGATCTCATCTTTCTGATCAAAACACACGTCATTTGCGATTTTTTCCCACGTAATTTTCTTTTGTCGTACGTACACTGTCACCAGTTTCTTTCCTTCCAAGCCCATTGCTAAGTCATCCTTTGATGGCACTCCATATCAGTCAGTCGATCGGAAAAGAATCAAACAAGAAAAAAACTCTCCAAACACAATTTCGATCAGTTCTGTTGAAGCTCTTAATAAATCAGCGGATATAAAAGGCTCTCAATACTCATCCGAATTAAAACAAAATTATCTCAATATGAAAGAAAAAAGCATATCAAAGGTAGATGGTGGCACATATGCCAAGAATTCACAAAGGACGCCATTGATCTTACTCATTCTGAAGCTACCCTTTCTGCTGACTACCCTTTTAGTAACCACTCTGGGATGTGTGCCCTTTTCACCATTCTACTTTTACTTGAGGATTTTCCAAGTAACTTTCAACCCAAAGCAACACAATTAACGCCATTGGCTATGATTAGAGTTTCATTTTCAGCGAAAAATTTGGTGACGACAATAGCTACTACCTCAAATTCTTTGCTCCACGGTAATCCGCGTTCACCTTTCATTTTGAAATGCTAATTTTTTATTAAAGTTTCGTGTTGGCAACGTTACCCTTCGTGTTTGGAGGCTTTGTTAGCTACATCTCAACGCTGTACATATACAAATACACAATACAAGAAGGACTGTTTATTATGATTGTGGTTGAATTATTTTCATGGGCTTTCCTGCTCTTTTCCTACCGGTTTGGATATCTCATCATGTTCAAAAAGTTCAAGTTCAGACAACTCAAAAGTGTGTTAGAATATCTCACGATTGTCAGATATGGACTTGAAGATCTCCTTGCGACTGTTCTTACTATCGTAAAAAGATTATTATTGCAGATTTTTGAAATTGATGTCTGTTTAAAAGGCCGTCACTCTGATGATGTTCCATTTTAAAAAGATATCCTTGTTCAAGGCTGAACCTCATAAGCGCAAATATCTGAGATTTATGCTACATCTATTCAAACTATCGCTTTATGATTTATTCATTTCGGTCTTTTTGGTGGTGCTATTGGTATTCCCATGGAGACGAGCCCATGCGAAACGAGTTATGGCCCGATGTAAGATTTCTTGGCGTCAGTCTTGGTTAAGTGACGAATAAATTGCCTGTATCTAGATGAGAAAGATATTATGAAGAGAGCCGTGATAATTGTAGAAGCTATAATAACGATTCTAGAATTGCCTTTGGTGCCGGTGGTTGCAATCCTTGGGATTTGGCACTCGATTTTCAAAGGATTCAGAATCTTCAAACTGCTATCACGGGCTGACGTTACATTGTAAAATCATTCAATATAATTGAAATTATAGCATATCCATTAGGTGGAGAAAGATCATTTTTAATGAGGTACTCTTGCTCATTCTCGATGTCTTCGTTCTTCTCGAAACCTTACTATGTGTGTGCTCCATCTATAAGATCCGAACAATCTCTGTGGCATATAAAACCTGTTCAGTCAGAATTCAAGAAGCTTTTGACATGTACGAGAACGGACAAGCACATAATCCCATCTACCCCCAGCCACCAAATCAAGATATTATCACATTATTACCAGCGATAAATCAAGCTGAATACCAGAGAGCCTTAGACGTTACTGCCTGCTTATTTAAACTGCCACTGGATATCATAGCTTTCGTTTGTTTGGTATTAATTCTCGTTCTAAATCACCGTTACATACTGGGACACAAACTATACGAGCTCAATCACAATCGCAAGGCAGAGGTTGGGCTAGGACTCTTTTCAACAGAGGACATGCTAAGGAAGAAGATTAGCAAGACTGACCCTCAGTTCAGGTCCGAGAGCATCCTCGAACCACATCAGATGATCGCTAGACAAGCAGTTGGTGGTGTCGTAGACTTGTTATTCATCGTGCTTTTCGTTTTACAGGTCATCTCACCTTGGAGGATGGTGATGACCGTCGGCACTTGCGCAAGATTTTTGAACGAAATTCGAGAGATACCATATTCCCAACAAAATATACGCGAAAATGAAACAAGAGTCTATGATCGGATGGGTTTGATAAGAGGAGAGTGTTTCAAAAATCTCCTAATGTCGATGATTGATTTGATTGGCTTTGCTATTATTATTGCGAGTTTAGCTGCAGTCTGGAGAATCTATTATCAGGTCTTCATTATCAAAACGGTGAGAACAAAGCCACATAAAGAAATTGCAAAAACGCTCGGTGTGGTAGAAAGTCATCACCGCCTAAATATGCTAGTTGCAGCAGAATTTCGATTTGTTGGAAGCATTCTGGTCGATTTGATCTTCGCGCCTTTTGCCTTAATTGACGCTATTGCATTCTGGAACTATGGCAAGCTATACCATTGGATGAAATCGTCAAAACATGATGATTTTCAAGAGCATCGCTCAATCATCTTCTATATCTTCGTTGAAACCATGTCTCAAGTCCTAGTCGTCCTATGCTGGGTCTTTGGGTTCACAACTATCCTAAGAATCAGCACATTCTTGAGATTTATGAAAATTATTGAGAAGGAGAAAAACGACATGCATGCCTTCAAGAAATATATCGAGGGGAATTACAAGAAGCTCAGAGAGCTCGCTGTTTCTGGTAAACCAAAATCTGTCTTGATGGGCGATATCTAACATGTTTATATAGAAAATTTGAAGTACTTCCAAGCAGCCAGAGTATGTTTCATTCTCATCCTGCAAGATATTTTCGTAGCAGTGTTCTATTTGATAATTATCATAACTCAAATGAGATATTCCCACTGGCTGCAACATCGAAAACAATTCAATGAGAAACTCCTCAAAGCAACAACAATCAAAGAGATATTTGAAATAGAGAATGCGAAGAATAAGCAAATTGTCCAAGAGGGTATTTCCAGCGTGGCAGTGATAGGTAGTTGTGTGATAGTCGGTCTCATCCTATCGCTCATAATTTGGAGAGTCCCAACGTTCCTATTGGTAAGAGAGTTTAATTCAAACTAAGTGATGACTGATGAAATTGTAGTTGATCAGAAGACGTGAATTCAAAAAGCATCTAGCTGAGAAATACGCCGACAAGCAACAATTTCCCAATGATGCAGCACGAAGTCGGTTTATTGCGAAAAAGGCTGAAGATTTCACCTTTACGTTGTTTAAAATCTGCCAGTTCTGCTTCCTTGAGGGTACCAAGGACTTTTATGTGGTTCCATTCTTCATATTGGCTTCAATTATTGCTCCATGGAGAGTTGTCTCATTCATTAAGTTGATATATCGTTATGGCGAGGCTCACAAAATAAAAGAAGAAATCACTCTCGCGAGACAAGATATATCCAGAAGGTTAGAGCTGGGATTAACAGACTGGAGAACTCTGATAGAGATTGTGATCTTGGTCGTAGTCCCTTATCGGTTGCCTTTCTTAATTGCAATACTAAAAAAGAATGTCTTTGACTCTACGAATGAGAAAAGGCTGGAATTTCAACATTGTGTGCATGCTACTTTTAAAGAGTTCTGCAAAGATATCATTTACGTTCCCTTTGGAATCTTCTCATTGGTACTCGCTCCTTGGAGAATCATTACAATATACGGAATATTAAAGAGCCAAGCTCAAAGGGCGCCTACTTCGAATGATTACAATGAAATTCCTTCGAAGCGATATGAACTCTATGAATTATTTGTCCAAGTCCTCACTTTAGATTATCCTTGCGCATTCATGACTCTCGTACTGATTCTCACAATGTACAAGATTCCAAAAGTCTTCAGAATCTACAGAGCGTTCCTCAGGCTTGTTTTCTCGAACTCAGAGCAGGTGAAAATTTCCCTTGAGAAATGAATTAATTGTTGTCTTTAGCCTAACAACCTTCGCAATTTGCTCTATGCCGAACTTCGCACTTTCTCCAAGGAATCAAAAGATCTCTTCGTGGTACATGTTTTCTGGATTGTGTTATACATACTCCCTTGGCGACGAGCCCATACGAAGAGACTGACCGCCCAATGTACATTCATTCTTCCTGAATAGTATACCTAACTGTTTCGGATAAGATAACAACGATGCCACTAAGATCAGAGTGATAATGTATCAGAGTCTTCTCTCGGTCTTGGAGCTGCCTCTAGTCACAGCTGTCTTAATTCTCGGCGTATGGCACGCAATATTCAAAGGGTTCAGAATCTTCAAGCTGCTATCACTAGCAGACGTCATATTGTAAGTTTGATCGCTCATTCTAAAACTCATATATCTCTTGCAGATGGAGGAAGATCATTATTTATGAAGTATTATTACTTATTCTCGATATTTTCGTCGTTGTGGAGACGTTGCTTTGCGGAATATCAATTTATAAGATCCGGACCATTGTTGAAGTGTACAAGAATTGCTCGACTATGATGCAGACCTCGTTCAACGTTTGCAAAGAGAAACAAGTCGAAAATCCTTTCTACACTGAACCAGCAAAACAAGCTGTTTCCCAACTTTTGGAAGAAATCAGAGAAGCTGAATCTGAGAAAGCTTCAAACATCATCAAGTGCTTGCTCAAACTGCCACTCGATATCATCGCATTTGTTGGTTTGGGATTCATACTCATTCTAAATCACCGCTACATTGTGGGACATAAGCTCTATGAGCTGAATCATAACCGCAAGGCCAAGTTTGGGCTTGGTCTCTTTTCAACAGAGGAGCTGTTTAGAAAAAAGATCAGCAAAACTGACCCTCAGTATAAGAGTGAGGACATCTTTGAGCCTCATAGGATGATCGTCAACCAAGCAATTTATGGTGTTGTAGATCTGTTATTCATCATACCCTTCTTATGTCAAATCATCTCGCCTTGGAGAATGGGAATGACGATTACTACTTGCTCAAGGTTTTTGAAAGAAATTCGAGGGTTATCTTATTCAGCAGATTATATTGATGAAAATGAAACCCAAGTTTACAATCTTATGGGTTTGATTCGGAAAGAATGCTATGAAAATCTGCTGATGTCTCTTGTCGACTTGCTTGCTTTCGCCATCATCATTGCGAGTGTCATCCCAGTCTGGAGATTCTACTACCAGATATTCATCATCAAGACTGTCTTTAAAAAATCACACAAGGAAGTTGCTCAAATACTAGGCGTCGTAGAAAGCCATCACCGATTAAACATGCTTGCGGCAGCAGAATCTAAATTTTTTGGAATCATCTTAATCGATTTATTGTTCCTTCCTTTCTTCTTGGTTGATGCACTGGCATTCTGGAACTATGGAAATCTTTATCATTGGTTGAAACAATCAAAACACGATGATTTCCAAAAGCATCGATCGATTATCTTCATTACCTTCGTTGAAACAATGTCTCAATTGCTCGTGCTATTCATTTGGATCTTTGGCATTGCAACTATCCTAAGAGTCAGGACATTCTTCAGATTTGCTAGAATTATCGTCATAGAGAATCACAAAGCACATGTCCTCAAGAAGAAAGATGAAGACGAAGAAGATTACAAGAAAGTAAGAGAGCGAGCTATATCAGGTATGTCATACACATTATAGCTACATCTGACTAACGAAAATTAGAAAATTTGAAATATCTCGAGGCAGGAAGAGCATGCATTATTCTCATCTTACAGGATATTATTGTGTTGATGTTCTATCTGCTGCTTTTTATAACCCAAATGAGATTCTACCGCTGGCTTAGAAACCGAAAAGACTTCAAAGAGAAACGCACAGAAGCTACTACAATCAAAGAATTGTTTGATATCGAAGTCGCAAAGAACAAGCAAATTATTCAAGAGGGAATTGAGAGTGCCAAAATATTAGCAAGCTGCGTGATAGTTGGCATTATCCTATCTCTTACACTCTGGAGAGTCCCAACGTTTTTACTGGTAAGCCACTCTTCTTTGAAAATACATTGCTGATTATTGGTAATATAGCTGATCAGAAGACGTGACTTCAAAAAGCATCTAGCTGAGAAACAAGCGAAAACACAACACTTTTCGAAAAGCGAAAATAAACAAAAGTTTATCGAGGAAAAATCTCTAAGCTTCAATTTTACGCTGTATGCGACCTGCTGGTTTTGTTTCATGCAGGGCTTAGCCGATCTTTATGCTATTCCTTTCTTTATTTTGGCAACTGTCCTTAGTCCTTGGCGAATGATCTCTCTTTTCAAGACAGTTTATCGTTATGGTGAAGCATATAAAATAAAGGAAGAAATCTCTTTTGTGAGAAGAGATATTTTCAGTAGGTTGGAGTTGGGAGTAAAGGATTGGAGAGCTCTGATAGAGATTGTGATCTTGATCGCATTACCTTATCGATTGCCTTTCTTGGTTGCAATCCTCAAAAAGAACGTGTATTATTCTGAGAATCTCGAGAAAGAGCCATCACTAGAAAAGCAGCCAAAAGCAAATGGTGAACTGGCCCAGGTACTTTTGAAAGGATCCTCTCGCAACGCCAAACGATTGAATTTTCACAAATGCGTACATATTACGTTCAAAGAGTTCTGCAAAGATAGCATTTACGTTCCCTTTGGAATTTTGTCAGTTTCGCTAGCTCCTTGGAGGGTTATTACAATATACGGAATATTAAAGAGTCAAATTCAAAGAGCGCCGAGTTCTGATGATGTTCAGGAGATTCTCTCAAGGAGACATGAACTCTTTGAATTATTTGTCCAAGTCCTCACTTTAGATTATCCTTGCGCATTCATGACTCTCGTACTGATTCTCACAATGTACAAGATTCCAAACGTGTTCAGAATCTACAGATCGTTCCTCAAGCTTGTTTTCTCGAACTCAGAGCAGGTAAAGCAACCTCATTCACTTCTTTGAGAAATCATGCAATTGATTACTATAGCCCGACAACCTTCGCAAGTTGCTATATGGAGAAATTCTCAATGCCTATAAAGATTTAAAAGATCTCCTGATGATACATATCTTTTGGATTGTGTTATTCATACTTCCTTGGAGACGAGCTCATACAAGAAGATTGGTCGCTCAATGTAGGATCTTATTGCTTTTGATTAATCTTACTTACTCTTTTAAATTAGATGACAAAGATCTTGTTAAATTGGGGATAATAATGGGACAAAGTGTCATCTCGATCTTGGAGTCACCTTTGATTGCTGTTGTGGCAATTCTCGGTGTATGGCACTTAATATTCAAAGGAAACAGAATCGTTAAGCTGCTGTCATTGGCTGATGTTACACTGTAAGACTATTCCTTGACTTTCACGCTTAAACACAATTATATAGATGGAGAGGAATCATCATTTGTGAAGTGTTCTTATTCCTTCTCGATTTGCTTGTTGCTATTGTAACACTACTCTGTGGAGTGTCGATCTATAAGATCCGGACCATCATTGCAGTATACAAGGGTTGTTCAACAGAGATACAAAAATCACTGGATTTATGTAAAGAGAGGCAGATTGATAATCCTTTCGATACTGACTCAGAAAAGCAAGCTATTTTCAAACTTTTAAAAGAAATCAAACAGGCCGAATTCGAGAAAGCTTCAATCATTGCCATTTCTTTACTCAAGCTCCCGCTGGATATCATTGCATTTGCTGGCTTGGTATTCATACTCATTTTAAATCACCGCTATATAGTAGGACACAAACTTTATGAACTGCATCACAATCAAAAGGCAGAGTTTGGGCTTGGTCTCTTTTCAACAGAGGAGCTGCTTCGAAAAAAATTCCAAAAAACTGACCCTCAGTATAAGAGTGAGGACTTCTTTGAGCCTCATAGAATGATCGTCAACCAAGCAATTTATGGTGTTGTGGATCTGCTATTCATCGTACCCTTCTTGTGCCAAATCATCTCGCCTTGGAGAATGGGAATGACGATTACTACTTGCTCAAGGTTTTTGAAAGAAATTCGAGGGTTATC
>ENA-UOTX01000821-UOTX01000821.1-compost-metagenome-genome-assembly--contig:-NODE-821-length-29175-cov-19.390611_pt1 | contig 29175 bp, 12 predicted proteins | sample MGYA00238143_ERZ746982 | MGnify/ENA primary metagenome ERZ746982 (study PRJEB28758, sample SAMN06268862) | compost metagenome | isolation source: single cell | place: USA: California, Emeryville, Joint... | reverse complement strand
CCAGTCATCATGAAAGGTTGCCAAATCGAGATGCAGCTTTTATTATGTGTTATGTTGTCTCTTCCGAGATAGAGCTGAAAATTTTGTGAGGAATAGTCCCAACCGTTATAATCAATGTCTGATATTTCCCCATCTAGAACCAAAAGCTGGGATTCGTCAGCAGTTGTAGTTTTAGAAGCGTCCAGAATCCGAAAATTACCTTTTCCTTCATCTAAATCTACGTTGGAAAGTATGAAGTACCATCCACCCAACGTCGATACCCACTCTCTATCCACATCTTTGTTCGTATTAGTTGTGTGAATCGTGCATAATAGACGAGTCTTGTCTGTCAACGGAGTAAGATAACAGCCAGGATTTCGAACCGTATTGACTGTGTAATCGGATGTAAGCTTATATAATACTGCCCAATCGCGGTCAAGCAAAGCGATATTGGTTAAATCATTTCTGAACCACATTCCTATCATGAGTTTCCTTGCCCTGGCAAAATCTGAAGGGAATTCACTTGCGTCTATAACATCCATGGCATCAGATCCGCATGGGTACCGTCTATCTATATCGAAACTGCGGATGGCACAACAATAGGCGTGTTTAAGGTACAGGCAAACCACCCAGAAACAAAAAAGCCCTCTGATGTTCAGCATACTAATAAAGTTTGATAAACAGTTTAAATTATTAATTGAATCACCTCCGAAAGATAAATTGCCTTTGAATCACGAAATAAGATTCCTAAAGCCAATAAAATCCAGGAAGTAAGGATATTTTAATGACCATTCTCTGTATGAATGAACAGCAGGTATTATTGACATTAAATCCTGAGAATTGGAACAAATCATCAGCTTTTTTCCCTCCTCATTGAATTTTACTCACTGTCATGGACCCCATCTTCAAAAACATATGGACATCATCAGAACGGGCAATTTGAAATCCCTCGATTTTGAAATTCCATGTTGATTGGATAAGATTTCTCTTGAATAAGAGGATGTTTCTGCACTTTTCTAACGGAAACAGTTGAAGTTTTAAATGAACAAACAGAAAATGGGTGTTTATGAGAAAGTTTAAAAAAATTTTAAATCAATAAATATCGCTCATTTTCGAAATGGGGTTTTTCAAAATTGATATACATGAAAGCACAGAGCAATGGTAGCAACATTTGTCTGGTTTCATAGAGAAATCAATGTGCCGTGTTATCTTAAGTGCCGAAGTGGCATCGAAAGTCTAAAGGCAGAAAAAATTATATTCCGACTTCTAATTTGCACTATTTGTGCACAAGAAGGTATCTTAAGGTGAAAATTGACAATTTCCAGCAAAAGTGGGAAGGTCAAGGAAGAATACAATTCGACAAAAAATAATTATTTTCAGATAAAATGTAGGAGTTTTTGATCCCAATAAAGCATTTAGCTTTTTATTTAAAATCCCGCGTTTAATTGAGAACATCTGAGATCTTCCTGATATTTAACCAATATTATCCAAATACTCCTTGTTGAGAATCTCAAGAAAATACGCGACTGTCTACAGAAATTTAAGTAATAAGTATACCCAAGCTATTTCGTATCATTCTGACCTTCTTGAACAAGTCGCTCCAGTTATTGGGCTAAAATGGGGTGATAAATTATGAATGAGTAGTTTTAACTCGAAGAGACGTATTACTGCCCTCTTGTTGAGTTCATAGTTGAATTCTGAAAGAAATTCATGAGATTGCTATCTTCTTTACTTAAAAAAGATGAAAGGCTTAGATTCAAAATGCTATTAAAAGAAACTTGTGATCGCCAAAGGACACCAAGACTTGTCTTAGTTTTCAACGAACGAGGTGATAATTAACGAAGAGAAAGAAATTCATTTGGAGTTTGGATGAATGAACTACTAACGCATTTATTCTGTCTAATGAAACTTCATCCGGATTAGGTTGGCGTTAGCTTTGCTTGTTTCTAGCTGGTATTCATAATTTTCTTTCCATTTCGATGAAAGGGTATTACTTACATTCTTAATCAAATTTAAGAACTAATGTCAGAGATTTCGCAATAACGAGAGAAATTTTTCGATGAAAAAAAGAATAAGAAGAAGAATCACTAATTTTTTCGAGGATTCATTTATAATTCATTAATGCAGAGCTCGAACTCACATACTTTAACGGAAACACATAAATAGCTATGTTGCTAATCGATGGCTCTAAGAAAAGTTCCAAAATATGTGAAAGAGGACCGTTTTCGCGTGAATGGTCACCTTGAAGACTAGTACCCGTGATCCTTTTTTGTAAGAGGATGGTGAGAAGAATTCATCATTTCGATGAAAATTTGATAAAAAAGAGAATATTTACTTAATTTTTTTCTCAAATAAGCAGTTTAATGATTCCTAATCTTCCATTAAATGAAGTCACTAGCACCAGGGTTCTGTCATATAAAAGTAGAGATCCAAGGAAGAGAATACTGAGATAATTTTGGAGTATCTAGGATAAAGTTGTCAGCAGAATAGGAGTTGGCTAGGATTAGATTTCGCAATTCGATTTCGAAAAATTATTCCAAATATTTAGAATTTCGAGAGGTTGCTCACCTGTATCCCATGCAAACCAAAAGAAGCTGCAGATTATGTTATTTCGTGTTGGATCAAATTTTCTGAGGAAGAAATTATTCATTTTCAGTGTTTTAATAGCGTTATTTGTTTTTTGTCGAAAAGACCCGATGTCTTTATTCCATTTTAACTGAATTTGGAGCTAACCCTAGTAAAAGATTGAGAATTTGTGTAAACTATAAACACTGATGCTCAGCATACTTCTTTCGAGGAATTAAGACTTCTAGTTGATCCTCCTGAGAGATTTTTTTTAATCTTCATACTTTAACTACACCTCAATAATTTATTGTTGATATCAACTCCAAATGATGAATAATCTGCAAAATTCCACCATCTTGTACCAACAGATGTGCATAAACCAGCAGCGTTATCCTCTTCCCACACCTTACGGCAACATACAAATCCCAAATTTTATCAATTATCTCCCATTCAACGGTCATGACAATTATATCCCATTCAACAGTCATGCCCAACCTTGGTTTCCTCCGCATCTCCAATTTGGTTGGCAACAACCAGATTTTCAGAACCCTATTGCATTCAATGAGTATAACGGGTTATTTGGTTTCCAAGAACCCATGAACACTTGTATGAAAATAGAAAAAGAGGATTTTCCAGACTTTCAGGCTGAAGTCGACCAACAATTGCAAATTTTGGAGGAGATTAACAGTGGCACGAACAGAATTGCATTATATTTAGGTGAGATGGAAGCAGGAGTCAACATGGAAGCTGATTGGTATGTCACACCTCCAAAAACTCAGCTGGAAATGATAGTGGTTGATGGTCGTTGTGGTTTATATCTCTCTGGCTCGAGAGTTGGAGAGCTTAACGCAAAATATGAGGCGTTTTGGTCTTTAGAAAAGGAACAGTTGATTTGCTTCAAAATCTACACAAGTGGCCTGGACGAAGCGTTAATTCGAGTTTCTCTCCTCGAGAAAGCCCTTTCAACCCAAGAAACTAGTGAGACAAGCGAAGCTTTCACTGAAGAAACGGAATTGAAAGATAATTCTGAGATAATCCAACCGAAAACAAAAATCGTGAATAATTTTAGAACTTTATTTGCTGAATTGGGGTATTTATGCTCAAAGGAATCATTTATTGGATTGCTTTCCCAGAAGAAAAACCACAGGCGTAAAGGAGAAATACAAAGCAGTTCTCATCATGTTTATGATCCCTTTATCAAGGCCGAGCAGTTGAAAATTGTAGGAATTAATTTGGATGAGATAACCCGATTAATTTCTGATCAAATTTCGAACAAACTCAATTGTAAATTAAGAGGCTATCAAAACCAAGGTCTCCTTTGGATGCTAGCTAAGGAAGGAAAGCTGCCTCAACTGCACGATGCATTGCGGAAATTATCTGGAAATGCGGGGTTTGATAACAATGGCAGTCACCCTTTATTTGAAGAATGGACGATGAAAAATGGAACGAAGATGTACTTAAACATTCATAATGCACAAATTAGTACCCAAAAGCCAAAAACAACTGAATTTGTTGGAGGAGGAATACTGGCAGACGAAATGGGACTTGGAAAAACTGTGATGACGATAGCCCTTATACTCTCTAACCCTTGGAAAGAGGACCAAGAATTTTTGGCTTCTGCTGCATTCAAAACTTCAGAAATCAATAATGAAAATCCTGAATTAGATAATCAAAACATCATGCAGTTGCCCATTAAACAATCTAAAATAATCAGAAACAATGAGCCTAAAATGCCTCTGAAAGAATCCCAGAATCCAGAGCCAATGTATTCAAGCTATCGTAAGGGGCTCGGTGGAACTCTCATAGTCTGTCCTCCTATTCTAAGAGACCAATGGAAGAGTGAAATTGACAAGCATGCGAAAAAAGGCATCCTCAAGGTCCTTCTTTACGAAAAATCAAAGAATAAACATGCCTCGGAAGACTCTATCCTCGAAAATGACGTTGTAATTGTCTCTTATAAAACGCTTAGTGAAGAAATCCGAAGAGAAAATCCATTACTTACAAAGATATTTTGGCATAGAGTTGTCCTTGATGAGGCCCACTTCATCAGAACAAACACTGCTCTTTGTGCAAAAGCAATTTTTCAGCTCAAAGCGAAATACAGATGGGCACTTTCAGGAACTCCGACCCAAAACAAATTTGATGATCTATTCAGTCTCTTGCATTTTTTACGTATCGATCCATGGGGGCTGAAGAAATCTTACTGGAGAAATGTGATACAATACATTCGTTCGCAAGGAGACCCTTCATTACTGTATTCGGTGCTTGGCCCAATCATGCTACGACGTACAAAAGAATCTCTAAGTCTCGTCGACAAGCGAGAAATCAATCTTCCCCCAAAGACGATCGTCACGAAGCAAATAATTCTTAACAAAGAAGAAGCAAAAGCTTATCATGACTCAAAAAAAGCGGCCCTTGACGATTTCCTCACCCTCTCAAAAAAAAAGGAGTTCTCAAGAGAAAATTATTTCCATGTGTTCAAGCGGATTATGCGGATGAGACAGGTATGCGACCATCCACTGCTCCTCAAACCGACTCAGTTAGTCAATGAAAAACCACAAAAAGAAGACCTAACGGCCAAACTAAAAGAATTTTTGGAAGAACGTGATATCCACATCAGCAATGAGTTTTACACTCTAGACGGCCATCATTATCATGAGATACCTGAAATACAGAACGGGGTGTCAATAAAATGCCTTCGAGAGAAAATAAAAGCGCTAAAAAATAATGAGTCTGAAGATTGTTCAATCTGTCTCTGTCAGCCTCAAGTTATCGCATTTACGACCTGCGGACATATCTTCTGCGAAGACTGTATTTCCGAACACTTGCAGCGTAGCACCAGCTTCTGTCCGAATTGCAAAAAGAAGCTCACAGAAGACGATGTGCTGGTTTTCTCAAGAGACTTAGAATATAGTCCTGAGAAGACGTTAGAGTATAAGCCCAGCACGAAGGTTGCTGCAGTGATGGAAGAAGTTATTTCCATTGCTAAGAAGAGAGAAAAATGTATTTGCTTTACGCAGTGGTTGGGAATGATGAATATCTTTGAGAGCGAGATGAGTAGAGTTGGGATTAAATCTGTGAGAATTGATGGCAAATGCAATAAAGACAAAAAAAGCAAGATTCTGAGAGAATTTCGCGAGAACAATGAAATTACGGTATTGATAGTGAGTCTGATGCTCGGAGGAGTAGGCTTGAATTTAACTGAGGCGAATCATGTGCTGCTGATAGAACCTTGGTGGAATCCGGGAGTGGAAGCACAAGCGATTGAAAGAGTACATAGGATTGGTCAGAGAAAGCCAGTGAATGTGACGAGGTTCATTTGTCAGAATACTGTTGAAGAGAGGATGCTCGAACTGCAAGAAACAAAGAAAAACGTATTGAATATCGCTCTGGGACAAGAAAACGAGGACAGTGTTAATAGGTTCAGATATTTACTTGAAATTTAGAATTCCGGAGAAAACAGAGAAACAATAATGAAACAAGACTCACAATAAAATTTATTTACTAAAAAGTTTCATGGAAATTGATTATTTTATCATATTGCTTTGCAGGTTTTTCGATGCGGCATATTGCGAGATATTAGACTTGAGTCACCTTAGACTTCCAAGTCATGCAAGTCATGAGTAAATTCATGAAAGATAATTTGACTAATTCTCGTAATTAAATTAAATAAATGAAAATTTGAATATAATTGTGAGTTCTCAAATTTTACAAAAGCAGCCCTAAAGATTCTTAATCAATTTCATTTCTCTGCTATCGGCACTTTGAATCAAGATGAACTTCATCTAGAGTAGTTCGGAGTTATTGTTGCCTGTTCTAGCAGGTACCATCAAATTTTTTCTTCTTTTCCGATAAAAGGGTAGTTCATACTCAATTAATTATAATAGGCCGCTTCAGAGATTTCCCAGGACTAAAGATATTTTTCAAAATATAGGTTGCTAGTATCTCTTTTTTTTGTTCAGTCAGTCATCATTCCATAAATGTAGAGCCAGGGTTTGGATACTGTAGCGAAAATACGTCACTTGCGATGTTACTAATCGATGATTCTTTGAAAAAGTTACAAAATATCTGAAAAAGACACCATTTCGAGTGAATAGCCATCTTGACGACTAGTACCAGCGATCTTTCATTGAGAATTAGTGAAGAAGAATTCATAATGTCGCTGGAAAGGAGGATCTTCACTCGATTTTTTCCCAAAAAATAATCAGTTTAATAATCACAAGATCTTCCATTACATGAGGTCACTAACAACAGAGTTTTTTAATATAAACGTGGAGATCCAAGGAAGAGATACTGAGATACCTTCAGACTCTCTTGAAATACAATTGCTGGCAGAGTATGAGTTCAATAGGATGAAATAATAAGAAATTAGATTTCCAATTCTATTCGAAAATTCTACCATATCGATGAGCTGCTAGCTTTTTGTAGAAAAGACTGAATTTTTTTCTTCTTTTAAGTAAAGTTAGAGCCGAACTTAGTAAATCATTGAGAATCGGCGCATACTATAAAAACGAAGTCTACTTATATAATCCCTAGCTTATTCTCCCACGTTTATATAAATTATACTTATTAATCGCACCTTAATAATTTATTCTTGATATCAACTCAAACGATGAACAATCCCAAATTTCCCACCTCCGAGAAAGAGACTACCATGAACCAACGAGATCCTCTTCCCATTGGTCACGGCAAAAGACAATACCCAGATGATAATAATTTTATCTCATTGAATGAGAATGAGATAATGATCGGAAAACAGACAAATCACCTTGATTCTCCACAGCCTCTCCAAGTTGGCTTGCAACAACCTCATTTTCAGGACGTTAATCCACCTCCTAAGTCTGGCTTCCAAAAACTCGGAAACCCTTGCAAGACAATAGAAAAATCGGAATTGTTAGGCCCACAGGCTGATGGTGTCCACCAAATTCAAACTTCAAAGAAGACTAATAGTAGTAACATGGACAGAATTGCATTACGTTTAGGTGAGATGAAAATGAGGGTTGCAATGGAAGCTGATTGGATGATCACGCATCCAAACACTCAGTTGGAAATGAAAATTGTTGACCGTAGGTGTGGTTTATATAACTCTGGCTCGAAAGTAGGAGAGCTCACAAGATATGGGCCATTGTGGACTTTAATAAAGAAACAACTGATACGCGTAAAAATCTACCACAGCGGCGTAACTGTTCCAGATTTCCAAGCTGAAGCGACAATTAGAGTTTATCTCCTCAGAAAAGCACTTTGGACTCCAAGAACTAGTGAGGAAAGCGAAACGTTCACTGAAGAAACGGAACTACAAGATAATTCTGAAATTTTTCAAGCCCAAACTGAAACTGTGAATGATTTTCGTACTTTATTTCGTGAGCTAGATATGCGAAAAAAAATGGCATGGCTGGAGGAAAAAGACATTTGCAATTGGGAGATACATAGTCCTTCTGTTTATGATCCTTTTATCAAACTCGAGAACTCAAAAAATGTTGGTATTAATTTGGATGAGATAACTCGATTAATTTCTGATCAAATTTCGAACAAACTCAATTGTAAATTAAGAGGCTATCAAAATCAAGGCCTCCTTTGGATGCTTGCTAAAGAAGGAAAGCTGCCTCAGCTCCACAAGGTGTTGAGGAAAATATCTGAAAATCCGAGGTTTTATGGCAACTGCACACACCCGTTATTTGAAGAATGGACGATGAAAAATGGAACGAAGATGTACTTAAACATCCATACGGCACAAATCAGTACCCAGAAGCCAGAAATACCAGAATTTATTGGAGGAGGAATACTGGCAGACGAAATGGGACTTGGGAAAACTGTGATGACGATAGCCCTTATACTATCTCATCAAGAACGTTGGACGTCTTCTTCTGAAAAAAGTGGAGAAATCAATAATGAAGAACATAAATCTGACCATTCAGTGCCGTTTCCCATTAAACAATCTAAAATAATCAGAAACAATGAACCTAAAATGCCTCTGAAAGAATCCCAGAACCCAGAGCCAGTGTCTCCAAATTATCGCAAGGGGCTCGGTGGGACTCTCATAGTCTGCCCTCCTATTTTAAGAGATCAATGGAAGAGTGAAATTGACAAATATACCAGGCAGGGCGTCCTCAAGGTCCTTCTTTACGAAAAATCAAAGAATAAACAGGTCACAGAAGACTCTATCCTCGAAAATGACGTTGTAATTGTCTCTTATAAAACTCTTAGTGAAGAAATCCGAAGAAAAGATCCCTTAATTACAAAGATATTTTGGCATAGAGTTGTCCTTGATGAGGCCCACTTCATCAGAACAAACACTGCTCTTTGTGCAAAAGCAAGCTTTCAACTCAAAGCGAAATACAGATGGGCACTTTCAGGAACTCCGACCCAAAACAAATTTGATGATTTATTCAGTCTCTTGCATTTTTTACGTATCGATCCATGGGGGCTGAAGAAATCTTATTGGAATAGTGCCTTAGACTACATAGGTTCTCGACGAGACCCTTCATTACTGGATGCAATGCTCGGACCAATAATGCTACGACGTACAAAAGAATCTCTAAGTCTCGTCGACAAGCGAGAAATCAATCTTCCCCCAAAGACGATCGTCACGAAGCAAATAATTCTTAACAAAGAAGAAGCAAAAGCTTATCATGACTCGAAAAAAGCGGCCCTCGACGATTTCCTCACGCTCTCAAAAAAAAAGTTCTCAAGAGAAAATTATTTTCATGTGTTCAAGCGGATTATTCGGATGAGACAGGTATGCGATCATCCACTACTTCTCAAACTCAATGAAAAACCACAAAAAGAAGTCCTAAGGGCCAAACTAAAAGAATTTTTGGAAGAACGTGATATCCACATCAACGATGACTTTTACAATCAAGAAGGCCATCAATCTCATGAGATACCTGAAATACAGAATGGAGTATCAATAAAATGCCTTCGAGAGAAAATAAAAGCGCTAGAAAATAACGTGGTTGAAGATTGTTCAATCTGCCTCTGTCAGCCTCAAGTTATTGCATTTACGACCTGCGGACATACCTTCTGCGAAGACTGTATTTTTGAACACCTGCAGTGTGGCCAGAAGTTCTGCCCGAATTGCAGGACGAAGATAAAAGAAGACGATGTGCTGATTTTCTCTCAGCATTCAGAAAATAGTGTTGAGTATAAGCCAAGTACGAAGGTGGCTGCAGTGATGGAAGTGGTTATTAAAATTGTTCAGAAGAGAGAAAAATGCATTTGCTTTACACAATGGTTGGGGATGATGGACATCTTTGAGAAAGAGATGAGTAGAGTTGGGATTAAGTTCGTAAGGATTGATGGCAGATGCAGCAAAAACAAAAAAAGCAAAATTCTTCGAGAATTTCGCGAGAACAATGAAATTACGGTATTGATAGTGAGTCTGATGCTCGGAGGAGTAGGCTTGAATTTAACTGAGGCGAATCATGTGCTGCTGATAGAACCTTGGTGGAATCCGGGAGTGGAAGCACAAGCGATTGAAAGAGTACATAGGATTGGTCAGAGAAAGCCAGTGAATGTGACGAGGTTCATTTGTCAGAATACTGTTGAAGAGAGGATGCTCGAACTGCAAGAAACAAAGAAGAATATATTGAATGACGAGGACAGTGTTAATAAGTTCAGATATTTACTTGGCATTCCGAATTCTGGAGATTACAAAGAAGAAATGATGATGATGACGTAAGACTACTCACGAAGAAATTTATATTTAAGAAAAAGTTTTATTAAATTTCTTTCATCGTATTGCTCTGCAGCTGTTTTTGATGCTGTTTCTTATGTTGATGATGACAGATTTGAGTCGATTGAAACTTTCAAGTCATGAGTAAATTTATTTCAGATATTCATATTAATTCTCAAATAAATGAAATTTTGAGGATATTCGTGAGTTTTCACAAACAGCTCTAAAAATTCTTCGATAACTTCCCAATTTAGTATGGCTTTTTAGTTACTTGAAGTTGATATATGATTTCTTAAATCAAAAGTTCTGGTCCAAGAGTTAAAATGCGAATTGAGGTCTCAATCAGGCTTGTTTGAAGTAGTTTATAGATGCCTGGCTATTCAAAAAAAAGAAATTACAAGGATTAATTCGGATTATGTAAAATATAGCTCTGCTCAAAATATTAACATTAGGGAAAAAGCTTTACTCTCGCATCAGTTTACCAATAAGTCTGCTATAGACATGACAACACTCGTGTGCGTAATCGATCACTAAATTCAGCTGTGTCACTCACAAACCACAAAAACGATAAAATTTACGCTATATCCGTTACTGCTATCATTCGCAACACAGAGGAAGAAATCATAATAAAATTTATTCCAGCCATGACCTCAATAAATGACCCTGATGAACGAGCTCTTCTTCTTCACGAAGACACTGATTCCAAGGTCCAGACCGATCCAACCCCTATAAAACATCAAAATAGTGAAGCAATTGAAGCACTGCCTCAAAAAAACACCATCGACATATTACATGATACCCTTCCAATGCTAATCGGAGGGCTTTGCCAATTTGGCATGATGACAATCGATATCACCACCGTCTCTTCTCTGGGAAACACGACAATGATCAGTGCTCTCGGGTTAGGAATGACATGGGTCGCTTTCACGACGAAAAGCGTCATCACTGCCTTAAATATTGGGACTCTAACCATCTGCTCTCAAGCATACGGAGCCCAGAACCTCAAAAGCTTTCAAATCTCATTCCAAAGAGCACTGAATCTCAGATTCCTCGGATTATTAGTCAGCTATCTCCTACTTGCAGCTACCTACTGGGTACTGAAAGCCATACAAGTCGAAGACACCATTGCAACTCAAGCCTCCGTATTCTGCAGCTACAGCATGATTGCAATGGTTCCTTATCTCTTATTCAGCACGTTCAATGTGTTTTTATTGACCCACAAGATATTTTACCCTCAAACGTTCTTTTTGGTAATTGCGCTTGCCTGTCATTGGTTTATTTGCAGATATTTCGTTCTCGATCTCGGACTTGAACTCAGAGGCGCGGCACTTGCTTCTGCAGTCTCATTGACAGTTGCGGCCGCACTTACGATGCTTTATAGTTTTTTCCACTCAAAGACAAAAAACTCTCTGGTAACACCACCAAAAGAATCGTTTCAAAAGCTTTTTGAGCAATTCAAAGTCGAAGCGTTTATCGGTTCGTTTATTTATTTTGAAACGATTTCTACTGAGATTCTGTCGCTTTTGGGCAGCAGCTACTCCGAAACTCAAATAAATGCTCAAGTGATCGTGGTTAATCTTATTAATATTGGCTCGGTACCAGCGGGTGGACTTACAACGGTGCTTTCTGCGTACATGGCGACCTATATGGGTCAAAAAGATGCCGAAGCGATAAGAAAATGTGTGAAATATGGTATTGCTATTGCACTGATCTATGGACTCTTAGAAGTGACGTGCCTGCTGATTTGGAAGGAAGATTTATTAGGGCTTTATTCAACTGACTACGAGGTGATTCAAGCCGCCAAAGAGATTATCTTCGTTTATTTCGTATTTATTCCTATGGATTATATCCGAGGTGTGCTTGTAACGACCCTCAAGAGCATTGGAAGAGAGAGAATTGGCGCGATCACATTTTTCGTTTCGTATTACATAGTAGGACTTTCTCTGGAATACGTCCTTGGGTCGGTCGTGAAGCTTTATGATAGAGGACTCTGGCTGGGCATGGGAGTGGGAATCACGTCGATGCTTGTGAATGGAATTATTTTGCTGATGAGAACAGACTTTAACAAACAAGTATTGCAGATTGAACAGAGAATTATTGAGTTAGATTGAGACAAGTTCTATTGACTGTTGTTTTACAATTTTCTCTAATTTCTTTTTGATTAAAGAGAATCTCTGTGAGATTGCCCCTTTTTAAATGGTAGATAGTGTAATTACAGTTTGGTGCCTGAGAAACTTTGAAAAGAGGAAGCTAGAATTTCAAATACAATCTTGTTTATGCGATGAATCAAGTTATGAATGGTGTTAGATCAAGAACTTGATATCTATATATAGGATGAGTTTCAAAGGTGCTGAGTAGTATGATAAGCGAGATGTTGGCGCACTTAAAATTGGTTATTATTCTTTCGTCTCGAGACAAATTTCAATACCGTGCTTAATACTTGAGGGTCAGATGAAATGAATCATATTAATTACACATAATTAGTGGATAAATCTTATTATTTTCTTATTCAATGAATTTCTTATTCATAGAAATATCAAATTTTAGTTCAAATTAAGAGGTGATCCTAGAATCCAAATCCGATCACTGGAGTCGCAATGGCGAGACTGATGCCTGAACCACCACCGATTCCGAAGGAAAGCCCTGAGCCACCGAAGCCACCAATGCCATTCCCAACTCCGAAACCGCCATTGAAGAAGCCTGGACCCCAGACATTGCCAATACCATTGCCCCAACCGCCAATACCACTGCCGATAAATGGACTACCGCCGATAAGCCCGGAGCCATCCCAACCACCGCCAATACCATTGCCCCAACCGCCAATACCATTGCCGATCAATGGACTACCCAGTCCACCAGAGCCACCTAAGTTTCCGAACATACCAGGATTACCTCCGTAAATACCTGGGTTACCAGTAATTGGAGCTCCTTGGGCACCAATGCCTTGAGTTTGAGGAATGGTTCCTTGCGTAGTTGGAGTAGTGGTTTGAGTCTGAGGGGTGCCTTGAGCTTGAGTGCCAGTTGATTGTGTCTGAGGTGTAGTCGATTGAGTTTGAGCTTGGTTTGGATTGAGTCGGTTGTTAATCATGTTTTGAATGTTGTTAAGGAGATTATTTGAGTTATTATTTGTGGTTGGCGTTGAAGAGGTTGTTGTTGTCGGTTTTGCCGTTGTTTGTTGGGCCTGAGTTGGTGCAGCTTGCTGAGTCTGAGCCTGAGTTGGAGCAGCTTGCTGGGCCTGAGCCTGAGTTGGAGTAGATTGTTGTTGGGTTTGAGGTGACGCAGTGTCTGTTTTGTTGATCACTTGTGTGGTAGGGTCTTTCAATAATTTGGCAAGCTCATCAGCAGGAATAACTGTTCCGTTTTCGTATGTGTAAACTGGGGTTCCTGCAGTCGTGTCTTGTTTCCTCCTTCTAAAACCATAGGTACCGGTCAGGAGGCAGGCAAAGAAAACTGCAACGATCAAAGCTTGAGTTGCTCTTTTCATTGTTTAGTCAATTTTTTTATTTATTTTCTGAATTAGTTGTTGTTTATTGCTGAGAGCTTTGAGGCTTAAATAGATGAATATTTCTTTGAATTGTTCTCCTCAACGATCAACGCGAATATTTGCTAATTTTTCGCGAAATATGAGTTGATTCAGAAGCATTCCGCATTACTCAGAAAAAATTAAATTATCGTTGTAATCACAATTTTTAATTTGATTACCATTGGATGGGATTCAAAAAAAGATCCTTAACAGATATTTTGATAATCTTGAAGGTAAAGTTTCTGAAAACGATAATTACGCTTGAGACACATTTTGACTCTCAATACCAACGAATATCAACGGTTATTCCGATTACAGACCACAGAATAATCATGGAGCAGAGAAGGGCAAAATATCGAGTCTTGAAATGCAAAATCACTGTTGAGGAATGCACTCCGAGTTACGACTCAAGTCAATAGAATGTTTGCTTCGAGATCCGCAACAATTTTTTCCTCAGATAATTGAAAATAACTATGTTTTTCAAATTGAATGACGATGGATTATTTTAGGATAAGAGCATACAATGTAGTTCAACGGTTTTTATGTACTATATCTAGTGAAATCACTTGCGTCTTAAGATTGTTAAGGTTTTTACGTGAGAGCATATTTACCTTCATCATCACCATTAAAAAAAAAAAATGTTTTCCCATTATCTCAACTTAAGCAGAGATAAAGGACGGAAGGTAATTGAAATGTTGCTTTTTCTTGCTGTAATCATGTTTCTTTGACGGGCTGAGCCCGCCAATGCGTAAACTCGCCCTTCAGTAATTTCGAATTTTCTATGGTGCGACTTTAATTAGCCGTTTGACGTAATACGCAACTGTGTCCGTAATAATTTAGTGCTAACTCAAGTTAATACAAACCCTCAAATAAAAAGGTCTTCCAAACCGAAGACTTTAGCGGACATTTGTTAGTTCTTTCTTCACAAAACCTAGTACTTTAGAATGGGGTTTGAAACTCACTGGAGTTGGGAGCCATTGCAACATTAGATATTTTAATGATAATTCTCAAAAGTCGTTGGAATTTCAAGAAACTCAAGGCAAGAGCAGCACTTAATGTAGAAACTAAGAGAGCTGTTTCTCAATACTCGAATTCTAAGAGGTAATTATTAAATTTTGTTGTTTCAACCAACGTAATTTATTGAGTGCAAATTGGAAAAATTTATTTGAATTTGATTTGTTTGAATATTAATAATTACCGTACTAATTGTAGAATTCCGGTACCGTCTAAAGACCGACAAGCTATGGAGATATTTTATTTCAAATTGTCGAGGTCATTTCAACGAAACATGAGGGAAGAGAAATGCGGCAAACACCCTTCTGTTAATTAAAAAGTATAGCTTTTTGATCCTAATGAGAAATCGACGATATTTGCCATCCAAGTTAATGCCGTTAACATAGTCATTTCCTTTAATTTCAACAGAGCAGAAGGCGCATAGCATAATAATGAAAGTGCCCTTCAAAAATGTGATTTTATTCAATTTTGGCCTTTCAGAAATAACATCTAATCCGATTTCAATTATTAACAATGACAGGTCATTATATACAATAGAAATTTGAAAGTACAGGTCTTCTCTAGCTTTCTACTTGGAATATCTTTGGAATTCTCCAAGAATTAGACTTTAAATGAAATATTTCTCTGGAAAAATCATTTTTCAAGGGATTGTAGCATCTTAAGAGTGCAATTAACAATGTGATTTATCAAAATGAGATCGCGAAGTCTGAATGGATATTACTCTGTAATGGATTATGCATTTAATTTTTTCAAATGAAATGTCTACTCAGATCCAAATGTTGAATGAACTTCACAAATCAGAACTTAAGACAAAATTAACTCCACTGCTCTACCTGCTGGTTTGAATCACATAGATAGATGCCATTCCATTTGGTTATTTACTCAAATCAATGATGCTAGCAGGATGAAATCAGTGTTCCTTGGCACTGGTATTATTATACACGATGCTAACTCATTAAAAAAAGTGCCTAAGTTTTCCATGGTCAGGCTTCTAATCGGACTCTTTGTTACACCAATACAAAAAATGAGGCGGCAATAAACAGATCTCTCTTTATTTGGACCAATAGCATGCATCAGTACTTTCGATAGCAAGAATCCAATGATGAAAATAAATAAACAACTTTAAATCCCCTACGAAAGACCCTTAGTTTTTCTTGATGTGCGTTCCTATTTTCAGAAACCAAAAATTGACAAACTTTCAACTTTTGAGACTAAATGACTTATATGACTTATATGAACAACTCTCTTTCGAATAATTAATTATTCCGTGACTTTGAATTTGAAATGACTATATAAAGTAAAATTCTCAAAGGAAAGCATTTATTTCGGAGTTATACTGACTTAATTAACTTTATTGACCAAACCTGTAGAAAGAACTAAGACGTGAGAAACCAAATAAATTGAAAATAAGAGAACCACAACAGGCTTGGCTAACCTCATGCGGAAACTGATTCATCTGAGTGACCAAAAAAAAGTTGTTGAAATACATAATTGCAGATAATTTTCTCAGCATAATTCAACAATTTGCCTATTATATCACAGAACATCCATAATAACTCAACCAGCTCATGGGTATACCTCTGAAATGGTTCAAACAATTTATTTCGAGACTAAGCGTTACAAAGCGGCTGTAAAGCTTTTGCTTGGTCCATTCTCTTTAACATTTCTGGTATCTGATGGCTGATAACTCAAAGGAAATTTTGTCTTGTTGAAGTACAATTTATTAAACACCAACCCAAAAAGATTGCTTATGCTTAAATTTTCACATTTTCGCTCTCCTAAATTAGGAAAGTCATATTTGGAATCACAATTTCGAAATTTTTCTAGCCTCTGCACTGTTGTACGAATCCAACTCCCTTCAATGCTTCGACTAATCCACTGATCCCTCTTCTCAATTGCCTTTAGCTTACATAGCAGTGAAAAATTGAAAAAAAATCTGATTATAGGTTATCTCTAGTAAAGCTCAATCAGAACACAACTCTCTTCTGCTACTACTCCCAGATCAAAATTAGGAAAATCTGGCCTCCAGTAGTAGGTATAATGGTGCTAATGGGGCTACTTCAGCATTATTACTTACAGCTCACATTCAAAGCTTGGTCGCCATTTTTTTTGAATGCTTAATTTTAGAATCCACGTTTCGAGTTTACTGTGCGTTTTTCCCGGCATTGTGGGATACTTTCTTTGACCTGAGCAAAAATCCATATAATGCTATTATAGCACCTCTAGAATTGATGTTTTCCGACTTATCTGATCTTCCAGGCCTAGAACCTTTGCTCGTGATATGATATATAAGGCCTAGCCCTGAAAATTATTTTAAAATAAATAAAGAGAAATCAAACATGGTCCTGAGCAAACAGAACACAATTACAACCAACCTCTTTATTGAGTTAGATAGGATCACTGATTCTACAAAGAGTCAGAGAGCTAAAGTCACGAAAGAGATCTTAAAGCATGTTCTCAAGAATTTTCGGGAATGGAATGGCGACCCAGAGTAATAAACATCCTAGAGAGACCCAAATCCAATATATAACATTTGATTAGGCACCAAAAAAACTTCCCTGTCACAAGGAATTTTAAAAAATATGAAGAAATTGTCTCGAGTCCGGCAGCTCAGATTTACCGAGAAGTCATTTGTCAGATGTTCAACGAAGTTTTTGTGAAGATTTATGGATTCGAGAGTTTCGGCAACCTGAATGCGGATATTGAATTAGGGCTCAAATCGAAATATCCTAGATTTTATCATGATTTCTTCGGACCAGATGCGCTCGGCCTCGTGACAAGTGTCGGTGAACTCATTGAGCAGGTTGTAGATGGCGACATGATAAACGCTTTTTGTGTTTGCAATCTCTCATTCACTTCTCCTCTTAATCAGCTGCTTTCGCCTCTCGCTCTTTCATTGGTGTATTATACCCAAAGATTTCTAAATAAAAAGAGAATTGACTCAAATTCCAAGGAAACACCTTCCAAAATCACATATATCAGCTTCGGTGGCTTCTTCTCAGAGCTTGATGTCGACTTGCTTGATCAGCTCTCAGAAAATGTTCAAATGATAGTGATATATGAGAAAAGTACAAGCGAATTCCCCATCGCAAGTAGGATTGACGATGTGATTGAGTTGAATGGTCTCCAAAAGAATGTTCCTTCGAAGTTTAGGAGCAATTTGCTTTTGCTGCCATTAGATTGCTCTGGAGGGAAAATTAGCTCGAGACACCTGATTGATCTCTTTGAGAATGTTGTTCACCGAGCAATTAAAGCGTTTGCGCCTGAAGCGATCCTAATCTCTCACTCCTTCAATTTCAATCCAACTCAAAGCTTGCATGGTAAAACCAACCCCGTGCCTTTCAGTCTGAAAGCAAGCACTTGGGGGAAAATATTGTATAATTTGTGCTTGGCAGTGAATTATCGCGTGATCGTATTTCCGCATAAACCGCTCCTGCCAGAAGCAATAGAGGTTAAAGAGAATGAAAATCTTGAAAAAATCCTGAAAGAAATAATACCAATCTACTCGCAAGAATGGAACGCACTCTACCTCGAGGAGTGTATGACGCTCACAATGGAGGTGCTCTCGGGTAAAAGATATGGTTAGGTTAGGTGGCTCATATTTAATTGGCAATAGGTTGCAAAATATATAATAAGCCTCGAAAAATGGTGAATCAGATGGAGAAGTATAACCCGGTGCATGAGAGACATTTAGACAAGGTGTTAAGAGCATATAGAGACCATCCTCTGTATCATGGCATTGCATCCACTGCTGGAAAAGAGCTTCTTCCTATGAAAGACTCACTTCTTTCTGAATATACGAATGGGATTTTGGAGCAAATCAGCTCAAACCCAAGCTTTGGATGTAATAACAATTTTGTTATAGCATTATAATAAACCTAACACTAATGGCCTTAGATTTAAAGAAAAACCAAATTGAGCAGGAAGGCAGCAAGCATCGAAAGCTTCATAGGCTGAAGGATTGTCAAGAGATTATTGAAAGACATGTGAGCAATGAAATTCTATTGTTCAACCCAGTAGAAGTCAAAAGGAACCTGGAACAAGCTCAAAACTGGGTGTCAAAGCATTCCCTTGTTGGTCCAAACAAAATGGAAATTTTCCCTCTCAAAGAATCGCAATATGTTGTTGATTACCCCAATCAAACTCTGTATTATTTTAACGTGTTCTGGGAGGACGGATATACTGATTTCGCTTTCAAAGTGGATTTTAAACAGGACCAACTCATTGGTGAAAAACTCGAGTCTTCTAACTCGGAAAAGCGATTCAAAGTTGGAATTTGCCAAGGCAATGGCGTGATCTTTTGGGTTTATGGGCTTAATGAGCAGAATTGTCCTTCAAATCAAATCTCTTACTTTGACTGCAAGAGCAAAAAATGGATCGAACCCAAAATTTTAAATCACCGAGCTGTTCCGAGGCATAGTGCAACCTGCAGCTATGTCTACGAACCCAGAACCAACAAACATTTCCTTTACGTTTTTGGTGGAATTTCCAAAAGAAACGACCCTTCCCAAATCGAAATTACCCATAATAATGTCGAGTTTTATGAGATAAATTTCAAGAAGCAGACTTTGGAATTTCATAGTATTGACAAACGCTCTCTTTTTGCCGAGAAAGTTTCTTACATTCCCTATCCAAACAGCTACGCTTTCTCAGTCGATGACCAAATACTTCTGGTGGGAGGGCAAAAGTTCGCCACGTCGGCTTTCGAAACGGAGACGATTAGCACGTTCAATTTTAGGTACATTTACCATTCTCTTCGCATTCTTAATGTTCTATCTTCAGTATCCAGAAGCAGTGTTTCTTAAAGACTAAACCGACCGTAAATGGGGACCGAAACGTTATATCCTGCAAGCGGGACTCAGAACAAAAACTCACGATTGCAGACTTCTCTAAAAACGTGTACTTCGTCGAAGGGAAATATTATATTTTATCTCATTGTTCAGATTCAAACTTCTTAATCTCAACAGTTTCAACAGTTTCAGAGTCCCCAACTGAACCAGCTATCTATTCAAAAGCCTTTTATGATAAAAAAAGACCGCTTATGCGTTATTCAAGGAGTAATAATTTCTCTTCTGATGGGAAGACCCCAACAAGCAAGGAGCTAAGCGCTGACCGGCTTACTATCAATGTCTTTGCCGAACAGAGTCCGAGAACACAAGTTTTTCTTTACTGTATGACGAAATACTTGAATACCTTGCTGAACTTGGAAGGCGCAATCAACATTCAAACCTTTAACAAGATAATCCAGGAGGCAATCCGTGACCCTCTCTTTGAAAACGGGATGCTGACGGATGTTGCTAAAGAACTCTTAAGAATTTTCCCCTCCTTATACCAGGATAGTAACATGAAAAAACTTCTTGGAGAGTCTGTGCAGCATATTGAACAATCAGCACCCTCTCAAGATCTAGGAAAGGCTATCCTGAAGAACAAAACTAAGGATCAATTGATTAGTCAAATGGAGGCCTCAATGAGCACTGGAATCCTCAATAGAAGCCTTTCGATACAAGATTGCCTGATTGTTGAAAGAATTTTCGTAAGGAGTGCAAAGCTTCGAGCGAATTACGAATCTCAGTACAGCAGATTGGACTTTAAATGGCTAACAAAAGACTATTCAGATTTACTCACAAGAGACCCCAGCACAATTGATTGTGCCAGGGAGGATACAGGAATACTGCGAGAAATTATAGATAATTTGGGAAAAACTCTCCTTTCTCTTCGTTCTCATGCCGGGACTAAGGGAGATTTAACTTTGCCGATTGTGGAAATTGAGAAAGAACATTTTTGGGAAGATCCTCTACAAGACAAGCTCCCAGAGAAGATGGATATGAGTGATCCAAAATTATGCTTGGAGATTCAGAATTTATCTGAAGAGAGGGTCTTGCAGTTGCTAGTATTATTTTTGGCTGAGCTAGCAGTCAGAGAGAAAATAAATTTTGCAGAAATCCTAAACGATGCTAGGAACGTAGGAAAAGAAGATGCCTTGGGAAAATGGATGTATTTAATTTCAAGCTTTCAGGTCGTTTGGAGCAGCCTTGCACAGCGGTTAGGAGTCAAACTAGGAGAGGATGAAATTGAAAAGATAATCGATTCTCAGATGAAAAGAGCAAGTCTAGGCCAAAACTCAGTAAATACGAATGCTAGCCTGACCAAAGAAGACTTCAAGAGCAATGGAGACTATAAGCAATACGATATAGAGAAGAATATAAAAAAGAAAAGAGAGCAGGAGCAGGAGCATGAGGAGGTGAAGAAGGAAGAGGAAAAGAAAATAGACAAAGAAGAGGAAGCTATTAACAAGGGAAAAATTACCAATGAAACACAAAATAGTTTCCCCTCAGAGGATGAGAGCTTAAATAATTCGAAAATTCATCAAACTGTAAAGCGGAGCATGAGAAGAAAATTTATCAAGGATCATAAGCAATGGGAAGAAGAAAGCAACGCAACTCCAATTAATATCATTTGCAAAAATCTAAAAACATATCATTCGGTAGACAATCTTTTAGAGGCACATAGTTCCAGAACTCTGAATGAATATCAATTTTCTTTGGATTCAACAGGAGCTTATATTGAAGCAAAAGCTCAAGGAGAATCGAAACGAGCAAAAATATTTCTTTACAACGCAGAGGCGAACCGATTGATACCTTTCTATCTCGAAAAGCAGCAACAGTCTAGCTTGACAATTTGGAATTCAGTCGTGTATTTATACCTGGATAGTACAATGAGCCGGCGGTTAGGGCAAGAACACGCCAAAAAATACGAGAACTGCGTCTTTTATGCGGATCTAAGGGAAAGTTTCATAAAAGAAGAGGAAAGGATTGCACCAATATTATTTGTTCCAGTTTTTAAAACCACAGCATCCTTGATGAGCAGGACCATTCTTGCCGATGAGGCTGGACTGTACTTAATCGGTGGTACGAAACTCACAAAAAGTAGAACCTCCAGCCTCGAGCAGGTCAAAGACTGCGATTTCTATGGCTTAGAGCTCTTTGATGAGCTTTCGACTGAAATTCTTGAAGGCTGGATGCCTTCAATGGAGACAAAGAGAGAAGATTTGGTCCTGGCTCAAACGAAAGAGAGGATTTACGTAGCAGGAAAAAGAAGCGCTAATGATGGGAAAGAGCAGATTGTTCTTGAAATATTTGACAAAATTGTATTTGCTTGGGTAAAGACGGCGGTAGTGACTTCAGAAGCACGAAGTGGCGAATACAAAATGTTCACGCTTGAAGAAAAAATGAATTTAGAAAAAGTTCTCTTAGTTGAAAACTGCACCGGAAGAGAATCAACGGGGCATATCATAGAAATTGCCGGGTTAAGAACGACAGATCGAATAGAAATAGCTATCAATAGGCTGGGCAACGTACAGATGAAAGAGCTTGAATCATTGAACTCATTCTACACTGAAAAAAATGGTGATAGAAGGTGATATCATTGGAGATAGTCCATGCTTTTTTGTTGTATTAATTGGAATATTGTGCATATTATTTGTTTTTGAATCTGTTTCATGTTTCCAATTGACAATAGATAGATATGCCCATTTATACCATTTAAAATATCATATCTTCAACAATGGAGCTTTTAGATTCCCTTCAAGCAGAGTTTCACTGCGGATGACATAATTTATGTAAACTGATAATGTTATGAAGCACTATCGCAAGTGAAGCAAGTCACGAGTTAACAGAAATCTGATAGAGAAGTGAATTGATTGCATATTGCTACTTTTTTTGACTTGAAACAAAAATTGGCTCATGCTTCATGAAATTATGTTTTCAAATAATTTATCTCAATTATGTTGAATTATAATAGATCGCGATGAATCCTAATCTGCTGATCTAAGATTCACAGAACTTGAATTCAATAAAATTTTGCACTATGTCAATTACCGTACCTTCACAAGTGAACATTCGACAGCACAAAGAGGTTCTGCTTGAAAATTCTCCGTCTATTTTCAACCTCCTCCTCCCAAACATTCTCAAAAATTACAAATATTTCTCTCTAAATCAACAAAGTACATACTATCGGATCTATGATGCAGTCTCTTGCCACGATGGTGGGACATACTCAATCATGATTCTCGATGTTGAGTCAGAGTTCTTTCTAAAGGACTCTAATCTCGCAACCACTCTCTTTTTGCAAGAGTTATTCTCCTTATGTATTCGCTTTGGACGATCAGATCTGCTAGACCTACAAAATTTCGAGGTTTATGAAAATCGCATTGCTTTTGTAATGAAACAATGCGTTAATTTAAGCCATCTTAAGATGAATCAGCAAAAACAGAAAACATCAACCGAGATTGAAACAATGATAAAAGAAATTTATTCCGATATCACGTTGATAAACTCCGAATTCGGAGTCTCGAACCTCGAATTGACTCTGGATAGCATTTTCGAACTGAAAGGCTCCAATGCGTTTTTTATTTCCGATTGGACGAGCGGAGTTCGCACTCATTTTCCTCTCATTTCTGAAGAAAATGATGAGAAGTTGAGCGAGACACTGAAAAAAGTGCACTGTTGGATCAACAAGAATGAGAAAGCGAGGAGATATGTTGCTCCTGAGCAATTCGATGCAAAACTGAACGAAATCAGAACTGATACTTCCGTTGAAATATATACCTTAGCTCTCCTTGCTCTCGAGTTCATTGGATTAAATCTCGCGGATTGGGAGGTACTGCCTATGGTGACTGATAACAGAAATTACTCATTGATTCTCGCGATGATCGTTGAAAAAATAGCAAGTTTCAAGCATCAAAGCTCTGTCGGTTTACTCATCAAAATAATGCTCACAAGAGACCCTCAGGCCCGGCTTGACGCAAGACATTTTTTGCAGCATATCGCGGCAACTTCACCAGAGAAGAAGGCATTGACCAAGCCCAGTGAGAATGCGAATGTCTCTTCTGAATTAGGGACAAAGTCGCCGAAAGCCAATGCAGATGAATCCGAAAAGACACTCATTCAAAAATCTAAAACAAAAGATTTTATGGCTCAAGAGTTGAAGAGCCTTTCGTCCTTAGCGAGGAGAAATACCATCCAGCAACCAGAACCTCTAGACAGCTCTCCAGCCAATAAAACTCAAGCAAATAAGTCGCAATTTAGCAAGCAAAAAATTGAAAAAATGACCGAACTTACCGATAAATTTCTGCTCTCTGAGGGAATTAGCTTATATAACCTTCCCTCTCTTTCGTTCCCTTGCCTTGAAGGTGTTACTTTGAGGAAATTTAACATTGGAGAACTTGAAGCACAGATTCTTAGCGGGTGCAAATGGAAAACGCTCAAGTCGCTTGATATTACAGGGAATAATATCGGAAACAGAGGAGTAGGATATATCTCAGCTGAAGGTTCCTGGCCGAACCTCCAGTCGTTGAATCTCTCAAGCAATAATATTGACTCGAAAGGAATGCAGCCGTTAGCCATAAATTCTACATGGAAGCAACTGAGAAACTTGTATCTCAAGAATAATTTAATTGGTGAGGAAGGAGCGAAATATCTCGCTCAAAATAAATCTTGGGTCAATCTTCAACAGCTAGATCTCGCTGATAATACGCTATTGGCTGAAGGAGCGAAATATTTGGCTCAAAATGCTGTTTGGTTGAATCTTCAGGCGTTGAGTTTACTCAGGAATGGCGTGGATGAGACGGCTGTGAAATATATCAAGGAGAATACTCGCTGGGGAAAACAAGTCTCGATCTCTTATTAATTTTTTACATTAGAAAGGTTCGTAATTGCTTGTCTTTAAGACAGTAAACTTGTTATAATGACTCATTGTTGGACAGAATAGCTATAAGAGTTATGAAAGCAAATGTCTATCAAAACTTTAACTTAATAGGGTTAATTTATCGAGGTTTTATAATTTAACATTTGAGAAGAGACCGTTTGTTCAGTCATCTCAATAGTCTGAAGTTTTCAAATGCACATTTTTCAATTAAATTTAAAATTAGAGAACAATCCATGTCTTCATGAAAAAACAGTTTTACTTACGAGAAGTTGAATACGACAAAGAACGCCTTGCATATTGCAGGTTAGTGTGCGAAGAGAATAGAACCGAGAAAAATTTGAGAACCAAGCTCTTATCACAATTTACAAACTAAAATTTTATTCATATGCGGATAGGCAAAAACTATTGGCAATCATCAGATTTCGACAAAGTCTCAATTGCCTTTTGCAACTTCATTGCTTCCATGCACTCTATTAGGCCCGTATCCTCTTATTTTCGATTCTATATTTGGACTCTCGTTGACAACTCCTTCTGTTGACTCATCATAATCCCAGTTTCCTGAATCCCCCTCTGGAACCAAGAAATCTCCTTTTGGTCTTGTTCCTAACCTCTTATTCGGCCTTGGCATAACTAACACGCACTGTTTATTTATCAACTGAATGCCATTAGTTGCAGTTTCCGCATTTACTGAAGCATTTGTTAATTCCGGAAGATCCCAGTTGAAAACTAGCTTTTCTTTTACTGGATTAACGCATTTTTGTGCAGTGATATGCGGCAAATCCACCATTTGACCACGATCCATGGAAGCCGGCGAGTCTTTATTAAGGGGAGTCCTTCTCGGTGTTTGTCCTTGAAGCATCGCTACAACAGACTTCTTTTTTTCTATCGCACCCACATCTGAAGCAGAATAATAAGAAAACCCCTGCAGTTTCAGCTCTGCATCAGCACCCATTTGACTTTCAATTAAATCATCCTGATCGAGGTCAATCGCCTGCTGGTCCACGTTAGCTATAATAAGCGTACTTGGATCAATTTTAATAGGAGCTTTAACCTTTCTAGCTGTAATTGCCTCGAAATCGATATCTGCAAGCCAAGGATGCTTTATTATATCTTTAATCCCTCTCTTAGCACCAAGCCGTTCGTTTGGGTTCTTCTCCAGCAACCCTAAAAGAAAGGATCGGCACTCCTTAGAAAGTTTGGAAGGAATCACAGGCCTTTGATGAACAACTTTCTTAAACAGTTCTTCTTTCCTTCCAAAAACCCTCTGAAATGGTGGCACTCCTACAACGAACTCATAGGCCAGCACTCCGAGACTGTAATAATCAGCAAGCACGTTATACCCGGCTTTGGTGATCACTTCTGGTGCCATATATTCTGGAGTACCGCACATAGTGAAATGAGGCTGATTTCTTTTTTTAAAAGGCTTTGAAAGCCCAAAATCAGAAAAATAAACATGCCCATCAAGATCGAGTAACATGTTCGCTGATTTGAGATCACGGTGGATAAATTTGCTATCATGCAGAACTTGAAGTCCAGCTAAGACCTCAGCAACGTAAAATTTGGCCTGACGCTCTGTAAACACAGTTCTTTTGAGAAGCTCCTGGCGGAGGTCGCCTCCAGGAATGAAATCCAATACAAAAAAATAGTTTTTTTCCTTTGAAAATTAATGCAGTTGATGCTGACAAATCCATAGGAAATCAAATTACCGTCTGAAAAGCATAGTGCAACTGCACAAAGAAAGGAAATTTCAATTTGGTTAGGTTGTATTTCTCTCTATAAATATCCTCTTTCTCTTCATGGAACCTCGTCTTGTCTCCTTTTACAATCTTTTTGATTGCAAAGAATTTCCCCGTTTCTTTCTTTCGTGCTAATATCAATTTATTCAAGCAGTCAATTCATAAATTGTTACCTAAATACACTTTGGAGAAGCCTCCTTTTCCTAGCAGCGTAATAATCTCGAAATCTTTTAGACTTGCCTTTGGAACTCCAAAATCCTGATCTTTGTTTTGTGGTTCTTCGTTGTCAATGTTGATGAGCAGCGCTGGCTTCCGTTTGAAGAAAGGAACTAACACGGTGCCATCTTTGATGAATGCGAGACTTTTATGAGGCATTGTGAGGTAGTAATCAACTAAGTAGTTCCGGGATTTCGTTTTAAATGCAGCAACTCTATCAAAATCTTTCTTGATGCCTTTCTTTTCAGCTATCTGCTGCAACTGGTTTAATCCTTCCTGCAGAAGCCATTCGCATGTGAATTTGAGAGCATCTCTTCTTTTAAAAATCAGTTTCACCCGAATATCGCCGTCATATTCCAGAATAACTCGTTTGTAGTCTTTGAGCGTAGCTGAGTTCATCTCAAACGCAGGTTGGTTGGAGTTTGGATGATCGTTTGGGAGGGTATTTTTCTTATTCTGTGAATCCATTTAAAATAAAATCACCAGCTGAAAATATAGCTTTTTATTTGATAAAAACACCAGGTGGTATCAAGCAAGGAAAAGTGTCAAAAAAAATGAAACGATTGTTGGAAATAAATTTTTCTTTCAGTTAGATAGAAGCCGAAAAACCAAAATTGTCCCTTCTTTGAGCTTCATAAGAAGAAAAGCTTGTAACATTGGAATGTGCTGACATTTTAATTAAGATTTTAACAGGGAAATAAAAAGTTATGGAAAAAAACCTTTTTTAATTCAGCTGAGAAAAAAGGCATTTTGATTTGAATGAATTAAATTCAAGAGTTGGCTATCTGTGAAACAGTCGTACTCATTGTGTTTCATCAAAAAAAAAAATAAAAAATGACTGGGATCGCCTTTGATGGTTCTTCAAAACTATTATTACTATTTATCATTCGAGGATTTAGTTTGAACGCCCATCGATTTAATTATCTATCGATCAGAAGAAATGAAACAAGATTTGAGGACAATTCGAATTTAATTTTTGATATTTTGAATTGCAATGAGTAATTTTAATTGAATAAGCTCTGTCTTCTTGTTTTCGAACCATATTGATTATGTTAACAAGTAAAGACGTTCTTTGGCAAACCTAATAGACTCATCAATTTCCTCATTCGAGTTGACTTCTATTAACTTTGCTTTTGCTAGCTATTGATTAATTAATCATTCATAGCAGCATCTCGCTAATTCAATTAAATAAGCTAACTAATACACTTACCTTTTATGTTCATCTGAATTGCTATGTTGTTCATTATCTTCCTACAATGATTTTCACAATTCGAGTCTTTTATTTAATCTATTTATCTGAATTTACCTTGTACTCATAATAAAATATCTTGAATAGAACACTATCTTTCAATCAAATCTTACCAATAATACTCTCATCATACCTGTATATGCCTTTTTATGTTGATATTGATATTGTCAAAAAACTATTTTGTGTTGTCGTAACTCTTTTACCCATTTTAATAAGTTCAAGCATTGCCTCTTCATTGGGGCTCGAATATGTTGTCTAATAGCAGAATGTTCATCAATGTGCAGAATCAAGATAGGACTGCTTCATGACGACAGAATGAGATGATGAACTATTCAGTGCTATCAGAGGTTGAAAAGAAACACTGAAACAAATTGGATCGAGTGGAAACAAGTCAGAAAGACGAGATACAAAGTTTCAAGCTCCGAATTCATTTTCAAATGTGTTCGACCTCAAAACAATTGCCTCAGCGAGTTTCTGACTTTCAAATGCCTGAACTTTTTCAATTCAAACAATTTTATTCAAAAATTGAATTGAATTATAAATTACTTGAAACAAACTCTTAATCAAATCAAAGCACGATTAGTTCTCTTTGTTATTATTTATCAAATGCTTCGCTTAAGTGTTTTACTTAATAAGAAAGCAATTTGAATTAGTTAGAAATAGTGAATGTGTAAATCACTCTGGACATACTACCTAGGCTATCTACTAGCTTCCTTGTGGTGGTTAGTGTAGAAGAGGTCCAGAAGTATATATTTGGGAATAGTTTTTCGTTACTGAGCTGCTGCTTCTTAACCAACGCTACTTCTACTTCTATCAAGATGAATAAGAGTCTGCAGGAAGTATTTCGTTAATATACAATTATACTGTTGATGTACTAATTACTGTGATTTATCATTTTCAAATTACACTACAAAATATACAAAAGTGTTGTTAGATTTGGCGGTTTTTCTCTTAGAAATACTCTGATTCATTTAACTAGAATGACAAGTTAAGGAATAAATGTAAAAGAAAGAATACTGTTAATGTTGACACAGATAAAATGCAATTGATCTTTGTTTTGGAAGAGGAGATAATTTTTCCTAATAACTAACCCACAAGTGGTATCGCATCCCCATAAATTTGGAAAGGGTTTTTGTTTATTTTGATTCATGCATATTAGTGTTGGTTTCCTCTGACACTTATAAAAAATAAGGCGTGTTATAAGACCTTATAGAAGAGTAAAATAAGCAATTCTCTTTGTTTCGAAAGATATGTAAGTTTATCACAGGAAAATCCGCAATTAATGAATTTCAAAACGGATGTAACAATAGCGAATGATATCATGGAAACTGTCAAGAGCTTGCTAAAAAAGATTTCTAAAAACGTATTACTTGCGATGTTGAATTATAGAGGATTATAACATTGAGTTTTCAATTCTGAATTTTGCTCACTTTGGATTGAGAGATTATTGATAGTGATATTGTGCGAATTCGTTGCTTGTCTAATCCACTTTTGTATTTGTTCAAATTGAGGCTTT
>ENA-UOTX01000820-UOTX01000820.1-compost-metagenome-genome-assembly--contig:-NODE-820-length-29182-cov-9.451469_pt1 | contig 29182 bp, 23 predicted proteins | sample MGYA00238143_ERZ746982 | MGnify/ENA primary metagenome ERZ746982 (study PRJEB28758, sample SAMN06268862) | compost metagenome | isolation source: single cell | place: USA: California, Emeryville, Joint... | reverse complement strand
AAAATGATCCAAAATGAAGAGGTTGATGATTTAAGAATCATTGCGTGCACAGCATTTTTGCAAGAGTCTGATGAAAAGGCATCTATGGAAGTAGGTATGAATGAATTTTGCACGAAACCGGTTAATGCATCAGCAATCAAAGAGAAATTACAAGCATGGAATCTGATTCGCAAAGTTGTGGCTGCTCGATGATAAATATGAAGTGCCATTTTTTTTATTGTTTTGTCTCTATTGCATCTAACTCCAAATGCATGTATGCTTCTTCTCTGGAAATTTTACTTGTTTTCTTTCTATTTCTTAACCATAAGAAATTTATGAACTCTCAGAATTCCATTTCAACTTGCTTTTTTTCTTTATTATTCAAAAATGTTTACCAATCCCAGCTTAAAACAAAAACAACCAACCAAGATTAACTATTTCTTTTGCTTTTTTCACAATTTTATGTTTTTCATATTTTCTAATAGTACATAACAACTGCTCTTAAAATATATTAATTCTCCACACGCAGAGATATTGAAATTTTTTTCCCTCTCTCTTCTCAGAAGTTCGTATTTCCTTCTTGTCAATTCTTAATTTTTCCTCACTAACCTGAGAGCAACGGTAAATTTGTAGATGTTGAAGGGAGGTGTTGAAAGGAAAGTCATCTCATTTCAGATCGGAATTATCTTTCCAAAAGCACTTATATTTAACAATTAGCCCAACGCCATGAGATTTTTCAGTGTTTGAATGCTGGCGAATTTCGGTTGAGAAAATTTATATGGAAATTAATTTTTCAAATTTGATGTTAGAATCGAGAATTTTTCTAGGAAATTTTGTTGAAGTGGGGTGAGTTTTGGTCTGAAGACTTTTATGAGCCCACAATCTCAAATATAAAGGTTAACTCTCGATCTTTAACTATATCTTACTAAACTCAACAGAATATTAACACATAATACTCTACGGTCTTGAACTGTTTTGAAACTGCGAGACTCTTGAGACAAATGATTCAAAATGAAAAGATTGATGATTTGAGAATCATTGCGTGCACAGCATTTTTACAAGAGTCAGATGAAAGGGCATCAATAGAAGCTGAGATGAATGATTTTTGCACAAAACTGGTTAATCCTTCGGTCATTAAAGAGACATTACAAGGATTAATCTGGTTCGAAAACCTTAGACTGCAAGATGATGAAGATGATAAAGTCCTTTTGTCTTTTTGTTGCTGCTTGTCTACAAAGCGATCAGTTTTGGAATTTAAGTCATGAGTCATTTAAATCGGTCAAATAGCTTACTGACTCTCGCCTAGGAAGGAGCTCAATGTATATTTTCTACTGACTTTGAATTACAATTTCCTTTCTAACTAACGAATGTATTTTAGTATAGTATATGGAAGTTCTATTCGCTCTAATTTTCTTTTCATTTTCATTTCATTTAATATTGTCAGATTATGCAGTTATAAATGAAAACACAGATTAAATTCAATTATAGATTGCAACTAACTTATGAGCAGGTGCAGCTGTGGAGATCAAATGCTTTATTCATTTACTCATAAATTCGCATTAACTGAATCTGAATTCTTGATGATGTCTTACTATTTAATGATGATGATGTCCGTGGTGGTGTTCTGGAAGGTTAACTTCCTTTGTTTCTTGCATCAGAGCGCAGCAAGGACAGCAGAAAGTCGCTAAGAAGTCACTGCAGCAGCCACCACTGATGTTGTGTCTATTGCGAATGCTACCTCTCAGAGAGCAATGAAGAAGCCATTCCAAATGTAAGCTCATAAGGACTGCGAACAGGATAGATTGGACACAGCATCCTCCGCCATTCAAATGATCGTAGACACGCCCGTATTGGATGCAAGGGCAGCACCAGCTGCAAAGACAACCACTCATGTGACTCAGACACCCACATAAGCCAGCTTCCCAATCTTTTGTATGGTGGTGATCATGACCGCCGTGACCATGGTGGTGGCCACCAGGCATGTGTTGATTTTCAGCCATACCTTGATACATTTTTGCGATTTGGATTTGCTTTGGAATTTTTTATTAGATGAAAACGATCTTAGAATTATTATAAACCCGAAATTTTCTCATGAAACTCAAGAATTAATCAGAAGGAACTATAATTCCTTCGATTTTGATTTTTTTTGTTGTTCCCGTTTCTGATAGGACTTTACTTAAAATAATTAATTGTTAAAATATCTTTTTTTTCTACAAAATCGTCAAATTTTAAAAACTTGCAATAAACTCAAGGTGTGCTTAGGCTTTCCATAGGTTTTAGGTGTTAAAGGCAGAGAGACCAATTTTCATTAGTGATTTCAATCTATGAAAGGAAATGAATCTCGTTTCGGACTTTATATTCGATGATTGAACGCAATATCTAAATGGCCAAGAGTTTTACTTGTTTTCTTGTCCAACTACTGCATAAAGTCCCATACAAATCTTCTTTCGCGAAGCGGCATTAGACGATAGCATTCCAAGAACTGGAAGAGAACTCGAAGGGCAAAGTTACCTGTGCCTCACAATATTCTCCTTATCTGGGTTTAATACAGTTAGTTAGGAGACAATGACGTTGGAAGGCTTCAGTCATGGCGTTGAGGTTCCATGTCACTAGCAAGCTTCATGGTTCTGAAGGTCCTGATCAATGTCTGGCGATCTTGCTATTTCTAATTCTCCGGAACGTATTGAGGTTTATGGTTTAATTTAATCTTATTGTTCTCCTCCTTAGGTAGAGAGTTAAATGAGATCAGTTGATTACTTTCTCTGAAAGGAACAGTCTAAATATTCTTGGCCAGTTCAACTAAATAACACTCTAAGAGCAAACTGTGGTAAGCGAAAAATTAAAATATTGAGGCTTTTCTTTCTTTTAAAGACTTCAAGCAATTGAAAACCGCTTTTACCGATCAGTCAGAAACATTCTTTAATAATTACCAAAGCTCTGCTGTTGAAAATTCAGAAAAAGAATTTTGTTGGATCAGACTTCTGCATAAAAATGAAATGAATGTCTGTATATCCAAAAGTTTACATTGAAGTTGAATTGCCTTCTTATCAAGAAATTCCAGCATCAAAAGCTGATTGCGACAACAATATAATATTCGATATATAAAAGTTTGAAAGAGTAGGATTATAACTGCTTCCTTATAGATAATTGTTCTCAAATAAACCTGCAATCATTAGTTTCTTTTTAACTCCTACCATATTAATAGGCTTTGTACAAAAATCATCCATCCCTGCTACCCTCGCTTTATCTTCATCCTCCTGACGTACAAATGCAGTACATGCAATCATCTTCAGATCATCAATTTCACCTGTCTCAATCATCAGTCTAAGCAATCTTACGTTTCCAAATCCATCTACTATTGGCATATTACAGTTTCACAAGGCAACTTTATGACAATTAGGTAGAATTTGTGGTTGCAATAATTCCTCTTTTCTAGGCAATTAAGAGAAGCATTACTTTAATGACAAAATTCTTGCAACAGTGTTTGACTTACCGTAAAGCGGACCTCCTGGGTTAATTGCATAGAAAATCACATTGCTCGCGGTGAAGATGGTTGTTGCTATAAGCAGCAAGACCATCCGTTTCTTGAGCTGGAGCTGAATGGTGTTCCTTTTTAAAGCGCAAAAATATGTTCATGAATACACCCAATTCGAAACAACTTAGATGAAACTTTATTATGGAAAAATTCCAAAATTAAAATAAAAAATAACCTGAGGGACAATATTATAAATTTTCAAATAAACCATTGAGCACATCAGTGCTGGAAGAAGATTCCTTACAAATAATAAAGAAACTCAACTGAACGGTTGAGTTATTAATGAAAGTCAGATTTATTGAGCCCTTGCGGACAAAAAATTTTCTCATTGTATATTTTTCTGTTAGGGGTGTTTCAATTTATTAGATCGAACTTATAACCTTCTAAATTAAATTAGAGCGTTTTGAGCAAGTAGCTCAAATAGCGGGGTATAATCTTTCATGAAAAAGTTTGGTGGCGTTGTGTTGGTCATAATAAAGTATGATTCTTCCTAGCCAAACAGATAGAGAATTGAGAATTAGGAAGATGCGTTTGAAAAGAACTGCTCTGCTATTTAAAATTACTTCTCTTTGTTCGTGAAATACCGAGAGCGAACACCTTATTCCTTATGATTATTCATTTTTTTCCTTTCCACAATTGCTTCTATTACATAAGGCCTATTCTAAGGTCCTTGGACTGTGGGGAATTATTCTCAAGATCACATGTCCTTTGAATTCTAACATATAGTGTATTAAACTTTGAATTCATGAGTTAACTTCTCTCAGTGATATTGCTGTTAGAGTACATAGCTACTTTAGAGACTTGCTAAATTGGGTAATAGAATTATTAGGAAATTCATTTGTGCTTTGATGATTTGAGATGGTTTATTTAATCCGAGTGAGTCGATAGAGATTAAAGCAATAACAACTTTGATTCCGAGTTATATGAAATTCTACAAAATGTTAGTAAGGTCTTAGAGAATTGATGAATAATTGCGCAAAGAAATGAAACTCCAAGCTCCTGACAAGCAAGTGAGGATTGCTATGTTTTAAGTAATTAAATTATGGAAAGTATCATAATAATTTCTGACTTTTTACATTCAAAACAAACACAAAAACATAGAAACGTCTGTATGAGAGAAATTACCTCAGAAGTTTTTAACTTGTGAGGCAATTACAAGAATTATCACAGACAATCAAGAAATTTAATTCTGAGGGTAAAATTGCCTCTTAGGCAAGAATTCCATAATAAAACAATACTTGTACTCATAATTCGAATAAAAATGTAAGATACAGTATAATAATAACGGTCTGTCTTACTTATGCATAATTGCTCTCAAATAAACCTGCATTCATCAACTTCTTTTTCACTCCTGCAATATTTATCGGCTTTGTACAAAAATCATCCATCCCTGCTGCCCTCGCTTTATCTTCATCTTCCGGACGAACAAATGCAGTGCATGCTATCAACTTCATATCATCAATTTCTCCTTCCTCAATCATCCGTCTAAGCAATCTTGCTGTTTCAAATCCATCTAAGACTGGCATATTGCAGTCTAAAAATACAACTTTGTATTGTGAGCACGCAGTAGAGCACCGATTATTTTGTCGAAGTCGAATTTTTTCAACTGCCTGCTTGCCATTGAAAGCACAATGACTTGATAATTTTAGTTTCGAGAGAATGAGTTCCAAGGCATTAATATTAAACATGTCATCATCAACTATCAAAACTTTGGGACACTTGCATTCAATCTTTTGGGTAGAATATCGTAGGTGTTGCGTATTAGGGCGGTGAGAGTTTAATAGCATATTTCTTTCATCGGTTGTAGAGTCGCGTGGAGTTTGCAGATAAATTAAAGAATGTAGCTCCAATGGGAGCAGCCGGCTAAGCGCTTCCACACGTCTTGCTCCTAATCCAGAAGAATCTATTTTTTCTGACAGCTGTGAGGAATTTTCGCTCTCTGTTAGATCATCCTTTTGAGAACCTTTCATATTATAAACTTCGAAAGAAAAGCTTGTTCCCACTCCTTCACATGACTCCACATGAATGGAATCCATTCCAAATGGAGATAACACATCAGGTAGAAGTTTTTGAACAATTCCTCTTGAAATCACCAATCCCAGTCCTGCACCAGTTGCATTGATCTGGGAATTAGCTCCTGAGTCTAATTTCTCAAACGCTTGAAACAATTTCTTCTGATTTTCTTTGGAGATACCAATTCCTGTATCTCTGCAAGTAATTTTCACACCTTTCGAAATTTGGTTTGCTTCAATTGCAATCCGCTGATGATGATGAAATGTCGTTTCTTCCAGAATAAGTTCCACTTCACCAGAAAAAGTAAATTTGACTGCATTGCTCAAGAGATTCAGAATAACTTGGCCCAGTCTATGATGATCTGTGAATAAAATTTGAGCTTCAGGTGTGAGATGGTTGGTTAATCTCAAACCAATATTCTTCTTTTGGGCCTGGATTTCAAGAAGCTCCATGCACTCTTTTGCTGTATCCACAACATTTTTCGCTTCAAAAACCAATCGAAGCTTTCCTTCATGCATCTGAGAAAAATCGAGGATGTCATTCACCAAAGAGAGAAGTAACCGATTGCTTCTTAATGCTGGAATAACATAGTGATCTTTGATCTCCCTTGATAGTGAAGGATCATTCAAAGCTTCCTCTATGAAGTTGATGCTTCCATTTAGTGGAGTTCTTAGTTCGTGGGAAACCGAGGAAAGCAAACGTGTTTTGTATTCGTTGCTGGCTTCAGCTGCGATGAGAGAATCTCTATCAGTGGTGTCTGTGACATTGACAACAACAACCGGTTTATCCATGTAAACTGAAGGACTAAACTTAATAAAGTAATTTCGTCGCTTATTCTGATCCTTTGGGTCTGTTCCATACGATTCAACGACAACTAATTTTTCTGGAGGGTTTTGGAAAAGCAACGCGTCTTTAAGGGCAGGAAGTAATTCATCTAATGTATTCTTACTCTCCTAAGACAAAATATTAATCTGACTCTTAATTCAAAATAAAAATACTTCATTGTCTTGGGTTGGTAAAATCGCCTCTGTCAATGGCATTCCAATCTGAGGTGAAATCTTTCTCAAATGGATTTGACAAAACATTTCTTTGGCCTTAGTAGCAGCAGCTCCTTCCTGAGAAAACATGGTGTTTATGGTGCGATTTGAGTACACAATATCATCATTCTGGTCTATTATCATGATTCCTTGGCTAATATCATCGAAAATACTCTTGATCGCCTCGTGATTTTCAAACGCTTTTCTTCTTTCTAAGAAATCGAACCTGTGGTATCTCTCAGAAAAGTACGTAATCAGAAGGTAGAGGGCCACACTATGAAGCAGATTGCTCACAACAGAAGGGGGTGCATTTCCTCCCTCTATGACGTAGGCCAAGAAGAAAACGCTCTGTGCGGTAATGATCAATATTTTCATCCACCAGTTAGCTAGCACATAAATCGTTGAGTAGCAGGTGATCGCATTTGACCAAGCCCATACAAAAATTTCGAGTTTGCCTAAAGTGTTTACATATCTACCTACCGCTGGATATATGACGACTTGTCCTATGATGATTAAAATATCAAACACGATGTTCAGCTTGTGAATGTGCTTATATAGCCTCTGGAAGCACTTATTGAGGCAATAGATTCCCACCAATGCTATAAGATTCGACAGAATTCTTCCACCAGTAATTAAATAGTTGTAAAACGGACCTGCGACTGGGCTGATCGCATATACCACGATCGTTCCCATGACGAGTTTGAGTGTGACGAGAAAAAGCATGATCATCCGTTTCTTGAGCTGAAGTTGAACGTTCTCGGAGTACGCGGTGGAATGATGCTTTTTCTTAAAGCGCAAGAAGATGTTCATCGAGTATCCAACCGAAAACAATTTATTTGAAAGATAATTTGGAAAAACTCTAAACTTAAATTAAAAAAAAAAATAACCTTAGAGACAATGTTGTAAATTTTCAAATAAACTTTTGAGTAAGACAGTGCTGGATGATGATTCAACAGTCAACTCAGCAGTAAGAATGGATCATTAAGGATGAAAGCTCGACAATTTGAATTTTGTTTTCATAACAACTTGTATTTGAAATTTTTATATTATGGGTATATACTTTTATTAAATCGAGCTTATAACCTGTTAAATAAATTACAGCGCTTTGAGTAAGCAGCGCAAATAATTTGGGTTAATATTCTTCAACATATGAAATAAAAGTTTAGTGAGCGTTGCGTAGGCCAAAATGTGCAATCTCGTTTTGTAAGTACTCTCGAGCTTTTGTTAGGCATTGTCGGAGGACGGCTGAAAGAAACTTAAGAATATTTCTGGTGGTATCATTAGGGAAACTTCTTCGTAACACAATGTTTAGAGATTGTTTATTTAAAAGCATGCCGGCTCATTGAGTACCTTTTGTAATTGGAAAAAAGGAGAGAGAGTCGCTTTTTTTCGTAAAGGAGACTATTAAGAAGAGATTAGACGGTGGATTTATTGCCGCAGCTAATAAAATGAACAGAATTAGTTGAATCAGATGTTACCACTCTGGTGTTATTTATCAATTGATGAAACTCAATGTATTTCAAACATCAATATTTTCAGTTTATTTGAGGAAAATCACTGGAAAGTAGCCAAGCACCGAAATTTTCTCACCTCTTGAGTTTCTATTACTGTCAGGGCAAGAACGAGGAGTTCCTATTAACTGATAAATTTTTCGACTTATAGACTATAAAAGTTGTTGCTAAAGAAATAATTTGCGTGCTGCTATTTCTCTAATCTCTTTATACGATGATTACTTGTCAATCAAGAAATTTATTCTGAGAGTAATATTGCCTTCGCTGCAAGAAATTCCTTAAGAAAAAATAATACTTGTATTGATATACAAAAGTGCGAAAGAGCAGAATTATTACAGTCTTACTTATACATAACTGTTCTCAAATAAACCTGCAATCATCAATTTCTTTTTAACTCCTACCATATTAATCGGCTTTGTACAAAAATCATCCATTCCTGCTGCCCTCGCTTTATCTTCATCTTCCTGGCGTACAAATGCAGTACATGCTATCAACTTCATATCATCAATCTCTCCTGCCTCGATCATCTGCCTAAGCAATCTTGCTGTTTCAAATCCATCTAAGACTGGCATATTGCAGTCTAAAAATACAACTTTATATTGTGAACACACAGAAGAGCATCGATTATTTTGTCGGAGTCGAATTTTTTCAATTGCTTGCTTCCCATTGAAAGCACAATGGGTTGGTACTTTCAGCTTTGAGAGGATGAGCTCCAAGGCGTTGATATTAAACATATCATCGTCGACTATCAAAACTTTAGGACATTTGCATTCAATCTTTCCGGAAGAATATTTTGAGTGTTGAGCCTGAGCACGGTGAGAGTTTAATAACATATTTTTTTCATCGGTTGTGGAGTCACGAGGAGTTTGGAGATAAAGTAAAGAATGTAGCTCCAACGGAAGCAGTCGACCTAATGCTTCTACACGTCTTGCTCCTAATCCAGAAGAATCTACTTTTTCTGACAGCTGTGAGGAATTTTCGCTCTCTGTTAGATCATCCTTTTGAGAACCTTTCATATTATAAACTTCGAAAGAAAAGCTTGTTCCCACTCCTTCACATGACTCCACATGAATGGAATCCATTCCAAATGGAGATAACACATCAGGTAGAAGTTTTTGAACAATTCCTCTTGAAATCACCAATCCCAGTCCTGCACCAGTTGCATTGATCTGGGAATTAGCTCCTGAGTCTAATTTCTCAAACGCTTGAAACAATTTCTTCTGATTTTCTTTGGAGATACCAATTCCTGTATCTCTGCAAGTAATTTTCACACCTTTCGAAATTTGGTTTGCTTCAATTGCAATCCGCTGATGATGATGAAATGTCGTTTCTTCCAGAATAAGTTCCACTTCACCAGAAAAAGTAAATTTGACTGCATTGCTCAAGAGATTCAGAATAACTTGGCCCAGTCTATGATGATCTGTGAATAAAATTTGAGCTTCAGGTGTGAGATGGTTGGTTAATCTCAAACCAATATTCTTCTTTTGGGCCTGGATTTCAAGAAGCTCCATGCACTCTTTTGCTGTATCCACAACATTTTTCGCTTCAAAAACCAATCGAAGCTTTCCTTCATGCATCTGAGAAAAATCGAGGATGTCATTCACCAAAGAGAGAAGTAACCGATTGCTTCTTAATGCTGGAATAACATAGTGATCTTTGATCTCCCTTGATAGTGAAGGATCATTCAAAGCTTCCTCTATGAAGTTGATGCTTCCATTTAGTGGAGTTCTTAGTTCGTGGGAAACCGAGGAAAGCAAACGTGTTTTGTATTCGTTGCTGGCTTCAGCTGCGATGAGAGAATCTCTATCAGTGGTGTCTGTGACATTGACAACAACAACCGGTTTATCCATGTAAACTGAAGGACTAAACTTAATAAAGTAATTTCGTCGCTTATTCTGATCCTTTGGGTCTGTTCCATACGATTCAACGACAACTAATTTTTCTGGAGGGTTTTGGAAAAGCAACGCGTCTTTAAGGGCAGGAAGTAATTCATCTAATGTATTCTTACTCTCCTAAGACAAAATATTAATCTGACTCTTAATTCAAAATAAAAATACTTCATTGTCTTGGGTTGGTAAAATCGCCTCTGTCAATGGCATTCCAATCTGAGGTGAAATCTTTCTCAAATGGATTTGACAAAACATTTCTTTGGCCTTAGTAGCAGCAGCTCCTTCCTGAGAAAACATGGTGTTTATGGTGCGATTTGAGTACACAATATCATCATTCTGATCTATTATCATGATTCCTTGGCTAATATCATCGAAAATCCTCTTGATCGCCTCGTGATTTTCGAACGTTTTTCTTCTTTCTAAGAAATCGAACCTGTGGTATCTCTCAGAAAAGTACGTAATCAGGAGATAGAGAACCACGCTATGAACTAAATAGCTCACAATAGAAGGGGGTGCATTCCGTCCCTTTATGACGTAGGCCAAAAAGAAAGCGCTTTGTGCGATAACGGTCAGCACTTTCAGCCACCAATTGGCCAACACATAAATTATTGAGTAACAGGAAATCGCATTTGACCAAGCCCATACAAAAATTTCGAGTTTGCCTAAGGCGTTTACATATCCATCGATTATTGGATACAATACGACTTGTCCCGAGATGATTAAAATATCGAACACGATATTCAGCTTGTAAGTATGCTTCTTTAGCCTCTGGAAACATTTATTGAGGCAATAAATTCCCAAAAACGCCACACTAAATGCCAAAATTCTGGCAACAGTGATTAATATGTAGTAATAAGGAACTCCGACTGGGTTTATCGCATATACCACCACACTGCTCATAATGATGTTGAGTGCGACAAGAAAAAGCATGATCATCCTTTTCTTGAGCTGAAGCTGGACGTTTTCAGAGTAAGCAGTGGAATGATGGGTTTTTTGAAAGCGCAAGAATATGTCCATCGAGTGTCCAACCTGAAACAATTTGTAAATTATTTAAATAATTCAGAAAAAATATTATGTAAGCTGACCTGAAAATTAAAGACGTGGAGAAGTAAGAAGAAAATTCAAAAATTTGTGTAATTACAAACGCTTTAAAGGTTTCACTGTGAAAGATATTATAATATTTGTTGTTTTTTTTGCACAAAGTCCTCCTGGAATGTTTAACGTTCGGGGGGTATTTCAATTAATCTAAAGTACACCAATACTGTCTCAAATGCAAATTAGCTTAAATTAGAATTTTTGAATAAAACGAGTTTATATTATGGGTGTATACGCTGATTAAATGAAGATAAAAACTGAGGTCCTCTTAGCGGTGCTGAGGCCATAAACAAGTGGACTCACTAGAGTAATTGAAGAAAATGCTATAAATGCTAGACGAAAGATCTTCAGTGAATGGACTAAATGAGACCGCACTAATGCAATGCGCTTGTGAAAATTCCCAGATGTAATCGATAATTCATTAAACATCAGAGACTCCTTCTTTGATTCTCTATCTGTTACTCTAGCTCTAACCTGAGGAAGCCATTAATTAACGTTTATTCCATGGTTGCTAGCAGATAATACATGAAAGAATATGAAATCAATCAGCTAGCTCTCATCATCTGCCAGAGACCTCATCCTTCTAATAGAGAGGGATACTGCAGTAGAAAGATAAATTTTGATATTGCGAGCAAGAATCTAATTGCTGCTGATTTCCAACAAGGATTGTTAGGGTGAGGGTCCGAGGCATGACCATGATTTTCTTGAGAGTTTAGTGAAAAATTTCTGAGAATGCAAGCAATTTTTTCGTCATTTTTTGTTCAGAAGGTGGAAATTTTTTCATGAATTAGGCTTCTCCTTCGCACTCTCTGCGGATTGAATATTGTTCTTAATTATCTTGTATCTCTGATAATATACTGTCATCTTCTCACATATATTCTTAGACTCCGATGGAGTTGGTCCGACTCTATACAGCTCACACTCGAGTGATTGATTCGATTAAATTTGAGAAATAGTAGGAGATCAGATTTCTTGGGAATATTCCCATAGTCTTGATTCAAAAATTTTGTTTCGATTGCCCGGTATCTTAGAATTTGTTAAGATGCTACTAAAAACTCGAAGGGAAACTCTACATTTATCTTGATTTCGTAGGCAGTTTATAATATATAAATTATTTTGCAATTTTGAATTTGAATCGTTTTTCTTTTTTTTCTTATGGGTATAGCGTAAACAGAGTATTTGTATTGATTTTACAAATATAAAAGGTATGTAAGGAGCTGAAAAATAAAGCATTTCCCACTTGTAATATAACAATAGGCTGAGTATTTGGTAATAATAATAATATGTCTCTGAGTATTGGTTACTTACCTTCACAGACAAAAGCACTAAAGGGAGAAGAGTGTAAATTCATAAGAAAGGATTAGAATGGTCCAGTGAAAATAATACACAGATTGGAAAAATTTTACATTAGGATAATTGTAGAAGTATAAAATCATAATAGAGAGGATAGTAGATTCCAAGTATTAAAATATAAGAATTAACGAAATTGAATGACTTTAACTTTTTAGTTGAGTTCATAAAATTGTAGCAAGTGGAAGGTTATTAGTTACTCCAAGTAGTTCGAGTGGCAAAATGCTTTTGATAGAGTGACTAACACTTTCACAAATAGTATGTCTGGGTGTTGTTAATTCCATGCAGTCTACTATTTTTGAAAATACTATAACAGTGTATGGAATATTTTGCTAATACAGAAGAAGTATTTTTCTCATTTGTCACAATGTCAAACTAGATCACCATACTTCTAATTGAAAATTTAGCTTGCACTGAACTTATTATTTAGCTGCTTCAGTTTAAGGAGAGAAATTGAGGGTAAAATCATTTTCAGTAATGCTAAAGTGGCTTATATAATTGATTATCACTTCCTGATCTTGGAAAAAAAATGGAAAAAACTTACACAAAAGAGTCTCTTATAAACAAACAGTCTAAGAAAATAAGCTCTTGAGTTTAACTAGTCTTTGTAGTAAGCATTGCCCTCATGCCTTCAACTATGATTTGAGAGAATCAAAGATAGTGTGTCGTTCTTTGATTTTTCACTGGAAAGCGTTTGATTGGGCTTGAGCGACGAATTTTTATGCAATCTTCTGTGCAAATAGCTCTTATGCAATAAAACACGAGTGAGCGGGTCTGCAGCATTTTTAATCGAAGCCACTGAACGAGACCCAACAGTCGTGTTTATTTCTCCCAATTTCCGCCCATCGCTGTGTATAATCTTCTGCATCTCTCCCAATTTGTCAGCCTCTAAATTCAATGAAGATATATTCACAGCGCCTCCCTCGTTTGTAAACGGATTTATTCTGTTAGAATCTTGTGCATTTATCACCGGATTAAATGTTTCACATAACGAAGTGTCTTGACGCAGGCTTTTCTCCATAGAATCATCAATATAATAATACTGCGCTCTCCTCTCAGCATCTCGGGTATTAGATGTCGCCTGAATTGACGTGATTGAAGGTCCAATCGAATCTTTGGAATTGTCCCGAGAGAACACCTTTGAATGGGCGAATCTCTTCTGCAAGAACGACAATGATTCCATTGAACGTTCGTTTCTGTTGCCAACAGCACTATTGCCATTACGCTTAATGCTTTCTCGTCTTCGATGAGTCCTATTAAGCTTCGCGTTTATCATTCTTGCAAATTTATCATCTCTTTGTGGGTTATCTTGAAATTCAAAGCGAAAGCTTTCCATATCTGATGGGTGAGGTGAAGGGAGAAGCTCTATCTTTTCCAGGTAAGAGCTTCTCATCAGATCATTTTTTGACGTCCTGGAATTTTCCAGAAACATCTCTTCGACAGAAGAATTCGTTTTCATTCTTATGACCCTCGCCTGTGGAGTCTTTATCCTCCGAGGCGCGGCTGGCAAAGGATTTGTCTTTTGCTTTTGAGCCTCTATTAACTCTTTACAAGAAGCCTGAATCACACGAGATAAAATTTCTGTTCCTTCAATCGCTTTCGATTTATTGACTGAGCATTCCTGCAGTCTAATCGCGTTTCCCCCTCGTTTTTTCTGAGGACTGACAAAGCTTTTCATTGTCTTTGTTGACGGAGATTCTCTGAGAGATTTCTCGTGGTTGCACATGGAAAAATCAACTGGTACTTCTGTAATGAATTGATTTTCCCAAAAACCTGCCATAGATTGGTCGACCACACTCTCCTTTTTGAATTTGGTGTTTGAATTGTTGCTAGACGGTGGCTTTTGGTTGGAGCGTGTTTTCTCTGGTGAGAGCACCCTGCTATCGAAAGTTCTATTTACAAACTCTCTCTGAGCTTGTATTGTAGTTCTAGTCGGTGAGTTAATCCGAATCGAATTGACTGTTGTTTCCATTGGATTTCTAGTCATACTGACCTTTAATCGTGATTCTGGCCTTGGAATCACTTTGTCAGGTGCGACTCTATTCTCCCGATCCGCAAAACTATTGAGAGTAGGCTTGCTGACCATCTGGACGAGTCCAGTGTGCTTTTTGAAAAAAGTGTCGTTTTTTGGCTCGCCTTCAGAAACTATCTCATGAATCAGTTTTTTATAAACCTCCTCTCTCTGTGCCTGCTTAGTCTCATAGAGCTTTATGACTTCCTCCTCGATATCGGGGTGTAGTTTCGTAAACACCTGCTTGTGTATGGATAACGCTGACAGCTTTCTCGAAGTCACCTATGAATTATCATCTTATTAGGAATCACTTAAAATTGTAATTACTATCGCCCTATACTCATATTTAGCGTGACGGTTTTTAGACAACAAGGTTTCCTCGCCGACTAACGTCCCTGGGCCAACAACACACAGAGTCAGCCAGTAAGTCTTTGTATGAATGATTTGATCGGGGTTAAACGGGTTTCTGATTTCGAAATTGAATTTCTTTTGGATTTTGCACGTTCCATATTCAATCAGATAAATTTTTGGATTCATAGACCCTTGCCCTTCCTCAGTAACTTTTTCCCTTTCGTTGAACCCATGGCCCTAGTATGATAACATTTAAATATTGTATCCTCAGAATCGCTTACGAAGAAAGAATAAATGAATTTGTGTTGCATCTGAGACGAGTAAATCGACGATAAAAAAGAGAACGCGCCCAAAAGAAACGCTTTCCTCTTCTCTCTGGTGGCTGAAACGAAGTCGCTATACGCTTCAGCATTTATGATGAGGAACTCGCAATCTGTTTTGCAGAGTATCGAAGCCGTCCTTTTCGAGCCTGGCTGCTTAAAAACTTTACCATGAACATCATTAGAAAATTTAAGTTGGCAAAACAGTGTTACTAGCATCACCAAAATCATTTCCTGGGTTCAAAACGCGTACTAGCGTCCCAAATTGCTCAGCAAATTCCTTAAAATCCTGCTCGGAGTTCTCATTGCTTTCTAGGGACACTAGCGAAGCCACTTGAGTTTGAGTTTTCAATTTGAGTATCTGCCGAGCTTTGGCGACGACTTTCTTTGCTGCCATTGTTCTCACAACTGCTGTTCCAAAACTCTCGCCAAATCGCAGTGTGCTCTTTCGTCTTGACGAATCGTTGGAATCTGATCTTTCTATGATTGAACCGTCTTTGTCTTTGATATCAGTCATTGAATTGAGTATAATGGTCTGAGGTCTGCTGACCATGCTTTGGAACGTGCTGAAATTTGGCTTGGTAATCACGCCGACCTGTCCGCTTAAAATCACGTAGAATTTGTGATTAGAGCTATCTCCTTGGTGGAAGACGATGCTATGCGCCTGTGCCATCTCATATTTCAATCCTGCGCAAAATTCGAGGAGAATGGGTCTGCTATTTTCAGCTTCGTAAGGAGCGAAGAGATTTTTGAAGAAATCAATGTTTTTGATCGCATCATAGATCCTCTATTAAAATATATCGCAAATTAGAGAGGAGGAACTCGTTGGAGATAGTACTTCACAGTCTTTGATGTCTTTTTGCTCTTTTCTCAAGCATTCGATGAGCAAATTGTGATGTATTGTCTAAAAGAGTCGGTTATCATTGAAATGATGTGATAAAGAAGTTACATTATCAATGACGAGTGAGTCGTGGGTAATTTGCGTGCTGAATTCCGAACCCTCAGATACGCTCAGAAGTGACATGGAGAGAGTGCAGCTACAGGTTTCAAAACTGATTTAAAATCAAATAGCTAACATCTGTGAGGAACAGAACGTGACGCTTGATTCACTGGATTTTACTTATTGAGAACATTTCGAAAAATAAAAAAAATTTGAATGATTACTGAGTCCAGCATTCAATTAACCAAGTATATTTTAATTGAGCTCGAAAGTCAAACAGCCAAAGATCACTTGTTTCTTGTGAGGAGATAGACAGCGATGTGAAATGGACTTTAAAAAACCCATTCTGTGGCTGTTGAATGCTCCAAACTCATTCTCAATGATTTTTTTACAAATTCAAAGACAATTTGATCATCGATTTCATGAAAACTTTGAACTAAATCAGTTAATAATAATTAGATACGAAAGTGTCAAGAAGATTCCTGCTTGCATGTAGTCGAATTTCGTGGGTTTGAAATCAGGTTAATGATACAAGAGAGAAATTCCTTATTGAGAAAAACATAGTCTCTCAAAGCAGAAGTTCAGTTGATAGCCAATTCGAAGATAATAGCATAATTCGAGCTAAGAGAACCACTCACGGGATCACAAAAACTCTCGATAAATGGTATGCTCTTGCCAGCATCCGCCTATACAATTAAGAAAATTTCTTTGAGGAAGCACCACAATCAGTAGAAGTTTTATAGGCTTTGAACATTCTCAGTCTGTATTCCTATTACTTCATTTCCGAATCACTTATTTATCTGGCGAATTAACGCAAATTAATGTTTAAATTTTTTTGAGAGGCTAACTTTGAGATTTTTCCTATCGGGAAACCCTCGCCTTTAATTCACTCTGCAGTAATATGTTAAGTAAATTTAATTCTGCAAAAATTACTTAATGGTCTCTATCTCCAGTCAACAAACTGCAAAACCAGACGTCGCAATCATTGGTTGCGGTCCTAGCGGTCTGTTATCCTTACGCCACCTCCAATCCATCGCAAATCTCACAGCATTTGAAGCAAAAGACGACATCGGAGGAATGTGGTATTACACAGACTTAACAGAAGATAATCACCCGAATATTCGTAGCGATCCTTTTTATCAGGTCTACGGCTACCTCCACTCTTCTCTCTATTATGATCTCTACACGAATGCTCCTAAGCAAATGATGACATATAAAGACTTCTACCACAAAGAAGAGACACCTTTCATTATGGATTCTCAGACTTTTCACAAATATCTCCAAGATTACTCAAAACACTTTGACTTGTATCGGCACATCAACTTCAACACAGCCGTCAAAAGCATAAGACTCGTAAAAAATTTAACTGAAGAAGAGAAGAAGAAGCTACGAATTCCTTCGGACACAACGAAAAAGTTCTACGTGAGTTGGATCAGCTATAAAAAAGCACCAAAAAGCGATGAGGAGTTCGAAGAGGGCTCAGCTTTGTATGATTATGTGCTGGTTTGTAATGGACGATTTTCGAAAGAAAATCGGCCAATTTTTGAAGGCCAGGGTTCATTCGAAGGCGTCCAAATGCATATGCACACGCTTCGAAAATTAGACAAGGAGACGTTTGACAACAAGCGAATACTGATAGTCGGGACCTATGTTTCGGGAACTGATATCATTTCGTTATTGTTCCTTCAAACCAAGACGATGCAGGTGACTCCTCAAAAAGTCTTCGTTACTGGCAGGAGAACGCAATCAATTGAGAAAACAACGGACTACGTCCCTCTATTTGAGAGCGGGAAGTTGTGTCTGAAAAAAGGCGGCTTGAAGAAATTTTCTGGAGGAAAAACAGTCTGTTTCGAGGACGGGACTGAAGAGGAAATCGATTTGGTGATCTACGCGACGGGCTATTTATACAGCATGCCTTTTTTGGAAAATACGGGGGATGAGATCGTCAAATTCGATCCAGAAACACAAGGGACGTACTTCGGGCCGCTCTATAAAAGAATGTTTGCGATAAATGAACCAGACCTGATTTTTATTGGTTTAGTCGAGAAGCTTCCTATTATCCAGGCGACCTATGAGAGACAGGCACTACTTGCGAGACGGTACATTGAAGGATATGTGAAACTCCCTTCAAAAGAACAAATGTTGCAGGATCTTGAGAAGGACCTTGAGCCTTATGCTAAGCGAGATAAGCCCATGAAAGTTGATTTCTTTAAGCTAAACGAGTTTTATAATTATTGGGATTATAACGAGGATCTCCTGAATCTGAGTGGAATGGAAGAGGATCTTGCGTATAAAAAACTAAAGCCGATAGCTGCAGTGATGAGAGCGTGTACGGAGGGTGGGAATTATTGGTCAGTGAAAAAATTGGATTTTGAAGAGCTGACCAGAGGGATTGAGTTCAAACCTGTCTCGACTAAATTCTGACCATACAGTGATGGACGCAGGTTATAAGTATATTTATTTATGCATTGTATCTATAATTTATCTTTGAATTTCGTTGCTTAAGAATGTCAGTTTAAACAAATAAGTAAAGTATCGAAGAGAACATTTGATTTTGTTATTATTGTTGGATATTAGCAATTGAGTGAGTTTTGATCAAAGTTCTTTTTTTAAATAATCCTCAATGGAATATTTATTGAGATACAGAAAAACAGAAACTGTATAGCGGAATTTCATATCAAGTTTGAACCCGTGCATAAATACTAAGGAATGATCAGTATTAGAATATATATGCACTTAATTAGGTGATTACAATGAACCATTTGCTATTTTCCTACGTTTTTTGCTTAAAAGTCTATGGATTTTCAGATTTTTCCTAACTTAGCTACCAAAGTAATTTCCTCTATGAGCCCTTCTAACTACTCTGCTGAGCTTGCATAATAAATGAGCTCAGATTAAATCGCTAATAACTTAATTTATTGAGAAATCTTGCCCCTGAACGGTTTGTAATTCATCAAGAGGTCTCATATCGCGTGCCCATACTGAGTGAAAATTCTTGAAGAGATGCCCAGTCCCGAATGATGGATGGCTGCAATCTTGATAACCATCAAATACGGATGTGTGGCTAAAGAGTTTTTGAGCCGCTGGGAAAAAGACACGCGTGGTCTGTCCATTTGCAAAATGACTGAGATCTGAGGTAGTTAAGCAAGTTTCTACATCTTGTAGATCGTAGATTTCAACTCCGAACAATCGTGAGGTCCTTTTCGGCTTATAGTTATTCTCACAAATTTGCATATTAGCTTGGTAAAGGTGATGTCCATTCAGATTTGTTTCGCTTGGAATGGACTGCTCAAATGTACTGTCCATCTGGTTCAGCAATTTAAGTGTATTAGTGTCAATTTGCTTTGTAGCCTCTTGATCCACTTCTAAATCTTCAAAATCTAAAGACAAAAGACGCTATCGCACCTTAAAGAACTATGCTTTACATTTATTGTTGAGCCTGTGATTGTTTTCTGGGCTGGCTGGGTCTTTTTCAGAGGATGCCAGGTCGTTCCAGTAGGAAATATGGTTTTCTGGGGCAGGAAACAATTAGTTCGCCCGTCAAGATAATCAATACTAACCGTAAATAAAATCGCTCGCAGACTTCTTGCTTGGTTTCAGATCAATCGAGAAGTGCTCGCTATACGATCTGAACGGTCGTACTTTCAACTCAGGTCCTTTTTCTTCATGTTTCTCTGGCGTAAATAAGCTCACGTCAACAGATTTCTTTCGGTCTGGTGTATCTGTGTATTTCTTGAATGAACTTGTTTTAGGCGGACTTTCACTGTGATTCTGCTGTTTTTGACCAGATTTACTCCAATCGCCTGATTTTGATTTCTGTGGAGTCACATTCACAGAGTTTTGTCCACTGGGCAGGTTTAAGTCCTTTGGAAAAGCTTTTTTGCATTCAACCTATAAGCTATAGTAAGCCAAGCGAAAAAAAAGGTAATCTTACCCATTTGCCATCGAGAATATTGTCATAAAAATTGTCGATTACTTTATCGGCAGAGGCCGCTGTCGCGAAAGTCACGAAGCCAAAGCCGCGGGACTTCGACGTCGCGCGATCAAACATGATAAAGCTCTCTTCTACCTTTCCAAATTGCTCAAAATATTTCCTCAGACTCGTCTCAGTTGTAGCTTGAGCAAGTCCTCCCACAAAAACTTTCGTAGTCTTGGCGCTTTGCTCTTCCTGCTGGTTTTCCAAAGCAGGCAAGGCTTGCTTGCATTCAACCTAGCAGGTCGAGTGTAAAAGGCGTTGCAATATTCAAAATACTTTCTTCCCGTCAATATAATGAGTCTCCGAGAGCACTTTGTGGACTAAATCGGCGTTGCGGAAGGTGACAAAGCCAAAGCCTCGGGACTTTCCAGTGAGTTTATCCAGCATCAAGACGCTATCGTTGAGCTCGCCATACTTACTGAAATACTTTTTAATCGCCTCTAAATGAATTCAATTGAGTTTTCGTTGCTGTTAAGAGGCTGGGATGTACCTCGGCTTGTGGAAGGAGCGATCCCTCCGATAAAAATTTTGCCTGGGATGGGCTCAGATGAAGTTGTCATGAGAGTTAGTGAATTAAATTTTTCGATAATAGAATCCAATGATTTAAGATATTCCTTAGATACTCATGATATACTCATGGGATTTTAATCATAAATAAGTCTTATTTGTCGAGCTTTAACTAAGGACACAGCTAAACTAAGTGTCATGCAAACTTGGGTTTAGCAGCTTTATTTAAACACTACGTTTGTTTTGTTTTTTTTTTCTGCTGCCACCATGATTCATTTCTATTTAAAATCACAAACACCTAGCTAGTGAAGCCAAAGATTCACTCTTTCATAGACAATTTTTGGAGGCCTCTTTCAAGATAATCACTATACAAACACATTTTCGAATTAAGTTTAATCTTTGAAAAAATTGGGTTTTGAAATTACTAGGAGAAGTTGCCCCATAGCAGCGCAGCAGGTTCAGAGTGAAAGCTCGTTCTTTTCAAGAAGAACGGGATCATGAGATAGATAGGCTTGAATAGTACTAGTGCCATGAATGTTGTAAGAAAAAAATTTTTTAATACTGATTAATTAGAATTTCATCGAACTAGACAAATATCTTTTACGTTAGTCAGTAAGAGCATATTCTAAATGTTACCGGCAACGTTTTGGAACTCAAAGCAAAAAACTAGCCAGGAAAATGAGAATTACCGGCTGGTTCAGCCTAGGATCATCGTTTTGGAATCTGAACTTTCGAATTTGAGCAAAAACTCCAGAAATTTCTGATACCGAAATACCAAAAATATACGCTATAGATGACACAGATAGTTGCAGTTATGGTGCTGGAAATAAGGGTAGTAAAGCGAAAATAGATGGAAATTTCCCTTAGCTCTCTCTTAATCTCAAACGGAAAACTGGGTTCACAACTTGCTCCATAGATGCCTCCAGTCTGAATAATGTATTTTCGATACAAAAAAAACTGAAAGAAGTATCTTCAAAAATATGCTAGACTCGAAAGTTAAGAGAAAAATTCGATGGTATTAGATGAAGATGTCTTTTCATAGTGAGCTGCTGAATCATTGCAGAAAAATATTGTTGATCATTGTTTGTTTGATGGGTTTGCTATTAATATATATATACATTTTTATGATTCCGCGAAGGAGAAAATCGGGAGATCAATCATGATTTTATTTTGCTGTGCTGCCTTAGCGTTTTCTCGGTTATTTAGACTCGTAAGTTCTCTAAGCTAAGAATCAAGGACTTTTTGCTTTCGACTTAAGGCAGTTTTCAAGCTAATTTACGTCAACTCTCAATCTATTTTACAATTACTTAATTCTATGGCGAGCATTAACGCATTATATCATAAAACATTTTCAGGACAGGACATACAGCATGAAACCTCTTATTCATTCATCTTATTAGAGAAGCATAATTAAAGTAACGCTTCAAAGACAACACTGACTCGATAATGCGCTGTGGCAATACGAGGAAATGCACTCCCTTAACCGCTACTAATCTGGCTAACTAAAAAGAAAATTAATATAATTAATTCGAACTTCCAAAATTCTTATAGAATAGTACTTGCTGAAGTTAATTCGCATGATTACTTCAGCTTTCCCTTCTGCTGCCTCAGCTCAGATCTAACTTCACCCAAGGAACCTCAACTCTACTTGAAAAATTAGGTGATTTATCAACACCTTACAAGTTGAAAAACTTTACTTACTCCTGAACCTGTCCTTCCAAAAGTATAAACCGCAGCTCTTTCAAATGATGATTTCGTGTTTGAGCTGGAATCTCGATTAGAATAAAGCTTTCGATCCAGCTAACCTCGAGAAGATTACCTGTTAAAAACTTCTGAGTTTCCAAATAGAAATATTCTTTAGAAATTATGCCTGAGTTCTCTGATATCATAGGAAAATAAAGTGATTAAAATTAATTAACAAAAAATTACTGAACTTCAGCAGATTAGAGATCCTTGACTCTTGATGAATCTCGAAAATTAATTTGTCGATTCTGTTATGAATTAAGAATAATTCTAATAATTTTGTCCGTTTATACTGACTTCGGAAGTACCTTTCGGAGCTTTATCTTCGTCGAAAATATGAAAAAAAATCTTTAAATATCGTAATACGAATCTCTTTTTTCAAAGACAAAAGGAACTAGAGAATTACGGACATGAAACCCACACCAAATCCCGATACTAAGAGTGGGTCTCTTACGGGTTCGCCTCAGCACTATGGCTATCTCTACCCCGAAGCTCAAGGACAATCATACGAGAGCTATAACGTACTTGAGCAGTTCAACCCGATGTCGCAGACGAACCCCACTCTAAAAACCTACCCTCAGCAGCCGTACTACCAGCAAGGCCAAATGGCACCACAACAGCAACAGCTGACTCCACAGCAGCAACAGCAAATGCAGCAAGCTCAAAAGCAGGAGGCGATGAAGCGAAAGAAGAGCTTAAGTGTCAAATCGCAGACTTTCCAAAAGCCCGGAGCTCTGCCAGGGTCTCAGACTAGCGTTGAGCCTGTCTTCACGTATGACTCTGCGACTGATGTAACCCTCTCATCGATCGATACTGAGCCCACTCAAGGCTTTAGCAGTCTGCAGATAAACGCATTGAATACTTATCCCATTGAACACCTGGAACTCGCGAACTTCAAACTGAAGCCCTGTACTCATAACACCCAACACAACCATAAGCAGTGTCCGTTTTACCACAACTTGAAAGACCGCAAACGTCCAGGCAATTTCTACTCCGCTGACCTCTGCGAGTATTCCGAAAACCCGGAAAATTGCCCGGATGGGGATCTTTGTCTCAAAGCGCACAACCGCGTCGAGCAGCTCTACAAGCCAGAGAAATACAAGACGAAATTCTGCAGCCACTACCCGCACAGTCTTCAGCTCTGTGAGTATGGGACTTTCTGTTCCTTTGCTCACAATGAGCATGACATAACCATCGATCTCATCCACAATTTCGAGTACGATGACGATTTCTACATGTTCCATTTCAAAACTATCTGGTGTCCTTTCAATCTCACCCAACATGATAAAGCACTCTGCGTATATGCTCACAACTGGCAGGACTATAGGAGAAAACCTCATATTTATACTTACGATCCGTTACCCTGCCCCAACTGGAAATCGACGGATTTCATCGTGAACTACGAAGATGGTTGTCCACTCAAAGAAAAATGCACGAAATGTCATGGTTGGAAGGAGCTGGAATACCATCCTTTTAATTATAAGACAAAGCATTGTCCGAGCAAAAACTGCACGAAAGGCAAGGACTGTCCGCATTACCATCAAATGAAGGAGAGAAGGTATCTCTCATATTTTCATTTTTCGAAATTAACTTGAATCCAGGGCGATCACAACGACGATTTCGAATGGGATCTTCAAATTAGTGCCAAGGAACCGAATCGTTACTGGGACATTTAAGAAGCGCAAAGAGGACATTGCGAGCTATAAGCATCAAAGAGGGATGTCAGGAAGCGAGGTGAACACTTCATTGGACGCGGGTCTGAGCATGCCGATCAGCATGGAGAGCTTAAACGAACTGCCTCCACAAGAACAGCTGAAATGGATGAATACCATGATTCAAACAATGATGGCCAGGCATTCAATCAATGAACCGTAAAGTTTCTTTCTACCCTTCATGAACTCATTTCGCGTCTTTAGACCGAAGGAAGAAACTGAGCTGATAAGGAAAGGAGGTCATCGAAGGACGTATTCGGATGAATCACCTGCCTTGCCAGTGAAACAAAGGAAAGAGTCTACGCCAAATCCGCACATTTTGAACCTATTCGGCAGTCCTGAGGACTACAGCCAGCACCAACCTCAAGAGCATCAAATGATGTCGGAATCCGACTATCCGATGCAAAATATGCTCTTCAGGACTATCTTGGAGTCCCCTGTGAAGAAATTCGCATCTCGTTCGGTGCAAAATCTCGACGACCCGAGAGCGCAATACCCTGAGAACCTAATGCGTTCGACAGAAGAGCATTCAGAAGGCGACTTGCGTTTCAAGATGGACTAGATGAATTGAATATCAATAAAGTATTCCAGCCTGACAAGGGAGGATCAAGAATTTTTTTCTCGTGGGTAATTTCCTCCTAATGAATATACTATGAAAGTTTTAATCCTTTCAAAGAGCAGCCGAATCTTTCAATCCTATAAATACTTATAATTGTTTGAAAAAGATAAAAAATCATTGAATTGATTGAGTAAAGAGTTGCTGCTGTCTGTCTTGTAGAATAGAAAAGCAGAATGCTGCTAATTTAGAAATTCAGTACTGCTATGTGTTGAAAGATTTGAGCTGATTGAAATGCCTAAGCTTTGTGGATATCTCTTGTTTATTTAATTTTTATATGTTCTTTGCTGAATTAATTGTTTGTTGCACAATAATGCATATGTGTTAAATCAAGGATACTTTTTACTTTGCTGCTCTCTTAGATGATTGTCTATTAGTAATAGGTTCAGAGTTGGAATATTGCTGCAAATCCTAAGTCGATGAGTTGAGAGTCAACCATTTCAAAAGTAGTTAATGTAGCCTCTGTGGTTATCCTTTTATTGGAAAAGAAGAGGGAACGTCTCAGCTCAACAAGAAGGAAAGTGAGTGGACTGTCACATTAGTTATGTTTGTTGGGTATAGCGATTGGCTTAATTAATGATCTATTAATCAATAATTTGGAAACAAAATGCTGATTGAGAATTGAGACCAACTATTGCCAACGAATAATAATTTAAATTTGCGATTTTGCATCTTTAAAGGACTGTGCCAAGCAATTTAATCTTGATGCTTGATCTGATTCAGTGGCCTTCCTAATTCAAATTAAGAAGTAATCGTTTCCTTGAAATATTAATATATAATAGTATAATTAATCCTTGCAATCTCCAGTGTATAAACTCATCCAAATAATTATATTTTTTCAAGTGTTTCCTGCTGAAAACACTTGACGCAATTGTGTTTTGGTTGACATTTTGATTGGACTTGAAGTATACTCATGATCCCCTCGAGTAAGGGCTCAGCCCTGATCCCTCAGAAGAATCCCTTTTAAAAAAGGATTCTGACAATTTTTCAAGTTATATATTTTCAGTTTATTTCAAAAACTATTTGAAACAAAATAAAATTTTCATCGATTAACATGGTTGATAACACAAAACATATTCCAGAAAGCGAAGCCTGGTGTAAACTGCTGTCCTTATCCTATACTCATGGCAAGTTGTATCTCACCCAAAATCTCTACACACTTGGTAGAAATGCGGATTGTGACATCAAATTGCACGATAAAAGGTAAGCCCTAACCGAAGATAGTATTATATTGGAAATCTTTACAGGGTCAGCAAAACTCACTGCACTATCGAAAAGAAAGGAAATAAGGTCTATATAGTGGATATGTCAACGAATGGCACATATATTAATGGAAATAAAGTAGCTCCTTCTGAATTATAAGCAATAATGTACTATCTCAGCTCATGAAAAATACACCGTTCGAAGTATTTTCCGGACAAGTGATTATGTTTGCGAATCCAAAAGACCAGAACCCAGACAGTACTACCTGCGTCTCTTTCCTCCTTAATAGTTATACATGCAGATGTGCTTGGCTTTCAAATCCATTTTTTGTTTGAAATCCCAGAAATTCTCAATGGAAACAATCACGTGCAGCAGAAAGCTCCTCTTGAGAATGGCGCAAACGTTCTCAAGCGTCCTCAGCCAGAACCTTTGGATGACGGCAACCATCTCTCTAAGAAAGTAAATCGCTAATAGTTGATAGCAGTTACAAAGAATCAACTCCTTAGGAAAAGGACAATTATGAAGAGTATGTTTGCCCCTTTTGCAAAAGATTAATAGTGGATTGTGTGACTCTGGAACCTTGCGGTCATAGCGTAATTTCAGGTTATATCTGGCATTCATTATAGCGTGTTTTATTGAAGTACTGTGGAGCTTGCATGACGGATTGGATGGACATCTTCACAAAGGATAATGATGAGTTGGAATGTAATTCGCATGGGTTGTTAATGGTTTTTTAAGCATACTATAGGCTTTGAATGCGAGTTGATCGTTGACCAAATTACTCTGGATCGAAAAAAGGCCGATGAAATCGAGCAGTATTTAAAAGTAATCATGTCAACGAAGATAGTGAGAAGATAAAACTGACACAAAATATAGAGATATCCTGAAAGGACGCCGACTACGGCAGAAAGAACTGTGAAAAAAAACAAGAATCTGATCTTCAATACAGTCACTTTCCGTACAAAGACTCTTCATAAAGACCAGGAAGAACTTGCAAGAGAAAAACAGGAAAAGCAAGCGAAAGGAAAACAAGATTACGATGTGCTGAAGCTATTTGAAGAGGAGGACAACAGCAACGATTACGAAATTGCAAAGCTTTTAAACAGCGCTGGCAGTAACTCGCCGCCAAGAACTCGCAGGTTTACTCGATCACAGGACAAAACTGTGCCAAAACAATCAAGCATTTTCAAAGGAATTGATAATATTATCAATAGTAAAACTTATTATTATTACATTTCTGACTGAAACGTCCGTTGAATTTCTTCAGCCTGTTATATCGGCAGCGTTGTTCAGATGCTATATTTCTGCAAGGAGTTTCGCCAGCAGCTTTTAAGCCTCGATGTTCAAGGTATTTTCCAAACCAAGCAGGCTCAAATCTTATAAATAATTCACCTTTAGAGAAAAACGGGAAGAATCTCATTTTCCGAACTCAAAAGCTATTCGCTTTGCTGCACAAAGGAGAAAGTCCCTCAGTGAAACCGAGTTTCTTCAAAATCGCTTTGCCCGCAGACTTCGCACTTTCTAAAGAGCAGCATGACGCTTCAGAATTCGCAAAGTCTTATCTTGATGAATTGGAGAAGCAACTCAAAGTCACAAAAGGACATGTATGCTGATGCTATTATTATTAACATTGTCACATCACAACCATTATATCATTAGAATCTAATAAAGGAACTCTTGACCGGAGAGCTGATTACTCAAACGGAATGTCACGACTGCGGTACAAAATTTAAGAGAAAAGAAGATTTTCTTGACATTGGCCTGTATTTCGGTAACTTCAACTGCATCGGAGCAATTGGTTAATACCTTCAATCAGAGATCAATAAGCCCAAACTAAAGTACTCGCTTACTGAGATGCTGAAGAAGACTACAACTGAAGACTACTTGCTTGAAGATAATAAATATTATTGCGATAAATGTAACAAACATAGTCAACTGGCAGTCAAAAGAACTTATTACACGAAATCTCCTCCTTATCTCATGATGACATTGCATCGTTTTTACTTCGATCCAGAAACTATGCGAAGGAAGAAACTCTTAAACGAAGTCGATATCCCTGATTTGATCGATCTGGTGTTAGAAGATGAGAAAAAGCCGCCGAAGAAAGTAAAGTATGAGCTGAAAGGAGTCCTTATTCATCGAGTAAGAGCTTCTCAAACGCCCTCGCTGAAATGACTATATTGCCAATAGGGAAGGAGTTTGGATGTTGGGCATTATTATATCTTTGTGAAGCCGTTTGATAATACAGCTGATTGGTTCCTATTCGACGATCATAAGGTTACTGAACTACCTGCAATGATGAGGTTCGATGAATATGAAAAGTACAATTATTTCTTCCAATAGCTATAGATTACTAAATTCCTCTTAGAAAAGATGAAATTGCAACTCCTTACATTCTGTTATACAAGCAAGAAAGTTTCAAAGGAGAGATGGACACTAGAGACCCTCAGTTGAGGTAAATTTTTTTGCATTGTAGAGCCAACTGACATAATTATGATATAAAAAGCCGATCGTTAGAGACAGAGATTCAAGAGGAGAACAAAGAATACAATTTCCAGTTAACGAGTGCGCAGCCTGCGCTCTAAAAGAGTTGATTAGAGCACACCAAAAGAATATTGTTTGGATTATTGTTTTATAAGAGGAAAGTTTTGATAATATTATTTGTAGTTGATTTTCTGTTTTTATTGTTGGAACACACACAGAATGTATAGCTTCAAAACAAATGTCAGACGCTAGAACTATTTACATTATGAAGGAAAGAGTTATATATGAATTAGCATGAATCCAATCAGATTATAATGCGAAGCAAAATAATTTGGAACTTCAATAAGCAGAATAGTGCTAGTGGTTAGTAGATGAGACAGCTTGAGTTCACGAACTCTCAAGTAGATATTGGAAGAAAAATAGAAACAAAAAATTTTGAAGAGAGATGTAAAGGTAAATGATTAATTAGGAGTCACTTTAACACAAGGAGTTGTTTCTCTCCATATATATTAGAAAAATATCGTTGGTCCTCGCTGGCCTGGTATTTTGCAAGTGGACATTTTCCCAATGAAGAGTGTGTTATCCAATGAATGAAAACATTTGGTTATCCTTCAAGAAAAATGTCTCTCCTACCGTTCAGCAGACTAAATTCAAATGATTTCACTGCAGAATATGACAAACTCTAGCTAATAATGAGGGCTTTCGGCCATTAAATTTGTGACACTCCATAACTGGGAATTCTTATCGATTTTCTGGAGATTACAAAACACAATTGCATTTCCTTCTCAGAGCGAAAGAAATTAGTGACAAAATATGTGATGAAAGAGGGCTACTTGCGATATCAATTCTCTTAAATATGGGCATTGCATAGGGCCTTTTAAAAAACACTGAGAGCCAGAAATCGAGTCTT
>ENA-UOTX01000819-UOTX01000819.1-compost-metagenome-genome-assembly--contig:-NODE-819-length-29199-cov-13.977783_pt1 | contig 29199 bp, 26 predicted proteins | sample MGYA00238143_ERZ746982 | MGnify/ENA primary metagenome ERZ746982 (study PRJEB28758, sample SAMN06268862) | compost metagenome | isolation source: single cell | place: USA: California, Emeryville, Joint... | reverse complement strand
CCCAACATTTCGTTACCGATTGGCACATCGACGATAGAACCGGTTCTTCTCACAACATCACCTTCTTGGATTTCTCTTTAATAATTTCATAAATGATGAGAGGGAACAATAGAAAGGGGATTTGTTTACCTATCATTACCCAAGACGACAATACCGACATTGTCGGTTTCCAAGTTAAGCGCCATACCTCTAACTCCACTGGAGAATTCCACCATTTCTCCTGCTTGGACCTTGGAGAGACCGAAGACTCTGGCAATACCGTCACCAATTGAAATGACAGTACCGAATTCCTTGATGTCGTTCTAGCGAAATAGGAGTGAATGAGTGTAGGTTGTAATTGGCTTACAAGTTGAGTGATTTTTGAAATTTTTTCCTCCAAGACGACGGAGGCCTCGCCAATCGAAAGCTTCTTGCTGTAAGCGTTGGAGTTGTGGAATTGAGCGAGGGATGGGGTGGCCAAGAGACCTGAGGCAGGCTGGAAAGCAGCAGCCTTGGAGAGAACGCTCTTGAAAGATTTGATCATAATTCGAGAGACCTTTGAGCTTTGGAACTTTAATTCTTTATAAAGATTATAAATATTCACTTTGAAGTATCTTAGCCAGCGTGTGCGTGGCATTATGCCTTATTTAATTAGACATAATGATCTTGGCCACTGAAAAATCCGGATTTCAAGGAGAGTCACAACAAGGATTTAAAAAATGGAATATAATGTTATGCTTTCTCATTTCATTATTAAACAGGGAAATCGAGCTGTTTTACCAAAAAATTTATTGAATTAAGAGACCTTTAAATTCATTGCAATGAGATTGAGATCTAAAAGCCACAGAGTTTACGCTTACGGAGCATATGGATGTACAATGGCATCGTTGTTGATAAACATTCTATGCTAAAGAGGTTAGAGCATATTTTCTCGAGTAAACTCAGTGAACTTGCGAAATTCAAAACACGTGTGATTAAGCCATAGAAAATGCTATTATTTCTGCTTCAGTGATAATAAATCTCTGAAAACTGCAAGAAAAAAATCTGAAATGTGCTCACTGTATTGCAATTGGATCATATCGGGCTCGGATATAAGCTACTTTCAATCGACCATGCAGTAATCCCTTCGGTATTCATACGAAGATCTTTGTGAAAAAGATAGGATTGAGATAATAAGAATTATAAAAATTAAACACGCAATGAGGACCAAAATATATTTACTTTTAGCAACATTTGCTCTCTCTCTTTCCCTGGGCAGCGCTTTTGAATCAGGAGATGACGTGAAAATTACCGTTAACAAAGTCTCCCCTTATGCCAATCCAACTGAATCATACAGGTACGCCTCATCCATAAACTTCCCATACACAACTCCTATAATGAAAATTCTTCTTCTTCCGTACTGACTGATATCTTCCTAGATACTATGATCTGCCGTTCTGTCAACCTGAAAACCCTCACCAAGAAAGTCAAACTCTCGGAGAGAAACTCAGTGGCAACAGAAAAATGAACTCTTTGTACAAAACACAGTTTTTACGTACATCTCGCATCGACAATCCTTTTTCTAAAAACGCCCGAATATAGAGAGCGTCAACAGACAGGCTATATGCACAAAAGAGCTCTCCAGATCTGATATGGAGGAATTTAAAAAGGCCGTGGAAAATAATTATCTTTTCGAAATGTTTGTTGGTACTTAGCTTGATTCCGAGCACAGAGAATGATTATTTTTTAGAGGAGATCGCCATTGGAGGTTACCTTGGCTTCTTCCAAGAAGACGGACCTTTCTTATCTACCCACCTTCATTTCAAGATCTGGTACGATTCGATCTCCGGAGTATGAATCAAGGAGTCTTGAACAGGAGAAGCTAATAGTTATAAATTAAGGATATTGTTACTGCAGAGCTGCAAACCAGCGACGTCGATGCCATCAATTTGAGCGAGCCTAGAGACGGAGTCAGTGTCACTTTCTACTACTCAGTGAAGTACATGGCCTCTCACAGTGGCGATAAAATCCATGTGAATAAGTAATTTGAACTCTGAAAGTTGCAGTGCTAATGCGGTTAATTGTAGAGGAAATGATATTTATATCGCTGAGGAGTTGCATTGGACGTCACTACTTAACGCCTTTGTTTTGGTAATATAGAAACTTGGCATGGAGAGAGTAATCGTTTATAGACTGCATCGTTGGGGTTGGCAGTATGGCTCGTTGCTACTAGAGTCGTCAAAACAGGCTATAGACAGGCCGATATTGAAGCAGACAGAGGTAAGAAGCTTTCTATCGTCATTGATGTGAAGATGGCTTCGATAGGCGATGAGGGACGCTGGAAGTTGATAAGAATAGAGGCTTTCAAATGCCCTGATCAGAGAAACTTGCTCTGTGCTGCTGTCGGAAGCGGAGTGCAATTGATCCTTGTCATTCTTTTGATTTTCCTTCTGGGAGCAATGGGAATGTACTACAGCTACAGAGGCTCTCTTCATACTGCTGGCGTGCTGCTATACGCCTTCACAGCTTGTAACCCTTCAAATGACATTGACAGCGTTTATCTTTAATTTACTCTTTAATAGTTATTTCGGGACTCATTTCATCAAGAATTTATAAATACTTAGGAGGAAAGCACTGGGCTTTCAACATCCTTTTAGCCGCAGGTCTCTTCCCAGTAAAAATTCCCCTCAGACTTTCCTTTCTAATGAATTCACTCATCTAAAGGTTATATTATTCGCAACCGCGTTCCTTCTGAACAATATTGCTTGGGCATTCAGACTCACATCCGCTCTGCCATTCATAATCATCGTGTTTGTGATCGTTATCTGGGCACTGATTACACTTCCACTTACCGTCTTCGGAGGACTCACCGGAAGAATGAATACCTCTGAAACCCTCGTTGATGTTGACGAGAAGCTGCCAAAGATCTCCAAGACAATTCCAAAGCTTCCTTGGTACAACCAACCACTCTTCACTGTCCTTGTCGGCGGCTTGCTTCCTTTTTGGTAAGTTTGCTGAATGAATACTACCAGCTGACTCGCATTTGCAAAAAAGCGTTGTTTATTTGGAACTCTTCTACGTTTTCACCAGCATCTGGGGTCATGTTGTCTATGCTATGTGGGGCATGTACTTCATCATCTTTGTAATGATGCTCAATGTCACAGGTAGCAATATTTAACACTAAAGCGAAATTTGAACACTTTTTTCTTCCCCATAGCCTGCACTTCGATCCTCCTTACTTATTTCCAATTAAACGCGCTTGATTACAGATGGTGGTGGCGCTCATTCTTATACGGAGGGTAGCAACCTATGATTTTCTCTCATATCTAATGAATAACTGCTAGTTCTGGAGCTCTTTACATATTCGCCTATGGAATTTACTTCTACAATGAAAAGTCAGATATGTTCGGATTTATTCAGGTAATCTCGCCCTTCACCACCAGATAGCTCATGCTGTTTACAACCCAAGACGGTCTTTTTCTTAGGATACACGATACTCTTCTGCATCGCAATCTTCTTCGTAAGCTGCGGCGTTCTCTTACAAAAACTCATTGAAAATTTATTAAATTAGATGCTTGGTAGTGTTTCATTCCTTTCAAGTCTTGCCTTCGTCAAATACATCTACGAGAAAACGAAGAGCTACTAAAGCAGGGATACGTTCTGTGGAAAACAGTCTATGAAGTCTCTCTTTGAGGGTTTGAGAACAAAATATTTTCTTAAGCGATATTTCAATAAGAGTTTTAAGAGTTGTCCATCAATATTGAAAATAATCCTCTATTCGTGTCCGTTTAGACAGTTAACCCCAAATCATTAAAATAAGAGATTAATTTTTCTAAACTTACTGTGAAAAGAAGAGTCAGACCAAATTATCCATTGAATTAGCACTTGAGGGCTAATCGAATTTCGACTTCATGGTTAATTCAATAAAAAATATAAAGATTTTTCCGATTTCCACTTTGCAAAGTATACAACTGAGGAAGACTTTTTTTAAGCCCTCAAAATTTAGAAAAATGATACGTGAAATTTAGAAAAACCTCAAAACAAGGAATTCGGAAATATATAGCCTACAAAACTAGTAGTTGAGTGTTGGAATCTTTTTAGGCCTAGATAAAACGAGGATAAATATGATGATGAATGAGATAAATGATACTCTGTTGACAATTGCGTTAAGGTTCGTCAGAGATGTTGGCTGATTCTTGCTGACAACCAGTGTTGGCGTGTACTTCCTCTCAAGCGACCTCTTGCTTGCAGCACGCTTGATGTTAAGCACACTTGACTGATGAGTAATAGGATTTGTCAGGTCTTTGCCAGCCTTGTTGAATCACATTTGTAAGGATAAGAATCATTTAAATAGAAAAACCTGGCAGCATCTGTTTTCAGGAATGAACTTCAAGACGAATCCAACAATCCACTCCCCGAATCCAAAGGCTGTGCCGATAAGCCAGTGTACGATATGCATACCCTAATAGCAGTTATTACACTGAACCCAGCAACCAAAATTTACATCATAAGAGATATGGAAAGGTTTTCCACCGAATCTTCCGATGATAATCTGGAGCCCGATGATTATCACAACAATTATGAGGAAAAGCGGAGATCGACGCAGTCCTTCGAAGATGTTGAGTTCGTCATTGAGTTTTCTCGAGTTAAAGAAATTGAATATTTGCATCAGGACAAACGTGTTGAAAACCATCGTAAAATGCCTTGATGGTCCATATTCCTATTTGAATTTGAGTTACTTGAAGGCAGTCTTCGTTGAGATTACATTGTAATATTTCAAATAATCTTCCTCGTCTTTCGTAATAAAATAATCTCTTCCTGATCTCATATATTTCCCATTATTGTATCTGACCGACTCTCCGTCTGCGGCGATGACATCTGTGCCATATTCGGGAATAAAACTATCCGCTAGTAGCAAAAGATAGATTAGCAAATACATCCAAAGGTAATGTCTGGCAAACCTGCAAATGTTAGGACTAATATAACGATGACCTGGTAAATCGCATGGCCAAAAATAAACTTGAACATCTTCTTCGAGACTATATATTCCTTTTTGTCATGTGGCGGTCGTTTTAGGAGATTTGGAGCCGGCGATTCAGTTGCCAGCGCAAGTGATGCAAGGGTATCCATAATCAAGTTAATCTAGATATACGTGCATTAGAAATAATGTGTTTTTGAAGAAAATGTTACCCAAAGAAGCTGAATCGCGCTGAAGATAGCTTGCTTTAAGACGGCGCTTCCGACCAAGGTCGAAACGACGGACACGATATTTACTGTGAGTTGGAACTGAAGGAATTTGCGGACAGAGTCGTAAATGTTTCTGCCCCAGCTGACTGCCTTGATAATCGAGCTGAAATTATCATCGATTAAGATGATATCTGCAGCATCGTGAGCAACGTCTGTTCCAGCGATACCCATCGCGAAGCCGACATCAGCTTTCTTTAGCGCTGGAGCATCGTTCGTGCCATCTCCAGTAACAGCAACGACGTTACCAAGCTGTTTTAACCCCGTGACCAGCGCGTATTTATCCTCTGGGCGAGACCGCGCGAGGACATCTAAATGGTCGATGATCTCGTTGAATCTGTCCATGTTCTTCAGGGTGTCTTCTCTTATTTTCTTTCTCTGTCTCTCGGCTGTGACTTGATCCTTTGGGCAATCGCAGATCTTCGTCTTGCATTTTGCGCAGATCACGCCGCCGATCTCAGCCATAAATCTGGGACCTTCCATCGAGATGCTGAAATCGTCATTGGGCTCAATGATTCCGCAGTCTTTTGCAATGGCTCGAGCAGTGTCCATGTTATCGCCTGTAACCATCCTGACCTTGATTCCTGCGATCTTACATTGTTTAACGGCTTCTTTGACACCAGGTCTGAGGATGTCTTTGATTCCGATAATAGCAACCATCGTCAATCCAGATTTCTCAATGCGGTACACTCCAGTCTCGTCTCTTGTCTCTAAATCTATGATATTATCGATATTTATTACTTTGTTGTCACAATGATAATGAAATATACCTTCATTTCCATCGAGATCCTTATAGGCAATGACCAAAGTCCTCAGCGCGTGCACCGCCATTCTCTTTATCGATTCTTTCGCGGTTCCAAGTAATTCTTCATTCATCGGAACAACCTCACCCTCTTCAAAGGAGTAGAGCTTATCGCAAGCCTCTAAGATTTGCTCAGACGCTCCTTTTATAATCAAGCGCTTCTTGTCTCCGACGTTTATAACTGTTGACATTCTCTTTCTTTGTGAAGAAAATGGGAACCGAATTGGCTTTTCAGGGAGGTATTTCTGTTGAATTCCTTCCAAAGAAAATCCTCTCTTCTGCACGAACTCAAGCATCGCCATCTCAGTCCTCGACCCTTTCTCCGAGCCTATGTGGGTAGCGACGTTACAGACCATCGTCTGCAGGAAGGTTTCCTCAGCAAAATGAGGAATCGTGTCAGTAAGACGTGGGGCCTCCTTATTATGATCCACGTTAATTTGCTTGCAGTTCCAGAAGCATGCAATGTGCATTTTGTTCTGGGTCAGTGTTCCAGTCTTATCTGAGCAAATATTGTTAGCACCTCCCATCGTCTCGCATGCCTGAAGTCTTCGAACGAGGTTCTTGTCATTGTACATTTTCCTCACAGAGTAAGCGAGTGAAAGTGTGACGGCGAGCGGTAGACCTTCAGGGATAGCCAACACAACGACAGTGACAGCGAGGATAAAGTATTCAATGATCTTCAGCCAAACATCTCCATCGTCCCAATCGTTCAAGGTGCTACGGTCAACGATGAATCTCAGGAGCAGGACAGCGAAGGTTAAGATAGCAGCCGCCAATCCAAATTTGCCGATATCCTTAGCGATGGTCTCCAACTTTTGCTGGAGAGGTGTCGCTTCGGCCTCTTGCTGGATAAGCGCTCTGATTTTGCCAATGCTCGAGTCGTCTCCCACGACTATCACGACGAATTTTCCATCTCCTGAGAGAATCTGTTTTATAATAGTTAGATTAACTAAGAAATGAATGGGTGACTACCTTAGTGCCTGAGAGAAGCACAGGAGAAGGAACATGATGGTGTCCAACTTCGTTTTTATTTCCGCTCTCCTCGACCTGCCTTTGGACATTGAGGCACTGGCTTAGGACTGTTTTGTGGACTCTTTCACTCTCTCCAGACATGCTGGACTCGTCGCAGTAGATTTCAGTGCCTTCAAGGAGGTATCCATCAGTTGGGATCTCCATTCCAATGGAGATTTTCACGACGTCTCCAACAACCAAGTCAGAAACATGAATAGACTTTGTTTTGCCGTCTCTAATAACATCCACGTGTTTTCGCTCATCGGCAACCGAATTGAGCTTTCTGAATTGCTGCTCCTTCTGATAATCGTTCCCGGCGGTGACACATGCACACACCATCACTGCAACAAAGATCGCAAACCCATCGATCCAAGCTGAGATGAGAGAGAAAAAAAAAGGGAGGAAATAAAATAAATTTGGGTTCTATTGTAGAAAAAATTACCTGTTGCTCGTTCATCCTCCTTTACTGCTTCATCAGCGATAATGGAGACTGCGGATGCCACCAAAAGGATCCGAAGGGTGAAATCTTCTAAAGCCAGCCATAATAGGTAGAAGAAGCCTAGCGGAAGAGGATTAAGATGAAGAGTGAATGGAGCAGCTACTTCTGGGCTTAGCAATGACTCGCCTATTGGTTCCGAAGCATTTGACGCGACCTTCTACCTCACTTTCTTTGATTCCTTGACTTAGATCGGTGAGGAGACCTTCACTGAGCCATTGGTCGCCTAATAAACCTCAGATAGAGTCAATAATCTGTGGCTACCTCCAAGATTGCTGATATACTCCAATTCTTCACAGACGGTGCGATCGCGGGTTTTGTTAACGATGGTAATCAATTGCTCTTTAGATGCTTTGTAGATATCTTGCATCTCGAGGATAGGTATGTTTTCTGCCATGACAAATAGTATGGGAGCCTGTTTCTATTTCACACACTTTCAAATAAGTTAAAATTAATTATTGACTTACTTAACCAAATGATTAAAATGCTTTATTCTAAGTCAATAAATTCAGTTTAATTCTTAGTTGGAGGATAATTCATCTTGTGTTTTGCTGCAGGCGAGGCAATAGTGTTCATTTTTTAAACCTGCAATGAATGAAACTGAAGTGAGCGAGGAAGAGGATAGCTATATTAGTTTTGTTGGCGTTATCACAATTATCCCATTTATCTCAATTCTATCAATCAAGTCATGCCTTGGGAGCAAATAAAACCGTTCATAACGAAGGATTAGAAGCGACTCTAGATAGGTCTTTGAGGGGGCTCTTGAAATCATAGAATTTCTTGCACTTTTAGCTCTAGCTTGAGAATAAATCGATCCAAAATCCGTAATTTTGTCTAATTTTGTCTGAATTAAGACTTCAGTCCACTACCCATGAATAGATACGAGAAATACTCGCAAGTTGAGAGAAATAATCCGAATAAGAGTACCTTTGCTGGAGTATTGCTGCTCTTTTTGGCGGCAGACCCCATTTTAGATTTTGGAAGAAAAAACTCTCTGCTAGCGCTCTCAAAAAGATAACTAAGCCAGGATAGATGTATCAATAGAACGAGAAAAGAGTATTTCTATCCTAATTGATTGCAAGGGCGAGTTACGTTGCTCTCTTAAGTTTCTACTCCCACGAAATCCTAATTTAACAATAAACAACCTATCAGATAAAACGTTGCGGTTAGCGATTTATTTAAACTTATATCAGAATAATTTTAAAGGTTCGCAGCGTTAATTAAAAGCATATCTACCATCAAACCAGCTATTAGGTACTTACTAAGATTCAAGCGGAAAACAGCAAATAAATTTTATTTTATCAACTTCGTTATGAGTATCTCTGACGATTTCTTTTGATTTGTACAATCTCTATTAAATCTCTGTGCTCAGTTCTCATTTGCATAGCTATTACCCGGCGGTTGAGCAAGAATAAGCTGAACATAATAAATTTTTCACGATGAATTAGTTCTTAAATTCTTGACTTTTCATTTATATTCATTATCTGTCATATGAAAGCATTTCGCTACTAAAATAGACAAAACTAGGCTGAAGTTATCTGCTGAATAAATTCTTTGCATTTCTCGTTGGAAGCTATTTTCAGATTGTACAGCTCTTTAAACTTCACAACCTCATCTGATTCCGGAATCTTCGAAATGGTAATCATCGCTCTGAGGAACCCACGGAGACAATCATTAGCTCTTTCTCCCTCTTGTTTCGATCCCAGTGCCTTCAAAATCTTGTTATAAGCCACTTCGAATTTTTCAGTCAGTCTCTCCAAATGAGCAATCAACGCCTGTGGGACGAGATTAGCAAGCTTGGTCAGGATCTGGTAGGCAATGATTTGGATATCATCCGATGGGTCATCTGAATTTAGTATTAAAATCAATCATATAAAAGGATCAAAGTTACCGATTCCTTTCTCTACTTGCTCAACAATGTATGAGAACTCAATCTTATCGTAGATGAACTCAAGCGCGATATCGATGAACGAGAACGCAGCGTTTCTGAGTGGCAATCCTTCGTCTTGTTTATGTTTGAAAGGTCCAAGCTCGTACTCCTTAACCAATTCAGGCTTAAACTTGCAGGCGCTTGCGAGAGCCTCCAAGAAGCCCTTAGTGATGTAATGCGTCGTTCTAGGGATGTTGTAGACGATCGTGTTAAGACTGCTCAATGCAGCCTTCTGGACCATGAAGTCTTTGTCATACACCAATTCGAATAAGGCCTGGACAAGAGTGCTGATCGATTCCAAAGGAGTTGTTTTCGTGCAAAAGTATTTGAAGGCAGCAGCTGTGGTGTATTTGACCTGGACGCTGTCGGACTTCATGTTGGCGAGAATGAGTGAGGAGTGGGTCTTGAGGTCAGTCAAGCATAATTTTCCTAATAAATGAAATTAATCGTTGGAAAACCCTGTAGCTCTTTTACCAATGCATTCAGAGACGATATGATTCAAGCTTTCGTCAGATTTTTTAGCGAAGGTGAATAAGAAAGGAATGAGATTTTCCTCTCCGAGCTTGAGGTGGACTTTGTGATCCGATTGACTGATAATTTCCTTCAGTGTGGTGAGAAGGAGGTATTGGAAGTCAGGGTTGCTCTTGATCAAATCGAGGACCGCAGGTAAGTAGAATTTGATGTTACCCTTGAAACGGAGTTGTTAATTGGAAAGGTATAAATATTCAAGGTTACCACAGCGATTCCTCCGAGTGCAACGGCTGCGTAGTATTTCGTGTCTTCTTCTTTCGATTGGAAGAGCGTGACTATCATGCTTAAAAGTCCTTTGTTATCATCAAAAGTTATTTTCTTTCCGACTTCAGCGATTGTGAGCAGAGACACCTGCTTAATTACGGACTCTGAACCCGAGGAGCCAATCTGTTGTTGATTTTAATAACAGTTAGCTTTCTCATTCAAAAATAAAAGAATCGTACCTTTCCAATAAGCTGCTGGATGAACCCTTGCTTTGATTTCTCATCAACACCGAGGATGAGACCAGCGAGGGCTTTTGAGACAGTAGCCAGGCAGTTTTTGTTAATTTCTGAGATCAAACTGTTAAAAAGCATCGTTGGATCAGCTAATTTGTGGGCTCCGATGAGCATGAAGACGTCAGAGAGTCTGCTGGTGGTGTTTCCTTGAATAAGAGCGGATTTGGTGAGTTTAACGCAGTTTTGGATCGAGTCCTTGTAGATTCCTGTGTTAGTTGGGTTGATCTCGATGATCTTTATGAGGACTTCCAACGCCAATTGCGCAAGGAAGAAATCTTCGTCTTTAATATAAGGAGCTGCGACATCAACAATATCCTTCTGAGTTTCCTTTGGAAGCTTGACTTTCAGAAGGTAAATCACGTTTTTCAACACTTCCAATGAAGAAAGCTTCAAAATACGGTCTTGCTTCTGTGCGAGCTGGCAGAGCTCAGTGGCAATATCAGACAGAAGTGCATTAAACTCATTCTATGTTTTAACAATGATGAGTAATGAGTTAGATAAGAGCGAAAATTTTACATTGATTTGAAGTTTAAGTTCAGTCACAGGGATGTTTGACAGAGCTTTCAGAGTCTGGGTTCTCGTGACTTCAGACTTCAGCTTGGTTAACAAGTGTTGGAAGATGAGATTAAGGTTAGCGCTATCGATAGCATCACCGAAATATGAGATAAGCACAGAGACCGTGGAGATGATAGCGTTTTTGATTTCTTGATCGATATCGGTCTCCTTGAGTCTATTAATCACTGTTGGAACAATCGGCTTAACGTAGGCGTTGTAGTTGACAGGGTCTTCCTTCAGTGAAGGTCTAAGGACTCTCAAAAAGGTGGATAACACTCGGAAACCTTCGGATGAGATCTTGAAATAGGAGTTAGTGGTCGCCTCGGTCACTATCGCAAGAATTTCCTTATAATCGTTGGTGATGTTTGCGTACGCTTTATGGAACTGAGCTCGTAGCAGTCGGCGGAGAGCAGTTAAGAGGTTGACTCTAAGCTCGGCAGGGTTCGATGGATTATTGAAGTTCTTTTGAATAGTAGCGAAAACGATGCTCCATTGCTCCATCATGTTGCTAGGAATGCATCTGGCTGCGTTAAGCAAGAGCTGTGAGGCAGCAACATTAGGGTTCTTAGGGTCCTTGAAGAGCTTGGTGAGCTGTTTGATCATATAAGCAATGGTTGAACCAATGTCCTTATAACTGGATTTCAATCTGTTCAATGTGACCATTTCAACAATAATGTCTTCGTGTAAATCGTCATTGCGCTTGTCAGAGACAGTCACACCTTCCAAGTAAACATTCAAGCAGCTGAACACGTCTAATTTGATGTTTGTGTCCTTGTCTTTGAAGCATTTGACTATTTGCTCGATGACGTTCTCAGTGACGTCTTTCAGCAGTTCTGGACGAAGCTTAATGAAGGTTTCAGTCAATCTAATTGCTCCTCTGCGGACTCTCCAGCTTGAATCCTCACTATCAAAGTCGTCGTCGTCCCAGAACTCGTCTTCTTCGCCTTCCTCATTGCCTTTGTCCTCATCAGACTCTTTCTCGAAGTTAATAACGCAGTTTGGATCATAGGTAACCAGTCTTGGAAGTTTCTCCAAGAGGCCAGGCAAATGAGGGGTAATTTCCTTGTGAGTCTTCTTAATGAAAGCGTCGAGGATCGACAGATAGTAGTCAAGCAACTCATTTTGAAGATCAAAATCATCAGCGTCATTGTCGAGACGACTCTCAATGTCGTTCAAGATGAAAGGCACGAGTTTATTAGTCAAAGGAGCTAGTTTATGAGCTGAATATTTTGTCACCGAGTTCAATGCGAAAGCATAGTGAAGCAGAGTCTTTTTATTAAGATTCGCATTCATGCTCGCAAAGAGCGACTCTCCGATGCTCAAAACATCCTTTGGAGCAAGGATGACGCTCAGAGTTCCCAAGCAATTGGAAGAACGACGTCTCAGAGAGCTTCTGTCGTTGTTCACGTTTTCTATTGAATTAAAAATAAGGCATGACTAACCTCTTGATTTACCAAGGAGCTCTTTGGTCAACTTCGCTCTGTCTAACACAGCAGTATGCTTGGTGAGGTAGGGAGTGAATCGCTTAATGAGCTGGTTGGTAATTTCAATAAGCTCTTCATTAATCTCAGGGATCTTAGTTCTTTGGATCAATCCAGCGGACGAGAGTGTTTTGCACAGAATTTCAGCAAAATCTTCTGTGACTTCATTGATCAAGGTTTTAAGACACGTGGAGTAAATGTCATAGTTCTTGACCTCCTCTTTTTGAGGATTGACCAGGTTTTGGACCAGTTTCGTGCAGATTTCGGTGACCTGGTGGTCGGGAATTCTGGTAACTATTTTCGCGAGGCATTTAATTGCGTTGCCTTAGGAGGAGAGTGAGAGTATGAGTCATTGAAGGCGATTTAATGGTGTGTTACCCTTGATGTCGGAGGTGGGCTCATCGAGATGCTTGATGAATACATTGCAGATTTTTTCGAGTGTTTGGTTATCGAAATGTGTGCCTTTCACGAGCTCCTGGCAGAGATCATTGGCGGCCATGAACTTCTTGTCATTGTCGTAGTCATAGGCCTGTTTAAGGAGTTCATCAATGGTAGACTTCATGAGGTCGGAAAGAATACGATAAAAGATATTGAATTAAGTTTTCAGATTATAAAATCGATAAGATGATTCATTTTCTGAATCTCAGGAACGACAGAAAATTAAAAAATTGTAGCTTCTCTCGATAAAGAAAATAAATGCGGTTCTGTATGAGAGGTGTATGTGCCAATGAAGAAAATTTTTTCAAGGAATTACGGGAATAATGAGTCTTCATTTGAGTGCTAATTTTATTCGCTTGTAACTCTCTAGTGGGCTGACTTTTCTAACAAAGATGACTTGGTTTCTCAAGAAAATGATGATTAATATATGGAAATGGATACAATGTAACTTGATTGAAATGCAAAAAACACACTTCGCTAAAACAATATTTATACTTTTTTTTGAAAAATCCTGAAAGAAATGAGAAAAAGCGTCTATCTAAATCACTCTACTTTCCGCAATGTTCGCCTTGCTTATGTGAGCAACTTTTCTTTGCATTGCCATCCTTATATTTCGAACAGACCTTCTTATGTTTCTCCTTTGTCTCTTTTGACCTCTCTAATTCATTTGCGTCGTCACTTGTGCAGGTATCTGAGCTAAAACTATCGTTTAGTCCTTTAGGTTTATTATAGATACAACAAACTGGCAAAACTCATTAACTCGAGTCGAATAGATGAAATTACCATTGGATTTCCATCTGCCCATACCCTCATTATCGATGACATCTTCAGCAAAATATATCCTTTTCTTCGGGAGAGATGGCTTTAAGCTGATAACTGTAACTGGCTGAGAACTTTCTTTTCGTTCTTCTGTTTGTGGCACTTCTTTTTCTATTACCACAGTCGTGGTAGTTGATTCTTTTTGCATGGTTATTTTAGCTGTTTCCTCAAGAAATTCTGACTAAATAAATATATTTAGTTAATTTACTGAGTCAAAATAATGTAGATACAGCGACGACCCTTATTCTAGAAATTTCCCCAGAGGAGAAGGAACACTCCCCCACAGAAAATCATCGAATACTTCAAGCTGCTAGAGTGCTCTTCATTAGGGCTTCGCGTTTTAATTGAAAATGTTATACAGTAATTGAAGTTGTAACGATAGTATTAGTAGTAATAGTAGTAACTCGATGTTATTAACTCACACAAAAATTGTATCTATATATATTTAACAGTACATATATTCAATAGACAGGGAATAATCTTATGCCGTCAGAGTCGAGCTTCTCTTTTGCCGCTGGAAACTTTTGAAGGAGAACAAGGATTTTTTTAGGGCTTTAGTAAACTCACTGAGGTCTTTGTCATCGTCAGAGTCCGCGAAAGGGTAAATCTCTTCGATATCTGTGAATTTCTTCTCATAGAGTGATTTAAGTAGGCCTTTCGATTGAAGGAGGAATTGTTAATAATGGCTCGAAGATCTGGAGTACCTGTCTGAAATTCGTGTGGTCGAGAGACTGGTATTGGAGGGAAAAGATCTTTTCTCCAATTTTTAAGTCGTTCGAGTTGGAAGTCCTCCTCGTCATACAAAATTTTATCTATCACAATTTTTCCATGACGATCAATTCGCTTGCGTAGTTTGTATTTGAACATATTTTTCTGCTCTGGCAGAACATTTCTGCTCACTTCGCCTATTAAATGAAAATTCAAGCTATTTACTAAAGTCGATGGTGTACTTAAAGGCTTCGAGACGGGGATGACTGTAGGAGGAAGTATGTTCCTCGGGAATTCTTTCTCAGTCCTGATAAGTTCAGATTTTTCGCTTCTGTTCTCTCGAGTCTTCTCTGAAGTCACCGACTAATGGTCAGTTTTAGCCATCAAATAACAAAGCTTATAATATTACGACTGCCTTGAGAAGAGCTGAAGGAACCGCCTCAAACGTTGGTTGCGCATAGCTTGGAAGGTCCAGCTTTTCAACTTTTTCAGGGGTCTTTTTCAATTATTATTTGAAAGAAAGCACTAAGAAAATTACAATATTATGCTTAAGCGCACCGAGAGCGACGTTAGCAATAAAGCTCGCAACACTGACATTTTTCCACCCAGAGTCTTCCGAAGGTCGAGCGCCAAGATTCATGGGACCCGGCTTCGGCCCAAAGAAATTTCCATCCTCTTTCTCCTGCTTGATGAACTTCTGAGCGACCTTGTTAAATTCTCTGAATTTGCTCTTGGCTTGGACAAGTTCTGGAGTCTCGAATTTCTCTTTAAAAGAGGCCAGGTGCCCTCCACCCGTATGAGCGCCTTCGATCTTTTCATGTACTGTCATGTCAAATTCTTCATCGCAGAAAAGTAAATAAGACAACGATTTCTCATTATCAAAATTACTGATAATAGATATCCCATTAAGCTCGTATTTGATCATCTCTCTCAGGCATAGGTTGGCCAACAGGGTCCTTCCGACTTCAAGTTCGTTTCTTAGCCCTTTCATCTATTGCAAAGGTATAGACTACGATATATGGTGCTTCGAATACCTTCTCAAGGTTTTCGTAGGTGTTTCCCTTCTTCAACCTCCTCGTTTCAATTTTCTGTTTCTCTCTTGCGCGGAACACCACGTTTGGGTTGCTTTCGTCTCTATTGACAGTCCTCCAATATTTTCTCACGAGAGGGCGTCTGAACAGCTCTCTCCTCCCTTTCCAATACTGTTATTCCAGTGCAATTTAGACTGGTCTGTGGAAACATAAAGCACTTACGATATAGATTTCCGAGATCTGGTCCTTACGATTAAAATTTTTGAATAACTTCTGAACAGCCGCCTGAGCCGCCTCCAATGAAATCGGCTCTCCTTTGTCGGTCTCAGCGTCCCAGATCTCGATGATCCTCTCGAACTCCTCGATTGTGATTTGTTCGCTTCCCGGCTTCAGTTTCCCTGAGGAATTACTGTTCAATTCCTTGAGAAACTCCAGATCGTAGTCGGTTGCCTCGTAAATTTCTGGCCGCGGATAGATTTTCACATAAGAATATCTTATGTAATTCTCTTCGACTTGAAACTCTTTTTGAGAGAGCTCTGCGGCTTTAGCCGCGTCTTCGAGTTTCACTACCGAAGGAATCGCGATATTTGGCTTAGATTTATTTTGCTGGTCAGCAGAGATCGTTTCGTCCTTCTTTGGGACCTCGGGAATGGGAGTTCTAGTTCTGCCAACTTTTCCTCCTTGTGGGATGGAAACTTCAGCCGAATCAGACCCATCAAGTCTTTGAAACGCTTCCAGCGAGTTTTCTTTTATGAGTACTTTTGTATAGTCGAATTGTCGTTTTGGATTAGATCTCATTTCTTATGTAAGGAAGAGGAAGTTAGTATTTAGGGCTTGTGATGGAGAGAAGAAGGACAAAAAGTATAGACAAAAGGAGATATTTGCTGAGGAGAATCGGGGTATTAAAGCTATCATTAATGGGCTATTGTTTTAAAGTTTCAACGATCGCACTTCATCTCTACTCAAAAGTAAAATATTTCTGCAGAAAGCATTGTTAGGACGTAAGGGGCTATCAGAAGAGGCGTATGCCCCTCCTTCGGGAGGCGTGGACAGAGCTTCTGCAGAGCAGTAAGGAAAAATTCGCAATATCTCCTCATATCGCGATAGACATCACAAAAAAATTATCGGATATGGCGCGGGAGATGAATAGACAAGCCAAAAATAACACCTGAAGAATATTTACCTGAGGAATTCTGGCACAAAAAAAACTTTTTCCTTTTTATTCGCGCGTAGGATGTGCACCCTTTCAAATATTCTTTAATTTAAATTCAAACCATCCGAATAAATCGTTTTAATTGTTACTTCGAACGCGACTTAGCTTTGGGATTTAGTTTTGCGTTTTATTTCGACTAATTACCCTCAAAACAAGTTGAGAGCTATTGCTCTCATTTTGGCGTCTCGAGTCATTAAGACTCATGCGATTACCTTTTTACCCGAGTACCAGTATATATACGTGGATATGAATGAGGGTATTACCCAAACCAGTATAAAATATACTTTATTGATCATATACAATCAAGAAGGAGTATTATTTTGAATGGCAGAAGCTGCAATTGAAGGTGGATGTGGCCGTGGCGCTGAGTAGCTAGACCGTTGTCGTATTGGCCTTTCTTAACTTTGGAGTTGCAGACACAAAGTTGGCTTTTCCTTCAAGAAGGAGGATGTTGAATGGAAGTGCGGTAATTGGTGGCTGTACTCTATTATTTGACTGATGAGTGGCTTTTGGGTGTAAACGACATCCACAGGTAAGATGAATTATCGGTTCGTACAGCTGGTAGTAAATAGAAGATCTTCATTGGGGCTATGAAGGTGGATTTTGAGTCATCTTCCAAAGTAGCTCATTAATATGATGAGGGTTTAGTGAGGTACCTGGAGGAATAAGAGTATTAATGATAAGAAGAAGGGCTAAGTGATGGAAAATCACCTGTGAGTTGTTGCTTATTAAACTTGCATGAATAAAATCTTTAAAATTTCTTTTGATTAATAGATTGATTGGCTTGCCTGCAGAATAAATTGCAGAGGCTCCGTGATTTTTGCAAGGAAAATGATAAAAATTTCATCCTTAGGAATTTTACGTTTTTCGGCTGTTGTTTTGGGTGAAAAAACTTTGGTACAGAAAAGGAATTTGAAAACGAATTTATCTTTACATTTCAGAAAAACAGTTCATGATTGTACTTTTTACTTTGGACAAAGAATTAGTTAGCAGGATAAACTAACGAGCTTTTTATTTTTTTCTGCTTTGTTATCAATTTCTGATTTAAAAGGAGTGCTATCTACTTTCCTCCAACAGAATAATATAATTTTCTCAACTATTCGCCTCTTTAATTATCAGTCCGTTTAAAATAGATGAGCGAGCCTTGCTGATTCTCGGTAATGAATCTTGCAAAGCAAATATAAGTTAGTCAGTTAGTTGAAATAATGAATCAAATTGAAATTTATTTCTGAGTTCTTCTGAACCAAATCTAGAGAAACATCAATGGAATGTTTTATCATCCTGTAAAAATCTTCAATATTTTTTTATTTTTAGGTCTCCCATTCATGTTCATACTCCAAAAAGTATAGCTTGCCAATTGTGCAAGTCAAAACTTGATATAACCTCTTTACTATTTTATTTATTTTTTGTTTTGAGGTGGACATGGCGAATGGCCTCAGGAGATGGCGTCCAAATATTTGAACTCCACCGATTTAATATTTTTCAGAAAGCTGTTTCAAGACAGAAAACTAATATTCTCAAATAAAAAAAAATCAGGAGTTGGTTAACTCACTGATTTAACTTTTCAATTAAACTTTATCGTCAACTTTGTGGATAACAACAGCTGTTTTCCTAAGTCGGATGTTTGAGTTCATAAAACAAAACTTCTTTTGCTTCGGTGACAAAAGCTCGAACGAAAAGTCCATAGATTCTCGCGGCGTAAAGCTTTCTACCGACAATTTCTCATCCTTTCAAGTTTACAAACATCTGCCCTCACTGCAATCAAACCTACTCAAATCGATATCTCAAGCATCACATTGATAAAGAGTAAACTCCCCTTTCTTTCTAACCTATAATCGAACTCACTACTCACAGCTGCCCAAATAAGCCTCAAAGCGACCCACCAATAAAAAAGAACTCTCGTGCCCGGTAAAATAACGCATCGTCCTCAATACTCATTCGATTAGAAGTTCAACTACCAAAAAAACTTCAAGCAAATTAGACAATAATGCGATTCGACCAATTAAAGACAGCAAAGCTAATAATTACGATGCAATGGATGCCGTGTTAGTAAGGACAATTTACTCTTCTCGTAATAATTGTTAGAATGAGGATCCTTTGTTCAGAGGAGTCACCTTCAGAGAGCTCACAGAAAAAATCAAAACTTTTCGAGCAGAAAAACGGTGCTTGTTGTGTGCGCTTCTCTTCTCTAATTTATTATAATAGGGCTGAATGGGAAAAGAATTTTGTTGAGCAATTTTATGAGAAGGACACAGATATAATGTATGCATTGGATAGACAATGGCTGAAAGAATATATCCATTTCATACAGAAAGACCCTTCTACAGAGATCGGGCCTATCGACAACTCGCGAGGAATGAAATATGTACATGGAAAGGATCGTCAAAAATATTATTTGCTCATCAACGAAATTTTTTGGCGGTTTGTTTTTGCATTATACGGTGGAGGTCCTGTAATTCTCTGTAAAGATGGTGAATTCATAGTTGAGGAGGGTAAACTTGAATATGACACTCCCAGCGACTCCATGTCCATGTCAACCACGACTAGTATGAGCAGATCCCTAAAACTAACACCTGAGCCAAAACCCGCGACTGTGATATCAAAGGCGAGCTCCTACAAGCCAGTTGGACTAGTGAACGGGTATTTCTACTGCTATTTGAACGCAGTACTGCAATGCGTGTCAAATTTGCCTTCCTTCTATGAAGCGTTGAATGAAAACAAAAAATCATACAAGCTCGCTAAAGGCGGTAAGTGGACCAAAGCGTTTTCGGAGCTCGCTGCCGCAGTTAATTGTTCAACTTCAAGCTATGATGCAAAAACTATTAAATCGTTGGCTAAGAGCACCTTTAGATCTGACGAGCAGCACGACTCTCACGAGTTTATGAGGTTTATGCTATCCAACATCCAAGATGAGGTAAATCCCACAAGCATTGGCAGCAAACGCAAAGAAATGAACTTCCCAGACGCTTTTTCAGCCTGGTCGTTTTATAAAAAGAGTCATTATTCCTGCGTGGATGATATTTTCGCAGGACAGATAGAAAGTAAAGTGCATTGTAAATCCTGCAAAGGGGTTTCCACGACCTTTGATCCGATTCTCGATTTCTCGCTGCCTTTGTTGTCCAGATCAGATGCTTTGGAAGATTGTCTTGATAATTTCTTTGCTGAGGAGGAACTGCCAGATACCTACCGCTGTGAAAAATGCAAAAAGACTACCAGAGCTGTGAAAAGAGTCCTTGTCAGTCGGTTGCCTCAGGTCCTTGTCCTGCACCTAAAGAGATTCAAGAGTTATCCCAGGCAATCGAAGATTAGTGATCATATCAGGTTCCCTGTGGACGAATTTACATTTAAAAAGTAAGATATAATAATTGTAATGACGATTGGCTTATTCATGACGATGATGATAGAACGACTGACCCTGAGCTCCGAAAAGCTTACTCTTTGAGAGGAATCGTTGTGCATATGGGCTCACTGGGCGGAGGACACTATGTCGCGTATATAAAGAGACAAAACGATGTAATATTTTTTCCTTCATGAGTCAGTAGTTGATTCTCTCTTTTTTAAATAAAGTGGTATCTGTGCAATGACGAATCTGTGAGAAAAGTATCGGCAAAAGAGGTTTCGCAGCAAGAGGCTTACATCCTTTTTTATGAAAGCTTATAGCAAGATGTGAAGACGAAAGAGCTCAACGTAGCTACCTTGAAGTGATCCAAACTGTTAACCTTGGGAATTTTTTTTAAAACTCCAAGAGAAGAGAACATCTTCAGTAATTACTCTAAGAGCAGATAGTAATGAATGCAAAAATCAATGCCTAATACTTGAGTGTTTTGCATGAAAGCCGCTTGAATATGTTTGATGTGAGAATATAAAATTTATTTTAAATCAAGAAAGCAGTTGTTACATCCGTTGGCACTACTCGCTTTACCCCACTGCTTACAAAATCAATGTCTTTCACAGCAACACAATACATCTATTTCATAAAACAGATCAATTTTAAATAGACTAAGAATGCGAGTGATGCTGCAAATTTTGTTACAATGGCAAACTGTCTGAAGGTATACCTCAAATAGCAGGTATTTAGCCTTAATAATATCATAACTTCACTCGCAAAGCCGGAACGGAGACTGAGTTTCTTTTGCTTTTATGAATTTTATTGTTCAAAAAGTCACCTAATTTTATGATTCCTAAAGAACCCTTTAATTGTTCATTTAGTGCAGCCTTAAAAAAGTTCAGACTTCATTCTCCTTGGCCCAACATCCAGTAGTAACCGACCCAACATCATTTATTTCTGCGCTGAGCTGTCATCGTTTCCTTGGGATGAATCTTGCAAGTTTCGAATTTACGGCACCACACACATTTTATCATTGCCTTTCAAATTATAAATCAGCCTCATATATTGCTAACTAATTAATAATCGCATCAATCAAATATGGCAGGACTACTACCCAAATCAAACCTGAATAATTCTATGACTGAGGTGCTGCTCACTCGAATGAAAGTTCAGCAGTTCGAGAGCTCCCAGATATTCGATAAATACCCTCTCCTGCACAATCAAAGCGCTTTAGATAGAAGTTCTCATTCTTTGAAACACAAAAATCAACAACTACAAGACAGCCATCTGAGCGACCTGTACGCCAATGTGGTTCAGTTGACCCCGCATTCAAACAAGCATGATACGGTTAACTTAAAAGATCAATCTCCAGTACGCAACTCTCCTAATTATTGGTTGTACTTACTTCACATTAATAGAGCAAGCTCCGTAGCATTTACTCTGAATACACATTCGCTCCGCATGTAATTCAAAGTCTTTGTTAGACCATGAAACACTTATACTGCCTCATAAATAGATAAATCGAGTTTCACAAGGGATTCAAAGAGACCTGGGGCACTTGTACCGGTGGAAAGAAGCTGTTGAAAAGAAGGTTCAGCTGCAAAGAGAGGTACCTTGGGTTGATTGAGCAGTCAATTGAATAATTGCATAGATGAAAGCGAAAATTGAAGAATCTCTCTCTGTGAAGAATATTTTTATTAACCAAAAGTCCGAGGAAATTGTTGCTCATACTCGACCTAAGCTTGCGGTTGAAGATTTGCTGCTCATTAAGGAAAAAGAGCGGCAGCTTAAAATCCAACAACTGGCAGAAAAAATCTACGGAAAAGCAGCTTCATCGCCAAGTAATCGCGACGGAAGAAGGTCATGTTCTATTAGTAGCAGCAAGTCGAGCGCAGCAGTAGAGACAAATAAGAGAAGCAATAGCACCGGTCCTCGAGACATACTCAATTCAAGTGCTCGATCCCAAAGTGCTCAACATGGAAAGCCGGCTTCTTCAATGAAGAGTAAAGCAGTTGCTCCACTATCTCAAGACCAACCAGCGAACGATAAGCCTATGCGCAAGATAAAGACCACCCTTTCGAATATTTACAAGAATTATGCTGAAAAGCAACACTCAAAGAATCCCTTAGAGGAGGCATACGCTAATGCTTTCTCCGGTGCGAGCAGTCCAACAGCAGAGTATCTTCTTAACGAACTGAATGGGACCAAAAGAGCCCAAGAGTCGTTTGTGGCTTGTAGAAGTCCGACAAACGCCGGAGAAATGAGCAGTAAAAATTTGCAAACTTCCAGTCGAAAAGCTACTCCAACCGCCAGAAAATCCACTCCAACCGCCAGAAAATCCATCCCCAAAATTAAAACTGAAGAGACTCAGCTGGCAAATTCAGATAGTTACTGTTTGCAAAGTGAGAAGAGTCCAAAACAGGTGGTCAAGAAGAGATTGGTGAGTCCGAAGCATTTAACTGAGGTGAAAGCTGCATATAGTATTCAGGAGACCAGCAACAAAATACTGAAATTAGATCTACGAAGCATCAAATCACCTAATAACCCAGCTCAAAAGCATAACACAAGTCTAAATCTGGCTCCCAGACGCGCGACGACTGATTTCAGTTTTAACACTAGCACTGAGAAAAGTTTTACTGCTTCAAGCAAGCGAGGAGGAATAAAACCAGCCACAAAGGACAGAGTTACCCCAGAGTCCAGAGCTTCTCCCAAGCAAAGTCCCGCTAATTCATCCAAGAACATGAGAGACAGCAAAAATATAAGCCAAAAGATCTCAAGCAGAGTGCCTCAGCCAAAAGTCGAGGTGAAAGCCAATGAAACTATAAGCGAAAAGAATAGGCGGCTATCGACTCAAAAGAAAATAACCTCGACAAATATTCAATCTCATAAGGCAAAAGTCAATGCAGTTCCAGGAACCTCGAACGCTAGTGCAAGATCCAAGACAGCTTCTTCAGTCAAACGAACCAGTCTGATTCCAGTGAATAAGTTTGCTTCACCGAGAACGGGGGATGTGATCACCAAGAGTCTTTTTGGTAAGGCGGAGAAAACCGACAGCACCAATCCAGAATCGAGAAGAGACTTAGACGCTTCTATGCTTGAACACGAATTGGAGGAATTTGAGAAAGAGGAAAGGCTGATAAATGACAATACTAATCCAGCGGAGATGGGAAAGAGTATCTACCATGATATTGAAACTCAGAAGAAAATTATACATTATATATTGGATAGCAAGAGCTTGAACTAAGCTAATGCTCTAACAAATTTTGAGTTGTTAAAGTTTTTCTTAGATGAAAGTCCAAGGCCTTTAGTATGAAAGTTACGAGGCCAACTTATACATCTTTTTTAATTGTTGGATAGTGTATTATTTATTTTCTTTTGTTATTTTCAAAGCGTAGAGATGTTATGTACAAAGATTTAAAACCCCTAAAGAAAATCAAAGGCTTTAGTGAGGAATTTGATGGATGAGTGAAATTTCCCAATCTTTTAAGTCCAGGGTTGCTCAAGCGTATGTAAAATATGTATTTTTCATAAGAAAACGTCCTTCTATAACAATGTAATGGATTCGCTAGAGAAGGCTTGCCTTGCTTACTTGTGCATAGTGAGACAACTTCAGATGAATCAATAAGGCTTGAAGCATTGCAATCTCAGAAGATTAATCCATGGAGATAGTGAGGAAACGGTAACGACAAAATTTAGTTCCTGATCTGTCTCAAATTTTACTCCTGAATTTTAAGAACAAAAAGCCCATTATCTCATTGTCTTTACTAACTACGTTTTTGTGAGATCTAGGGTGAGAATACCACTGCAGATCCAATAACTGCACTTAGAAAGTATTACTAAGAGGAATTCCTTGAGATTGAGACCAAGGTTTAACAATAGAATTCATGTTCGTGAATGAGTTGTAAAATATAAAATTGACTTCTCACACAAAAGCTAGTAGTAAATTTTGCTGTCGTTTTCTGTAAACACTGCAAATCTGTTCGAAACAAGCCTTATTCCTGCGAGTGAGATAATAATATCTGTATTCTTCAATCTCAATACAATGAACTACGAATTACCAAATGAAAGAGTAGAAAAATCGCTTTGACACCCTTCCTAGTTATTCTTGGCCAAATGCTTACAAAAAATTACAATTTTTAGAAGCCTCAACGCAAAGTTACCTAAATTTCAGAGACAATTCGCTTGTTCAAGCAAATAAAATCGAAAAAATCGCTTCAGAGCACTCATCCCTACCCTTGCAACGACCTTGCACTCTAAGAAGGACAGATAAAACTGCGAACGTTCCCCATTCACCCAGCGCATATTTTCTCTGATATATTATCTTAGAATTTATCACATTCGCACTTTCCTTTTTGATTTTGATGTTCCTACCAATTCCTCTTGCTACCTAAACCTCTAATATAGCATTGATACACATATCTACCTAACTCAACGAACTTAACCTTTCTACGAATAATCACAGACATCCAATATATTTTTATCAAAAGTACAGTAGCTCAATACGCAGAAAGTAAATAGATCTTTTGGGCATATCTACATATCTAAAAATTATGAAAATCTTCCATAGAATCCAAAGAGCGAGCGCAAGCTCGCGAAATTTAAGACTCGCACTTTTACTTCATCATCATCAAGAATCCATACCGTTATAGATTAGCAATCTTGAGCCAGAGAGTTAATTCTTTCGATAAAAAAAACTTCTCAAGCCAGAACCGAAAACAAGAATATTTTTCTCTTCACCTAAAAAATACCCTAGCACCACGCTTTTCGCTCAACAACCCAAAAAATTGGGTTTAAGCTGCCGCTTGCTCTGAGGTACTTTGGTGTCAGCTGGCAGACGAGAGTTAAAAAAAACGAGTCGGGGTAGTTTTATATATTTAAATAGGAGATAGTAGAATCAAATTTATAATCATTCATTCAAATTCGCAATTTTAAAAGACCTCTCCCAACAATAACATGGCGACTACTTTAACCCAGAACTCTACTTCTGCTCCGAGCTATAATACAGCTGTTGCTAGCAAAAGAAAAGAAAAGGACGTGATGAAACTTATGATGTCTGACTACAAAGTCACCAGAAGCGCAGAAAATCCTAATGATTTCGTTGTCGAGTTCCCTGGACCCAAAGACAGTCTCTACGAAGGGGGTAAATGGCTCGTGCATGTCCTACTTCCTGATGCCTACCCTTTCAAATCGCCATCCATTGGTTTCTTGAACAGAATCTACCATCCTAATGTCGATGAATCGTAAGCCACGTCTTCCTTTTTCCATTTGCTTACTCTTGTGTGATTTAGTTCCGGCAGCGTCTGCCTTGACGTTATTAACCAAACATGGAGTCCTATGTTCGATATGATTAATATTTTCGATGTCTTTCTTCCTCAGCTCTTAATGTATCCAAACCCCACTGATCCGCTAAACCCTGAGGCAGCAGCCCTTATGCTGAAAGAACCAGTAAGATACGACAAGAAAGTGAAGGAATATGTGTGTAAGTATGCTAAGGGCGGAAATGCTGGGGATAAAATGAGCATTGAAACACCGGATAAAGCCGGGAAACCAAAGAGCTATGATATGGAGGAAGAGGACCCAAGCACTGAAAGCTTTGACCAAGAGGACTCTGTGTCGCTTGGCGAGGTCAGTGAGCTATCAGAAACCTCAGATATCTCGTTGATCGAATAAACGGTCTGCCAATCAATCAAAAAGTCCATCGGGAAACTAATGGAGACCCGTATAAGGTCTTTAGAGTTAGTGACCCGAAGCACCCACTATTTGTGAACTATTGTGTCATATTACAATAAAACTGCAACTGGAAAAAGAGGGAAATAACACGGGGGATCCCTGCGAAAAAAATTTATTATCTATAAGAATTATATATGAGATTAAATTGCTTATTTGTCAATAGTACTAATGAATTGTTGAAATTGCAATCAAAATATTGAATTTCATACTCATTATTATGCTTTGCGCTTTATAAAATGGTTAACCTCTTTTTTCAGGTGTTTATATATATATCTGCATATACAATTGAATTGCTTATGAGTTTTATTTATTTCTTACACAGCTACAAAAAAACCCCTTCTCTCTCTATAGTCAATACAAGTAACTTCAATGTGAGTAATATTATCTATTCAGCCGGCTGATCTGGACGAATCTTTGGAAATTTCCAGATTCTGAGCTTCTTATAAGAGTGGCAGCAGAAATATTCTATGTTTTTCCAGCAACCCATGGTGAAAGGCGAGCCTCTCTCCTCTGGCCATTCTTTTAGATATGATATTTTATGCCAACTGAGATATTCCCCTAATAATAATAAAAAAAAGTGTTACAAACTATTTAAAGGGAATAAGACATAGTACAGGTCGTGAGCATTTGAGTGGCGAGATATCCGTGATAGAAGAACAAGGCACCGGTCATTATGAGGAAGAGTAGGACGATAATAAGAGTTGCCAATCTGATCCACATCACTAACACAGAGCTGTTGTCGTTAGACGCGAAACTTCTTATCAGCTAAAAAATAGATGAGATATTGGTTTGTGCTTAGAGTTGAGGAAAATACATCGAGTGAGACCCAGAAGGCTTCGATCAATTGGAAAAACAGAAACCAGAAGAAAAATAGATGGTTTTTTTCTCCTACACAGGTGCCTTTAGCGATTAACGGTAACTGATTTGCTGTTTAAAGAAATGAGTACCGATCCATGGACAGTGGTGATCGTAGGAGGCAATACATCGATTACAATCTTTGCAATGCTTGGCCCGAAACGGCATGTCGAAACCACAAATTGAGCAAAATCTTTTTTCGACATGGAATGAAAGGGATTCAGCGGTTTTCCGGAGATTGAGATCTTCGGGTGAGAGTCCTTCGTCTAATTTTTTTGTAGATGTCTGCTTATTCAGTTCTTCTGAAAAAAGGTGATCGATAGTGATCACGATATTGTCCTGTCGATTATTAAGACGCTCATTTCCATCTTCTTTGGAAAAACCATCAGTCATTTCTATACCTCTTTCATTTTCGCGGTCATCTGGTTCGTCAGTAAATCGATTATATCCCTTCTCTGACACGATTTTTCGTGAATCTTTTTCAAAATGAGAGGCAGAATCGCCTTGAAGATCATCCAATTAAGCTAATTACAAGTTCTTATTGTTAACAAATTACCTCTCTTCCCAGTACTTTTATGAATGAGAGGATCAAGAGTCTTCTTCTGGCTCGCTTTTTCTTCTTTGGTAACATCGTCAAAATCAGCACCAGCCTCACTTTCTCCCTCAGTCGTGATGGCTATCCCCACCGTCACCTTCTGTCCTTCATCTAAATCCTAATTTAAATAAGAAACAGAAGAAGTGAATGTTCAAACCTCATTCGTATTTTTAAATTCGGCCTTTCTTGCATTTTTGCTCATAGTCTTCTCGGAGCCTTCTTTCCTTTGTAACTCCTACAAAGGTTCACTAGGTATCAGTGATTTGCTATGAAATAGGAGGATTACGTCTTCTTGTTCTTTTTCTAGAGCAATAAAGAATGCGGGGTCATTCGGCACATATCCAGGGTCCTTTAAATGTGCAAGGAAATAGAAAATGATCGCAACAACGACATCGGCCCTAACAGGAGAGCTATAATCAATTGACATGTAAAGAGACTACCAGAAGATAAACATTAGAAAGATTCCGTCCAGCTCTATTTTTCGAAGATATTCGCTTGTTGCAATTGCTCCAGTGAGTAGAATAATTTGGAGACTGATGTATACCCAAGGTGCGACTGAGCCTGCATATGGATATAAGCAGATGAAACAGGTGCTAGTCGATAGATACCTTTATTGCTGAGAATATTCCATTTCTGATTATAGTTCATTGATTAATAAAGTTGACCACGTGCTTTTGATAGTTTTGCTCTTTCTTTATTCGGATAATTTCCTAAGTTGTCGATACCTTATTATGGTTGTTCAATCAAAATGATATGTATATTCTCTTAGAATTTGATCTTCTGATTGGGATGAAGAGAGTTTAAATTATTTAAAATTTTGACTCTGGACTTTTCGAGTCCAACGAATACGAAGAAACTGGTGGTATTAGTTCTTCTAATTGATGCTATTCTGAATAATAAGTACTCCATGCATGACTTTGATCTATTGATCTCGATAATTCTCAACTTATACTTTTCTCATAAAATCATTGCTGATTTTAAAGATGAGAAAGACATGCGCGCTTGCCTGCACCTCAGGTCACAACAAATGATTGGAATTGGATTAAGACGTAGTCTACATTCATTGCTCAGTTTAACTGAATAAACATTCTTCTGAGGCTGACTGCCAGTCATTCGGCGAAAATTTTAACAAGAGAGAGAGCAATGATAACCGAGATAAACTTTTGAAGCATGCAACCTATAATCATGGGGCTACAGTATAGATCTCCGACTTGTCGAAGACTCTCTGTAGGACCGAGTTCTCACATTTGTATAGGTAAAATGAAGATGATTATGTCTGAAGTTAGATCTCCAGTAATCAGGCCGTCATTACAAATGGTATATCCATCATGAATCGGTCTAGTCTAATGCTCTTTTTACAAGAGGATAAGAGTGAAATAAAATCCAAACGGTTTTCATTTAATTCCGCAATAAATCAAAGATAGCAACGGTTTTTATTATTCAATCAGAAAAATGACCTTCTAGACCGATATTTCTCACATAAGAAGTTGATCCAAGTTGCATTTTAGCTCTATTTAAAGTACATTGGCTTATTTTCGTGGTTTCAGCTATATTATTATTGTTTTTGGCAAGGCTACTTGTAACAATTCGAGCCATTCCGCACGAGATATCAATATTCCATTTCACAAGAAGATGAGTTCAGTTGCCTTCAGCACGTGAATTCCATTGCTTTATGCCTTATCTAGTATCCGATTGAAAGAGCAGACTGGTAGTAAATAAAAAGGATTTAACGGCAATTTTGTAATGAAGATTTTTGGGTTGTTTCCCAGACAATCGCTTTCAATGAGTAAAAGAGATGTTCACCATAATTCTATTATTCGTTGGCGCCCTCGAAGTTTATCGTACATTCCTCTATTTAAGCAATTCTTGCCGCTAAAATCATAAATAATAATAAATTTCGAAATAAAATATCGGTAATGGCAGATTCAGCAACAACTCTCTGCTGCAGTAATTCCATTCATTATTTCCAATCTAACC
>ENA-UOTX01000818-UOTX01000818.1-compost-metagenome-genome-assembly--contig:-NODE-818-length-29214-cov-7.603185_pt1 | contig 29214 bp, 24 predicted proteins | sample MGYA00238143_ERZ746982 | MGnify/ENA primary metagenome ERZ746982 (study PRJEB28758, sample SAMN06268862) | compost metagenome | isolation source: single cell | place: USA: California, Emeryville, Joint... | reverse complement strand
TAGATCAGCACGCATTAGGATATTTTTCACTTTTTGAGTGTTTTTCATGATGTGGCTGATTCGATTTCCATGTATTTCAGCCCTCGAATCGAGGTACCGGCTGAGCCAGGCGATTGAAGAAGGATCTTTGAAAATTAAATTTTTGGCTTCCTTAAGCGCGTTTAACAAAGTAAAACTTGAGAAAATCTTACTTTTTTCTCAATTTGTAAGAGAACTCCGCTTTGAGAAAAGCAGACGACAGTGTGGGCTCTTTTTTTGTTCATAAACAGTTCTTCGACGCCGAAAATCTCTCCAGTAGTCAATATCATCAGCTTTAATCATTTTGAATTCATGATTGGTGGAATGAAAACGTTACTTCGATATCTCTTTTTGCTGGCTGCTTTTTCAGATATTTCTCCAAGGTACCATCAGCGGCCTGTTCTAGTTCTTCCTCTTCTCTGTAACGCGCTTTAAATGAAACCTAAGTATCATAATTAATCGACCTATGATCAGACTGCGAAAAAGCATTTCATACTTTGAATTCTCCACTCTTGATGATATACATATGCTCTGCTGTATCAAACTGGTTATAAACTACCTGATTCCTCGAAAAGTTCCTGACTCTTGTGTACATGTATAAGCTTCTGACCGAGTTGTAAGCCCATTGGGAAAATAGCTTGATCGATTTCAGAAAATTCACTTCAGCAAATAGCATCTTCTCTTCTTTTTCCACTAAAATTCCGTGATAAGCGCTCGCTCGAAAACCATATTATTTACAGAGAATTTGCTGAAAAGGCCCCTTATCTAGCACCGCAAAATCGCAGTCGCTTTCACAGGTTATAGTCGCTGCTCTCGGTTTACGCTCTAGCAACGCCAGCTCTCCAAAAGCATACCCGGGTCCCTGTCCAGCCACTCGGGTTAATACTTTTTCCTTCTTCATCTCTCCGTTCTTGTCAACCACTTCTTTTTCAATTGGAACGTGAATTCCAACTTTCCCTTTCAAAGTAACCCAAAAAGTTTCACCATATTCGCCTATTGTCAATAGATTCGCTTAATAACCAGAAATACTGGGATAAAAGCCTCACCGAAATTCATGCAAACATCTCCCTCTTTTAAATGTACATGATACATCTTCGTCATACATTGCCTGTGAGTTTCTCGATCGTATTTTTTGAAGAACGTAACATTTTCAGTGCATTTTACAAGAAAATCAAGGTCAGTCCTGGTCCTGTCATGGTCTTCTTTCTGCAATATAAGCACAACTATCTTTGAAAAAAATTCGCTGAATAGGACCTTCACAAAATAAGTACCTCGATCTGATCCTCATTGTTCAAAGTATCTGCTTTGATGCTTTTTAGACGCTTTAGTGTGTTCGGATCTAACGTAGACAGCCTATGTCTAGAAAGAATAGATGCTGATCGAGTCACGCCTGGGGATTGCGAGTTTGAGTTTAATCTTGTTAATGTCCTTTGAGGTATATTAACAACTAGCTCGGGCATGGTAGACCGATCCACCTTGGATTTACGATGTGCAACTGCTTGATCCTTAGAATTTTTTCTGCTCTCGACACGAAGTAGAGAAGGTTGTGAAGAATCCTCCTCACTGCTCTCAGTGATTACCGAGTTCTCTAAAGAAGCCGAATTTTTTCTTTGATTGTTCGGCTTTTCAGCTGTTTCATTCTGAATCTGGTCGTTTTTTGGCTGATCTGACGAGACTTCAATTTGAGCTATTTCTTGTGAGGTGTCCTCTTGCTTTGAATTCCGTGTTCTCGCTTCGGGCTTAATGTATCTTTTGGCTCTATTGTTCATTTTTGCAACCACATCAACCAGTACGCTTTAGGTTTATTGCTTTTAATTGGATGATTTCCTCAATAAAATTGACTTACATCACAATAGTAAGTTCATTCACACTACCCTATCCGTTTAACCCCTTCACCTTTGGAGGTAAATGACTAAGTGTTGCTACTGTTATCTCGTCAAGGAATCTATAAATTCGACAAAGATATCTTAAAAGAGGAAACTAAAAGGCACTTTTTCAAGCAAAATCCCTTATTAACATGCAACTCCTTTGCTTTGCCAGATTTTGAAGTCAAATAAAAAGCAAAATGAATCATACTTAAAAAACGACTAATATTGAGTAAGAAAGGGATGCTTCTTTTAACGCTGATTTTTAAAAGAGTTCATTTTTACTTTAGACTGAGAATGGAATCTTATGTCTGGATTACGAGTGCGCAGTTCAGTTTGGAACGCCGAGTGAGTATCAAACAAAAAATCTTTGCTCTGCGCTGAGTTTACCAGCCGCCAGCCCATTTCCCTTGATTTATTTCCGAGATTCTCAATCTTGATATCCTCTTCAATTTTTCCATGTTTCGATGGTCTTAACGCAAAATCATCAAATTTCAGCTTAAAACTTGCCAAATGCTCTCTATATAAAGGCGGCAACAAGCTCTCATCCGGGTAACCGAACTCTTTGGAGTTATAATCTGTTTTGAAGCCTCTAAACCCTATAATTCCCCTCAACATTAACGAATTGCCAGGAAAACATACCGACTGGAGCCTTGTGTGATCTTTCAGGCATCAGAGCTCTTTCGTATTCCCATGTGCTCAGGACGGCAGCTTTGAGTATAGGAACCTTGCTAAATTCGTTGTTTACGTAGCCAGGAGCTGAGATGATGGAAGATTAGACATATTGTCAAGCGCAGTGGAGTGTAGCTTACCTTTCCAAGCGTTCCTATAGCGGTCTTTAAGCTCTTCGTAGATTTCTTCCTTGCTTTTGATTCTGGGCGGTTCCACTTTTATTTTAACTTCCTTCTTGCGTTCCTCACGAAGCTTTTTGACTTTCTCCTCGATAGTCGGTCGGCCCCATTTAATGCTTTCTTTATGCTGTTTGAGAAGCTGTTTTGATTGTTCTAATTCCTTTATGATGTCTTTAGGATCAGCCATTAAGATGCCAAGTCTATTAAATTGTCGATAAATATAAAACAATTAATCTCTCTCACTTCATCATTCATTCGAATTTTTATCAAATTTCATTGATAGCTCATTCAAAATTTCATAGAGGATTGGAAGAACTCTATTGAAATAAGAAGAAGGATTGGGCTACAGATTGAATGGGCAAAAACAAAACTCTCAATTTCTTATGGCAATATGATTTATCTCTAGTTCGGATATTAGCATGAAATCCTTAAGAAAAATTTCTGATGCTACACTCAATGAATTTCAGTGATTTGGAAAGGCTCAGAATCTTTATTCGAAGAAATGAGAAACCATTTACTTATTGTAAGCCTTTACACTAAGTATTGGTAAAATGAACAACGAAAATAAAAAAGTAACACTCTCGATTTTATTTTTTTTTCTCTCTCTCGAAAAACCATACAATCAATCAAATTGGCATCTGCCTCATAAAAACTTGATCAGATCCAACTATTAAATGCAAGAAATGAATTAATTCAGCGATAACTTGAAGTATTATTTTTACATTCTGCCAGGTGGACGCTGGATAAATATGCTTATTCTTTTCATACCATCGCTTATCAACAATCTTCACTGGATTTCCCTTGAAATATTATAAATCACACTCATAATTACATCCTGTAATTTTACCTTAATTTCATACACGTCGCCCTCATCTCCAGGCTGCGGCTCCCTCTTTTGGTCATCGAGCAGCAGTCCACTCTTCGTATTAACCTTAACACTTATAATTTCATAAAAGGAGACGCTGTGCGGCAGGATATATTCTTTCATCACGCACATTAGCACTTCTGTGGGCGTACTCTTCAATATCGAATGCTCTTTAGAGAGCTCTTTCTTGCACATATCCAAGAAAATGCCTATCTTCGTATCCTTTTTCACCTAAAGAGCAAATCAGAAGGAAGGACAACGCTAAAGATCCAAACCTGGATCGTTTTCGTGACGTTCGAACCGTCCCAATACATGTATTTCACCTCTAATGTCTGGTCTGTTAATCTGTTAATGAAACCACTGCATTCAATGAAAACCTTACTCTTAATAATCTCTTGCTCTTTGTTATAATCCTCAATAAGCTTCTTCTTTAACTCCAGCATTTTCGACTCTCTTTCATCATCAGGCAGGAATGATGTGTCTACTAAAGGATTTTTGCCTATCTTCTTTTTCTTTACAATCTTATCGCCAAACTCCTCATCATTTTTCCTCCTATCCTCATCATCATCACCTTTGACTGAAGTTTCTCCATTCTCAGTTTTCTTTCCTTTCGAACTCATTGACTGCGTTTCAGACACTTCCTTTTGTGGTGGCTCTTCTTCTTGCTCTTCCTCTTCTTCATCATCTCCGAAAGAAAGTAGAACCTTCTTTTGCTTTAGCTGTTGCTTGACTTTAGAGAGATCAGCTGTTGTCCCAGGTTTTGGCTTCTTATCGATACTGAGTTTGAGTTAACATTATGCGCATGGAGAAAAGGTAATTACGTCAGGTCGGTTGGTCCGAACTTGTCGTTAAGGAGGGCGTCAATCTTCTCTTTGTTTCTGCGGTATTCTTCTTTCGAAATCAGACCAACAGTGCTTGCCTTGAATCTGGAGAGAGTTGTTTAGTGAAATGCAAGGGATTTATTGTACTGTTCTTCATAGATGTCGTGTCTGGATCCACCGAATTTGTCTTTGATGAGAGTTGGTTGAACTTTTTTCGAGTCGTCGGTCATTTGCTGCTAGTTTCGTAATTTGGTTTCTGGAATAAAATTTCAAATCAGATTTAGGGCAAATTTTGTCTCATCGAAAATCCTACTTTAACAAATTTGACACATTACTAAAAGTAAGAAAAATTATTATGTGTTATTGAGCGTTATGTTATTCACGAAGTATCTATTACTTGAGATGAATCCGGACCAAAGCAATGAAATAATAATAAAATTGTATATCGTATATAAAATCGGTATATAAGTTGGAAGTCCTGAATAAACGATTTCTGCTTAATCTTATTGACTGAAATTTTGGTGAGTAAGACTGACTCACTTTTGAAAACGCTGAACCTCTTTTACTGAGCAGAGCTAGAGTGCTTTCTCTCTTATTTTGTTGGTACTTTCAAGCTGGAATTTTGTTTGAATAGCAGTGATTTGATACAAGAAACCTGTAGGAGAGACACTATGTAGCTGATTTGAGCAAAGTTTCAAAAAAAAACCCCTAAATAACATGAAAAAATGCACAAATGAAATATAGGATTAATATCGGTCTAATGAGCCAAGATACATAGGCGAAGCTTCATGCTCATTTTTTATGTTTTGTTGTTTATAAATTACAAAAGATTTCTTTGTTTCCACTCCGGATTATGTAGTTTAATCTCAACTGTCATCAGAATTTCTTTCCATTCTGGAGGAATAAGCGCCATCCATGAAGTTATAGGACTGTTTTTCTTCTCTATATTGGGCAGCTATTGATAAATGTGAGGAAATCTGAGAAAAAATTGTTGGATCAAATTACTCAAACTGATAGTGTCAGAATTAGTAGGTGCGTCTCCAACAATCACCATGCCAACCAATACTAAGCAGTTTATCACTGTAAGCACAACGATAATTCGCATAATAGTGCTCCCGTAAGACTTCATCTTTAGGTATCCTCTGGACTGGAAAAATTATGTTTGATTTATTTGTTCAGGGTATTGTTGATCTAATCTTATTGATCTCATTTATTGTTTGAATAGATACTGAAATGACTCAGAAATGCTCCTCTTTTTTGGCTTGGACAAAGCCAGGTTGATTGGGAATAACACCAAGGAATTTTGCTCTTAATTTAGTAGGCAAATAGCTTCAATGAGGAAAAAAAAAATGCAGGCATCCTCACTAATGGTAATAAATTCACCAAACTTATTCATTGAATTGAATTTCATGTTGCAAGATCCAGGAGGAAAGGAAGGAAAACGAAATAGCAAATGTTTCCGTCCTTAGATTGAATCATAATAATTAATGAAGCTTAATGACCTTTGTTCAATTCAGTCGAAATCACTTGTAAAAATTTGAACTTCATCACTAGTTCCTTCTCATATAAGAAGACAATGAGAACCTTAATATATGATAAGTGCTAACTCACTTATTCATATAATTTTCGTTGATTGTTCAGATTTTGTTACTTTCTTCCAAAAAAATTTGTATTCATAGACCATTCAGATTTTTTTCTTTGATTTATGGCCTGGTCTTCGGCTTTCAAGAGTAAGAATTCTAAAAAAAATCAAAACTAAGTCATAACCCTGCGCCTTTTAGAAGCAAGTTAATATTATCCCGGAGATTCTTTCTAGAATCATGAGTAGCGCACGATTTTTTTCTTTAATAGTATTCATAAAATGCAGAAAAAATCAGCTTTCACAAAATTATTAAGACCATTTGCCACCAGCAACATGCAATTCGCAAATTTAACATCTAGACACCAAGGGAACCACTTGAATGATAGACTCGTAGAATATCTGATTAAGCATGGAACGATTCGATCACCAGCGGTCGAAAAGGTCATGAGAAGCATTGACCGGGGCGAATTCTCTCGATATGATCCGTACGAAGATTGGTAAACCTCAGGCTTTGCATACAATTTTATTGATATATTATATTTTCGTAGTCCTCAACCAATCGGATATAATGCTACAATCTCTGCACCGCATATGCATGCTTACGCATTAGTACTTTTTTCCTTTTGTTGAATGAACTGATCACTTTAACAAATAAGGAATTTCTGGTAAGCCGGCTCAAAACAGCGAAAAAATGCTTGGATGTTGGATCTGGAACTGGTTATCTCACTCTGGCTTTCTGGAAGCTCATGGAGGATCCTGATGCGGTTTCATACGGCGTGGAGCATATACCAGAATTGGTGAAGGAATCAATTCAGAATATAGAAAAGTAAATTTCATCGTCTAATTAAGACGAAAACTTATTATTGAAGGAGCCATGCTGATCTGATTAAAAATGGTAAAATCGTCATTAAAGAAGGCGATGGAAGGAAGGGACTGAAAGAATTTGCTCCTTATGATTGTATTCATGTTGGAGCAGGTAGATATTTAAGCTTACATGTTGAAAGTTGAATATTTCATTATTAGCGAGTCCAGATGTCCCCAATGAATTACTAGAACAGCTTGCCCCTGGAGGAAGAATGGTAAGTGAATGTGGTTGCATTCATTAAGTAATTTACTGCTTAGCTTATTCCTGTTGGAGTTACTTTCCAAGATTTTCTCATCATTGACAAAGATAAAGATGGAAAAATGAGTAAAAGGTCAGCTCTTGGAGTGGTAAGTTTAGCTTGAGACTGCTTGAGTCTGATTGTCATTTATTAAGCGGTATGTCCCATTGTGTGCGAGGGAGCTACAATGGCCAAAGAAGTATTTTTGAGGCAAGATGAGAATTCTTAAATTCATTGAGAGCTCAGAAAATTAAAATTAGTTATTTTATTTATTGATCTAATTGTTTATTGGTTGAATTAGAATTAATGTACATCAATTAAAAGAGAGTTCATACAATAGATTAGAATTAAGAGTACCAAGAATATATAATATCTCTCATGAAGACCCAGCTTTTGATATTATTTTGCAAGAAATACCAATTAAGCCATTGATTAAAAGTATCGATATTTTGTCCGCAAACGAAAAGAAAAAGCACTGGAATTTTAAGGCCATCATGGAACTTGATTGCACATCGCCCGCCTAGAAGGCTTTATTTAAATAAATTTCCTTCGACTAGCCTATTCACATCAGCAAATGAACTGTTGAGTAATCGATTAAATCGTTGATTAATTCTTTTTGGAACGGATTTAACAATATTGCAGAGATATTATTTCGAGAATCCAAAATAGCGCATAATAGTACTATGCTTTTGATATTATAAAGTGTAAGGAAATTCAGAGGTTTTATTATCGCTAACAGTATGCAAGCCACAGCACACCCCTCTCAGAATCAGGGAAATCCCTTGAATACCAAACTTGTTAATAGTTTGAAATCAAATGAAGTCATTCGCTCTTCTGAAGTTGAGCAGGTAATGAAGAGCATTGATCGCGGAGAATTCGCTAAAGGCGAACCTTATGAAGATAAGTAATCATTGTAACTTCTCGGATTAATGTTTTCTCAGCGCTCAACCGATCGGATATAATGCAACAATCTCTGCCCCGCACATGCATGCTTTCGCTCTTGTATCACCATCACGTTATTAATGGTCTAACTATCCATCAGGAATTTTTGAAAGATCGGCTAAAAACAGCAAAGAAGTGCCTGGATGTTGGCTCAGGAACTGGGTATCTTACCCTTGCGTTTTGCAAACTGATGAAGGATCCTGACGCTGTTTCATACGGCGTTGAGCATATCGGAGAGTTAGTGGAGGAATCAATAGAGAATATAGAAAAGTAAAGTGAGTCGTTTTATAAGAGGAAAATCACATTTTGTAGGAGTCACCCTGATCTGATAAACAATGGAAAGATTGTCATTAAAGAAGGTGATGGAAGAAAAGGACTGAAAGAATTTGCACCTTACGATTGCATTCATGTTGGCGCATGTATTTATCAATGATTCTCTTCCTAGCTAATCCTTGATTCCGTTTGAAAATTTCACAGCAAGTAAGGAAGTTCCGAATGAATTGCTTGAGCAGCTTGCTCCTGATGGAAGGATGGTAAGTACTATCCAGCTCAATTATTCATTGGGGTTGCTAGATTATCCCTGTTGGAGAAGCCTTCTTTCAAGATTTCCTCGTAATTGATAAAGACAAGGAAGGGAAGGTAACTCAAAATGCAGCCTTTCCAGTGGTAATTGATTTTCACATTTTTTTTTTATCACATTGATCATTCTCTTCAATTTATGAAGGGATATGTCCCCTTGTGCGAAAAAGGAAAGCAGTGGCCATAAGAAAAGTGCTAATCATCCCAATTAAGAGAGAGATGTTAATGATTAAGACTAATTGTTATATAGAATTAAATTGAGTAACTTGTCACATATTTCATGTAACACGATTTAGAATGTCAGTGAAGCTTTGCATATAAGCATAAATTTAAGTCATCGAGAAATAATTAGAACCATTCCATCAATTTAGAATGATTCAAGAAAAGAAGGAGTTAATTTGTTTTCGATTAGATGTTGCCTGAAATAAATTGTAATATATTGCTCAAGGATCGTTTTTAGTTTGAGCGCTACTCTTTTACAGACTTATCACAATTTAGATGGTAGAGCTCAACAATTTTGCTCTTGAAAAACCTCTCACTCAAATGTATATATGCGCCAGCGAACTATTTCTTTGACCGGTCCACATTTTAGGTCTCTTGCAGGCTCTTATTTTAGTGAAAAGAAATATCGTTCATTCTAACAAAAAACTCATTTTGTACTAGTCTAACCGGATATAGCTGTTCTTCCCAAGAAACATTTTATTCAGTAATTTCTTTCGGCTCAGTGGTTCTTTGAGACTGAATTGAAATTAATTAATCCAGAATTGATTTCTAGAATCAGAAATTGTGCGCTATCTCTGCAATTTTAATTCCAACCGATTCGCAAACAACAATCACAAAAGCCATTAAGATCGATCATTGTTAGCTCATGCAAATCTCTACACAACCTTCTGCAAGTCAAGGCAACCTCAACACTCAACTTATCGACCGTCTGAAAGAGTATGGTAATATATGTTCACTTGAAGTCGAAAAGGTCATGAAAAGTATTGATCGCGGAGAATTTTCGCAGTACAATCCATATGACGATCAGTATGCTATAAAATATCCAACACTATTTCATTAACTTAATTTGGTTAGTGCTCAACCTATTGGATATAATGCAACCATTTCTGCACCGCATATGCATGCTTATGCATTAGTATATATTACAAACTCATTCTTAAGGTATTGATAACCTAAATAAATAAGGAATTTTTGCTAGACCGTCTCGTAACTGCAAAGAAGTGTCTGGACGTTGGCTCCGGGACTGGGTATCTTACATTAGCGTTTTCGAAACTGATGAAGGACCCTGATGCTGTGTCGTACGGCGTTGAGCATATAGGAGAGTTAGTGAAAGAATCAGTTAAGAACATAGAAAAGTAACACGAATAATTTTCGCGAAGATAAGCTACTTTGTACAAGGAGCCATGCTGATCTTATAAAAAATGGGAAAATCGTCATTAATGAAGGTGATGGAAGGAAAGGACTGAAGGAAAACGCCCCTTACGATTGTATTCATGTTGGAGCATGTACGATTTTCTTTTTTGAAACAGTTGATATATCTTATGTGTTTAACCTTCCAGCATGCGCAGAAGTTCCGAATGAGTTGCTTGAACAGCTCACACCAGGAGGAAGAATGGTAAATGGTTTAAATTGCCAACTTATCGCATGATGGACGAGGTCATTCCTGTGGGAACCTATTTCCAAGATTTCGTCGTCATCGACAAGGATATGAACGGAAAGATAACAGAGCGGGAAGCTCTTGGAGTGGTAATTATCAAGCGAAACCTCTCTATTCAAACTTTATCCACAATTTAATAAGGCTTATGTTCCTTTATGCGACAAAGAAAAACAGTGGCCAAAGAAGAATTGAATAAATTCCCAACCCCGAAAAGCGTTTATCAAGGAAATAATATCACCTCTCTGCTATTTATTGGATAGTTGAAAGTAATTATGTTCTAATTTTATATTTATTGAAAGATTGGTGTATCAGACTAAGCACAATAAGATATTGTCTAAACAAATCCAAACCAATCGAAAAATTTGTGGATTCAAAGAAGCTCAGGAATAACTCCCGCTATATCAGAACTAGGTAGCCGCCACTGTTTATAAAGCTTTAACTCTCCTACATTTCTCTGCAGTTAATCTTCTATGAAAAACAATAAGAGATAGCTCTTCCTTTTGAATTTGTCTATGACAATTCAGAGAGCAATTTTTCCGTTAAACATCAAAACAACAAATTCAAGTTGGTAATGAGCGGACAGACTCTAATTTTATTTTTCTAAAGCGAGTAGATCTTAATCTCTACGTATTTCCTAAAGAGAATAGATACCTTCTTTCAGCTGCGAATCGAATCGAAAAGAAATAAAATCAATCTTGACATAAAATATCTTTATGAGCATATATCAAGCTCTAGTCGCTAGTTTCTTGATTCAATTTTTTCTTCCCTGATTTCGTTGATAACTATATTGATAAGGACGACCAAAAAATAAAAGTGGTCGTTAAATGTTTCTTTTAGAATCATTTTCAAATTATGATGACACCATTCTAGAATTTTGAGTAGCGACTCATTTTTCATTTGGAACTTGGATCCTTCGAAAAGAACCATATAGTACAGAAAGAATATATTATCATAAAACTAAGAAAAACATTTTGTCTCTTTCACAAGATGCAGTTCTCTACACAACCACAACACCATACCACAATGGATACCAAATCCCCAAACATCACATTCGTAGAAAAAATGAAAGGTTTTGGCACGATCCGCTCCCCCGAAGTCGAAAAGGTCATGAAAAGCATTGATCGAGCTGATTTCGTTCGCACGGATCCATACTTCGATTGGTACATTTAGAACTCTGTGAAATCGTTCATTCATTTGTTTCTTTTCTTTGGTTAGCCCTCAGCCGATTGGATTCAACGCTACAATCTCTGCGCCTCATATGCATGCTTATGCAATGGTACCTCTGTTGCCTAGTCATGTTATATTACCTCTTTATCTTAAGGAATTCTTGAAAGATCGGCTCAAAACTGCAAAATCTTGCTTAGATGTGGGTTCTGGAAGTGGCTACCTCACATTAGCCTTCGCGAAACTCATGGAGGAACCTGAAGCGGTGTCATATGGGGTGGAGCATATACCACAATTAGTGAAGGAATCAATTGCGAACATAGAAAAGTAATAATATAATTTTTCATGCAAGGGAAAATAACATATTATTTAGGAATCATGCTTCCTTCCTAAATAAAGGGAAAGTTATCATTAAAGAAGGAGACGGGAGGTTCGGACTTAACGAATATGCTCCTTTCGATTGTATCCATGTTGGAGCAGGTTTTTTTATATCAACTTGTCAGCTTTTAACCAATATCTTCTAGCATGTCCCGAGGTTCCTAAAGAGCTAATCAAGCAGCTTGCGCCTGGAGGAAGGATGGTAAGAGACATCAAAATTTAGTACCTCAACCATAAATGGAATTAGGTCGTTCCTGTGGGGACATCGTTGCAAGATTTCCTCATTATTGACAAGGACATGAACGGAGAGATCACTCAACAGTCCGCTCTTGGAGTGGTAATATCCACCTTAAACTTATTAGATGTTATCTAAAATTTATTCAGCAATATGTGCCTTTGTGCGATAAGAAAACGCAATTGGGGAAAAAGGATTTAGACCTTTAAGACCGGTGCTGTCTTTGTGAGTTTTTGATGGTCTACCAACAATTAGAATTATTTATTGTAAAAGAATTAATTTGTTCAGCTGTAAATGATCGGATTCAAGTGCAATTAAGAATTCATGTTAAGCTTAAGATTAAATTTAAGGATTCCATAAAGAAATATCTAACGGATCAAAATTATAACCCGACTTCTAACCAAGCTATGAAAGAGATTAGACATCAATGACTACTTCTCTGACAGAGGTAGGTTACTTCTCCTTGTTTAGTATACCCTTTAGGTTTGCTCATCAAATAGCAAATTACAAATCGCAGATCCCAATATGTCTCCACTGCGGTAATAATTGTTAGTGTAGAGTGTATGATTTCCTTTCAATTCTGGCACAGATATAGCATTTTCATGTAATACACAAGAGTTTAAAATTTCTCAAATCAATCAATCAATGTTTGTAGGACTCTTAACTCCTTCATAAATTTCAAAGACAATACATCTTAATTGTCAAACAAACCTAAAGAAGATTCTTATACAGCACTTTTCAAGTTTTAGGAGTCTTCCTTAAGAATATAAAAGGCTTTTAATCTCTAATTCTTTTAAAAGGTAAACTCTGCTTGCGAGCAAGCATCTCTTCCCAGAATTCATTTAATCATCGTCCTTATCAATCAAATTCGAGAAGTCCATGTCCATATCGTCATCCCTAAAAAAATATTAAATAACACCCAAGGGAGAGTCATTTACTTCTTTGATTCATCTTCTCCGTTCTCGACATCCATGTTATCTTTCGTACTCGAAGCCGCGTCACCGTTTCTCGTACCTCTTCTACGACCACTACTCCTTGCTGGAGGTGCCTCTGCTCAAAGCATTAGACCACTCATTCAACCGCATATCAATTACTTGTTTCTTTCTTCTCTTTCTTCGGGGCCTTCTTCTTAGGAGCATTGCTCTTCACCATGAACTTATTCGTCTGGGACATATCGATCTCATTCTCATCGAACAGCAATTCCATAACCTACACAGTAAATACAACACTTATTATTACAATATTTCGGCGAGTTTAATTACCTCTTGTCGTTTAAGCGAATCTGCCTTAAAGGCTCCTCCTGAATAAACCGCGGCTTGCACATTCTGCTTCTGTTGAGCTCTTTTCACGATTCTCTCTTCAATTGTTCCCTTCACTATCAATCTGTACACATGCACGTCCTTGGTACGTCCGATTCTGTGCGCACGATCTGTCGCTTGCGCGTCCATGGTTGGATTCCAATCGTTATCGTAGAAAATAACAGCATCAGCGGCCGTCAGCGTGATACCAAGCCCACCGGCTCTAGTACTCAAAATAAACGCGAAAATCTTTGGGTTTTCCTGGAATTCAGCCACCATATCTCTTCTGTCCGCTATGTTGGAAGAACCATCCAATCGGAAATACTGATACTGCTTTCGAGCTAGGTACTCCTCGAGCAAATCAAGCATTTTGGTCATTTGACAGAAGATAAGCACTCTCTCACCAGCCTTCTTGAGTCTCGGCAGAAGAGTGTCAAGGTATTGTAGTTTGCAACTATCAGCGATAAGCGATTCGAAGCTTGGGATTTCGATAAACATAGAGCTCTCGTCACCCGCGAATTCAAATACACCTTTCTGAAGCACAGGGGCCTCGCCAATATTGTTCTTATAGCCGACAAAGGTCGACAAACCCAAATTCGGAAGCTTTTCGACTCCGGTGAAAAGCGATTGGGATGTTCCGAAAGAGCTGCCAAACACTAATTTCTGTCCCAACGCAGCTTTAAGGGACCTCGAGAAGGTCTTGGTGAAATGACTGGAACTGCAGCGGACGTCGTAGTAGGTAGCAATGCCCTTTGGCAAGTATGATTGCATCTAATGTAAATAATGAATCAGATTATGTAAGAAATCAAATCGAAGGCTTACTGTAGATACTTGATAAGGAAGGAAGTCTCTAACAGCGGTGTATGGACGGTTCAATAGGCCATTTACTCTTTCGTCGTAGTTCCAGATGTTCAAGATTTGAGGGTTGATCCAAAGTCTGTTTCTGCTAGCAAATTTGGTTTGTAACACGCTATGAACGTCCTCGTCGTCCCAGGCTGTCCAACAGCTGTGAGTCATATTGAGCGTCTTCAGCAAATGCAGTAAGACTAGGGCGGAGTACATCTGGTCAGTGTTCATATGAAGCTCGAGTATTTTCTCGTCGATATTCAAAAATCTGAGGAATGAGAAGATGTTGTAGTTATGAGTGATAGTTTTGCCACTCTTGCTTGGGAAGAGGCTTCGATGAATATAATCCGATGAGAATATCGAGAAATGCTTGCGGATAAGTGCTTCCTTTGCTTTAAGAGGATTCGTTGGATCTAATTAAGTGTTATGTGAGTTGTTTTTTTCGTTTAACAAAGTACTTAAATCTTCCAATATTTCATCATAGACTAACTTCGGCAGCTGGTATTGAATCGGATTCTTGTAGCTAGGCGTGATATCTTTCAGTTGACCCAGCCCAACTGGCAAGTTTCCAGTGTAATAATAATGCGCGTGGAAGCTGAATGGCGTTCTGCATTGTCTTCTCTCGAAAAGCTCTGGGTGGTTGCAAACCTAAGGTAAAGCAACAGATTATATCTAATGCCAGGAAGATAGTATTACCTTTCTGAACTGCATGACTAAGTTCATAAGATTCTCCATTTTAGCCTTGGACTCGAACATTTGGAAGAAATCCCTCAATGATAGGTTCTGCTTGATGGAGTCATAGAGCAACTGCTGTCTTTTCGTCATCTGAATCAGGATTTGATGCTCCTTCTTCTGTCCAATTTCATTCTCAACGTCCTTTTTGACTCTACGAAGCATAAATGGCTTCAAAATCGCATGGAGTCTCGACAGCTGATGCTGATTTAACGTCTTTTGGTCCTGCGAGCCCGCTTCTATATCCTTCGAGAACCACTCCTGGAATTGCTCATGAGAATCAAACAATTTCGGCATAATGAAATGCAGCAATGCCCACAGCTCAGCCATAGTGTTCTGAATCGGTGTACCTGTTAAGAGCAATCGGTTTCTCGAATTGAAACTCAAAAGGATCTTCCAGCGCTGACTGTTAATATTCTTAATTGCTTGCGCTTCATCCAATATCATATACTGCCATTTCAATCTCTGGAAACTCTTCTCATCAGCCACAATGAGCTGGTACGAGGTGATCACAACGTGGAAGGGACTGTTGGGCGTACCAAGCGTCTTTTGGTTGAAATACTTTCGGATGGTCTTTCTCTCCTTCAGTCCACCCCAATAAGGCAGCACTCTCAACTGAGGGCAGAAACGCTTGATTTCTTGTTGCCAATTGAAGAGCGTGGAGGAAGGTGCGACGACCAAAAACGGACCCCAGTTTTGTTTGTTCTCACTCAAATGCGCCAACAACGCGATAGCCTGTATTGTTTTACCCAAACCCATCTCATCTGCGAGAATTCCGTTGATACCCTGCTCGTATAAGTTATCCAGCCACCTTAAGCCTTTGATCTGATACTCTTTCAGGTCTCCTTGGAAAGACTTTGGAGTTTCGACAATTTTCACTGGGTTTCCCATGTCCGCATTAGAGAAATCAAGAGTTTGATTCGCCATCATCAAGTCCTCTTTGCTGATCATTTCCAACGAGGCAATCTGTCCCTCATCTCCTCCTGCCTCCAATCTCTGTTTCTGGGTTTCCAAATCGAATTCATGAAGCGCTTCTCGTTGCTGGTTGATAAGGTGCTGTACATCCTCCATCGCTTGGTTTTCGTCAATTTCAACTGCAGGGCCTCGAGGCGCTGGTTTTTGTATCTCAGTACCTTCAGCTGGCTTCTCCTCAGCCACCTCCTGCTCCATTCCGAGCTTCTTGGCCATGAAATGCGAGTACAATCCAGATTGCTTCATCAAATATTCCAATCGACGTCTTTGGAGCAACTTTTCGCGCTCTTCTTCCTCTCGACGCTTGATTTCCATTTCGAGCTTCTCTTTTTTCTTCTTAAGCTCAGTCAATTCCTTCTCTCTACGACGCCAGTAAATCAGCATTTCTCTATGCATCCTCTTCGCTCTGAAGACGTACTCACGAGCATTTCTCTGATTCTTCATGATTCTCTTCTTAACTTCCTTTGAGCAGAAGTAAGCAAACTTGCGGGTGTTCATCTCCAAGTCTTGACGCAACCTACCATTTTTTTGAGAAAAGAGTTAAAGTTATAATCTCTCTCTGAGAAGCGGGAAGTATTTTACTTTAACGCAAAGCGATAGATACGGATCACACCGCGAGTAACAGCTTGCCAGTGCTTTTTCAGCAGTCCTTTTTCGTATTTCTCGAGCTCTGCTTTATTCATACTCTTAGCTTTTTGCTTTGCTTTTTCCTTGTCTTTCTCGCTCAAAAGCTCCTTCTTCATGTCATCGACGAAAACTGGGTACTCAGGCTTCACGATCTTTGCTAATTTATTCATCGAGTCGTCAGCAGCGATTTCGCCTGGTTTTTTCGTTTTGATAAGCCCCTTATTCATCTGACCTTTCATGAAGGCGTTTTTCGCCTTATTTGGAGTGAAAAGGAAGCCTTCTCCGCCCTTCTTCAACATGTCTTTACGAGCCTCATCGTATTGCGATGAGAATAATGGAAGCTTAAGTGGGTCGACGCGGTATTTCGACATCTTCAAGAAATCTGCTATTTTCTATCACATTCAACAAAGAGAAAATAAGCCATGAGAGTTATAAATTATCATTATCTTACATATCCGGCGGTGATTTTGGCTGCTTTCTGGCTCTGCGAGCTAATTTTGATTCTCTTGAGTGGGAAGTCTTCCAAATCAGAGGAGTTTTCTGAGCTCTCTTCCACGAGATTGAACAGATTCATCAGCTTTTTCTCAATCACTCTCGAATTTTTTGAAATATAGCTTGGAGTTTTCTCCCTCAGAATGCATTCAAGAGCGGTTTGCTTTTCATCAATTTCGCCTTGCTTCGATTTATGGACTTCGTGGTCTTTTTTTCGGTAATATCCCGAAAATTTCTTTTCTCTGAACGCTTTTAGCAACTGCAACTTAGATTCCAGATATTCCTGCATTAACTGCGGGCTTCCCTTGAAATTTTCTCTGCATTTTTGAATAAACGTGCTCTTTTCTTTTTCTATGAGAGAAATGTCAAACACGCGCTTTTTAGTCTCCTCATTTAATTCTTCTGGCTGATTTTCAGCCTCCTCCGCTTTCTTACTCTCTAACTCCTCCTCGTCGTCGACACTGCTCATCAGTTCATCGGCAATAAATCGCTCAAACTATGTATTTCGACAAAATTGGGAAAATTTAGGATAAATGACAGCTGAATGCAAAACTTACGTTCTGAAGTCGCTCGTGGTTTTCCTTGATGCAGGTAGTATGGTTTCCTAGCCAAGATTCCACGTCCTTTGGAACGCATGGAATTAATAGAGAATAAGTCGAGTTATATACCTTGTCGTATTTTTCCATGAACTCAGATATATCTCGTATCCTCTTCTCTGTGGGGTTAAGCTGGTACTGGTCTTCCAACTCAACGACTGAGTCTCCCGGGGCCTGTGAGGTGGTTTTGTTCCGCGAGGTATTTAGCTTTCCATTTTGGATCTATGGGGCAGAAAGCGGAAAAAGAAGATATTATGGTTGAATCAAAAGTTGAAAAAGTGTACGTTCTCTGTCATAGATCTGCTCCGATACGGTTCTCAGAAGAAACTTAATGTGTTTGCTGGGCTGATTGATTTAAAAAATTATTATTTTAATGGCTTTTGAGATTTATAGTCATTAATTCGGATTCCATCTGCCCTTTTTAATTAACTTAACACTCCTTTTTTTTCAAAGTTATTTAGTGCTTATAATTTTGAGCGCGAACTTATTATGAACAAAACAAAAAAGTAGTCCAAATAGCAGTCCAGAAGGCCTATGGTCATTGAAATAGAGCGTTTTTATGCGAGAAATGCGAGGCGGAACAGTTCCCATGGGCTTCTTAGGGTTTTATAGGCAGATGCTTCCAAGCTATTTTCGAATAGCAACTGAAACATGCCATTGAAAAAATACAGAGGGAAGGGATTTTTCAATGGAGGGAGTGAGGAAATGAAATTGGATTGAGAGCTGAGTGAAAATGAAAGCTTATTTCCTCAAAAAAAGTCGGACGCTCTGAGATAAGCTCAATAAATACTACTTCTCCAAGCAATGATGATAAAAATGAAGAAATGAATTCCTAGGCGGTTTGGAGTTTTTAGTCGAGAAGCAACTTTGTGAATGAAGGGCAGCAATTTTCTTTATGTCTTACCGATCGAGCCGATGTGGATTATATCGTTAAGGTGAAAATGATTCGGCAATTTGGAGAGAATTATCGCTTTTAAAGACAGAATTTTTAAAAATATGATTACCCTCTTACATTAGTCCTCTCGAGAGAGCAGAATCTGTAACAAATAGCTATTGATCTTATAAGCATGACTGAGAAGAGTCCAAATAGGAAAATGGAGATTTAAGACAAGTGCGAACTGATGAGAGTGTTATAATTCCCTCTCTCCTCGAATGTGTTTAGAATTGCGGCTTAGCTATAGAAGGGACAATCAAAATCTAAAATGAAAAATAAGTCTCTGATCATTGATTGAATGAAGTTACCTTCTGCGTACCTTAAATTGAAATAGAAGTTTCCGAATCTCAGCATTTTACAATGCTTGCTTCTGGGATAATAGAGAGCAACTTCTGGTGTTTTTTTTCACATTTACTTTCGGACAAGCACTATATTGGCGAAAATTTGACAAATATTTTCAATTTTTTCTTCTCTTAGAAAGGCCTACTATTAAATCACTTCAGTGCAATTTCAGGGTCAACAATAGACTTAGATTATTAAATCATCTTCTAGTGATGCTCTTAGTAAATCACTCCTTTTCTAACAATTATTGTATGGCAAATTACATTTCGAGGTTTCAATCCCTACAATTTGCAACGGAGCTCATATATTGAATTCGGTCTGGCTCCACTCAGATTATTTGCTTGTTTCAAAATACTCTATCAGTAGTTTGTTAGGTCTCATCGCCGAAACAGCAAGTAGTTCTTAGTGTTCAGCTTATGTAAGAAATAATCACAAAACACAGACTATGAGTAACTATAAATAATATTTTACTATTTGATTGTAATTTCATAGAGAGATATCTTTCTTACTTCTCCATGATAACTCTGCATGGAAGAATTACTCAAGGATTCTAGATTTATCTTTATATTTTTCAGAGCTATATGCATTATTGAAGAAAAAGAGATATTTTTCATATCTGGATTTAATTAATTTTCCTGCTTAAGTCATTCATTATTGGATCGATTTAGTATTTTTTTTAACATCAATTTATCAAAATTTGAATGTGCAATCTTTTTCATCATTGTTTCCTAAAGATTTACATCTTGTTGAACATTAACCGTTACATTTTGAATGTAAGCATTGCTTAGCTCTTGATTGCTTGTAGTTATTAATATATTTTCTCAATTTGATTGCATTCACCATTCTTGAGCCTTCAAGTGAATGATCGTTTCAGTCCTCCTGTATTGGTTGGTGCTCATTGCAACTGAATGTTGTTATGCAATAAACCGCTGAAACTAAGCTCAAGAATGCACTTGCAGTCAAGTTTTTTTGAAATTTAGTTAAAATGTTTCAATTTTTTTTTTTTATTTTATTAAACGCCTGGTTAATTGCATATTTAAAATAAACTCGAAAAATTACTTGGAAAGAATAGCCAATTGGAATTGACTCATTCAACAAAGGAATTATATTTCCAGTTTGAATCAACTGGACTTTCTTGCAAACGTAGCAAATTAAGTTAGCTCTAAACAAACTTCTTGAGGAAGATCATCAGAAATAGTAACTGATAAGAGCATTTCTCTTAGGCAACTTCCATCTTCTACCCTCTATTATCCTTATCCCGACTTTTGATAAAGCATTCTTCCTAATGTCTCTCGGTTCTCTAAACTGCTTTCTGAAGTTTTGATCGTTAATTCCCACTTCTAAACAGTAATTTAAAAATTGTTAGCAGATATATCTCGAGTGTCAATTCGCATTAGAATAAACAATTTATCAGCGAATTTGATTTCAATATAATGGAGAGTTCTAATCAAAAGAACCCCAAAACCCAAAAAACTGCTCCAAATCTCACCAAAAAGCCAGTCCCAATCCCTAGTACTAAATCTCAACCCACACAGCAACCCAAAACCACAAACACCTCCACTCAAAAAACCACAAAACCCTCTGTAACCAGCTCGACCAGAAATTCTGACACCACCCGAAGTGCCCAAACAACATCCAAATCAACGAAAACCACGATTCCCAGACAACCTATGTTCAATCCTCCTAACATTGATCCCTTTGCCGGTCCACTATCTATGGCAAACGGTCTCTCAATGCAATATAACTCCCGCATGCTTCTTCCAAATGTTTTGACCGAGCTCAATAAAATCATCGACACTTATCGCATGGCCGAAGGATACCAGATAAATGCAGATTGCAAAAAGCTTCATTCAGCCTTAATCGCTGATGATATCGAAATGGTGAAAATGTTTATTAATCAATGCAATGGAGCTGCGGATGAAAAAACCTTCAACTCTCTCGTCTGTAAAACCATCGATAACGACGACAATACCATCTTCCATCTTACTTTCCGTGAGCATTTCAAGCCACCGAAAGGGACTGAGCAAAATGCTGCTATCTTTAAGTACCTGGTAAATTCGTTCCCGCGCCTGGTCAATAGAAAAGCGAATTACAATGGAATGCTTCCGATTCATTTCATTGGATTCTATCCGCATGTGGAGTCGTTGACGCTTGTTCTGAACAAGAAAATCAAAATTTCTGGCATAAATCAAAAAACTAATGAGAACGTGGGTCATTACTTCGCGAGCCAAGCAGCAAATATTTTCAAGAATAAGGAGTTGTTTGAGAAAGCGCTCTATTTATTCCTGATAAGCAGTGTCAATTTTAATTTGAAAAATTTGAAAGGACAGAGTCCAATGGATATCCTGGTGGGACGTCAAGTGAGTCAAAATAAGAGCACTCAGCAACAACAAGCGGAAGAGAAGAAATCTGACTTAGAGTTTTCTACGAGGAAGGTACTTAGGCAGTACAACGCGATGAAGATCGGGTATTTGCTACATCATGAGATGCAAGACCCATCGCCGGATAAATGTTATAAACTCCGCAATCTCTCATGGGAAGCGAGGTTAAATATTGTGAAAATGCTTGCATCTTGATTTCATTTAATATTTGCTACTTTATATTACGTATCACTGACTTCAAATGAAATTTACTCAATTTTTTCTTCGTAATAACAGATATTAATTCGATACATTTATCTGTGTTAATCGTGGTTTATGCTATAGGTCTCTTCTTTAAATGGTTCATCATTTGAATAACACTGAGGATTGTTGAGCTCACGCTTTAGCGCAATTTTTATTCTTATAACGAGCGAGATATGAAGTTTTACTGGTAAATCGGAACCAGATTAATAAAATCTAAACGAATCAATTTGAATTCAGAAAGATAGTCAGTTTTCACATTCAACTAATGAAAAGGATTCATAAATACTCTTTGATGCTCTTCACCTTGAGCTTCCTTGTAGCACATATCGTAATTTAATCTCTTATTGTAGTGTGGGCTCATTCTTTTCGAAAGGCCGCAGAAATTAATACCTTTCAATACTTTCTCCAAGACAAATCTATCCGAGTGAATGAGAACTCCGTGGTAACCCAAGCCATGCAAGATTTTACAACCGCGTTTCATCTAACAACCAAGATGACGAGAGGCCCGCAACAAGGTACTGAATTTTGCTCCAGTCAGCCATTCTCAAGCGAATGGGAGCTCCCATCCACGCAAATCATCGATGGAGACATCGAAGATATTATCTACAACAATAATACGCTCTTTCTACTCAATACCCAAACGTTTTCTGTAGAAATCCGCTCGGTGTCTCTCGGACACTCTGCACAAAAGACGTCAAAGCTTGGCTTAATCAATTCAGAAGTAATAAACGAAGTCAGCGACCCAAACGTATTTTTCCTGGTGCACGAGCGCAGCAGCACTTTTTTTATAGCTACGAAGGATTTTTTGCTGCATTACAAATGGGATAAGTACGACGACGCGCATGCCTCGAAAAACCCTGAGAAGGAATATCCCAGCATTACTGAAGCAAACAAAGCCAGCGGATACACTCAAGTTAAGGAACTGGCATACGCGTATATTTATGATGACTATTTAGTAGTGAGCGCGGCTGGTAAAGGGCTCTTCATCTACGACCTCAGCGGAATTATTGGTTCTAAGCAATCTAACGCCTCATTGGAACTTCTGACACACTATGACGCTAAAGCACTGGATTTACCTGCGGATACAAGCATTTATATTATCGATACTGCTTATGACGCGCAATATCAATTGCTGTATGTCCTTGATAAAATCAACGGAATTTTCGTCTTTGATTACTCCGCCTTGGATAATTTTACCCTGCTCCAGAAAAATGATTTGGCGGGAGGCGTCAACATTGAACTGAGAAGAGGAATCGTTTGTGTTCTAATCGAGGAAGGTCGAAATCGCTATTTGAAGGAGTACTTTAGAGAGTATCATAACGGAAAGGTCAAGGATCATTATCTCAACCGTAGACTGGTGCTGGAGCCAGGCGGAGGCGAGCTTTGGAGTGACGAAAACTATGCGTATCTCATGATAGGAGGGTTCAGCTACATGTACCGGATCGGAGTCCCTGATATTGAATCGCAGAACATCGACGATTACTTTAATACTTTCATCTCAATCCCATTCGAGTCAATGGAAACCGTTCGTTATAATCACCAATCTTGGGTGATTACCGTGGGAAATGGCCTTCTTAATGCTTATCGAACGACAAACTATCCCGCACAGCTGGTGTGTAACAGTTCTGGCATTCTACCAGGAGTGTGGGTCTATGAAATCAAGGCTTATCAGACCGATTGTGCCGCTGTTAGAGACAATGAGAAGTCTCTGACGAGGCCGAACAGCAGTTACTGTATTTTTAATCAGAATTACGCGGTTTCAATAAGCGAATACAGCGCATTTGACGAAAAGAAATTAGGAATGGTATTTGGATTGGGAATTGGATTGTTTGTTGCGGTTCTTCTCTTTGTTGTTATGTGTCATTTGATAAGGACGTTCCGGTCTCAGGCGAATATGTTGCAGGATAAAGTGAGTAAATTCACTCAATTGGCAGAGACTGAAGAATCAAAAAGCGATGTGAATGTGAAACAGGGTGGTCCGAGTGAAAATCGAATAGATAGGTTTAGATTGGATAAAACGGATCCAGGCTCAGTGGAAAATAGGAATATTGAGCCTAAAGGGAAGCCAGCTGAGGTAGAGCTTGCAGAGAAGAAAGAGGCTGTCAATTTTGGACCAGAAATTCCTGACGTGGATGAGATTTATAACACTGATGATGGGAACCCATAAATGCGATTATCTTAGAGGTTAATCATTAAGGTCAGCCAGATATTTTTTCTTGCATATGGTTCTTGGTCTAGAAAAATTCATTCGATTATGTTTTTTTTTTAATGTAATTGCTAAGACTTCACGAGATTCACATGGAGAATGGCTATTCATGTCATACAGACAATTTATTAACGTTTCACGAAATGTAAAATTTTTTTTTTTTCTCATTTGCATGGCTTAGAAGTGGTACTAGGTGGTAGAGGTTTTTTTTTAAGTATGTGCAGAAAGGGACGTGATAACAATTTAAGATTAGAATTCATCAGAATTACGAAATAATTTCATTATGAATTCTGATAAAGAAGGCAATAGCACACCGAAATTGGTTATTTCAATAAACTTTCTTCGCCTTAATCGGTTGCGAAAGACAGAAATGAAAATTTTGAGTTTACTGGGAAAACTACAATCCTATTATAATTATAACCTGAACTAAACCTCTTCCCTTGAAGGTGCTTTTTAAAGAGGAAGTAAAAGTTATTGAGATTTAATTTCATAAACCTTCGACATGAAGAAGAAGAAACCCCCATTATTCTTATCTTAATACAATGAAATGGAACAAAGAGTGATGGTAATTTACACTCAACACAGCAGAATTGAGTTATGGGAAAAGTTACGTATAATGAAGGTTTCTATTAGAATTCATCCTCAAACTTTGTTCTTTTAATCACTAACCTTTGCAACCTTGAAATTTCTTTTAGGAAGAATTCATTCTGCTGATCAATTTTGAATTTGAGAATTTTGACATCGGACATCAGATCTTTGATATTTTGAGATTGCTTATCCCTGTAATCGCTTATTCTAAAGGGGAAATTAACCGCACCAATCACCCAGTAGAATACAAGCCTCCAACTTTTAGAGTAGTAGAACAGCTCCAAATGAGGAATGAGTACTGCAAGGCAATGATATAAAACAATGATAGGCGGCTCCAAGAGTTCCTCCTTTATCTCTCTTCTCATTAGTGGGTAATCTTTAAATTGTCTCTCCACATCGATGGATAATACGATTAAATCAAGCAATAAGAAAGCAGCAATCCCAATGATCATTTTTGTAATCGAGATAACTTCATCTTCAGACACTGTAAGCTTTCCGTCTGAAGGAATGACATCTTTCGCTTTATTTTTCATCCGTTGAATTTGCTTTCTGTGATTGCGACCTGACACGGCTAAAACAACAACATCGAAGATCCAAGGAATTATGAAACAGCAGATTTTAAAGTAGCAATAGGAGCCCAACTGGAGAATAAAAGTTGCCAAGTAACCCCTAAGCCAGTTGATAAAAGGCTCAAGGAACTTTATCTCTTTTCTGAAATGCAGATAATATAACTCTATCCACGCGTCTAGCCATATCATTGCAGCGGAAAATATGTCCACGATTGCGATTGTATAGATTATCATCTTCTTAGCTGAATCTATCGTCGTTGAGCTAATCCTTCGAGCAATTCTAGAATTGATGACGTAGCCGAATACAACTCCGAGGATTTTGAAATATGCGTAGAGGCCCAAGTGGAAAGTGAGCACTGCGAGGTAGAAACTTAAATTTGGATGCGTATTTTTTTCGATAGCTGGGTACTTTTTTACAAAATAGGTCAATAGTCCCAGCAAAATGAAGGTGGCTATCCCAATAGTTATCCTTTTCTTCTCTAAATCTTTAACTGCTGAGATCATCATGTTAATAAATTTTTATCATATTCGAATAATTAATCTTTCTCGTAATTGGCAACCACGTGGGTGACTATGAAATATCCACGCGTACAATTCTAAATGGAATAATCCGTTCACTAAAATTCTTGCAAAAATGCATTGCTTCGTAATCGCTCTTGATGCACGAGGTATCATTTACAAGTATCACTCGCACAGAAGTAAAGAAATTGTTTTATTCACATATGTTTCAAAAGATTTTGAGCATTGAGAAAAAATATAATATTTGGGGTAAAAACATTTGATAAAGTAAAACAATAAATAATTAACTAATTTCAAATCTAATTATCAATATCATTATATCTAAAACAGCAGTCACGCAGCAATACTACACAAAAACCCATTCCTTCGCATAGGTCAAAATGTCTTGCAGCTCATTATATACATGGTTTTTGAAAAACAAATCTATCTATTTAACTTCCATTCCAAGATACTTTCTTCGGCGCTACAGACTTCTGGTCATTAATCAATTGATTGAAACACACCAACCTCGAAATGTGAAGGCGAGATAAATAGTACGTGGATAAATTAGTAGAGTTTCTCCTGCAAGTACCAACAATATATTCTTGACTGAGCTCTTATGTTCCCTTGTGGAATATAAGTATAATGACACCATTGCGATGAAAATTAGAATCATTTTTATGGTTTTTGGTCAGCTATCTTCACTTATCCATCGTAAATAGCTACCCAAATTATAGAACAACTATAGAACGATGAATTCGAGGCATTCAAGTGTGAGCGCTTGGCTTTGTTTGACTGATTGGACTCAATATTCACACCTTTTCAAAAATATGATATTAGGGTATTTCTAAGAAGAAGACTTGATTCACATGTAGGGCCACCCATATCTCTCTCTCACTCAGATAGGGAAGCCTTAAACAAGTCGATCTACTATCAAAAATCTCGAAAAAATAATGAAAAAAATATGAAGCTTTGAGAATTCCAGGAAGCTAATCTTGAAAAATAAACGGATATTTCCCGTTTTTCGTGTTCCTGACTCAATTAGGCTATTAACGTCTTGTGGCAAGATTATACCCTTCAGAACTGCTATGCTTACAAAGCATTTATCTGGCTAGCCCTGAAAGGACAATTTCTTTTTTTTTTACGGAGTTAGAATGAAACAATTAATCCAACGTGCTTTTACTGATTTAATTGACTGAAATACAGTTATCCTGTCATTTCCTCAGTATAATTCTCCTCTACCAGTACAAAACGATCAAAACACCTATGGGATCAAGATTCAACCATTCTCATTCCTTTCAAACAAAAAAGTTTTAAGGACGGCTAACATTTTGAGAGTTATTTATCCTTTCCGATCAGAGCAAATTGCTTACGTTTAATAATTAAAATTAATAATCAGTAATATCGGATCTAACTTTTAGGCAAGAAACTTCTTACTGTATCACCTTCATTCACCTCAGTTGTAAAAATTCTGAGCCAATCTTATTATAATCAGTGAAACAACACCCGATAATGCTATTTCTCGACCAAAAACTCAGCAACCTTGATGGAAGAGGTCGCCAGCAAGCAAGCGACCCGAATTCCAAATATAAAGATAAAACCACCGCTAATCGATACTCTGTAAATTAACAATGGCTTCCCAATTCTGATTTAACATGATTTGTCCTTCAACTAGCTGGATCTACTCAAAGGAGACGCCGTATTTTCTCAGGAACCTCATTTCAATTCCATTTGTACCCAGAAATATAGCGTACCTTTTGTTTTTGGCCCTTACAAAGCTAATAATCATGCCATAGTATATCACGATAATTCCTCGGCTACTCCTTTATAATTTCATGAAATTGGGAAATTTATTTCTCTTGACTACCTCGATCATCATGCTAGCGCGGTGGACAATCTCTCCATATTCATGGTATTATGCTCTTTCTTTGCTGGATTGCACCGATTTATGTTAAATAGGTGGATTTACATCCTTCCGTTGGGTTTCTACATCCTTATTAACTTCGCAAAGGAGATATTCCTGGATCGGATTCGTAAAAAAGAGGATAAGCTCATAAATAATAGGACTACTAGCGTAATTGGCACTTTCTTTTACACCAAACCTGCATGAACTTATAATAGAAAGGCAAAAAAGGTCATGGATCAATGGAAGTAGCAAAATGGAAAGAGTTAGAGGTACTCTTATGAAGAATTTAGATAGCTATAACATCAAACTGCAGGTTGGCTCTATAATTCTAGTCAAACGTGATGAAATCTGCCCAGCTGACATTGTCTTACTTGACACGAGTTTAACGAAAAACCGGGAGAATATTTGCTTTGTGGATGTCAGCTACGTCAATGGGAGCAATACCCTTGAAACAAAAAAAGCTTGTAGTCTCACTCGTTGCAATAGCGATGGTAAACTTGGATCTTTCATGCTTTCTTTTCATAATATAATATACTATATAGTCGAAAGGAATACGAACGGAATCCAAGATTTTTCGCGGTATCGGAAGAGGCTTACAGGCAAGCTCGACTACGAGGCTCCTGCTACGGACTTGAATACTTTTGAAGGGTATTTAAAGCTCACAAAAGATCCTAAAGTTGAACAGCTGACAATTCATAATCTCGTTTTAAGAGGCAGCGTAATTAGAAACACTGACTGGTAAATAAATAATATCAATTCTGAAGTTAACCCCTTATTTTTAATTTTATAGGGCATTAGGGATCGTTGTATATGCTGGAAACTCCTGTAAGGCCATATTAAACTCGAATTTCCGGATAAGAAGGCAGAATTACTTCGAGACAATCACCCAAAATTTCATGATATTCAGTATAGCCCTCGTAGTTATTATGTCCGGTATCAGCGCCGTGGTTCTCGTCGCGCGGGCTCGAAGTGCAACGAACACATATCAACTGGAACAAGAGAACGAAAATCTTGATGGTTACAACTTCTTCTTGTACCTTGTCCTCTACGGACCGCTCCTTCCCATAGCAATTTACGCGGCTCTGGATATCATCTTCTTGCTCCAACGGAAAAACCTTGAATCTTCTTTTTCTGACTCTAAAACAGGAGTAAAAGTCCTGAATCCAAACACATTTCCCAACCTTGGGCAAGTATCTTACTGCTTTCTCGATAAGACTGGGACGCTTTCCACCGGAGACTTTGAAATCAAGAACATCATTTCCAATGGGAAGAATTATAGAATTGATAATGCCATAATAAAAGAATTGATGGCTTCTCGAACCCGAGGCTCTGAGACCTCCCCTATCAGTATTCAGAAGGAAAACTTCACCGTCCAACCAGAAGCGGACAAAGGGATCAATATCAATACGGAGACGGAGCTGGAGATCGTAACTTGCCCTCAAAAGGGGAAGGATAAAGAAAACAATTGCCTAGATCACTGTGATAAAAACGAGGCTGAACTGGCACAAGATCCTGGATATATTGCTATTGAAACTCATCCTGATATCGGCATTGGCTCTCGAGAAAGAGAGTATAGGTCGCGGTTGAATACAGAGAACCCTATCCTCACATTGCAACTACATGCAGAGCTACAAATCTCCGCCGCGTTTTCGCAAATCAAGAACGAAATAGCACTGAGAGATGCTGATACTCTCGAATTCCTTCATGATTATATGGCTGAAGACTCCTCACGGCTCACTGAGCTCGCCAAGTGTCTTGCTCTGTGCCATTCGTGCGGAACTAAAGATCTAGCCGGCAGATACGCCTACAAAGCGCTCAGTCCAGAAGACACAGCGATTGTAAAATTCGCACAGACTTTAGGCTATGATTTCGAAGGGACCAATAGGCTTGATAACCCCTCAGTATACCGAATAAGAGAGAA
>ENA-UOTX01000817-UOTX01000817.1-compost-metagenome-genome-assembly--contig:-NODE-817-length-29249-cov-10.585082_pt1 | contig 29249 bp, 25 predicted proteins | sample MGYA00238143_ERZ746982 | MGnify/ENA primary metagenome ERZ746982 (study PRJEB28758, sample SAMN06268862) | compost metagenome | isolation source: single cell | place: USA: California, Emeryville, Joint... | reverse complement strand
AAATCGGAGTGATTACAGTTCCAAAACCATAAATTATTTTAGATAAGAAGAAGATGACTCAATCTCAGGAAAAGAAAATGACACAATCCCAAGAAAATAAAGAAAGCAATGATAAGGCAAGAGAATATTAGATAAGTGCCTGATCTGATTCATATGCATCTTCATAGAAAGCAACAAAGATGGAAAATTCTGGAAAGCTAATAGCAGGAGACAGCCAAAATTCAGTATCTAAGTAAAACTATATGCTACGAAAATTTTTGACCTTTGATGTAAAGCGCGCTCGAGCAACTCAACGAGATTGGAAAGACTTATAATATACAGCTTACTTGGGAAGAAACAACGAATCAAGGGACTTTTGAAATGATTCTTTACATTCCAAGTATTTCACCTGTGAAAGGCTACGGTGTGACAAAAATTGACGTAATGAGACAGTCTTATTCCATATTTATCTGACTTTTCTATAGGCGAAAAAAGAGGCTGCCCAAAAAGCGCTGAATGCTTTAAACAACAGCAAGGAATTTAAAGAAAAATATATGAAAAATTCTGGCCGTACATTTTTTTCAAAGGAATCTCCATTTAATTAATGATCTTTTGACGAAAGAGAAAAACGCTAAAAAGCTCGCCAACTTTAACGACAGCACCATTTTTTTATCAGAGTTCAGCATCGGAACGCAGGAAACAAACAGCATGATCGGTATTCGACCAAGCATTTTGGACAGCTTTTTACAAGCTTCATATTTCTCGGACTTGCAGAATGAGATAACGGTTTTTCCTTGTCAAGCAGAGGTAATCACGAAATGCTTCTAAAATAGAAATATCATCTTTGTAGGCTAAAGATTCATTTGAAGCTTACCTCCAAAACCAAAACATTCTCTTATCCAAGTCGGATGAGGAGTCACTCTCTCAGTTTTCACGAAACATCATTGAAATGTTTAAAAGGTGCTTGGATGTCAAGTTTATTGCGAAAAATTCAACAAAAATCCATGCCAATGTCATGAAAGTCGTCGAAGCGATTAAGGGATTCCATTTTTTCCCACTGGGCTCCTTTGTGTTTAACCAAATGCGTAAAGACCATAAAATTTTAGATTTCTACTTCATCTACGAGATGGGCTGCATTGAAAATCTCCCTGATATTCCCGTTGATGCTTTCTTCAAGTGTGTGTTGCAAATGCTTGGAGCTGATGATGTCAAAAAGGAGTTCGAAATCAAACTCATTGACTCTCCTCAGCAGGCTGGGGCTGTGAGGCCAAAGTATTTGAGCATAAGAAGCTGCAGCAGCGGTTTTACTATAAGAGTATTTGGGATAAAAACCGATATTTCGAACCCAAAGGATCCTTTTGCGCCGCTCACCATCAAATACCATCCGTCGATTGTTCATGTTACTCAAGTGGACAAGGCATTTTTCGCGTCTTGTTTCGAACGGCCAGTTTTCGTGGAGGTAAAATTGTCTAATGTCACAGTAGCAACGAAAAGAGCCTGCCCATCAATAATTTCTCTGGTATAGTCGCAAGTTGGTCCTTTCTTAGCCATTTTATCGCAAACTTCATGCAGATATTTGCTCGCCCCATGTGTTGACTGAGCAATAGCTTCCATGATTTCTGCGATTTGCGCTCCCTTAGATGTATTTGAATTGAAAATGCTCGTTGATTCTTCAGAGCTTTCAGTCCCTTCATCCTCTATGATTGTCTGCTGACTTATTTGAGATTTTGACATTTTCAAGGGGTCCAATAGCGAAAAATCGCTCTCTTGTGCCATCGGAATGTCAGAAAAATATGAGAGAGTCTGATTCATTCCAGGCGGAAATTTGCTGGACTGATTAAAGAAGCTGTTTGGATCAGAGAAGGAGGACAGCTTCTCGCTTTTTGTCTGGTCACTCGCTGTTGTCGAGCGAAAAGCATCTTTAAGAAGCTCATCTCCATCAGTATCTAGGAAATTAGAGCTCTGCTTCGACGGCCAACTTTGCTGACTTATTTGAGAAGACTGGAACTGTTGAGTGGCTGGGTACTGACCCTGTTGAGTCGGTTGATATTGTTGGTAGGGAAATTGTTGGAATTGCAGGGGCTGCTGTTGGTATGACTGTCCTTGTTGGAACTGTTGCTGGAATGGCTGAGGTTGCGGGTGCGCTTGAGACGGCTGAAATTGCTGGAAATTCGTCATCGGAGACATTTGGGTATTATTACTGCTGTAAGGAGCATGTGATTGAGCCAGAGGTATGGAAGAGACGCTCACAGTAGTTTGCTGATTGTTCCGTGGATTAAAGTCATATAGCTTAGGATAATTGTTTGGCAATTTATCAAGCTGAGAGGTGTGGAGGCTCGTGTTTGAGGAAAATGTAGTATTGGTAGTTGTGGAGAGTTTTTGATCAAAAGATGCGGCTTTCTTGGAAGTATCTACCAAGGGTTTAGGTCCACTCTGAGAAAGTCTCTGCATGTCCTTAGGATATCCTGATGGTTTTTGTGCCATTCGGTGCTGATTATGTGTATGTATGCGATTAATTTAATATCTAAACCTGATTAACAAAAAACATTTACACTTGTGTTAAGTCTTTAAAAATAGCTCTTTAGTCGAATTTAAACAGCCAAAGGCTGGAATTTTAGACTCACAGATAACTAATTAACTAATTATTGAGGCGATATAATTATCTTAGCGCTTGAAAGGCAGGTGCCACATTTAAGGTTGTTATCTCATTTAAATTTTACTACTCGAAAATTTGAAGAGGATGAAAGGAGAAAACTCACTTCTTCTGTTATTGCAACTAGAACATCGATAATAACTGGCAGTTGCAACACAATCTTGAATATACAGAGACGGGAGCTGTCTCCCTTTCCTGAGCAATTAATCATATCGTATAAGTCCAATAAAACTCACTTAGATTTGAGCCTATATTACAACGACAAAATTACGAGCTCATAAAATTATTATTGAACACGACATCCTCCAAATTTGCATTTTTTTTCGGAATGTGTGTTTTTCTTGTAGTCCCAAAGCCATCTAACCTGAAAAGATTAACTACATACTGATTTTCATACTCTCTAGTTGTTTTATAACATCGAATAGCCAAACCGTCTCATTCTCTCAAGATTCAGAATCTCAAACTTGTATAGAATAATTTTTTCTTTTCAAAGGAAAACAGAACCATTACATTGCTTCAACCAAGTGTTCACTGTAGCAAAACATCTAACGAGTTCTTTGTACAAATATTTTATCTACATCTCTTGTATATTTACTCAGCAACCTTTTGAAAATTGTGCACCATTCACAAAATTGATTTTGTTCAGGGTACTCTTTCCATTTCAGAAGCTAACTTCACAGAAACGTGATCTAGCAATAGAGAGCATCTTACTCAGCAATAAATTCATATCTCTATTCTACATCTCGATAGCTTGTCATAACCATTTAATAAGATTCTCATAACTTACAATTTTTTTAAAGGAATTAAGTTAGTTCTTGCTTGACGAACTGATTCGAATTCAGAGAAGGTTAGATGCATGCTTCTAATTTTAATTTTTATTGAAGCTGCTCTTAGTCTCATTAATAATTTTTTTTTTGGATAAACTAGCGTTGATATTTCAAAGAGCATGAAGAAATTCAACAAATTTTTGGGCTTGTTCAAAGAAATTCAGCAGACTCCTCACCATCCGGAACTCACAGACTTTTTATCGAAAAACAAGCACTTCCAAAAAATGTGCTATGGAATTCACGAGTTTCCCAGCTATCTACTCAGGAAACTTGACGAAGCGGCTTTTCCAGAAAACTATGAGCAGGAGAAAAAATACTTGAAGGGGCCAAGAGACGTCAGTCGGAAGAAATAAATGGTACTTCCCTGGAGTACAGGTGAAAGATGATAGCATATATCTCTCTTTCTGTCTTGATATCTTTATTATTTCGATTAATTTGACATTACATGAGCTCTGCAATATACATCTACTTCAGTTTGCATGGCAATCATTGGACATCGGTAAATACTACATTATATAGATTTCTGCATCGAAAAGAAACGAAACTAATAATGTAAATATTATCCTGTTTCTCGTTTTATGTCGATCATTGTTAAGTTCTCGGCTGGAACATAACTTTCTCCTAACTGTGCTTACAAATTAGCTCAAACTATGATTTTGTCAGAGAAAAAAGGAAAGATGAAATCATAATTTGTAGAGAAAACAAATAAACGAACTGAGTTCATTCACTTTCAACAGAAATTTGTTAACAAGCAATTACATTGAACCTGCAATTAGTTTACATGTATTAGATACTAAATTTTTTCGAGGATGTTGATTCATGTCTGATATTGACGAAATTGCTTTTATTCGAGAAATATATGGAAGGTAATAAAAATATCCATCATTTTTCAGAGACAATAGAGCAAATGAATGTAATAATAATAAAATAAAAGCCTGCTTTCTTATGACTTAACGAAATATAGATAGAAAATCTGTTTAGGAGCTATATTGGTCAATAAGTTTCTTTTTGGTCTTCGTCAAATCTCCAAGGGACCTTTCGCTGAGATACTTATTTCTCCACTCCTCCGTCTCTTTCGCTCGACTGCTCAGCATCGAATTCAACAGTTCATTTTCCTCTACCATTAACGTTAACTTCTGTTGAAGTTCTTCGATTTCTCTCTTTTCACTCTGGCCATAAACCCCCGATTTCTTAGCAGAAAATCGATCAGCCTGATGCTCCAGCGCAAGCAACCTGGACTCAAATTCTCTATTCTTATTTTTCAGTCTTTCATTCTCCAGGAGTTTATCATGCAATATGCGATTTAATTGCTCATTTTCTTCAATCAGCTTTTCCATCTTCTCCTTTGAAAGAGCTGGACCTTGTTGTCCCATCTCCAAATTCAGAACCCTCAATCTTTGCTCTTCTAACTGCTTCTGCTGCTTATTGATGAGCTCATTCAACCCTTCATTTTCAACAGCAATCAAAACAAGCTTATTTTCAAGCTCTTTGATAAAATGCTGCTGTCTGAGTAGTTCGATATTCTGCGACATTGAATCTTGTGAAGCCTGCTTACTTTCTTCAAGTAGCTTTGTTAGTCTCTCGACTTCCAGAGCATCCTTCTGATTTTTCAGTTCAGCCTCCTTCACCTTTAATTCGGCCTCTCTGGCTCTGGTTTCCGCTTCTTTAAGTTTCTCATCCTTTTGTAAAATGAAAGCATTGAGATTTTCATGCTCGTCAACAAGGATCTCAATCTTATTCTTTAGGTCTTCGTTCTCTCTCTCTAAGAAAGACGTATCAATCGTCTTCATCTTTTTTTCATCGAGCGCTTTGCTCTTTCCTTCAAGTTCCTGAGCTAACGAGTCTCGTTCCATCGTTAAACGCTCGGCCATTCGTTGTGTTTCTAAAGCTTCTGCTTGTGAATTCATTAATTGTTCAATCTCTTTCTCTTTGTTCTTCACCTCTTCTCGTAGACTTCTTTGAGTTTCTTCATAGTGATGCACTTTCTTTTCGAGTTCTTGTAACTGCGGTTTCAGCCTCTCCGTTTGTCGGAGTTGAGTTTGAAGGTTTTCAGCTTCTTTTGTTTTTTCAGCTAGAAGCGTCCCAAGCCTTTGATTATCAGCTGTAAGCAAAGCTACTTTGTTCTGCGCGTCATTAATAGCGATTTGGAAACGTTCAAGCCCTCGTAGCCTCTCCTTTAATGAATTTATATCACGATCGCGCTCCACAAGCAAAGAGTTAAGTCGCTCGTTTTCTTTTGAGGATGCAGCAAGCTTATTGTTAAGAGTGTTCATTGTAAGCTCATTTTTCTCGAGGGCATGAACTTTATTTTTCCATGCCTCCAAATCTTTGTTTTTCTCAGCCAACAGCCTGTTCAGACGATCAATTTCGAGTCCCAGTTGTGATATCCTGCTCTGCATGCCGACTACGTTGCTGCTGCCTTCTTCCAGCTCTTTCAATCGCTTCTTGAGCTCTTCATTCTCGGTTTTGTAATGCTGAAGATTTTCTATTAATTCTGCGTTATCTTTTTCAACCCGAGGAGCTTTTTTCTCAAGATTATCCAACCTATTTCTCAGCTCATTGAAATGGCGATTCTTCTCTTCCAAAATCTTGCTAAGTCTCTCATTCTCATCAACAATGAGCACCACTTTCTCCTCAAGGTCCTCTTTCTCTTTCATCAAAGGTAATTGCTGCTTTGCTTGCTCTTTTAGCTGGTCAATCTCTTCCAGTCTCCCCTTAAGCAAACCTTCAAGCCTCTGACTTTCTTTCTTCGTCTGCTCCAACTCGTCTTTGAAAAGCTGCGCTTCTCTCATTCTGTGCTCGCCTTTTCGCATTTTAGAAACCATATCATAGATTTCTTCGTCTTTTTTGCGAATCACGCTGTTGAGACGCTTGTTCTCTTCGGCTTGAACCTCTGATTCCTTCCTCGCAGCCTCTGCATCACGCAATGATTTCTCCAGCTGCTGTTGAAGGTCCTGAGCTCCTTTCTCAAGAGCAGCCATCTTTTTCGCATCCGCCTCTGCGCCTTTTTTCGCTTCTTCTATTTTTGATTCCAGTCGAGCAATTTCGTCGCTATTACGTAGGAGCCGTGCTTCCAGCTCTTTGACTTGTGCTCGGTAGGGAATTAACTCTGAAATTTGATTCTTTAGCTCGGAATTTAGCTTGAACATTTTTTCATTTTCTGTAGCTAGTAATTGCTCTTTATCGTCATTTCCTTTAAGCCTCTTTGATAAACTCTCGATTTGAAAATCACGCTCCGCTAATAGTTTTCCTGCTTTATCGCCTTCTTCAACCAACGTCCGTACCCTTTGCTCGAGTCTCTGTTCTGAATCAGCTTTCGATTTTAACTCTCTCTCAAGATCATGGGTTTTCGCTCTTTCTTGATCAAAATCTCGAGACAACTCTCTTATTCTGTTGTCAAGTCTCTCATTCTCCTCAACGATAGCTCGTAATTTAGCTTTGACACCCGGGATTAAGCTGTTTTCTCTCTCGAGATCTTTGAGCTTTGTTTGCTGTTCTTGGTTCTCACGAGTTCTCTCAGCTAAAACATTCCTCAAGTCGTCGATTTCCCGCTGAAGTTTCTCGTTCCGGGCTTGCGCATCAGATGATCGCACCAATTTGCTTTCAGCATCATAGTAACGTCTTTTCCAGTCTTCTGCGTCCTTTCGCTCAGTCTCGACGACCTGCATCAGTCTCTCTATCTCTCTTTCATGTCTCTCAAAGCGCGACTGCAGGTCTGCCTTTGCAGCTTTATTTCTATCGACTTCTTCACCTTTCTTTCGCCAATAATCTACCTGGTCTTTCTGTTTTTCGATATAATCAGAAAGTCGTTCTGTCTCTACCACAAGTAGCTGTATCTTTTCTTCATATTTTCTGTGTTTTCCAAGCGCTTCTACTAGTTCAAGATCCTTATTTCTTAAATTTGTGCTCAACTTATCAACTTGAGCGAGCAGATTGGCTCTTTTATGCTCTGATTCCTCAATCTGCAAACCTTGGCTCTCTAATTTATGAACTTTCAAAGTTAGTTTTTCAATCTCCTTGTTCCGTTCAGCCAATCGCTGAGTTAAATGCTCAACATCAGCCGCCATTGACGAATTTTTCTTCAGCAGATCCTGCATTGAAGCCAACGCTTTGTCCTTCTCAACAAAACGATTGCGCCAGGTTTCAATGTCTTTGTTCGCTTGCATAAGGACGGTGGACTGTCTCTGATTATCTGATGAAAGCTGTTTCACATAAGCTTCGAGCTCTGCAATCTTTTTATCTTTCCAATCTGAACCTTCTTGAGAGGCCATGACTGAATGACGCTAATGATTTAAAATTTAAATAAATCAATACGTTAAACCCAAATTTTTCATAGGGTCATTCCAAGAGCACAAGAGACAGTTATTTGAATCATTCTTCCTTTTTTTTCATAAGGGGACTACATTTCTTTATGAACAAGAACTAAATAAAGAAAACGTAATAAAGCTGTGAAAAAAACTTAAGGGTATGGATTATTCTTCCTAACTTCTTTTTGGAATAGAGGCATATTCGAGTTCGTATAATTATTAAATCCTAAATTCATCATAAATTGGTTATTTTGCTGCTGTTGTTGCTGTTGCATTTGTTGCATTTGTTGCTGCATCATTTGCTGGTTAAACATCGGGTAGACCTGGGGTTGAGGTAAAAATCCTTGTGTAGGAAAGCTCTGTTGGTTAAATCCGCCATTGTTGGGAAATTGAACAAAAGTCTGTTGATATGGGTTAAAACCTTGGATCTGAGGGGTATTTTGTGCAGCGAATCCCAGCGGATTCATCGAGCCCATTGAATTAAAAAGCGGCTGCTGCTGTTGATTCGACATTCCATCGAAACCTGAGGCAAAACTAGAATTTTGCATATTATTCTGATACCTCATATTCTTCTCTTCACGGTACTCTCTTCTCGATTCGTACTTGTTTTTCATCTTGTGGCCTTTGCCGTTTCCTGGATGAGGGTTTCCTTCTTCCGTTTCCAGCTTATTTTTATTTTTCTTCTTTTTCTTAGCTTTCTGTTTAAAGACTTCCTCTTGCTCGTCATCCGAAAACTCCATCTCGTTCTTCTCGAGAACTTCTTCGTCGTATTTATTACTCGCATCGCACCCTTTCTTCTTTTTCAATATTTCTATCTGTGCTTGAGGCAAGATCTTCGCCTTCTCTGTCAATGTGAAAACTTCATCGCCTATCTTCAACTCACCAGCTTGCTCCATCTTCTTGAGGTAGAGATCGAACGTCAGCGAGTAGTAAGGATTCTTTATACTTCCGAACACATCGTCTATTTTTCCCAACACGATCTTATTTTGAGTGAAAACAAGATTATCTAAGTCCAAAACTATGTCTGGCTCGGACCTGACGACCACGGTGTCTTGAAAGAGGGAAGTAATCTTCCCAATGGGCTTAGCTGAATTGCAGTTATCTGGCTCAAAGCCTAAGCGTTGATAGCGTTGTTCGGTGGTCTCGTCGATGTCAACTGAAGGTTTTTGGTCCATTTCATGTTTCGTTCGAAATTTAGCAACGGGATTATTAGATGCCATCTCGTCTTCGCTTTCAATTGCTGTATTAGGTTCCAGAGGGAAATCGAGTTCAGATATAGATTCCGACGTCTCTGAAGTTAGGTCTCCGGGCTTTGATTCGATTTCCATTCGCAATAATTCCTTTTGAGATGAGAATGAGAAAGCTTTTGCTAAAATCTCATCTATCAGTTCTCGGGCGATACCTTGGAGAAGGCTTTCGCGAGAGTGTCCTTGCTCGAAATTCATGATTTGAAACCAAATTAAGAATGTAGCGATATTTTGCGATTTTATTAATTTTTGATTGTTGGATTCCTAAATGAGGAGTGTCAAAAACAGCAAAATACGTACTATTGTAATGCTACCAGATTCTATCTGAAACGCTCGTCCTTAAGTTCCGATGACTTCAAGGCTTGAAAGACATCTATTTTTGAATCAACACTCGCCGTTCTGCTTCCGCTGCGAGGTCAATCGAGATACAATATAGGGATTAGACACGAATTTTAGTCGATGGTATCTATTCTGTCCTAAAGAGTTCTTATGGTGAATACTTGAAGAGAGATATCAGATATTGAACCATTTTAGTCGTTTGTCGATCATTCTCGATGTGGGATGTTCATTTCAAATGTTGATCTTCTATCTGAATCTAACTATGAGAAGAATGCATAATTTTTTGGGAATGAACATGATAAAATGAAATTTTTCTCAATAGCGCTAAACCAAAAGTTTTTTCAACTTCCTTTCTTTCTGTATGTACCCCCATTTTAACTTTGGCTTAAAAAGATAAATATTAAATAAAAGATTCCTGGAACTTGGCAAGTAATGAGCAAAAGAAGAGAAGTGAGCAATCTCAAAGCGTTCTTAATTTCTTCGGGAATATTTGGTGGGGCGACTCTGGGGTATTTCTGGTCAAAGGCATTCATGAATAGACTAAAACTCAAAAAAAAATACGAAGACGATAGCTTCAAAGATACAACCAGGCCTGGAAATGAATACTACGGCATTAACTGGGGCTTTAAGGCGGACTCTATGGTAGAATAAATGCTCGCAACTCTGGCTTTATAATAGATTAAAGATAGAATTGACACTGGTGACCTCTTCTTCTTAAAGTTTGAATGCGAAGACTGCACTTCATTACGAGGTAAGCAATTTTCAAGCGCAATCCTAATACATTGATACAAAGACATGATGGTGTGCTATAAGAATGATCTTTTAAACACCGAGGCGGATTACGACTCTCTTGGTGTCGCGTTTCGTGACAATGAAGGAGTTTATATTGTATTTGACCTTTTCGGAGAGACAAAGGTAAGATATCCTCACTTATTTCAACGAACTCACTTCTTGGTCATGGTTGAAGCTAATGGGATATTCCAACTTCCTCAGTCAGCCATACTTCAGAGAACTGTCTATGAGAAAAATGTTCATGCGCAAAGAGAGCAAAGAAGTCTCAAAAAGCATCTATAAGGCATCAAAAAATTTTATTTACAAACATTTTGGAGAAGACATTAACGAGGACCGCACATTAACAGTCAAGTAACTAAAGTTTGTTTTTTGGAGAGTTTATGCGAATTGATTAGGGCTTTTAAATCGCCTCTGGACCTTGTTTTAGCCTATTTTGGAGGTTTAGATCTCCTTGCGTTTAAGAAAGATGAAATGCCTGAAGATACAACAATATCAACGTTTGACAGTGACAAGCCAGGGGTTTTGACCAAAGATATTTTCTATGATAGCAAAGTTGTGGTCAGATCTCGCAGTAATAAATTCATAGATGATAAGAATTATTGAGAACCGTTTCTTGCTGTAATGTATATGTATGAAAGTTATACCTCCTCTTGTAACTTTTGTAAACATGATGGATAGTTATTAAATAAAAAAAAATCTAATCTCAGGCAAATAGATTGCTTGAGAAGGAAGAGTAAAGGAGAAATTCTTTTCTTAAGCGCTTTTGTAGCTTTTGTCAGTAGGCCATGTGTTCAATGTAGATTATTACTTGTTTGCTCGAACTCATATCATCAAATATGAAGGTGATAAAAAATCACTCGATAATTTCTTGGACGACTGGATGGAACATAAGATTTGAATTGGATTAAGAGCATTCTGAGAAATAGAGTAATTTTATCTCAAAATGTCATATAGCTCGATTATAAAAAGAAAAGAGTCGGAAAAAACGGTTTACGTATTAAAAATACATCATGTTCCAAACAGCAACATTAAAACTTTTGGAATAAGGCGTTAATGCCTCTGGGCTGGAACTTATACTTTATTGCGTTGAAACTAAATTCAAACCTGCTGAGAGATCTTATCATAGTCAAGGCGAATGCTACTGCACATTCACTGCGATCCGTGGCGTATATTATTTGATTGAGGAACCAGCTTGAGCATAGATCTAACCTCAGAGACAGAAGTTTTAAAGAGAGATTCAAGCATGGGGAGGTCCGATTTCACTTTTTCAATGAGTCTTGTATATTCTGCTTCATTCTCAGGGGATTGACTTTTTCGCAGCTCGTTAATTCGATTTGCTGTCTCTTTTATCGTCACAATTAATGATTGAGATTGTTGGGCGGGGTTGAACATATGCTCAAGGTCTGCAACATTCTCTTCGATATGAGCAAGGAGCGTGTCCCTCGCTGAAACCGAATTTGCTCTGAGTTCATGAAAGCTCGACTGACCGATTTGGAGCTCAAGGGATTGATGAAACATGCCCGGTTGTGCTACTGCCCCTGAAACGTGAATAATGTTCTCATCTTTATCAGTTTTATTCGGTGCAGGAGTTTCATTCATATGCGTAGGATTTTTCTCAGGCGATTTTCCGAATTTTTTCTTAGAAAGAAGTGCCTGAAAAATTTTCCTAGCTTTCCATTTTGTTCTAGCTGCATGCTCTTTGATTTTTGTTTCTTCAACACTAGCTTGTGGAAAAGAGGTCAGACCTTGGGTATGGTAGCTCGAGAAAATGTTGTCTATGTTATTAGGGGGCTGTACTCTATCACTATATTGCTGGGGTTTGATGTCGAATAACGAAGGACTCTCTTGCTTGGAAATTTTTTTGGAGTGGGAAAGGAGCTTCATTGTAGGCTCTTTGTGTTCTTTGGACTTCCTTTCTGCTGATAATTCATCAGCTAAGTCATTGCTGCTGGGTTCTTTAGAAGTAATATTTTGCTTTGGATTTTCTGAAGTTTTGCGTTTCTGGAGCACAGGTTTTGGAGAAACCTCTTCTTCTAGTTCAAACTTATCCATGGGATTCAGGTCCACGGCCTGGGGTGATTCTTGCAGGTAATGTCTCGGATAGAACTGCTTGCCTTGGCAGAATGGCTTGAAACCTATACGATTATTAAATAGAACACTGCTGGACCATTCTAAATTTCATAAATCCGTTTTCTCTTAAACACTACTATCTGCAAATATGTTTCACTTATCGTTTTACGATTAATCAGCTGTACAAATTGAGTTAAAATAACGAATCAATTTTTTTTTTTCAAGAAATGGCTGATTTCCGAAAAGTGCAATCAGTCACATTACGTCCTTATTTGGAGATGACTCGTCCACTAGTCAATATCTAACACATAAAAACTAGGTACATCTTGATGCTAACATTATTACAAATTCATAATTATGTCATCCTTCTCAAAATAGGAGCTTGAATATTTAAGTGACTTGAAATTTGGTTCAGTGAGCTTGAATCGCTCGAAAGATGGGAACAGCCGAGCAGACAGATGGATGACTATTCCGCTTTATAAATAACTCGATATTGCTCTTGAAGTTCTTGAATAACAAAATAGGTCTCCGATTAACTCAAATTAATGTTCACTCAAAACGGATTTATTTGTTTGTTAACGAACTGCTCTGAAAAGTGTTGTCTATTTAGAAGGCGTTAATTATTTAAGAGAGAAAAAAACCTGCATTTAAATATCATAGCAAATCGGGCTTCTTCATCGAAAGGTGTTCCTAATTTTTAATATTATTGAAGATAACCGGTTTGTTACTTAGTTTCTTCATGTTTGATACATGTTTTTGTAGGCAATAGGCGCTTTTTGGTTGCTCTGTTAAATTGGTGAGAAGAGTTTCTCAAAAAGTCAACTCTTGAATAGGTTGATATGATAACTTTGTTAAAGTAATGTTAGGGCATCTTGCACCTAAAGCCACTACATTAAGGGAACACTCACAAAGTTGACATCTGAACATAGAACATAGATAGTTTTATAATATTTCCTTTTGAGAGTTTTGTTTTGGGGATATTATCACTGAGTAAATCGATTAGCAAAACCCCTAACAACCACAGACTTCTACAATTCTTGAGATGTTTCTCTTTCTCAAGACATAAGATGGATGAGATTAGTTGGATTGCTGCCAATTAATAGAGCCGGGCGAAACATGTTGTTTTTTGTAAAAGAAATCGTTAATTTGAAATCGTGGCATTTTGACATGACAAAATAACGCCTTTTTATGAAAGAGAGTAGACTATTTGTTTACTTTTTTGAGAACACAACATCAGAGAGACTGTGACAAAAAGGAGCCCTTTCAACTAGTAAATGCTGATTCTTAATGGGCTTCAAGCAAGACGTCATTCGTAAACCTTCACATACACCATTACGCACAACATCTCAATTCCGGCGAATTGAAGCCTCATTTCACGCACTGTTAATTTCAGTTGGAATGTTTAAAATATCGTTCATCATTATGAGGCGTTGATCTGAGAACTTGCCATTCACAGCTTCAGACAGAGTACTTAAACTCCCAAAAGGCATATTTATTGTCATTGCTAGTTATTTACCTTCTAAAACCTTAAGAAAACTTTCCAGCGTTCCTTTAAATAAATTCTATAAATTATTAGTTGAACAGTATATTTCGAAGTTGCAATGAGTGTCATTCCTTCAAAGGAAGAGCTGGCTAAGATGCCTATTCTGATGGTATATAGACACCTCCTCAAGAATATGGTCCACTATCCTAGCGCTAAGCGATACGAATTAATCATCGCCGTGAAAGAAGGTTTTTCTACTCTTTCCAATCATTTCACTAATGCACTGCTTCAACTTTAGAATTCAGAGATAATAGCAAGCTTACCGACCCTAAGAAAATAGAAATTGAGAGGAAAAAAGCCTGGATGGGACTCGCTCATGTTATGATTTATAAAGACAAGATGGCCAGATTAAAAACAGAATATCGAGTTCCAGATACAGTAGTCAAAGAAGATCTCAACCCTAAAGGCAAAAATTTTGTTTATTTCTGAGTTACTATATACTGTAAAACGCACTTCGCATGTAAGTAAACCTTCAAAGATTCAAATCAACATGAAATTTCTCTTGATTCTCATAAACACTTCAAACGGATCTGCTGGTAGGCAATAGTATCGTGAACTCGATGCGACATTAGACTTCTTGTAGAGTTTTCAGAGAAAAACTTACTTCAAAGCCAGAGACTCCTTAACCTTAATCTAGATCATCTCTTGCAAATTATAAGAGGCCTTTTTTCAATTTGAAAGTTATCGTGATATATGAATGGTAAAGTTACCATATTGCTCTCTATGCCTACTGATGCAGATGGTTGGTGAAGTTGTAAGGTATGGTTATAGTTTTATTTTGTTGTTTTTAGGCTATTTTAGACTGTCAAAATGTTTCAATCCATACATTCTTGATAATACAAAAGGCGCTTTATTATGAAAATTACTGCATAAAACAAGACTCTTATGTCAATTTATTTTCTTTCTTTTTAGATTTTTTATTCTCCTTGACGGAGCATTTGGCAGGATTTATTGAGGAGGTAGCGGATGGATGAAGATCATTCATACCCTCACACTCTTAATACTTGGACTTATCAACCTCCTTTGGCATAGGTTGAATCTCCGTGTCCAATTCTTTCTCAATGCGGAGGAAGTTCTCTTTATCGTCTTCTGTGATGAGATTGATAGCCAATCCCAAGTGTCCAAATCTCCCACTTCTTCCGATTCTGTGCAAATAAGTCTCACTGGTCTTTGGGAAATCAAAATTGACAACGACGTTCACGCTCTGAATATCGATTCCTCTGGTAAAGAGATCCGAACTGACCAAGCATCTACCGTTTCCATTTCGGAAATTGTGGAAAACCTTGTTTCTATCGTATTGGGTCATTTTTGCATGAATATAGTAGCATGCGTATCCCAGTTCGACGATCTTCTTAGCCAACAGTTCTACTCTAAGAGCAGAGTTGCAGAAAATGATGGCTTGATTAATAAGTAGCTATAAAGGAGAAGTATTTATTAAGCAAACAGGCGAAATATTTTTGAAAATACCTTGGAGAAGAGAGCATTCAAGCAGTGGACCTTTTGTCTTTCTTCTAAAAACACATAGTATTGAGTAATTCCCTTCAAAGTGAGCTCGTCCATAAGATTAATAATTGCGCAGTCAGGCATGAACTTCTCTTGGAAGGTCTTAACCATCTGTGGGAAAGTTGCCGAAAATGCCATGATTTGTGGTTTTGGTGGGAGGACTCTAAGGACTTTCTCGACGACAGGGCCGAAATCAACGGATAGAAGCTTATCTGCTTCGTCGAGAGCGAGGATATGGCATCTGCTTAGGTCCGCGATTCCTCTGCTGGCTAAATCAAGGACTCTGCCAGGGGTACCGACGAGCACGTGGATCGTTGAGTTTAATCGCAGAATATCCTCTTTAAGGCTCGTGCCGCCGGTCGAAACCATTGACTCAACCTTTAAGTGTTTACCGAGCTCCTTTACGACGGCTGACACTTGTAATGCTAATTCTCTAGTTGGAACTAAGATTAACGCTATTTTAAACAGATTTGTTAGCCCTTTCTCAATGAAGAGTGAATGTACCTTGAATCATCAGCTTAGAAGTGTCAATAAGCTCGAGAATTGGAATCACGAATGCTCCTGTTTTGCCGGTTCCGTTCTTGGCTCTCGCAATGAGCGATTTTCCTATTTTCAATCAGAAATGCTATTAGAACCCAAAAGCTCTCAGCCAAGCACTCCTTACCTGCAAGAGCAATCGGGAAGCACTCTTCTTGTACAGGCGAGGGCTTGTCGAATCCTTTTTCTACGATGCCCATCATCAATTCTGGCTTTTTAATGTAATCTTCAAAATCTGTCCCTTTGGTGGCAGTAACATCCTATTGTGGTGGGTTTAGAGAAGGTTTGGGTTAGAAGGGATTACAGTTGTCTTAATTCTGTTGTCTTTGGGAGGGATCTTCGCGAGGGTTCTCCATGAGCTATCAATCTTTGAGTCAGCAGTAGTCTTCGATGGTCTAATGGGAGAAAATATCATTGCGATGAGCGGTAACTAGACGCGGCTGTTACTCTGGTTGTTGTGTTTGCTTAGGCTCCATTGTATTACCCAAAAAAAGTATGTATAGACAAAGGTATAATTTTAGTCCGAAGTTTGTTTTAGAATATATATATTTTTCGATAATCGGAGGAGAATTTAAATGAAAGGCGTTTGATAGAAAAATTAGGTTTCAAAGCACCAACTGGTGTTTGATGGAAAAGTTGGCCATTGTGGGCTCATAAATATGAGTTTTTCCAATTTCTGAATTAGAGTATAAAGTTTTGAAGACTTTTGCTTCAAAAAAGCAAACTCAGTTAAGGTGAATGGGTTTGCCGAGAATTAATTCAGATGCTTCTCCAATATAATAGGCTTTAATGTCACAGGCAGTGTTTCGGGAAAATGGAAAATTTAAAACTATTCAAATTCAATATCATTATCATTGCTAATGCAAAAAACGACAAACGCAACGATGGCTTCTCCAGAAAAAAGGTATCTTGAAGAGATCTGCTCGAAATATTCAATCCTTATGCTGAGAAATCAAGCTGTCTCAACATGTTTGAGAGCTTTCATCTTTGTCCTAATTTTTCAGCTATCAAGGAAAAAGGAATCTCTCTCATAATTCAAAACCTAAGATAAACATCATGGAAATGATGGTCAGAATTCAAGTCAAATAAAAGGAAGAACTTTCCCAACTTTTTGAGACTAATCTTAATTTGATCCTTGCAGAACGAAAATGCTATTAGAGCACAATTTGAGTGGGCCTATGTCCAAATTGTTGAAAAATATGTCGATTAATTGTCTCCTATATTCTACAGCAGCTACCTGATTCTTTCACACCAAAGATTTTATCAGTTTCATTTTCAAGTTAAATCAGGACTGCAAAAGTGAAAAAAAAAACAACACATTATTTCATCGATAAAATATATCACTCCATTATCAAAATAGCAGCAGCCTTTCTCATATACTCCGCTCTACTCTAAAAATTAACGAAAATAACAATATTTCGAGTTGATGAAATATATCAGCCGGCTGCAATGGCCCAAAACATAGCTTTCAAAATAATTTCAGGGTTTTTGAAAAACAGTTTCAAAATTTGAATTCAAATACTGTATTAATTTCTTGAATACCTATACGTTTAGAACTAATTAACAAAATGTCAGCAGTTGAAAATCAACCGACATCACAAGAACGCATTGACATCGTGAACTTCTTCTTAACAAATTACAACCGTTATGACGCCAAAGACTATTTATTAGCACATTTCCCTGTCGATGACCTCACTTGCTCCATCTGCCTCCGTCTTTTTAAGGATCCTGTCACCTTGCACTGCGGCCATAGTTTTTGTCGCTCATGCCTCTCTGGCTGCGAGAACTTAAAATGCCCAATAGATCGTAAACCCATCCCATCCCAAGAAAACGAACCGCTTTCTAGAAGTGTTTGTTTATCAAGCATCGTCGATAACCTCCCTACAAAATGCCCTGCATCATGCAACGAACACTTTGACAAGTGCACATCTCAACTCAAGAATCGTGATTTCGACGACCATGTACTATCCTGTCCTCATATCACCTTCCAGTGTCTCTGCAAAAAGATTCTAACAAAGAAAGACTTTTTCGACCCTCACTCTAAATGCGACTGTGAGCCCATCAGTTGTGAAATGTGCAATGAGAAGGTTGTCCCATGGTTGTTCAGTCTCCATGAGTACTCCTGTGAAAAGATGCCGGGCTTCAAGCCTGGAGAGTTCCCGAAAAACGTGTTTTCCGAAGTGCTAGCTGAAATGAATGCCGTCAAGGATGATGCTGAGAAGCATGACATCAAGCTTGAGAACAGATCATTTATCTACCACATTACATCAAAACAGGTGCCATCAGATCCAAACGTAAACTTAATCTTAGCAGAGAGAGCTCTCGCGGGTGCTTTCAATTATTTTACTGAAGGCAACTTCGAACTTGCACTCTGCTGCGTTAAGAAATCGCTAGAATTCTTCTCTAAAGCTTCACATCTCCCGAATTCAGCTCTTTTACCCGCGATTTTCATTACAGCTCAGATTCTCAAAGAGAGACAGCATCTGGAGCAGGTTTACAAGCTGCTGAAGCTCGGCTTCGGACAGTTGGTGCAGCCTTTTTCCCACACCGATGAGATGAGTAAATCGTACCTGAAGAGCTTGTCCGAACTGTCAATCATCTTGGAAAGATACGAGGAAGCGTATGGATTTGCTCTATCAGCTTTGGAACTTCATAAACACGAAAAGGACGTTCAATATGCAAAAATCTTAAACCATCTTTCTCAAATATCTAACGAAATGACGAGAACTGACGAGGCCATCAAATATGCAGAAGAATGCGCGGTCGTTCTCAAACCGATGGAGGAACAGCAGCAATACTTTTTGCTCAAAACGTACAATAATCTAGTTCAACTCTACTGGGCGATCGAAGACGATGGAAAGGTCAAAGATAACGCAGAAACTTGCATAAGTCTCCTGAAAAAATACCCTGCTCTCAACGAGCAGTGTAAAGAGATTTTACCAAACGCGTTGATGATGCTGGCACGCATATACTCTGAAGACGGATTTCACTTCAGCGCGAAATCATACTTGGAAGAGTGTGTGGCTGCCATGAAAAAGTCGGGCGTTCAGAACTCTGAGGAGTTGCAAGTAACTCTGCTTCATTTAGCTCAGACTGAGCTGCAACTATCGAATTTCGACGAAGCTGAAAGAGCGGCTAAGGAATGCTTGGAGCTTGTAAGGACACTGGATAACAGTCCGAGCAAAATCCAGAGGATATTAAAACTGCTGGAGCACATCGAATCAACGAAATTCTTCCTATTTTCCAGATATTAAATAATGATGGAATGAATTATGATAACAAAATTAATATGAAACATCAAAAAAGTTAGAATAATAAAGAGACTCTTTCATACAGAACTTTCAAGAACTTTTTTCGTTTCTTATTTTGTGGTTATTTGAAATTAATAATGCTTCAAGCGCCTATTTATGCTATAAATAATACATACAGTTACCTCCCCTCAACTATCAAAGTAATAATACCTCGTATTTTTTGGATGCGAAATTGAATTGGAGAGAAAAGTCTGGTGTAAAATGCTGCTTTAGGGATCTTCTCTAAATGTTAATGAGTAATTAGACCTTTTACTCTACGAAATAGTTTTCTGAAGGATTTAATCAGCCTCTAATGATAAAAATGTTGTATAATCTCCGTGTTAACGAATAAATTTTGTTTGCAATGATAACCTAAAATTGCTTATTAATGGTAATACTTTTTCACCAATATGGATAACAACTATGGATTATTGATAACAACTGTGGATTATGGATTTCCCTTTAAGCTGTCCACGGAATTTGAGTCACTATCGTCTCCCAGGCCACGATATCCACTTTCTCCTGTCTCTTGATCTCCATGATCTTGGCCTTGATTACGCTGAGGTGCTGGCGCTTCAGCTTCTTCTAATTTAGCTCCTTCCTTCTCCAAGAGGTCTTGATGCGATTTCATTGCTTGATATGGTGCGATTATCTCGCTATCGCGAGTAATCCAGGTGTTTTCGCTACCATATGCAACGTTTATCATCTCCTCAAGGATAGTTTCGACTGTTCCAGTCACCCATTTGTTACGAGAGAGATCACTAAAAAAAACGAATCATGATGAGCGCGATGGAAAAGATTTTTAAATATTTACAGGTAGTCTAAAGTTTGTCCCAGCTGGAATTCAGAGTCAGACAAGTCATCATCAGAATCCCATGTATTTTTGTTTTCTTCGATTTTATCTTCAAGGAGGTCTTGGAATCTTCGGGTTTTTAGCGCGATATGAGCCTTCATTTCCCTTAATCCCAGTCTTCTCTTATGTAATTTCATCTAGAAATAAGCCATCAGCATCAATATCTCAGAAAAAAAGATGTTCTTACTCCTGATTGGATTATACCCATCGGTGGGTTCTGATGCTGTTGAAGCCATTGCACCATCCACGACCACTGGTCTTTATTCTGGGCGAACCAAGCTTTTGCTCGGTCATTTCTGCTGGCGTACTTCATAATTTAATTAGGTAAAGAACCAAAGAGAGGAAGCTGGAGTACCTTATAAGCGAATGTAGTAAAAGCGTCTGTTTCGAGGTAATAGTTGCTGTTATCTTTAGCCAATTTGCAGAGCATCTGGCACAGTAATTGGCACTAGGAAAAAATAACATTAGGCGTTAAAACTGGCTAAGACAATAATAAATCTTACTCTTTGGTCGGAGAGTGAGTCTTCTAATGAGGCAAGCGTGTACAATGCTTTAAAGTACGCTCTGAGCTCAGAAACCTCTTTGTCGAGTCCTTTCTTGATAGCTTCGACATATGTATCAGTGAACTTAGGATCTTCGTAGCAAAGGTATGAATAAAGTAACGTGTTGCTCTTCATCGCGAGTTTGCTGCCAGAGTCTTCGAGGACCTTAAGCACAAAGAACGCTTCAGGGAGAAGAAGTGTTCTCTCCTCGCTTATGATTTCGAGGTCAAGCTGACCAATTTGCCAGTCGCAGCGTTTGCTTCCCTTGGCAAGTCTGCAGTGACGGACTAAGTAGCAAAGAGTCTGCCACAGATATCCACGTTGAGATGAGTATGATTCGTTATAGGTTCTGCCTTTGCGTCTTGCGAGGAGCTCATCCAAGGCTGTTCGGACTTTCTGTTTCTCTTCTTTAGCAAGTCCGATGGCTGGCTTTTCGTTTTCGACGTACTTCACGTCAGACATGTCTCGGAAGAACTGATTGTGAGGAGAGGCCTTTTCGAAGAAGAAGTCAAGCAGTCTGCCAATAAACTTATGTTTAATAAGGTAAGCAGCGACTTCAGGTCCGCAGCGAGCCATTCTGTAGAATATTTTGAAGAAGTCGGTGTATTCACGTGAGTATTTTGAAGCAAAGGTCATTGAGATGAGGCAATTGATAAAGTTGGCTGCTATCGTAGTAGGAGCTCCTGTGGCAGGGTCCTTTTCGTATAATTTCTGTGGATTTCCTTTGATTTCCTCCTCATAAAGGCGGCTGAATGCAGCGGAAACAAGTCCGATAACGAATTTCCTCATATCCTATGTTGTTGAACGAGATTTAATATAAAAAATTCATGATGGGAAGAGGGATTTACTCCAATTGGATTCTCGAGGAAGAATTCAAGGATCACTTTCGGTGAAGTGAAATTATAGATGATCCATTCACAAGCAGGGATGTTCTAATTCAATGAGCTATTAGCACAAAGAAACAATTAGAAAAAACAATTACATTGCTGAGGATCTGTTTAATTCCAGGAAGGAATCTGACAATATTCGTTCGGCTCTTATCTCTGATGACGGCAGTTAGCAGGAATATAACACCCATCTTGAGAAGCTCAAATTCACTGAGAGCACTCGACTCGAGGTATTTTTCGATTTCACCAGCGTTTTTGATAAAGGCAGGATTTGGTGCATAAGAGCGCTGGAAGACTAATTCCGAAACGAAATCGAAGTATTCTCTGCTGAAAATGTGCTTGTGGACATGGAATTTCATGTTATCTTCGTGCAAGTCCTTAAGGAAATCTTCAGGGACTGCGTGGCTTATCTGAGTCGATTTCTGTTTGGCAAGCTGGGCTTCCTTCTTGTCTATCGCGCCATCGTCGCCTTTGATAACTTTGCCATCAGATTCTTTGTTCTCTTCGCTGGTGTCGCCAGTAGGTTTCTTCAGATCACTTTCTTTAATAGGAGTGACTCTTTCGTAGAAGAGCAAGTAAGCGTTCTTCATCTTCTCGTGCAATGAGCCGGTTGCATCGCCACCTACGCTGTGATATCTCCATCTATTATAGTAAAGCAAGTCAATATAAGTAAAATTAAAAGGGATTTGGCTGTACTTTTCCTCCCCTCCGAAAGCTTCGTTAGGGATATCTTTAGGATCGAAAGGCGTGACAATCGTATCGTTAAATTCAATCCATCGCTTCTCTTCTGGGATGCTAGGGTCGGCCTCTCTGTCTTGGATCAGCGAGTAGTAGTGCCCAGAGTCGGCGGTTCCCAAATGAATCACGATACCCGTGAGTTTGTAGTCAAAGTATTCTGAAGGGAACTCGTCTGGGTTCTCTGCCTTGTTTCCTTCAGCTGATTCTTCCTCAGATTTGCCTTTCTTCTTGGCTTCCTCCGCCTTCCTCAACCCTTGTTGAGTGTATGGCTCGAGGTTCAGTCTGTTAGGGAACTCGAAATAGTCATTAACTTTCTGCCTCTGCATGGTGTCGAAATCAAATTCGAATCGTTTCAATACAAAGATGAGATAGTTAGGGAGTCTCTTGAGGCAGGCTCGTTTAAGTGTATTGCATTTCTTATTCGCTTCCTCCCACATGTAGGCATTGTCGCCTTCAAGCATTTCTCCTTCGATGAAGGCCTTAAGGGATTGCTCGATTGTTTTCTTATTTTTAACTTGAAGTCCGATCGTCAAGAAAGGCTCTTCACGTTCTCTGTAGAGCTTCTTGCCTCCGTCATCAGCGATAAGCTCATTGGAGAGTGTTCCTCCAAAGATGTCTTTAATGAAGTTCTGTTCCTTGGTATCTTTGGTCAGATTTTCGAGGCGATCCATGAAAATGTTAAAGAATTCTTCGGAGTCCATCTGTTCAAACACGTTTGTTGGATTGCCGTCAAGGTCTTTAAATGCGTGGCAGAAGCCTTTTGGATTGAAGTATTGCTTCTCGCTCTGTGCCAATCCATAGAAAATACACTAATTATGAATGACACCGGTATGATTAGATTATATGACTACAATATCATACCTTCAGGTGATACAGAATGTTATCTTCTCTTGGAGTACCCTCATAGCCGAGATCATCGACCTCCATAACGGCTTTTCTGAAAGCAGGGATCATGTAGAGTTGTTGAAGCTGAGAGTTCATGTAGCAAACTAATTTTTTTGAAAGAAAAAAAAATTAAAATTCATCATTTCTGAAGAGAATTATAAAGAGCTTACTGCATCCAAGGTTTTTAAGTCCAACATATCCTGTAAGTGACTTTTCGTTTTCTTTCGCAGTGATATACCAATCATGGTATCGCTTTGTTCTCCAATGACCTTCAATGTGGATTGGTGCAATAAATTGAATGGTTTCGTGGAGATTTTCATTGCATTGAGAGGCCAGCGCGAGTAAAAGTCTGAAGGCAGCCTGTCTGCTCTGATATGACTTGCACTTTGGAGGAGGAATCGAGCTCTTATCGGCGTTCTTTGGCATCTCGAACAGGCAGTTGTGTAAGAGTTCCTTCACTAAACCTCTGTTTTGGCCGTAGTGCTTGCACTTCTCTGGGAAACGAAGGAAAAGCGCTCTCAACACTTGTAAAATACCAATCAACACGGCATCGTTCTCTTTAGCGGATTTCTCTACAGGCTTACGGTGTTCAATCACATGTGTCAATCGATCCATCAGATGGTCAACATCAAGGGACTCTTTAGAGATATCACCGATATCCAGATTGCTGATAGTATTGGAGATGAGTCTGAAAAATACGTCGGAGCGTTCTTCCTTAAGCAGCGCGTTATCCAGAGTCTTTTGTAGGAGTAGAGGAATGAAAAATTGATGGGGTTTAGTCGAGAGGTTGGACTCGCTAAATTTCGTGAAGAGGCTCAAGAGACCGTTTGACAACTTCTCTTTGAGGTACCCATTATTTGATTCGAGCAATCCGACGTTCAACAAACTCTCGAGATGTTTGAAGGTGTAAAGGTGCTCGAGGAGGTTAGAATTGCTATCAACGAGCAATAAAAAGATTGTTTGGGCGTAGAGGATGGCTTCGGATTCATAGTAAAGAGTGACTGGTACTCTGTAAGATTCGTTCTGGTTGCCGATTTTAATGCTTGGTTGCTCGCTAAGGTCGGAACCAGCCTCGGTTTTTTCTCGCGCTAAGGAGTACTGGCAAACCTCATGGATAATGCCAAGCATGCGAGGAGCCAAATCAGCTGAGACGCTTTGATAATCGTTTCCGTAGGCATGCTCAAGCGGTGTCAAGGTCTGGAAATAGCAAACCAATTTCAGAACAAGGGTGATCGCCATCAAAGAATGCAGGCCTTTCAAACCAGAGCTCGAAAGGGTTACAGCGATCTTGAGAAGGTACTGAAGACCATTCTTTTGCAAGAATTTCGTAACCCACTCAAAGTCAGTGAATTCAATGCTCGGGCATTGTCCGAAATCAGGAGGACTATGTAATTGAAATACAACAATAAATAAGTTCTCTATGAAAAGAGAGAGGTAAGTTACTTGTTTCTTTCTCTTTCACGATCATAAGCGAACTCTTCAACAATCTGCAGGCAGTAAAGCAGGCGATAGATATTGCTGGAGTCAAGAATAGTCTCCCAAGGGTCATTAAGAAGATAAATTTTTTTCTTGATGTTAATGTTAGTGGGTAATCTCATCAGCACGTCCCAGATCGATTTCACGGTATCTGAAATTTCGTTTTCGTATGAATTCGAGTTAGGAAAATAGATAAATTACCTGAACTATCCGATGATAATAAAGAGAACAGAAGGTCGATATATTCTTGATTTGAGGCGATAATATTCTTCGGATGGAAGTTTCCTTGGTTAGCAGAAACTTGCACCTTATGGATCACGAAAGGTCCAGTAAATCCATATTCGTTAATTTGCATTTCGTCTTCTTCTCTATCAATCAACGCGCCTTTTGCGGTAATCTTGAACTCGTTGAGATTCAGTCCAAAGGCTTCTCCAATTTTCTTTCGGAGCGTACCTAACGTCTGCATGTAGCCGATCTGGATGGTTTTGCTGGCATTAGTAGGCTTTAGGACAACAACAACGTTCATCATATGCATGTAGCGGTAGTGCTCTGGGCTTCTACTATCGCTTTCATGTTCACTCTTTCCCTCGAATTTGTCGAAAAATTTCATCAAGAGCAGCACGGCTCGGTCAATCAACTTGCTGTTTTTGCTTGCGTTTCCTTCTTTCAAAAGACTCATACATCTTGAGGAGAGCTCTTCCCAAAGGACTCCTTTCTTCTCTTCAAGGCTATCATCGATGCGGACTTGACACTCGAGAATCAAATTCACGATCATATCCAACGTGTCTCGGTTCTTGCAGACAAGGAACATCTCCCACAGCTGATTCTTTCCAATGTAGTCCAAATCAATAACTTTGAAGTTGGAACTCTTTCCGATTCTGAACTTGTTTTCCAGTTGATTAATCACTTTGAAGTACGTTTCAAAACACGAGAAGCCGTCTTGAGTCATATTCTCGTAGCTAAATTTACTCTTATCACTCAGTATTTCATTGAAGAAGAACGGCACTTCTTTCTTTCTGAGGATAAGCATGGAGTCGCTATATCGATTCATTTCTCGACGACCCATCCATTTGAGCAGGCAAGATTGATCCCAGTCGAATAGAGCATTCTCGTTGTAGAGGCTCCAGATCCTTTCTATCTGCTTTTCGGTCAGGAACATCTCGTAGTAAGGGTAGGTGATCATGAATTCAAGAAACACGAGACGGTTGTTGAAGTTGATGTGGTAGGGGTACTTGCCTACACGTAACTTCTCTCTCAAAGCGGTATTTGATTTCGAATAATCTTTTTGGGTTTCAAGGGTCTTCTTGACTCTAGCTTGATAGACTTCCATGTCAGAGATGATAGATTCAACAATAGAGAACTTCCCATCAAGCTCTTCGAGAATGGTGCTGAGCGAGTTCTCGTGGACAAGTTGAGTGTTGTAGTAAGTGTTAGTGAGGATATAGTGAGCGAGGTTGATGGATTGAGAAACCGACTCGTTTTTCTTGAGGTTCTCGAAGCATTCGTAGAGATATAGACGCTTCAGTTTTTGGCAAGGACCTTCTTTTAACACGGTGGAAAGAACTGTAAGGGCGAGCTCTGCTGAATGAGGGTTTGAATTGCTGCTGTCCAGCATGAGACTCCAGAGCAAAGGAACACAGTAGAAGTCGTTTTCGTTAACTTCTTCACGTGGGTGTTTAATCTCTCTGGGTTTCTTCTCGGTTTCTTCATCACCTGTATCGTCAGTCGACTCTTGAGCTTTGATGACATCAGCAACATCGTAGTTACGAGGCAGCGTATTGATGGCGAATCCTTTAATCAGATTCAGATGGATATCATTGATTTCTTCGTGTGGAATCGCGAGAATTTTGCTATGGATCCTCTCAGCGCCTTCTTTGGTCAACACCGAGGAAATTTCAATAATGGTATCATAAATCGCTCTGACGAGCGCTTCGTGCTTTCCTTCACAAGCGGACCAGAAAAGGTCAACGATTTCGAGCGGAATAGTATCAAACTTCGCCATGAATTTCAGCACGTCGCTGCATCTCTTGACGATTTCAATATGAATCGAATCTCCGAGGATCAACTCGAAGACTTTATTGTTAAGAACCCATTTCACGAATCTGCTAGCATTCAAATACTTTGTCGACTTCTGCGAAGCAATGACGGCTTGAAGGTTGTTCGTTTTCATGTAGTACTCATGAAATTCAATCTTTTCTGAAATTTCTTTGATTTCATTGATACCTTTCAGTCGCTTTTCAAGATACTGACACGTAAGGAATTTGAAAGCAAGTTCGAGTTCAGCGATTTCCGTGAATTCATAGATTTCCTCAGCTTTGTAGAATTGGCAGAGCACAACTTGAGCTTTTTGCAACAGCTTCATAGCGAGGTCTTTATCGAGGTCTTTCATTTCTTTATTGGTGATGTATTTATATCTTCGAGCTATGGCGTCTTTTATCTTTGGCATGAGCGTGGCAACGAAGCTTTTGTTAAGATAGTTATAGATCGTGGAGATGTTTGTGAGCATGATCAGCATCATTTTAAACGGAATCAGAGTGTATTCGTTTGTTTTAGGATCTTGCGCGCAGTAGGTGAAGACTCTCAACCATTCGTTGAAGCCGCCGAGTTCACCGAAAGCGTTGATCAGCTCTACGATCAGATGAGAATATTTGACTTCTTCTTCGTTCTCAGCACCTTGTTGGTCCTCTTCCAAATCGTTTCTTCCAACGTAAGAAACTTTATAGTCTTGACCAGCAAACTCACGACCTTTGCTGATTTTAATCGGAATGTCCTCACGATCATAGACCTATTGATGAGCGAGTTAAACACAATTTTCAAAGTATTTTTTTTGTTACTGAAAAATGAGACCAGCAGCGCTTGCATGAGCCGAAAATTTTATTAACCGAGTCGCTCAGCTCGTAAATACTGTGAATAGCAGCAACTCTTTCATTTGTGAGGAACGCATCAAGGTTTGAAAGACCTTCATTGTACTAGTGATGAGGAATAGTTACGATGATTATCAATAGAAAAATCATTGTACTTCAGGCAAGAATTCAGGAATCATTTTGAGCACATCGATGTACAATCTGAAATGCTTAACGAAATAGTTGACTGACGCTGGAAACTCTTCTTTTGGATTTCTGTATTCGTGCTGCAGGATCCCATCCAAATAGATAAAGTCCGATCCTCTGATCGTTTGCGTCAATTCCTGAGGGCTTGAGAAACTTCCAATAATGCCTTTTGAGAGGTATTGGTCCAACTGTTTGCTTCTCTGTTCAATTATTTAGAACTGTAAAAAAATAATTCCAACGGTCTCTACCTCTTCTAGCTCTTCAGGATGGTACTTCCAATCTCTAATCGCGTATCGAACCTGGCCAGTGTATCCTACAGCATTTTTTTGAGTATAAATTTATTAGTAGCAGGCGATTCTCTTACCTTGAGAGTACTTTCTGAAAGGAGCGATCTTCGACGAAGTAAATTTGTACCACTAGTGTTGGAGAAGTTAGTGAGTGAGGTTTGATGTAAGAGATGTAAGGAGGAGGGAGAAAATAATTTTTGTTTTGAGGAAAAGGTGGGAAAATAGTAATTAAGATCAGAAAAAGGGAAGAACGGGTGTGTACCTCATCCCATTTGTGGGACCAACCGTCGAAGTTGATTTTGATGGTGTCGTCACTGTCGTCGCGCTCGACAACTTGAGCAACGCACCAGTTGTTGACAGTATCTTTGGCGTCGATGTATGCGCCTTTGATCAAATGCTCTGAAAATTCGTATTTTTGTTTGGGTTTGGGCTTTCTAGAGTCAGATTTTTCAGTCACGATCTGATCCTCTTGCATTTGTGCAGGAGTTGTCATTAGGGGTTTTAGGATGCTGATATGAAAAGATTTGAATGAATCAATTTATTATATCTTATGAGCGAGCTATGCTCTTAGACTTAATTTTTTTAAATGCATATTTATATATGCTGAAAAATATTACGTAACCAATTTCTGTTCAGGTTTCAACTTTTTAAATCAAGATCAATTAAATTCGTGTCTTCCGACATTAAAAAATGCTAAATTTTGAGCTTTCTCGAAAGAGAGAGTTGCGGTTGGTGTGACATGAATTGAGACTGAAAGGAGGAAAGTTTAGTTGCTATGAAATGGTTCGAGGAAGAGCTTAAAGAGTAAAACTGTAGAGCCGAATTCGGAAAAAAACAACTGATAATGAGCAGTAGTGCCCTTAATTCTGTGAATTGTTGGTTTCTCAGTATAACTGAGTTTGTTTTCTAATTTCAGCTGGTCTCGATAAAACTCATTCACATATATAACGTAATTGTAGTCGTTTGAGAATATTATTCATTGAATGCTTGAATGTAGATTTATGCCAGCCAAAGCAGAGCATTTTATTACGATGGTGGCTCGTCAGCAAGTGCTACTTTGATATAAATGCCAATTTCGCTCTTTTCCAAGTCATTTAAGGAACTAAAAGAATTGAGAATCAGTCATCAATTATATAATTTTTGAGAATTCTAAATTATTGTCTCTGAATGATTTTATTGTTGGAGTTATCTAACGATGGAAGAGGCTGATTTTCATGAGTTTGCGGAGACGGTCACCTTTATTGTAAAATTTTTAAAAGAATACAGTGGAAAAATTGTTTCAATGAGTTTCGAAGAATTCCAGCATTTGCTGAATTTGAAACAGAGGGATTCCGAGTACTCTAAGCAAGGAGAATAAATATAATTCACATTCACATTTGGATAATGCAACTGATTTTAGCTTGAATGATAATTAAGGTAAATTTTCTAATAAAATTCAGCTCTT
>ENA-UOTX01000816-UOTX01000816.1-compost-metagenome-genome-assembly--contig:-NODE-816-length-29250-cov-11.524423_pt1 | contig 29250 bp, 20 predicted proteins | sample MGYA00238143_ERZ746982 | MGnify/ENA primary metagenome ERZ746982 (study PRJEB28758, sample SAMN06268862) | compost metagenome | isolation source: single cell | place: USA: California, Emeryville, Joint... | reverse complement strand
GATTATTAGGACTCTGCTGCTGAAGCCCTGTCAGCTTTTGCAATTGTCTGGTTTTATTAATTTCTTCCGCTCGAGTGGCATTATGACTCGCTGAAATTCCTGCTTTTTCACACACTTCTCTATATTTCTGTTCAAGGCCTATTAGGTATTCCTGCTGTTTTTGAGCCGTTTTCGCTTCTTGTTGCTGTGTCTTTTGCAGATCCTTTATTTTCTCTTTCAAACCTTTCACCTCTTCAGCATAAAGGTTCAACTATAGATATTTAATGCTTGAGCTCGAAATAATGGTGATTTTTTACTCTTGTATTATAATCTCTATCATTCTGTAAAACTCCAATTTGTCTCTCTTGATCGCGTTTAATCTTCTCTATGTTTTTTTTCTCTGTTGTCAATTCGTTTATTACTCGATCCTTCTCTACGATGAGGTTTTCCAATTCAGTTACTCTAAAATAGCGCATTAAAATCCCAACATGGCAGGAAATTAAGCTACTTCTGCTCTGTATGTGTTGCCTGAAGCCTATATTTGAGCTTTTCGATCTCCTTTTTATAACCAACAATCTGCTTATTTGCGTTATCAAGCTCTTTTTTGAGAGTGTCATCGCGAAAATCCTGTGGGTGTGTTTTTTCAGTTGATTTCCTTATTTTCACTTTCTGCAAGGTTTCAGTCATCTGCTCACTAAGTTCCTTGAGCTGAGATCTTAATTTCTCATTCTGAGCGCGAAGTTTATTGATTGTGCTGGCATGAAGCGTTAGAACCTCAATATTATAATGAGACAGTTACATATCTTTCTCATTAGAGCCCTCGATGCGGTTGTCGTTCTTTGAATTTTCTTCAATATGTATCCTAGACTTCTCTGGTTCTACGTTTGGCTGCTGATGCTGTGCATGGTCTGTTAAACTAGGACTTTGCATATTTATGATTTCTTTGTTTTGATCCACTAAATACTGTTGACTTTAGCCAGTATGATTGATAAATCCTGTTTTATTAACTCTAATCATCTCCAATAAGAGAGAGAGCTCTTTATAAGATTACTGCCATAGTAATTCGTGAAAAATAAAGAAGAGGCTAACTCGAATGCTCTGTGGTTATTTTTCTGAAAGATAGCAACAGAGACCATGGAGATAACAAAAGCTATTCACTATAATCCAGAAGCATAATTTTGAACTCAGATTGATATAAACATGCTCTCATCAAATTCTCAATTCTTTGAAAGACTATTTTTTGTCGATAATCCTTTTGTCAGAGTGAATCAAGATCTTTTGCGTAACCAAGTGCAAGCATTCGTCTTTGATGATGGGCACAAGTAACATATAGCCTCAAAAACAAATCATGAGTTTCATCATATTGCATGCTTTCGGCAACCTGAATAGCTTCTCGACTGAGATCCAATTTAGTCAAGGATGCCCCAATTGTTTTTTTCTCGCGTTCAAAAACTTTTAATAAAGTTTAATTTTTGGAAAACTTGTCGAATTAATCCTAAGCTTAAGTTAGAGTCCTGCTTTGAACAATCCGCTTGGAAGCATTGAGCTCCCACTTTCTTCACTAGTTTTTTGAGCATACCACCTTAATTTCGACTCTTTCTATCACAAAATTCTCGGAGACAAAAATTTAGCTCTAAATAGCTCAACAAACAGTAAACTTCTATCCTCTTCTATGTGACCTGAACGGATATGCTATTTCCTGTCGATTACAACTCGAAAAGAAACAAGCCATCATCTTGAAGGTAGGTTATTGATAATTTTTTATTTCGCGTTTTACATTTTGAACCGTTTTGTCCTCGTCAGACTGGTATTAAATGGTATCAGCTCTTTGATTGCTGTATATAAATTCACTGTTTTAATAGAACAAAAAAAACTAACTCACTACTCGACAAACGAAATGGAATCATTTGTCCCACAAAAGGTGGCAGAAGCAATTTTCAACCAAATTTTGGAGCGCCCTGAGAACAAAGTATGCGCTGACTGTCCAAATAAATCACCTACATGGGCTTCCATTGATTTTGGTGTTTTTGTCTGCCTCAGATGTGCAGGTAAATTCAAATTTTCAATTTCTCTCCTCCTTGAGCATTTTCTCATTTACGTGACCTTCCCGAACAAACCGTTTACATAAATTCCAACGTTAGGTGCTCACAGACGCTTATCCCCTGTTGTAACTCGAGTCAGATCCGCAAAAATTGATGATTGGAAAATGGACCACATCGAAATCGTAGCTGCGGTGGGTAATAAGCTGGCAAATGACTTCTACGAATACAATTTGCCATCTTACTTCAAAAAACCGGACATTTCAACCTCCCTGGATGAAGTGTTCGAAATGGTTCAGAAAAAATACGTTAAAGCTTTATACACACCAAAAGACCGCCTCAGCCCTGTCAAAGAGTTTCTTGAAGCAAGAGCCGACGGGAAAACCACAGCAGGAAGCTTTAATCAAATGAAAAAGGGGCAAGCGTAAACTCGAACCATCCCTTCGTTTCATAATTTGCGTCTTTTAGCTCTACTACTACTAACGTGACTAACAATACTCTGACCACAAAGACTACTACTGTGGAGAACAACGTTCCAACCAAAACACAGAATCTGCTCGATTTTGACGACGATGGAGATTTTGGAGAATTTAAATCGGCTCCTGAGAAAGTCGTCAAGAAAGATATCTCAAAGCCTGATGTTGAAGTTAAATTCCAAAGCACTAATCAAGGCACACAAAAAAGCGGAATTGATCTCTGGGATTCGAACTTCGAGATGAATAGCTCGAGTGTTCATCATCAAAAACCAAGAAGCGCAGATCCTTTCAGTTTCGACCAGCCTCAAAACACTCCTTCGAACTTGACTCAAAAATCGAATTCGGCTACTACTGATAGCAACAAGCTCTATGAACTGTACAAGACCGGCACTCCTGAGCAGCAGAACACAATCAAATCCGTCAATGGTGCCAATGGAACAAATTTCACAGGAGGACAGTCGAATTATGCGTTCTTGGATGCATTGGGAGGACCACAAGTTCAACAAAATAAATTTGGTCAACAACAACAAACTTTCGGATATGGCATGAACACCCAAGGTCCAAAGCCTCAATTCTACGGAGGAATGCAAACCCAGCCAATGACCTCTTATAGTGGCCCAATGGGCACAAATAATTTCGGTGGAAGCAGCAACTCTTTCGGAAATAATGGATTTGGAGGTGGCTTTGGTGGTGTAAGTAACGGCGGATTCACCAGTGGCAATGGGATGAACTCTGGGTGGGGAAAGCCACAGCAACAACAACCGCAGCCATTTTCATTCAATCAACCAACGACAACAGGCACTTTCGGTTTCAATACCTCGCAAAATATAAACCAGCCAAACACTGTGAAGACAGGCTTTAGTTTTGTCTAGGCTACATAGTATTCGATTAAATAGTAAGAAGAGTTACATCTCTTATTATTGATTTTTTAAAATAATTCCTCTCCTCATAGTATTACTTCCCTCCTCATGGTATTGATTGCCTACAGCTATTATCCGTTATGTTGTTGGCTAAGCGAATCTATCTTTGTTGATGATTGAATTTTCAAATATAACCAAACCAACTCTCCAAAAAAAAAAAGATAACACAAAATTAAGAATTAACACAGAGTCTGTAAAACTCACTTCCTATTTAGAAATCCAGCTCTTATTTAAATCTTAATAGGCGAGAGGCGCTTATCATTCCCTTCGATCTTCCTTTGAACAAATTTACGATTTTCTCTTCTTTCCTTCGGGTCGATCCAGTCGCCTTTATCTTCATGTGCCTAGAATTATAAAATATGATGATGATATCAACATAATTCACTTATTAAATTGTTACCTGCTGAAGCGTTAGATTATCATCGTACATCTTCGTAAGGCTTGGAAGCGTCTGTTTTTTGAGTTCTTTATCATTTAGAAGATATTTTTCTATCTTATGATGATTGTCTCCTGTTTCGTATTCGATGTCCTTCTTATTGACCGGACGGTCTTTCCCAAACTGCTGACGGATGTAAAACTTTGTGACATTTCCAGTTTTATTTATATTTTTCAGCTCGTGGACTGTATATCGATTCAGTAGCGAGAAATTGAGCGAGGTTAGTGCCCACGTCGCCATCTGCGATTTCTGGGATGATTTAGCTCGACCAGTCATGGTTCCTCCAGGACTCATGCTGGTCTCGAGGTTCGTCTCCTCTCTTCTGATCTTTTTCGTGTCTTCAATGATAAAATTTTGTTTTCTTGCGCGATTCTTTGCTCTTTTGATCTCGCTTTCGGTTTCTCCTTTATGCAGAGCATGCTTCATTGCGAGCCCTTGAATGCGTTTTATTTCATTCTCATGAAGGGTCGTTTTCTTCCTCAGCACATCGAACTCTTTGCCCATCTGAATTATCAACTTATTTTCCTCGTTATTGATCTTTCGTCTTAACTGTTCCATTTCTTTTGCCTAAGCATTGATGGTTAGGCAAGTGAGCCCTGAGGGAAAACTTACCTGCTCTCTTTCGAGTTTCTGGATTAATTTCTCAGCATTAGCAAACCTCAGCTGCTGGACTCGCATCTCTTCAGCTTTCTCGAGCTTTGTCAATTCTCTTCGGAAGTTCATAGCCTCCTCAACTCTGAATATTTTGTTAATGAATGAATGTTGCTTTCGTGGTGTTATTGGTATACCTCTCATCTATCGACACCAACTTTTCCTGCGTTTGCAGCTCCTTCAGCATCTTCTTCGGCTTGAACCTATGTTCCAAAATCTTAGATGCCATTGGATGAAAGGGGATACTTGACCATTGATTCAGGTTTCTCGAGTTTTTCCTGCAATCTCATCATTTCTTCCTCATGTTTTTGATTCAGCTGCTCTATTCTCGCCAAACTATTCTCGTCGAACTAACACCCGTTACACAAACGGCAAGGTCACTACAATCTACCTGTTTAAACGCATTCACGTATCTCGTGCAAAAGTCATCAACCATATCCGAGCCTATTTCGTGATATAGTTTCAATTCGCCTTCATAGATTCTCTTTCTTAAATAATCTTGATACAACGTGATTTTCGCCTCCAATTTCCTTTTCATCCCACTTAGAAACCACCATAGCAACAAGAAAATACCTTGTTTCACGCATCAAATCTTTATAAGGTGCGTAGTCCTGCAACACCACCAAATCATTTGCCACTCTATCCATTCTTTCTCTCACCAAACTGAAAAAAAGCACTTGCCCATCTTCGTTCACGTATCCAATCTATTTCCAAATTACATTTAGGAGGAACTATTATTTCAATTCATACCTTGTCGACATCAAGTACTTCAAGCAGTTCGTCTGCATTTTGGACGCACAATAATTCTTTGATCTGAAATCGATTGGAATTTCATTGCTTTTGATATTCATGATGGAAGAATTACTGCATCTTCATGCTCTTGGAATAATCTCTCCAGCATGGCTGGTGTGAGAATACCATTTGACGTAAAATCGTTCCTTCTCATTGATTTCCATATCTTTTCGCATTGACTTACAGCACCCAGCTAAGCAAATATCGTTAAGTTGCTCAATATGCTCATTGCTCTACCAATATGTCGGTGTCTGATTTGATTTTGTTTTTTGTGGCTTTTGAGATCGTGTTCACTTGGTTATATGTCCCACTCATCTGGAGATTGCTCCTCAACATCAAAGAATAACGTGACGAAGCATCTCCTCTCGCTCGAGAATAGGAATAATCAGAGTTTCTTAGAGTTTTCAGTTCCATAATTTAGTTGGATAAATTAATCTATTGTGTGAGGTAATTAAATTAATCGGCATTATCTCTCAGGCATTTGTGAATAACAAAAGGAACACCCCACAAATAAGTCTATGCAACAAGTCTATGTCTCATTTACATTAGCATAGATAAGTTAGTGAGAACTTTCTTGGGTTTGGTACACATCTCACAGGTTTTGCGTGTTTTTGTATTTGCATATGTACAGTATGCACAATACCAATGCTCTTTGTCGATGTTAGATGTTGTTTTGCTAGCTTTTTTGGTCGGCTTTTCCTCCTTCATAGCCTTGTCGTCCTCATTGATAGCGACATCTGCGAGTACTATTAGCCGAATTCACGAGAGAACGAAAATATTACCATTTTCGATGCTCATGAGGATGTTATTGCAAGCTGTCGTTAAGAAAGCGGTCTTGCTGACAACTTCAATACGGTATTTATTGAATTTGTTGGCGAGAACGAACACAGCTGAAAGCAGCGAGGGAAGATGTTAGACACATAAAATATAAGATATTCAGTTACTTTCATAGTTGTCACTATCAACTAAGGTGTTCCAAAGACTCTCAGGGGACTGGCATTTGTCAGTAAGCTCATCAAGCGCGTCAAGGTGGCGCCAAAGATCGGTCTGGTTCATTTCAAAAATTGCCTTTTTGTTGGACGACATCTTCATGTAGTACCCCAAGGCATAAGTCATCGTGATCGCCCTGCGTGATTCAACGACGAGATCCAAAGCATCGCTTAAAAATTCGTAGTCTTTCAGCTCTTTGACCTTTCCGTCGAGCTCTTTGTAATATTTCAGTACATCGACTCGCTTTTTCTCGGCTAGTTCAATGGATTTGAGGTTCGCTTCGAAACGATCTCTGTAAAAATTGAATTTTTCAAGCTCTCTGATGCTCTCGTCCTTCTTAGGGTCGCTGGACTCTTTGTATACATTACAATTATAAAAACCTCCGGTTTTCTCTCCATGAGTTTTCCAATCTCCGCTGCAAATCCAACAGAACTCGTGCTTGCAGCTTCGACAAGTCATGTGCATGCATCCCTGATTCTTCTCGATATCAACGGTACACTTGGGACATTTTTTCGTATGCTGCTTGATCCAAAGCTCGTTTAAGTATTCTTTCTTACCGCCGGTCAAATTCACCCAGTCTTTATACATCTCACACGTGATTGGTCTATGAGCGATCTCTCTGCACTATATATATACACGATTTCGTTTAGCAAAAATGCTTTTTCGAAAGAAATAACTCACTAGGAAACAGAAAGAGTGCCCGCAGTTGCAGCGAATATTGACGGCCACTTTGTCTTGATCAGTCAATTTGGTCAGTTCGATAACGTTATCACATCTCGGAGACGGACACCAAATAAACTATTGCATTCAGAAAAGTTGAGCAAAAAGTCAGGATATTTTAACTGTACATATTTGGAGTTGTCCACTATCTTCTTTAACTTAAACGTGCGGTACTTCTCATAGAGATCTTTGCTTAAATACTTTTGGAAGTACTCTTCAGTCACAAGTTCCTAGCACCAAAATGCAAATTAGTAAAAAATTAGCTCTAGAATGCGAACTTTGCAGCCTTCCCAAGGACAAGTTAAGAAAAACGAATTATCTCCTGTAGCGATAGAGTTTTCCAGGTGCCCTTTGAAGCAAGGAATACAGAAATAATGCAAGCAAGAAAGCGATGCTCCTTCAGAGCTTTTGTATGTTGCCCAACAAATCGGACAGTCGAAAATATTGCCTTGCAAATTTGTCTGAGGTTCTACTGACATCTCGTCGTATAAAGAACTGTCAGTCGATGCTGCGGTCAAGGCTTTTTTCTTGATCCAGCCAGTTTTGTTCAAAATTTTGTAGCACACACTTTCAGGCAAGCCGAAATCGTTCTTTAATTCATCTACGCAGCTTTTAAAGTACTTATTGAGATCGGCCTGAGTGTGCACGCAGTAAGCATTTGTTCGTTGGTACAAAATTGCTACAAACAGTAAGCTCCAGAAATACTACTGACATTACAATCCATTTCATTGTTTTTGCCGCTCTTCATCTCTATTTCCTCATCGTTGTGTTTCTCTAAGTCCGTATAGTAATCAGAATAATCTTCCTCGAAGTCCATGGACTGGTCGTCGTCCCCAGGCCTTTTGCTAATCATATCTTATTGTCTAACTTTTATTGAATAATTTTTCTCGTATGTAAATTTCGCAGAGAACTACCCACTTTCGAAAATTTGGATTAGGTGAGTTAATTGGGTGAAAAGCCCCATAGTCAAACTCCTCACAACTGCGAACCTAAAAGACCTTATAATGTACAAGCTCAAGCTTCTTATTGAAAGTCTTGTTAGTCAGAAGTCAGAAGTAAAATTATTTATAGTACCACTTTTTTCTCCTTTTAAAGGTTAGTCTCCAATCTGTTTTATTTTTGTGCGTTACAAGTACGTAACAAAAAGGGAAACCGCTTTGGCAATGACCCTTTCAGTTGCTCCTAGGAGTCATTATGAGATGGGTAATTGCAAAATTATTTCTATTAAGAATAAGAAGCGCTCATAGATACTAAGGAATTTCTCTAACTAAGGGGAAAAATATGAGGAATCACACCTTACATAAATCAATCAAATTTTGTTTGGAAAAATCGAAAAGAGGGCGTTAATCAAAGAATCGCTGGTCTACACGGCTCAAAATTAATCTGCAAACATTAAATTAGAGAATAAAACACATAAGAAACTTTTTTCATCAGAATTAAAAAAAATTGAGAGACATGGAACCTGAAACAATTGACGATTTCCAAATTGAAGGTCCTGAACCAACCTCAGACATCTCATACAAGTACGTTGAGATGAACACCGATCTTCAGTTCATTGAGAAGCCCGTCGAAATCGAGGAGTTCAAAGAAAACATGAATAAGAGAAACTTCGAACTCGAATACAAATTACTTCGAAGACTCACTGAGAGTCAAATGCATGCGCAATGCTTGAAGGAATATAACCCAGAAATCGCCAAGCTTAACCGCTACAATAACATCATTCCTTGTAATTAGCAAAAATCTCATAAAAAAAATTGAATTTTTTAAAAAAATAAGTCAAACATACCATGGTCGAGCTGCCAAGCAAGGACCCTGATGTCAAGAATGAGGCCGAAACTTACATTAATGCCAGTTATATCTCTGTAAGAAAATATGGTCATTTCATTCCAGCTCATTCATGCACAGACAAGTCGCAAAGAGGATACTAAAGCATTTATTGCCACTCAAGGACCTAAGGAGGAATCTAAGGGGCATTTTTGGAGAATGGTTTGGGCGAACAATGTCTCCGTTGTTATTATGTTGTGCAACTTTAAAGAGAATGGAAAGGTTTCATATCTCCCAAATGAAACCCATTCTAACGTGATTCATGAATAGCCACAATGCGACAATTACTGGTGCGATAAGACCGGACAAACTCCTTTAGAAGCCGATGGCCTGCGAATAAAATTATTAGAGCAAACTGATCTCGGAAAAGACGTCCATTTCCGCAAATTCAGCGTGGAGGTAAAAAAAATATTGATTTTTCCTTTCCGGCTAACGTTCATTATCATCTTCGCTAGAGCACTAACCCTGATGAAACTGCTGAGCCCAAAATCGTTTCGCATTATCAATGGCTTGGATGGCCTGACCACGGAATTCCTAAGGATGATGATTTCGACAGCATTGATAATCTATTAAACATTCTCCATGAAGAGAAGAAGAAAACTTCTTCTGGACCGATTGTTATTCATTGCAGGTTGATTATTGCCATCGCTTTCAAAGTAGTTAATTAATTAATAACTTTGCTAGTGCTGGTATCGGAAGAACCGGAACACTTATGTCCATTTTCAATCTTGACTTGGTCCTTAAAGAGAACCTTAAAAAGAAGGGTGATGAGAAAAAGATCCGCTTATCGGTATTCGGCACCGTGAGGAGACTGAGAGAGCAGAGATGGGGTATGGTGAATACCAAGGTATTTATTTAAACTCAATCCCAGTTTTTCTAATTGTAACTTCAAGGATCAATATGCACTTGTTTACAAGTTTATTTCGAACAAAATCGATAAATACCTCAAAAATTTAGAGGTATAGGCAAGCAGTAACAAAAGATAAGAAACTAAGAATAATTGCTTTATTTGGTTTATTAATTATGAAAGTTCTCACTATTCCTTTGAGTAAATTCATCAGCATGCAATTTGAGTTTTTTTCTGTCTCTCTGCAGGCCCTCACATCATGAAGTGTGGTTGAAAATCTTGAAAACTAACTATTCAAATTCGTCGTTTCCATTAGCATAAATTATTCATTCTGCTCGTGTTAAATGCGCGTCTATTCTAAAATGCATAGAACAATGCACTTTCATCTTCCAGCGAATGCTAATACCAGCAAGGACTTTGCTAGCAAATCTTACTAGGAGGCATATTAACTTGATTTCCTCTTGTGAAAGAATAACTGCAGTTACATTTCTGAAATTACCTTTGAGTAAGAGGAGGAGGAGACTCTTGTCCTAAGGATCAATTTGCGAATTTTGAAGGGAGTAGGTAAAGACATTATTTCGCAGTAAGTTTCGATAATATTAATAGATATTCATAGAAATATACAAAAAAATAGTGATATGAGACCACAGCTATGTATATACTTTTCATTAGCCAAATTAACAACTCTAAGAAAGAGAACTTTAAAGAGAAAAAATTTCCTTTTGGCTTTCCTTGAACTCGCCAAGAAAGAGCCACTCTAACGTAGCTATTTTACAATGCACGTAATTTAGCTGAAATAAATTTTTCAACATTTAAACACCTATAACCAAAACGCCTCGCCTCTCCAGCATACAGTCCCAGCAGTTCCTTAAAGTGTAAGGTAATTCCTGAGATAGTGTCCAGTAATCAACGGTATAGCAAAAACAAATTCCAAATTAAATCTCTCCACTCGATATTTGTAAAATTCGGTCGAGTGTAAATAGAGGAATTTTAGTCTTTGCTTCTGTCGTTAGCGTCCTCAATGAAAGATAAGGGCACAGCTATCTTTGGCAGAGGCTTCCAGCAGGGTTTCTCGAATGATTTGATAGTTTGGTTCCTCGTTGTTAGCTTCACAAAATTTGGCGTCGCGGATAAGTGGATTCGAAGCTCTAACGGGTATTTCCAATGTAGGATAGCTTGAGCTAGCGACTTCTTCGTCGCCATTAGAAAACAATTGACGCTCACTTGCCTTCGGCTCTGGTCCTTCCTCGAGTCTTTCATAGGAAGAATAATTTAATCTTCGATTTTCTAATTTTTACTTACCTGGTTCTTTCCGTTGGAAGGAGGCCAAGACTCTGGAATTTACGGATAGCCAAAGGACTTTCCGATTCGTCGAGAGCCATGTCTTCGAATTTTTGCCAATGGTTGAATTCATCCAGGAAGCCAAGTCTTTGTCTTCGAATAGGTGTAGGGCTCCAAACCAGAGACTTCGTGATGACATTATCGCTCTTGGACCTTGTAAGGGCACAACTTTGGTCAATCATTTTAATTTTTTCTGAGCGTTCTGGCAGAAAATGTTAACAGATTTGAAAAATTGACGGAATGCTTTAAAGTGCCTATTTAAATGCAAAACTCTCACAAAGGAAGCCTTACGAAATTGGGTCAGCTCTCAATTTTTTTTTCCTTAAAGGAACGTTTTTTATCAACCATTAATTTTTCGATGGATTCTTTGCCTAAAAATACAGGAATACCAGTGTTTCTTTCAATTAGAAACAGTACGCGCGGAATTCTTGAAAAGGTTGTCGTGCCTTCTTAACCGAAAGACAGTCAAAAAGGTCCGAAATGATAGATAATTCGATATGAAGGCCTTCGCATGTAGTAAACTCTGCTGCGTTATTTTATCAGGACAGTGGAGTGATTTTTGATCGTTGAGAGCAGCTTTCAACCGATGTCGTCATTTATATGAATAAACTTCAGAATTCGAAACTTCAGAGTTCGATTCATCGATTCGAACTTCGGTTCCTAACTTCAAATATTCTTTGGGTGCTATATGAGAAATTGGATTAACTCCCTGAAAAATAAATTATGGGAGGGTTGGCATGACTGTGCAGAGAGAGTTTTGATAGAGTAAGCGTGAGAATAATTTCAGTGGAAAAAAAAATCGTGAGAAACCAATGATAACTAATTTCTAGAAAGACTTTGTAAGGCTGGGCAAAGTGAAATTCTCCTTTGGATTGTAAACGCATTTCGGTCGTGAGAAAAATATTGCATGATGGCCAAAGGATAGTCTGTCTTAATTTCTAAGGAGAAATGAAAGGAAAGGAGTTTTCCAAAAAAGCTTGAAGTATTGTGGATTGAAATATTCGACTCGATATTAAATCAAAGTCTTGAAAGGTAGAGAGTATAGCGTTTGGTTAAGATTGCTAAGATGAGTAGTTACCCTACATAGGTAATCATAAGGGTTCATTATTTTGACTCTATTTCGTTGTTAGTGTCAGTAAAGTTTATCCAAATTTTTTTTCCCCCTCTCAACCGACTCTTACTCGCAGAATTTATTCGTCCATCAGTAGTGTAGTACAATATCTTCAGTATGAGAAGAGGATTGGAAAAAAAAAAAATGCTCTCTGAATCGAGAAGCATGGAAGTTGCTCATAAGTCATTTTCAATTAATTGATCATTTATTCCAACGATATACAGATCTGGTAGAAGGACGGTTGTTTTGAGGATGAGTAACTGGAAAAATTTTGAGATGAGGTTTATCGTTCGCAAAGTAAAGAAGAAATATAAAGTTTTCCAAAAAATAATCGTAAACTTCTATTTGCCACGAAAATTATATTTGCCTTCATGTTTGCCTCAGTACATTTGTTCTTAAATTCTAATTCCAACCGGGCGAGCTCATACTGACGTTGTCAGTTGTTCTTACGCTTGAATCACCCGACTATTTTATCTCTTCCTGACTATAGAAACTGTGCGCCGTCGATTCGGTGTTGGTAAGCGAAAGCAACCTTTAGCAAAACTATCAATAAAGCCTAAGTCAATAACTTTCTCAGTTAAGTCAGAACGAAAGTTATTCTCGAAAACTTGTACTCTTTTATTACGATAAATGTTTTCTTGCCAAAAATCTACATCAATTTCTCTTATTAGCGAAGTGTGGAAGAAAACATCTAGTGGAGTCTCAAAAATCATGACAATAGAATAATGCTTTTAACATTTTAACAAGTTGGAATGGCATTAATTTAATCGTACTTGGCTAGAGAAAAATTATGTAACAATAATATAATATTCCAAAGCAGCATTGTGCTCGCTCAGAACCACTAACTGACTGTATGAGCAATGTTAGCATGCATTTACTAGTCTAGTTTAGTTCTGAGGTCCATGCTTAAGAAACCAACTCTTTCGGAGACTTTTTCGATGGATCGATTTATTTTCCTAAATTTTTCTATTCAGTTGGACTTGCACTTTCCCTTGCTTAAGGATCAGCCTGTAAGCCCTTAATTTTCTAATCTTGTTGGCAAACCAATTTTTTTATTATTATGAGAGAACCTTGAACCCCTACCAATTTAATTTACCTTACTATGAAAAACAACTTTACTCTCTCTCTGTTTCTCACAAAATTTATCTGCTCATTTTTTCGTTCTATAAAGTTGCTAATCCCTAATATGTCCCTTCATTTCCATTAGATACCTTATAAATCAGATTCACAAAGTCATTTCAATGCTCTGATCTAGAACTTATATTGAAAAGACCAAAATAAAGAATCGTTTCACACTCTTCCTAACTGCTCACTACAATATTCCAAATGTTTCGAGCCCATCGCCTTGATCATCCTGAACCTGCATGCATACTATTTATAACATCCTAAAGATTTTATACTCAGTGTACATGAATTAAACCAACTCAACGAATTTTAAAATGAGACCGAAAAAGATCAGAACAGCAATTACCTACAAAAAGCTACCCAGAATCATAGTAGAATGCTTGGTTGCCAACCTGGGATTATTCTTCGCCGGATATCAACTCAGTACGTTTGATGACGTTAGGTCTGCCCTCGCTGAATCGTTGAATATGGTTGACATCCAAGGCGAGATTTTGTTCTTCAACCTTCTTTTCATGGCTGGAGGCATAATTGGCGCCTTGGGAGCCGGATTCACTTCCCCTTCGATTGGAAGGAAAAAGACGATGATCTTTGCAGATCTTCTGGGCATTCTTGGCATTGGAATGGCACTCGTTATGCAACAAGAAGCATCCTTTGCCATAGGAAGATTCTTTGCTGGTGTTTCAGCCGGAATCAATACTGTGGTTGTTCCTCTCTTCACTTTCGAGATGCTGCCGAGAGAAGTCTTCCACAAGTACGGGTCAATCAACCAAATCAGTTTCACATTTGGATTCGTTTTGTCCCGGCTCACCGCGACAGGTGCCTTCTTAGGCTTCAAAACCCACGACACTATCGGTGACCATGCCCTTCTCTGGCGATTAGTCATCAGTGTCCCGATGATAACAAGTCTTTTACGATGCATGATGTATATCTTCTGTTGGGAGAGAGATACTGCTAAATTCTACATTTTCAAGAATCTCGACCACGAAGCGTCCGTTGTGCTCAATACATACTACAAACAGGAATGGATCATTGCAAAAACTCGAGAGCTTGTATCCATTCGAAATGATCAATCCGAGCCAGACAAAAAGCCTATCTTTACCAACATGTTCAAGAAAAAGTATCTCTACCGAACAATAGTATGTTTGGGGCTCGGATTCTTCAAGCAAACGACTCTAGTAAACTCTTTCCTTGGCTCCAAAGAAGACGCTATTACGGATCAAGCCTATATTGGAGAATACAGCAATCTTATTATTTGCTGCTGGGCATTGGGGGCTGCTGTCGGAGCGGTTGCTACAGCTTTCGTTCTAGGCTTCCGAGGCAAAAAGAAAATTCTTCTCATGGGAGGCGCAGTTCTAATCGTGATGTCCTCTGTCGCTGTCCTATGCGTCTTCGAGTCGATTTACATCCTGCCTGACGTGGCTGAGCTAGTATATGTCATCGCCTACTCTTTCTCATATGGTCCGATAACCTGGATGTTCTATTGCTATCTTCTTCCTGATCAAGGAATCAGTATCATACAGGTTGTTGAATGGACGCTAAACTTGTTCTTGACTTGGTTGATTTACATGGTCAATCATGGAAGCTTCCAGTCAGTAGCAGGGGATTTGCAAGTGCTGTTCATCATGCTCAACACTTTCGGGTTCTTCTTCTTGATGCAGTTCGTCAGAGAGATCAAAGGAAAAGACTATTTCACGATCAAAAGGAAATTTGAGTCTGAAGATGAAGACGAGATGGTTAAAGAAATTTTCTTGCAAAATAGGCCTACGATCTTCGATTAAAAACCGGACTGAGATATTACATGCATAACAAAATATTTTGAAGGGACCTCATTCTTTTTAGACATTTAATCCAATGAGGTTTTCAGTAGTGAAAATACGAGGATAGAATATAATCTACATTTGTGAATATTATCATACCAAAGGTACTTTGGTCAGATTTACTAATATCACAAATCGATTATTCTATGCTTGTATTGAGCATTTTAGAATTGTTTTGTTGTTACATTGCATACTAGGCTTCAGCATAGCATTGCGCTTAAGACTAGGCAATAGATTGAGTTGGATTCCTTCGCGTATTCAGAGTTAGAAATAAACCAACCTTTATCCAAAATTACAAGTTTTTCTAAAAAGTGTTAAATAATGAGTAAAAATAGTGGAATCTCACTGTCTCAGCAGTAAGCTCAGACATGTAAACACGTTAAGACTAATCATCTGAAAAATGAGATATAGTAGCTTGCTTACAGCAACGGGCGTGAAGCTGCTATTTTGAAATGCATGAATGAAGAGGTTAGATTTGAGAAATACAGGACCGATAATAAATTAATTAAAAAATTTTTAGCGGAGAGTGGTTTCGATCCACCGACCTCTGAGTTATGAGCCCAGCACGCTTCCACTGCGCCACCCCGCTTACTGAAATTTAGTCCTCAAAGTTTCAGTAAATTACTCGGCTACATTAGAGATTCTGATCAAACTTGTACAGGCTACCATTTTAGGAAGTCTGTCAGAATTAAAAAATACAACGAGAACAAAGAGCAAAATCAACAACCAATCACGTCTGTTGCTAAGTTGCTCTCGTTCAAAAAAAAGAAGCTTAAAATTCTCAAAAGGGAGGCATAACTCCTGACAGTCAATGGAATTTGCTAAATTTCAAAATGGAAAAAGGCCAATACATCAAAAGTCTGACATTAGAGAGTGTTCCTCTTAAACTTCAATGGATAACGGAGGCAATGGGAGGAATAAAGGAAATAAGTTTTTCTAAAATTGGAAAAAAAATTTGCATGCGGTGAGATTTGAACTCACGAGTGTTGCCACATCTGAACTTGAGTCAGACCCCTTAGACCACTCGGGCACACATGCTATTCGAGCTATTAATAAGCTTACGACCTTTTGTATCATCAATTTGGTTTCCAGCAATAGTGTAAATTTAAAACTGTTCAACAGCTTCTCCTGTTCCTCTAACAAGTGATATTGGCATTGCCACCCTTGACTCTCAATTTATGTACAGTCTATGACATATAGCGTGTTTCAAACACATATTTCCAATAGGGTAAAATCTGAATGTCTCTTCTCTTGATCAGATTTTGTAAATGAAAAATTTTCTAAAACCCATAATAAATGCTTCACTACCATGCCAACGATAATGTCTATGCTATTCAACTAAGAAATTACTCATTGTGTCTCCTCTATGCCCATTCTGGAAATAATAGTATTTCGTCTCAGTCAAGGAATCTAATAGCAGAATAAGCTATTTTGGAGTGAAATAAAATTTTGATGGATATATAGTGGAAGTAGATGGTGAACATTAAAACGTTATGCAGAAATAAGAAAGACTACGAGCGTGAAACCAAGCAAGACATCTTCAAGATTAACAAGAACACAAATCCAGGCTTGCATCCTTTCATAAAGGTGACTCTAGAAATTTCATGCATAGTAGATTCTGATCCTAATTTTGCAGGCAAGAGAGTACCAAAGAGCACTCGTTGCTACCAAGCTTGATAAAATTTTCGCGAAACCCTTCGTAGGGGCCCTGACCGGACATGCAGATTCAATCTCTTGTTTCGCAAAGAGTCTAAAATCGCTAACTAATTTCGTTTCTGGATGCTATGACGGAGAAATTAGATTTTGGGACATGTCTACAAGAAAAACCGTGTTCAATTTGAACGCTCATAGCGGTATTGTAAAAGGCCTCACTTTCTCCTACGATGGTCTCCATATCGTTTCATGCGGATCAGAGAATCAAATCAATTTGTATCGTGTCCAAGATTGCATCGACAATTTCAAGAACCCTGATTTCCAACCTCTGAAAAAATATCAGAGCAAATCGCACTTAACGGGACTTGACCATCATTACAGCGAAGATAAATTCGTAACGTCAGGTCAGGTAGTCCAGACTTGGTCGTATGAACGCTCGCAGCCTCTTCAAACTTTTGAATGGGGCGCGGATTCAGTCACAAGAGTGAAGTTCAACCCTTCAGAGCAGAATCTTATCGCTGCGGTTGCGTTGGATAGAAGCATTGCGCTGTATGATTTGAGAGGAGGCACTCCAATCAAAAAGAATTTCCTGTTGAACAAATCGACAAGTGTTTGCTGGAATCCAATGGAGCCTGTTATCTTCACTGTAAGTAACGAAGACTCGAATTGCTATACATTCGATATGAGAAAACTTGATGTGGCTAAAACAATCCACAAAGACCACATTCTCGCAGTGTAATTTGAATTTCATTGACGTATCTCATCCTCTTTTTTGAATATTTTAGTATGGACCTTGATTACGCTCCTACAGGCAGAGAGTTTGTGACAGGTTCCTACGATAAAACCGTGAGAATCTTCGACGTTAATGCTGGTAAGAGCAGAGAAGTCTATCATGGCAAGCGAATGCAAAAGTAAATTTTTCTTTTTTGGTTGGTTATTGATAAAAAATGTTGCTAGGATCTTCGCGGTGAGCTTCACCCAAGACAATCACTACGTGTTGTCAGGCTCAGAAGATATGAATATAAGAATCTGGAAAGCAAGAGCATCAGAGGCAATGGGAGTGGTAAGCATCGTCTCCATCATCAAGCAGTTGCTAAATTGGATTGCTTTAAGATAACTGCAAGACATGAGCGCAAGATCAATTACCGTGAGAAACTCAAAGAGAGATTTAAATACAATAAAGAGATAAAGAGAATCGCAAGACATAGACAACTACCTAAATATCTTTTCAATGCTAAACGTAAACGACAAATCATGAAGAACTCCAAGTTCAGAAGAGAACAAAACGTCAAAATCAATAATCCTGACCGTAATTTATTCTCAACAAAACACAGCTTATTAATATATTTTTTCAAATTATAGAAGCCAAACTTAACAAAAACGAGAAGAAAGACAAGATTACCGAAGTAGTTGACTAAGTAGTGTTTTTTCCCAAACTCTCGCGATAGGCGATAGGGTTCTGAATTCATTCAAAAATTTCGTGTCGTTTTATTTGAATGGTCAGTGAGTTTTATCGTTCTGTACCAGCTAGATGTATTTGAAATTTTAGGATTTAGAGTTGTTTTACACGAAGCCAGTTTGTTGTATGAATACATTGAGATGATAGCCCCATTCGCCATTTTCCATTAAATTAGTATGGTTTCTTAGTTTATTAAAATATCCTTGTATTTGATTCCGTTGAAACCGATAATGCTAAGACCAGAAATCTAAGTTAAATCCTCAACGAGAAAGTCTTCCGCTTCTCGTAAAGGGAAATGGAGCTCGCTGCATTTTAAATGAGAGGTTTTTGAAAAAAAATTTGAATGTGAGCAAAGATCCTTTAAGTGGAGTTTGCTTCGTGCATTAAATAAATAATTGGCAACTAATTTCCAAACTTACGATCCGTAAGAGACTCAGTTTCCTCGTTGTCAGATTAGGTTAAAGATATGCCAAACAAACTTTACAGATTACATCCAAGAAACTACGGCAAGGGCTCCCGTGAGTGCAGAGTCTGCGGTGCTAGACAAGGTCTTATCAGAAAATACAGCATGATGGTCTGCAGAAGATGCTTCAGAGAAATCGCTAAGGAAGTCGGCTTCAAGAAGGTACTTCATTATGCCTTGGCACTTGTGTAATTTTGTTATTTTCTAACTAGTACCTGTAAAACGGACGGTTTTTCAGCTCATCACAATGCATGAGCACAAAATTCTCAAAAAAGCAACTCAAGGGTCTTATTTGTCACGATGTAGCTCCTTATTTCATTGCTCGCATACCAATAAGCTGTCTATGACCGTATGTGTCTAGATAATAGATACTGTTGGTTATCCATTTCTAAATAAGCTGTTTTCGTGCATATTATCCAAAAATCTCTAAACCGAATTGGTATGTCTCTTTCTCAAGGCCCTCATAACCTTAGTCTTAACTCCTGAATGTAGTTAATGGAGCATATTTCTTAGCTAGGAATAGATTGAGGATTTGAAGTACCAAAGATAGGATCTTTGTGAAAATTATTTGACACACATACCAATCTTATCTAAGCTTCCGTATGATCCTTTTGCTGGAGATAGGAAGATAGAAAGCTTTCTCTCACCAGATTAAGGCCGGATTCTTACTCTTTTCCAACTAACATGAAGAAGCTGATACCTATGAAATCTATCAACTGATGAATCAAAATTTGTTTGATTAGCACTCGAAGCTTGTCCGTAAGAGACATCCACTTCTATTGGAATATAAAACTAGGGCATATTTTAAACAGGTAACAAGTGAAATTTGGGAGATTCATGAGACAAGATATCGAATCGATTGTTATTAAATTCAATCGATACACAATTTTCTGTCGATTTCTCATCGTAAATGAATTAAAAGCTCAAAATATAACAAAAAATGAAAGCTTGCTACCTTATAAACACTACTCTACGATCTCAGGCAGACTTGAAGCATCAACAATGCAAAATAAAATGCAAACAAATAAACTTAACTTCTTAATTTACCCTCTCTCTTCACTCGCGCTCCCTCCTCGCAGATTGCTCGCTCTTCGTGTTGATATACGAATGAATAATAAGCGCATTCTTAAACGCTTTTAGTATTCTGCTTCCTAACTCTTGATAGAGCCCTAACTTGATCATATTTGTGGCATAAGGAATGAACGCTTTGACCTCAGCCATCTGAATCTTCTTCTTCAGGATCCAAGAGACTTTATTATCATAGATATAAGCCGTAAAATACTCCTTCTTTTCATAATACACAAACGCAACCATCTGCAGCGGGACAAGTGAAAGAATGCTCCTATATATTACGAACTTGTTCATGAAGAGGTGCTCCTCATCTATTGTCATCTGAATCTTGAGATTGCAGTTGAGCTTGAGTCCAAAGTATGGCAACGGAGTAACCTCATTCGCAGTGTTGACGGCATCGCGTCTGTCCCCAAGGCTAGGAGGAGTTTGTGGCTGCGCAGCGTTAAGCTGCTTCGTTTTATAGACCATGTAGTTTCCTATCAAGCGCACCGTGGCAAGGTTTAGTTTCTTCTTCTTCGTAAACAGCGGCTTTTGGACGATTCTCTTGTCTCCGAGATAGAGTTTTATCGCTTGCTCGAAATTGAATTTGTTGTTGTACGTGTGCATGTTATGGATCGATGTAACTCGCATGAAGAAGATATATTCGCCGATGTTTAATTCAGGAACCGGCTCAAGCTGCTTCTCGATCTCGAATTTATGCTTGAAATGCTCAAGGAAAATTTCCACAAGCGCCTCCTCAGTCTTTGAGGTTCTAACAATATCTCGATACACATACTCCCTCAGCACTCCACGGAACTCATTGACATTGAGGATGGAAATTCCGTGGACCGTGCGTTCAACCGAAATCCAATCGACTATGTTTTCCCAGAACTAAATGGCAAATAGTTATCAAAATTATGAAAATAAAAAGCAAGTATTACTTTCAGCTCAACATAATTTGGTTTTTGCCAGACAACCGTCGAATGATGAAGACTTTTTTCTGGTAAGGACCTCGTGATGCGCGCTGATCGAGGCTCCAAGAGGAAATCATCAGCCATGCGCTCTAGGAATTTTTTCGTTTCCTCTTCCGCAGGTCCTGGGAGCTCCTGGAACGACATGAGTTGTTGGAATTGCTTCTGTGGTTTCTCGGCCTCATAGGCAAGCATGGCTTGGTAAGACCCGCAGAAATTAGCGTAATTCTGCATTGCCTGAGAGTCTTTCTCCAATTTTCGCATGTTTTCGGGCAGCATTTGCTTCAGGAAACCGAGGTTCAAACTGAAAAGATCAGACTGATAAAACGCCGTGATAAAGTTGCGGCAGGTGCGAGGGTTGTAGAGCGTTATTGCCCAGTAGTTAAGAATCAAGTGCTTCTTGACTGTAATAATGAAAAAGATTCCGTTTATTTTCCGTAGTTTCTGAATAATAGGGACGTTCTCCTGGATTTTCGACTCGAGGAACCTGCCAAAGCTAGTCACTTCCCTGTCTTTGAGCTGCTCGAGCTTGGTTTCGAAGGTGTTTCGTAGACTATAAAACCTGCTCGAGTTTGGAAGGGACGAATGGTTACTGATGGGAATCTCCAGCGAGCTGTAAAGATATTGTCGTTTCAACCAAAGCCGCGAAAGCACAGTTGAGACAACACGGAGGTGGTCGCTTTTGTCAATGGCGTCATAGTGTGTGTCCAAGAAGAATTGGAGATCGTTTGAGTTTATAAGGAATTTGTGAAGTTTCGTCTTGTTGATGAAGGGCTGCATTTCGAACTTGATACACACGACGTCGTTAAAGCCACTGAATTCCTTTATTTTGTAAATTGTCGCTGTGACATAGCAATCCCCTAAACAGGCAATATGGGCTTTAGTGAACACTTTCTCAATTGTAAGTCCGTATTTCGATAGTCTGTCTTGCTGACTCGCTAAGAGTATCTGTGCGATGTTTGAAGGCAGTAAGTCAATCTTCTGGGTGTAACGCCCGAGGGAGGCTTTATCGTTAATCGCGATTTTGTTTCCTACCAACGTCCTGTAGTAGCTCAGCATTCCAAGCATTTGTTTCTCTCGCAATTTGCTGCTCTCGATCTGCAGTATAATAATAATCTTTTCCTAAAAGGCAATAACAAAAGATAGTTAATTCAGATGTTCTGAAAATAAGATGCTTACAATAGTTTCGCGGTCCCTAATGATCGCATAATCGGTCAACTGAGTTTGCGTTTGATAAATGCAGATGTGTACAACCTCATCAAGGTTACTTAGCTTCTCGAATTGCACTCGGATGAAGAAGATGTTATGTTTTTCTCTGATGATGAAGTAATATTTCTTATCGTAAGTGCATCTGATCTCATTATAAAGAGACAGCCACTGAGCGTCTGAAGTTTTCGCAAATGGCTCTTCACCACCGGACGCGATGTTTCCATAGTCAGGGTCTTTGGGGTTAAGAATCCTGATGCCATAAGCTGAATGCGGGGACGCTTCCTCATCGTCGTCGTTGATCGTTTTAGGTGGGGTCACAGGAAGAGCTTGCCGAGATTGCGACAAAAATGTTGTTTTTCTTACTTTGCGGCGTACCTGGTGAAAAACGAACATTTCATAAGAATCAAAAATATAACTATGCTCAAGAGAGTTCTGAGTCATGAATCGATGAAACTCGCAAAGCGAGCCAATCATCGGTCCTGGCAGAGTGTTGAAGCCTTTGGTTAGAAAGTCTTTATTGAGGTGTAGCTTTGAGTTCTGAATCTTGAGGTTGCTCTTCAGGAAATTCAACATGTGCTTCTTTTGAAGCGAAGAGAATCCGCTGTTAATCAAAAAATCCTTTTGATCGAAGTGAATGAACGAATTAAACACGTTCTTCGAGATAAATTTCGTCTGGATTGGAATTCGTGACAACCATGCTGTGCCTAATCGTTCTGCTTCGCATACTAGCTCAAAGCTACTGTTATTGGTATTGACAGATTCAAAAGCGTCCTCTGAATATTCGACTTTGAGAGTAAACACAACAAATTCCTTATGCTGCTTGATGACGCCTTGAAGGATCATCTCCCTATTTGAAGTAGCAAAAATAATAAGAATTAGCATTCAAGAAAGAGATGTTATTAAGGTGTATACCCAGGAAGAAAAGGATTTGGAATCGTCAATGCTTTCGATGGAAAGAGTGCGAGATCATCTGCTGTCCATAGACTTGGCTGATACGCTTGAGATGTTTGGCCCACAGAAGGATTTTGCGTGTAATATTTGATGTCTGACTTCCTCCCGAACTCTTGCATATTTTTTTTCTGCGTTTTTCCTCTTGATGAAGCGGCTGGGGTCTGTTGAGTGTCATTATATATTGTCGGAACTTTCTTCTCTTGCCGATTGACTCTGCTCTTTGGCTTCCCTTTAGATGGCAGGTCAGTCATCATACTTCGCTTCCGATCTAAAACTGGTACATGCGAGGTTTTCGTTCCTTCTTCTGGAAGATTGGTCAACGAGCCAGCCTGCTGCTTAGGAGGCTGATGAAAGGTCATATGTGACGCTAAAGAGAATCCTATTGACCTTTGAGAATGAAGCGACGTCTGCGAAGTTGGACTGTTGTTGTGCGGTTGAATAGATTGTATACTCTCTTGCTCCTGGGTTCGCATGTCACTCGCGGTTTGGGCAGGAAGAGTCCATCGCTGCGATAGCGCAGCGAGCTCGTGGGTGATGTTGTAAGTCGCCATCTGTGTAGCAAGTGCATGCAGTGCTCGGTAGTACTTAACTTTCTGTGTTTTGAGGAAGCTGCGATTCTTTTTGACAATATCCCCGTTAGGAAAACGAGATTTCTTTACGAGCGCATGGTTTAATTTGCTGCGGTAGAAAATGAGTTGTTTCTCTGCTTTAGCTGTAATATGGCATAAGAGCAGCCTGATTTTAGCTTCTTCTTCCTTGCTAAGTTTCTTGCTTTTGCGCTCGTTAGGCCGAAATCCTGATAAAATCACCATCGACTCCATTTTCATGGCCGCTATAACATCTTTCTCTGTAAGCAAATCAAGATCGCTGACCACCGCCTCGAGGACCAGCGGCCAAATCGTAGTGTAAAACATCGAGAGTTCAGCTGTTTTATATGCTATGGCGCTCGAAAAATCAAAACTCGCAAACTCGTTTTTCAAGATGAACCTCACACGATATTTGCTCCCTTCTTCCTCTAACCCAACGAAACTCACCCTCCAAAACTCTGGGAGTCCAAGAATATTTTTATAGAATTTAATGTCCGAAGTACTGAGCTTCATTAAAGCTGTCTTGATTAAATCAACCTTAGGATTCTTCAACAGTGGCTTCAGAGGCATCGTTATGCTGCGAACGAGTCCAGGGGCTTGAGTAATCGAAAACACATTTGAGGTATCGAGCCTCGTGGTCGAACCAAGCCCTCCCTCCGAAGGTAATGAAAGAATATCATCCTCCAACTCGACCTTCTCTGAGCGAGCAAAGTCAAATGACTCGGAGAACTTTTGTCGACGAAAATCTGTTAAATCGAAGTCGTAAGGCTTCGATGGGGTGGCCTGGTTTTCGGCGTTAAGGGGCCCAGTGCCTTGATTCCCTAAGTTTGCAGTAGTGGTTGATTTTTCGGTCGGATGCTCGTTGGTCTGCACTCTGAGACTGGACAGTGGGTTCTGAGAGTTGACATCCATAGAGAGCTTCGGCTGTCCTGGGGCATTCAGCATATCCTTTAGGAATATCTCTAAAATATTCTCTGGCCCATCGAAGAAGGGAGCTTGTGAACCTTTGCGCTCGAATTTCTTGTTTCCAAATTTTTTGTAGCGACGATACCAACGTTGAATTTTCGTAGCAGCTTGTTTTTCAATTCTTCTGAATTCGTCTAAATCTCTGATTGGCTTGTTTCTGAACCCCGAAGGAGTGGGTGTCACCTGTATGAGAGGACGAGCCTCCGCAATGCTGGCATTCCGAGAGTTAGTGAATTCTCGGCTGTCTGTTCGGTTGATTCCCAAATTTTTGTTATGGTCAAACCCAGGAGTTGGCAACGGGTCCTTGCCTTCAACATCGAAAGCAGGCTCAGCATTAGGCTGTCTTCGTGGAGAACTACCTTTCTGGTCCTGATATGCCTGCAAATCTTTCTTCGTGCTCTCGATGAGATAATTTGAGAGCCCTTGGGATATTCTCTTTTTGCGCTGGTTACTATAAGAGTGGTTGTTCACGATTGAGTCCAAGATTTTCGAGCTACTGCGATTATTGATTTTCAGATGAAGCTCGCTCCCATGATCACTTAGTATCTCTTCCAGATCAGACGCACTTGAGAGTGAGAGATCTTGAACTCGATTTTTAATTTGAGACTGTATGAGATTGGCGTCAATATTCCCTTTAGGTTTCGACGATTGAGAGATTTGGTGTAGTTGACTCGCTAACAATTCGATTTTCCCCTCAGAATATTTTCTTGCTCCAAACAATTGATCAAGCGGCAATTTTAGATTCAGTTCAGATTTGTTAGCCGACTTGTTGCCAAAAAAGGATGCTGAACGTGGACGAGATTGGATTTTGTCATCTAGCTTCGAGTGGTCTTCGTTCACTTTTAAAAACATTTCGCTGCTTTGAGGATCTTGGCTGATGTTGGACTTTCTCATCTTAATCTTCATAGGAAAGATTCCATTACCCTGGAAAGCATTAGAAGCCCCCCTGTTCCGTTTAGTGATATTAGTCGCAGCTGAGGAAGGTCTTGAAGCCATCATTAACACGGTGGACCCTTTAAACTGACTAGTTCTATGCAGCGGGGTAGCCTCTTTACGAGTGTCCTTTGTCTCGTTTTCTGAAGGAGTAACCGCATTTTTATTCGGAATTACTGGCAGGTTGCTATTCGACATATAGTTCCCGATTTCTATTCCCAAGTTTGATGGAGTTACCCGTCTGCCAGGCTGAGGAGGCAGATTATCTTGCGTGAGTGATTTATTCAGCGTTGCTGTAAGATTAGTTTTCTGAATAGGCGTCGGTGTGCGACTGGGGAGCTCTCTCTGAGGGAAGTTACCGGGTAAGTCTATCGGATACGCAAGACTGACATTGCGGCTTGGTGTACCAACCCGGGGATGGAAGGTGCGACTATGCGGTTGCATTAATGTTGTGTTTGGAGTAGAAAAATCGAAGACCATCAAATCATTATTTTCGTATGCGCTCTCATTCTGATTAGAGCTAAGCACTCTAGTGCCTATCTTGGTTGATTGTTGATCATGAGGTAATCTCAAAGCACTCATGTTCAATGACGTTGATCTCAGAGTCGCACTGTTTTGTCGCCTTTTCAGGTTCCCAAGCTTCGCGAATCCGAGTTTTTCTATGGCGTTCAGTCTTGAATCCGTTATATTTTGCCTCTCATTTTGAAGATTCGGTGAGGGGCTTCTATGCTTTGCTTCTTTTCCTTCCTGCTGCGCCTCCTTTTGTATCGAACTCATCTCAGCAGCTATCTCTGAATGGTATTCCTTGAGTATCGAATTCAACTCTTCTCTCTTTTGCCCTCTAATAAAGCGAGTTTTCGGCGATATCACATCATTTGTTGGTTGAACTGCCTCTTTGGGATCTTTGGGAGGACTTTTAGGTTTCTGCTTTTTTTCTGGCTCTTTCGGTTGTTTCTGCGCTTGGTTCATGGACTCATACTTCTTTTGATATGAGATCGTTATTCTATCCTCAGGCCCTAAAAACCTCTTTGAAATAACGAATGCTTTTTCAAATTGATTCATCGCAAGTAAATTCTTTCCGACACTCTGATTGGCCTTCCCAGAGAGATAGTTGAGGTAACTTAACGCGATAAATTTTCTCGCTCTCACCATCTGCACATTTGGATCCTTTAATATCTGAGGCCACTCTGTTGACTCGAAGTCTGGCAAGGTGTTTGGTTCAAGCCCGAGCTGTTTTTCCAGCAATTTAATGCCAAGTTCAGCGTAATAAGCAGAATCTTGATGCAGTTTTAATTTGTACGCGAGGTCTCCCATAGAGATATATAAAGACTCAGCGCCAGGCAGCAATATCTCGCTTTTTTGGAGTTCTTGCTGGAGAGGTAGGATCTTTTTGAGAAAGTGTAGACTTTTCTCTGTTTCATTGATCTTTCCAAAATACTGCGATAAATTCCTATACACTGTAATTTTCAATGCCTTCCATTCAGTTGTTGATTGAATATCATTGGCTGTAAATTTTTCAAGCGCTTTCTTCGCTCTGATGAAGTTTCCTTTAGCAAGGTCAAACAATTGGACTTTTAAAAAATATTCTCCGGCTTTATTGCAAAAATTAATGAATTCTCTGGTCTTTGCCCATAGTAAATTTAGGTCTGTTGTTTCCTAGCAAGGATCTTAGCTGGAATGTTTGGAGAATGTGCAAATGTACTTTATGTGCGAGTGTTTGGATCCTCTCATACAATTTTTGAATTTGATTTTCGTAGTATCCCTAGTATTTGCTGTGAGATAACGGGTGAGTCGAAAGTACCTGTTTCTCGGCGACTTCCTTCTGATTTTGCTCCGGTAGGATTTCTGAGTCGTCTCCGAAGAACCCTGCTCGAATAGGAATTTTCTCATCGTGCGACACCATCTAAGCAATAAAATTAAATTTCTAATGCCGAAGTACTGACGGTTTCCGAAGAATTCCTGAAGAAGTTACAGAAGTCTATCTTTTGATATAAAATCCCCTTGTGCTCTTGCATAACAAGGCAGGCAAGAATATTGTAGTTACTGTGATCCAAAACTTGTGAAAAGATGTCTTACATCCAAGAAAATTGAGAATTAATTCTGCTAGCCTTCCTTTTAAAGAGCAATTTTTGGGAAAAGAGCTATATATTCAAACGTTCCTTGTGAACGCGAGTTAGATATTCTAGCCTCCTCATTAAGATCACCAAACGCTTTTTTCTCAGTAGGTTATAATGATTAGCAGTAGAATCTTTGGTTTGATAGATTAATAGGTAAAAACAGCAGGACTTATTTCATGTTATTCATATTAAAAGAGGGAATCGGTATTTTTCATTGTAGTTCCAAGAAATTCAATTGTGAAGTCGATTTTCAGAGGTTATGAAAACCAAGCATCGCACAAATCTGCGCAACTCATTTTAAAATTATTAGATTGATAAAACTTATTTTTTTGGCGATTAGTCATCGGTATAGGAAATGGTAAGGATTTTTTTCATGGGAACTGTCGCTTTAGCACACCTTTAGTCCATCACAGCACCTAATCTTTCAAGTATCACCAGCGGAGAACTGGCTAAAGTCCAAGCTGAGATCCAGAAAGCTGAAGCTGAGACAAAGACACAAACTCAAGCACCCACTGAAAAGAAAGGGTCATCCCAGAAGTACTGCGGCCTTTCAAACCAAGGTACCAATCATCTACCATTTCGCATTCATCTAACCCACCTCAAGGCGCGACTTGCTATATGAATAGTGTCCTACAAGCACTTTTTATGACTCCCGAGTTCAGAAAAGCCATTTTTAAATGGAGGTCTTCATTTCCACTTATCAGAAATGCTTAAGATAATTCTAGATATGACGAAAAAGAGCACGGAAAACCTGAATATTGCATTCCGTTTCAATTGCAAAAGCTTTTTTCAAAATTACAACTCAAATTATCCAATCACACAAGTACCAAAGGACTAACCCGAAGTTTTAACTGGGACACAGGAAATGCCTTTCAACAGCAGGACGTTCAAGTAAAGTCCTTCTTTTGAAAAATAGATTTTGAGGCTTGATCAATAGGAATTTTATACGGTGTTTTGCGATGCTATTGAGCAGACAACGAAAAACTCAGAGATCGACGGATTTCTTCAGGACCTCTTCGGCGGGACGATCGTGAATTACATTGAATGCAAGGAACACGATTATGAGAGCACGAGGCCAGAAAACTTTATTCATCTTACAATGACTGTCAAAAACCCTTTCGAAAAGGTACAATGCAGTTGTTTGGTGCATGCGTTTAACCGGTTACGATAGATCTATAACGATAGTTTAGAGAAAGCGCTGCAAATCTACTTAAAACCTGAATTGCTCACTGGCGACAACCAATATTATCTTGAGGAGAAGAAAATGAAGGTTGATGCAGTGAAAGGAATCAAATTTTTAAAGCTTCCTAAAGTTTTGGGCATTATTCTCAACCGATTCTCCTTTGACTATTTCTCGATGAAGAGAGAAAAGCTCGATGATTTCGTGAGTTTCCCATTCGTGCTCAACATGAACAAATATTTAGCGTAATAATTTTCGGTTGCGAGCCATTTTTATTAAAATTTTCTTATCCATCTCTCTTGCAGAGGCTATGAAGGGATCCAAGACAAAGTTCAAGAGGTTAACGAGCAGTATTTTAAAGAAACACCGAAGACTTATAAAGAGATAAAGGAGCTGGGACTCAATAAAGCTCCTCCAGTGATCAAGTCTGGCGTCTCTGCTGAGCAGTACCAAAAAGCGAAGACTAGCACTGGAACAAACACAGACAGCAACTCTCCACCTCGAACAATTCAGGAGGAGATCCAGAGACTCAAACGAGGAAAAGACGTCGATGTGATCGTGTACTCAGAAGAATTAAACGAGATCGTCACAGTTAGAGAGTCTGCTATTGAAGACCCAGAAAAACATGCCCCAAACCAAAATG
>ENA-UOTX01000815-UOTX01000815.1-compost-metagenome-genome-assembly--contig:-NODE-815-length-29263-cov-21.824197_pt1 | contig 29263 bp, 27 predicted proteins | sample MGYA00238143_ERZ746982 | MGnify/ENA primary metagenome ERZ746982 (study PRJEB28758, sample SAMN06268862) | compost metagenome | isolation source: single cell | place: USA: California, Emeryville, Joint... | reverse complement strand
AAAAGTCAACAGCAACAATAATAAGCAAACAACTCACACAATGGCATTCAACTACAACTTCAACACTGAGTTCAATTCAAACTGGAACGACGACTATTACGGAGCAGGCAGCGACTCTGAAGATCATTTGAAACCACGAACTGTCATCACCGCAGCTGATTATTTCCAACCTGCCTTCGTCAGAACCAGTTCTACAAACTCCCTCTTCTTCGAATCAACTCCAAATAAGTTTGAAACTATGCAATCCAACTTCAACAGCAACAACAATGAAGCTCAGATCTCATACAATAAGTTTATTGACGATTTCGATTTGACTGAGAACATGGACTTTTATAACGCTGATAATAATGAGATGGTTGACGAGCTCTTCTTCTTCGCCGATAAAGAACAACAAGGTCAGCTGAACAACGATATGGAAATCGAAGAAGAATCTGATTACCAGTCAACAGCCATAACTTTTGATAATGAAGACAGTCGCAGCATTTTCTCCGAAAACCAATCTTACTTTGACACAGATATTGTGAATAACTCAATTAGAGTTGAGACTTCTGACAACAGCAACGCTGCTACTATGGCTTTCAAGCAAAACTTCTTGAAAATGAGAGAACTCATTGACAGAATCCTACAAGGAAGACAAATTACCGACTCTGACTTAGTCGGACTGAACGAATTTGAAAGAGACATCCTTACCTTTATCAGTCAGAAGAAAACAAAAAGCGAAGGCACAAAAAACACTAGAAGAAGAGAAGAAAAGCAGAAACTCTTCTTCAAATCCGCTTTGAAATTCATCGAAAAACGTTTCATGGCAAGCGTCAACAAAGCCAAATTTACCGACAGCAACATTTTCTATGTGACCTACTTCCAAGAAGTCGCTAACCAGAAAGGACTAGATATCTCTGCTTTCTACCCTCCCAACCAAAGACGTGGTATAAACGTCAAGAGCGAGCTTAAAACCTTCAATCTCAAGTATATCGAGCTTATCTTAAACTCGAAGAGATTTTTAGAAGAGACTATCGAATTTTTGGACAACGCTTTCGTGCAAAATTACTCCAAGTCAAGATATAAGAAGATCGACAATATCCTTGAGAAATCTATTAATATTTTCGACCAGACGTATAAACAGTTCGTGAGCAGTAATAACCAAGACGTTGGTAGCTTCATGGGACTGGTGAAAAGAAGACTTGAGGATTTAATTTTGAACAACTCTAAATCAAAGCTCCCTTGGTCTGATGCCGAGCTTAACGAAACTAAAGAATTCGCGAGACAGACTATCCGCAAGATCTACCAGAAGACTAGTCAATTCTAATACAATATGTACTAATCGAGTTAATTAGCTGTATTATTATGCCTTACGTATAATTATTATATTACCTCCTTAATAAAGATAACCATAACCATGTTTATTCTTGTTGAAATTGCTAATTGTCATTGCTACTAAAGCATAATGAAAAATCTTTTTGGAATCTGAAAAGCAACTCAAGTGAGGGCTTTTTCGTCTAATTGGTGGTCTTGCTGGACTTTTTCTCATGAATATATTTGAATGATTAAAGGATATACACCCAAAATAGAAAGGGTCCGTTGGGATAGTAAGGCGCAAGAAACTTGGATTCTCTAGGAATATCAAATAAAATGGAAAGGTGAAATCATTTTGGTCGGTTTTCCCTCTTTTAAGTCGAAATCTAGGGTCTTCTAATTAGGTTTCTTTGTGTTGGTCCAAAACATGTGTGCTCGTCAACAAATTTGTGTCCATGAACAAATTTTCTGATGGATTGTCAGAAATAAACCCACCGCATGATTGGCTTATTTATAGGGTAAGTTATAGATAAAACTCCAATCAGAGAACTAACAAAAAATACTTACCAGAATAAAATAGACGGCTGACTAATACCTGCGATTCTCCGTGTTATCTCAATTGTTTAAAGGAGTGGCTTCAACTAATCAGAAATTTATAAACATTCCAGCAAAACAACAAAACATTCACACAAATAAGCAAAGAAATCATCACAATGGCGTTCAACCCCAACTTCAACATTGAATTCAACTCAAACTGGAATAACAATTACTATGGAGCAGGCAGCGACTCTGAAGATCATTTGAAACCACGAACTGTCATCACCGCAGCTGATTATTTCCAACCTGCCTTCGTCAGAACCAGTTCTACAAACTCCCTCTTCTTCGAATCAACTCCAAATAAGTTTGAAACTATGCAATCCAACTTCAACAGCAACAACAATGAAGCTCAGATCTCATACAATAAGTTTATTGACGATTTCGATTTGACTGAGAACATGGACTTTTATAACGCTGATAATAATGAGATGGTTGACGAGCTCTTCTTCTTCGCCGATAAAGAACAACAAGGTCAGCTGAACAACGATATGGAAATCGAAGAAGAATCTGATTACCATTCAACAGCCATAACTTTTGATAATGAAGACAGTCGCAGCATTTTCTCCGAAAGACAGTCTTACTATGAAACTGAAACGATAAATAATTCAATAAGACTCGATGCCGGTTCTATTGACACCAGCAATGCTTTCAAAAAGAACTTCTTGAAAATGAGAGAACTCATTGACAAAATTCTTCAAGGAAGACAAATAGGCGATTCCGAATTGACTAGCCTCAGCGAATACGAAAGAGATATACTTATTTTTATCATCCAAAAGAAAACAAAAAGCGAAGGGGCTAAAACCTCGAAAAGGCGAGAAGAAAAGCAAAAGCTCTTCTTCAAATCAGCTTTGAAATTCATCGAAAAACGCTTCATGACCAACATATCCAAGGAAAACAAAGCAAAAATCACTGACACCAGCATTTTCTATATCACTTACTTCCAAGAAGTCGCTAACCAAAAAGGATTAGATATCTCTGCTTTCTACCCACCAAACCAGAGACGTGGCAGAAGCACCAAAAGCGAGCTTAAAACCTTCAATCTCAAGTATATCGAACTTATCTTAAGCTCGAAGAGGTTTTTGGAAGAAACTATCGAATTTTTAGACAACGCATTTGTACAAACCTACTCAAAATCGCGATACAAAAAGATTGACAGAATCCTCGAGAAAGCAATTGATATCTTTGATCAGGCCTACAAGCAATTCGTAAGTAGTAACAGCCAAAACGTCGAGGGCTTCATGGAACTCGTGAAAAGAAGACTTGAGGATCTAATTTTGAACAACTCCAAGTCAAAACTTCCTTGGTCTGATGCCGAGCTGAACGAAACTAAAGAATTCGCTAGACATACCATTCGCAAGATATGCGAAAAATCAATTGATATGGTCTAATACAATTCATATTAGTAGTCTAATATTTGTCTATTTATTTTTGTAATCTCGCGACCCAACTGTTATTTACATAGTTTCTATTCGAATATTATAATATATGCTGGAATTAAGCAGCATACAAACAGAGAATAGTCTTATTACAACCAATAGAAACATCATTTGAAAGCGCAGATAGTTGGAGTACATTCTCAAATAGTTCGCAAGTCAAGTATGTTTATCAATGCATTTTTAATAATGAACCTTAACATTCAAGAAAGCAAAACAAATAGATTAATACAGTGTACATTCACACTAATGTTACAAATATTCTTCGTCGTTTACTCTCTCGTTTGTGCTTGGGGGTTATTTATCATCAGTTTGTGAATCAAAATCTATCATCTCGCTTCTCAGATCATTAAAATCACTGAGATGCCGAGTCAAGTCTCCCGTCCCATTCTGCTTGAAATAGCTCTGATATCTCATGAAATAAACGTAGTATATTGCCCATAGCGGAATTAACAGCGTCCAGACATCCAACACAATACTTTTTAAAAACATCGAGAAACCCTGCGAATGATAAAACGCCCAACACGTATCTCTCGTCGTTCCGCTATTATACTTATGAATATCCCACAAAAACACCACCAAATTCGATGAAACAGTTGCGATGAGAAGCACTGTAATCTGCACCTGTTTATTCTTCATTTCCACGTGCTTTATCTCCCAAACTTGTGCGCGGTCATCCTTCCCATACTCCTCATTTTGGAAATCTATCATCATTTTCAACGCGTAGTACCCAATTACACCTGACACGATACTCACGAGGATATTTGTCCCTGAAAACAACAGATTATTCGAGTTATGGCAAGTTTGATCAAGACTGATGCCTGATTGGCCGATGAATGAGTATGTCCAAAGAATAACAGCGACGACAACGCCGCCCTGAGCTGCTTTATGCACCATCTCGTAATACTGCTCGAGGTAGTAGTTATAAGCGATAAGAACGCTAATGAAAATATCTTTGATTAAACTGATGGTTTGAAGCGTTGTTAACCAGAAGTATGAGTCATAAAGTGTTTTTATAAAGGCTGTGATAGCGATCTGTGCAAGAGCGAGGGTGAAAACGATTTTCTCCATTTTGTTGAGGAGTTTGGCTCGATCCTGAGCGATGATGTTGTATGCTTTGATATAATAGTAGAGAGTGGCTATGGAGAGTGCTGAGATGAGGATTGAATCGATGCAATCGAAACCGTTTTCGCAGCTGAAAATGCCATAGGTTGTGCGTGTGATAGTTGGAGGGTCTATCTGAGGGGTAGCAGGAGGATTGAAGTCCATGTTTTTTTGTTTTTTTAAATTGATTATTTAATAACTCTGACAGCTTCTGAGTCAGAAGTGAGATCATTCAGAAGATGATATAGATCTGGAACATTTAATAATCAAATGTGCTAAAAGTGATGAGTTTTCTGCTGAGAAAGAGAGTTGATTGCACATCTGTACTACTAACTCTATTCGAAGTAATTAACCCAAAAAAAAAATACACCGCATTCCCAAAAGGACGGTTTTTTTCAGAAGGAAGGAATATTTAAAGCCTTTTTGATTCTTTGAGTGATGTGAAATCTGGTATGCTGGAAAGGGTTTAGTGAGATAAAAAAAAATGTTGTGGTCAGACTTTTAAGTCTCAAGTTTCGATTTCGAAACGCTTTTAAGAATTTTCTGCAAAACGTGCGTTATTGAATCGAAATAATTTTCTAATAGTAAGAGGATATTCTTACTTAAGTCTAAGTATCGCGCTCTACTTGTCCTTAAAATCTACATGACCACCTTCAAAATTTTTTGCTTAATAAGACTAACCATTAATCTCTCCCATCAAGAAGTCAAAATCAAGGGCGCAAACGAATCTCTAGAAATTTGCTGTAAACTGAAATTGAAAAACTAAATAGTGCATCCACGAAATCATGTAATCAGCATCATCATTATTATTGAAAAAAAGAAATAACAAAATGAACATTTGTGTGCTCTTTATCATTCACTTAGCGTAGCTCTCTGCTATTTACACAAATTAAAATAAAAAATATTCTGCTCATTATCTTCATCATCAAATTAAGCTTTCTTATCAAAAGAGCCCGAAATAATTCGTAAATCCAAACTTATCGTCCCAGCGTCACTCCTTGTCGGCCCTTTATTTCTTACAGTTCGAACGTTAAACTTTCTCAGCCTTTCAACGTGAATATTCTTTTCCTTTATCACGGGGGGAAGCTTCAATGGCTTCATTTCTCGACTCTTTTCAACCTCTATACTCCCTTCATTTGTCTCTCTGAAGGTTTTCAACACCGACGACAGCTCAGGATCCAGTTCCTGATCCCTTTCAGGAGTCCTCTTTCGTTCGGAATCCATTCTCGAAAGCTCTCCATCTCGCTCTTTACGATCTGTCATAAGTTTATCCACATTCAATGATTTGCATAACATGTAATAGCCTTCTCTATTAACACTCCCACTCAGGTTATTTACCGCCCTTGGACTTTTCAGGATCTCAGGCTCATACTTTTCCATGTGCTTCTGATATTTCAACTTTATCGCGTTCTTCTGAATCTCAAAGAGATTGTCTTTTGGTGCCAACAAATCCAGGAATGTTTTCTTTTCATGGTCGACGGCGGCTTCGCCGCCTTGGAGATATGCTTTTTGTTTCATTGCTAGAGTCGCTTTGAGATGGTTGTAGAGGTTTACTTTCCGAATCATGTAGCTTTGCTCTTGGCTAGCATTCTTAAAAACGGTTTTAAACTTAGTAGTCTGAGTTGCTTCGTATTCGTCAAAAGAATCTAATTTCCGAATGCTCTTCAATTTTGGAGATTGATGTAACTGAAGATGCTTCTTTACAGATGACTCGTGATTATTCGACACAACTAGCTTTGGACTATGCAAATTTGCAGTCGTTAATGATTTCTTTGGGGTACAAGGTTTTGTGGTTTCATTTGCTCGAATTTTAGTGAGCTGGTCACTCTGCATTCTATGTGGCGTGTGAATTGAAACTTGGCTTTGATTCGTTTGTTCAAGAGAAGCGGTCAAGGAGTCTTCGAGGTGCGAGCCGTTAGTTTTTATTCGAAATTCCCTTGGCTTAGCAAGATCTGAACGTATTCGTTCTCTTTGCTGTTGTTTAATGAGCTGAGAGACAGCAAGCGTCATTTTCGCTTCTAAATTTTGTTGTTGGTTGATCAGACGCTGTAGTTTTTCATCAAACGCACGTGATTTGTCTTCTACTAGTCCAACAACTGCTTTCCTACGCACAATCTTGGCAAATTGCTGGGGAGAAAATTTTCAACAAATTAATCATACAACACAATTACTGCGAGAGGAAGCGTGTACAGTACTGCGCTAGCTGAGTTCACTGTCGCAGTAACTTTCCTATTCTGTTTATCTCTATATTCCTCATATCCAAAAAGCTGCCCTCCTTGCAATAGGTCCACCTTTAAGAAGAGTTACTGACACATGAGTCAGCAAGAAGCGATTTACTCGAATCCTTTTCATGTCTTTCTTTTGAATCCGCAGCAACTTATGCTTAATCAGAACGGATTTTTTGGGCTCATTGGGGACTTCCTTTGCTTCTGTAACATCTGTTACTGTCGTTAACTTCCAAAAAAATTAATAATGAAAAACTAAATACTCCATAAATACCTCCACTTCGCCTTCTTTGATAAAATATAGTAGCTCGGGAGTTTGACCTTGCTTGTAAATTATATGATTCTTTGAAAATTCCTTTTTATCCATCTGAAGATATATTTTGTTGCGTTCTGAGTCGAGTAAGTCTGAGAAGATGTCAAAACTTCTCAAAAAGTTCAGATTCTGCTCATCTCTTTTCTGATAAACCTTATCTAGAAGAGTTTAGCCATTGTTGCAACAAAAACCTGAGAATTACAGAGAAATTTGTCATAGTCTCTTTTGGAAATCACAGCAAACAGCGTCCTTTCTCTACACACAACAGTTGCTGTTCTATGTACCATTGAAAATTAGGCAAACATTCGGTGGTTATAAATACCTGCGGCTTCTGTGCTGGAGTGCTATTTCTCCGAAAGAGTCGCCTTCCTTTAGAATTGTAGTGACATAGAATCCAGGGAAATGCCTTTCCAGAGACCGATTCTCCTCAATTTCGTTTCGCGAAAATCTGACTATTTTATTCCGATGGGTTTTACCCTCAGCTTCTTGAACTTTTCCATTAGATGCTAAATATCGATATAAATGTTAGCCACCAACCCATTCACGCAAAATTACTTTCTGGTTTATATTTCGAATTCGAAATTTGCAAGGTAAGTGCTTGATACTCTTCAAAATTATATTAAAAGCCATAACTTCGTTCATTATAGATTACTCGACTGCCATCTTTTCTTTGTAGATAGAATTTTATCAAGCTCTTCATCCTCGTCATTGTTTTCCTCTTCGACCTCGTCGAGTTGGCTAAGATCTATCGATGGTTCACTTGCTTCTTGAGGCGGTCGATCATTCGTCCCATCAACGTTTGTTATCGTCTGACCGCCCACTAGAATGAATACTGATCCTCGAATGACAATAAAGAACTCTTCTCCCCAATCACCTACGAATCCCATAAGCCTCTACAGTATATATGACTTGTCCTACCATCTTTGAATACGACCTCTCCTCGAACATATTCTTTGAGTGACAACTGCTTCAACAGACTCAGAAAATCCTCTGGCTTGAGCTCATTTTCCATTTTTTCAAAAAATACCGCTTGTGCGAATGCTTCTTTCACAAAGAGTAATTCCTCTTTGAATCTTTTTTGAGGCGGTTTTTGAAGAATATCAACTAGGATCTTATCAGCTTGTTAATTTGAAGAGTGATGGTGTATGCAATACGCGAGCATGGTCGACATTTTTGAGTTTAACTCTGGTTTTCTCGAGGAATTCTTCAGTCACGAGTGGAAGCGTATCATCAAGCAACTTTCTTCGTAATGGCCCTAATGACTCCAAGTCCAGGATTTGGCTGCTTTGCCGGTTGATGTTGCTGAGGCTACCGTTGTTTGGAGTTCCAGCGTCCAGATTTGATAGCGACCCAAGCGAGCTGACATTCATGACTGGGGTTTTTGTGTTTGTGGAGATTTTGTCAGTGTAGCACAAATTTAATTTTTTGATGAGAGTGTAACGAATTTGTTCTGATTAGATTAATGATTAGTCTAAATTCTTGGAACTATTTTTGAAAAATTCGTCTCGGTCTAAAGTCATCAGTGTTGTGTGAAAATTTTGCTTCAATTTAACACATATGTCGATGAGTAGCTACTGATTTCATAATGGAATGTGGGAAAGTATCAGCAATGAAATAGAAAAAATAAGCATGAATACTTTGAGAAATCGTGGATCAGCACAAGACTTTAATAGAAAAATTTACACGGACTTTATTAGATTCCTTGTTTTGAGATTCTGCTGGTGATTTTGATATTTATTTGGTATGAAGGCATAATTTTATAAATGATTTAAAAAATTTCGAAATAATCAATCATATTGAAAATTCAGAAGCTTGTAATTGTGCATTCTGAAGCTTTACTTGTAACAGAGTAAATGTAATCGAAGGAAGGCTATATAACCAATAGGGTATTTGAAAAGTATATGTGATTTAACAATTTTCACGCAAAACTTATGATATTCAAGTGTAATCGCTGGGAGAAGAAAGTATTTAATTATGATTTTGTGGAATAAAGGTCCCGAGTGGTATAAAAGATTTGTTTTATTGTAAATTGTGTAAACCTTGCACAATGGGAATTTTAGTTGCCCTCACAATAGTATGATTAGAGTATTCTGTAATTTCATAAAATCTCATTAGAGTAAAGCAAATAGTTAAGCTTGCTTTACTGTAATACCAATTGTTTTGAAGTGAATTTATCTGATTATCTTATTACAGATACTAAATTTTAGCAAACAAATTATTGCTCCTTTAGCAAAGTATTTTGACTCTGAACATAAGATAAGGAACACTCTACTCGACTAGAGGATAAAGGAGATGCATAGGAGTCCATGTTGTCTTGCAGGCTCTAGAAACCTCCTATTAAATTACTATTTAATAAGCAATTCAAATACTGCCTCGAAGTGTATAAATGAAGCTTATTTGAGAAAGGATACCATTTCCCCAAGGAACCACTTTGCTATCTACTCAACTCAAATGAAATGTCATTAAAAAAATCATGATAATAAAAAGATTGTTCCCTCATTGGATTCTTTAATACTTGCAAGAAACATTATTTGCCTAAAACAACTGTTCATTGAGAAAAACTTTAATATATATCTATATATCATCTCTCTTCGTTCACGCACCCTTTAAAAATTACCCCAATAAGATGAAGTTTTATACCAAACCCAGTCAAGTAAATACAAGACAACGCATCCTCACAAAACTTAATCTTTCAAATTATTTTGGAAGTCGAAATTCCAAAAAATAAGCATCGTATTGTAAATTTTTTACGCTGTTAATTCATCTCTAAAACAATGTCACCTGCCCATTAACCGGTCTTCTGCTTAACGACCCACTCAGAAGCGTCGGACTTCTGAGACTCATAAAGCTATCTGGAGAATCACCCACCCTTCTGCCCGTCAATAACGAATTCAAATACCTCAGGGACGGCGATTGCTGTGCGTTGTTTTGATGCTTGTTTATCGCCAATGAAGCAAAGTCGTTGTTTAGCTTTGTAATATTATTATACTCCATCATGTTCCCTCCTCGGACTTGAGGACTTGCGAAATCTGAACTCAAGCTCAGCGGGCTCGCAAAGAGCGAATCCCTGCCCAGATTCGACTTAGCGGCAGCCAACACAGGCTTATAATTTTCAAACGTCACTGGATTTATCGGATAAACAAAATTTTTCTCGTAGTCAACCACAGCGAACATTAGTTTGTTTGAGTTGGGTTTAATCATCGTCTCAGGATTGAATTCATTCAAGCTTTTCTCAATGAATTCTCTCTTGATCTCGGTTTGAGGCTTCGCTTGGTTCCCGCTTTGTGGAGTTTCCACTTGGAACCCTAATTGCGCGTCATTAGGAAAGATATTTGAAGAGTCTTTCATGTCTTTGCTGTCATCAGAGAACGAGTTGCTGCTCTTTGTTGTATTTTTGAACGGATTGCTATCGACAGGGAAAGTCGGCGCTGTAAAGAACGGATTATTAGACGTCCGCAGGATGGAAGGAGAACTCATGGGGAAATTTATCGTGTTGCTGCTTAATATATTGTTGGAGTTCAACGGCTGGCCTGCATCTCCTAATGGCCGCTGGCTAGAAAAACTTGGGCCTCCTGGCAACGGATTGGAAAAATAGTTAAAGTTGGAGCCCGGCATAAACTGGCTCGGTCCACCAAACTGTTGGCTCTGCGCGTTATTTGCGAAGGAATTATTCATTGGATTTTGCATTGACATCGTATTCATATCCATAAACCCTTGTCCTTGGTTATTCTGCATTGTGTTAAATCCGCCGTAATAATTTGGCATTCCTTGCGGCTGGAACGGTGGTTGGGCTATACCGTACTGTTGCTGCTGCTGTGGGTATTGTTGCTGCTGTTGTGGATAGCTCTGCGCGAAAGTTCCAAAATTATTGACAAATTGATTCGTCATCATGTTTGGGTTGGGACCTGAAGGGTACATGTTCGGAAAAGCTTGGAAATTTTGCATTGGACCATTAGATATTTGTGTTACTGTCGGCTCTTCGACAGATTTTGTAGGCTTGAAGCTTGGCGCTGGCTCCTGCTGAATGATGCTTTTCAGCAGGTTTTTCTTCTGGCTAACCTTACTCAGATGAATTGTATCCGAATCCGCCCTTTTAATAGGATGCTCGACGCCGTTTTCTACGTAAACTTGTTCTGAGTTCGAGGTCCTATTTGAAAATGTCTCTATTTTCGTCTCAAGCTCAGCATTATTTGGGTTATATCCACTGCTACTTAGCACCATAGCCGCGATTCTTCTCTCCCAGATAGCGTCTTCGTCAGTGTCTTTCTTCTCACTAGAGTTCCCCAGAGTAATGTCCTTCTGGTACTTCTTCATGAGGCTGTTAAACCTGTTTTTCACGGCGTTTTCGGTTCGGTTGTCGATTACCTTTGCGATTTCCGACCATTTTTTACCATGTTGTAAGAAAACTTTCAGCAAGTTCATGTCTTCTTCTTCGGTCCAGGCCCCTCGATTGATATTGGGATCTAAATGGTTGGACCATCGCTCACGACATTGCTTTCCTGTACGAAGCACATCGCTGCCGCTTTTCTGGTTGACTTCTGCAGCGACTTCTCTCCAAGGCTTTTTATCGGTTTTTACCTTCATTATTTCGGTAAGGATCTCGTCTTCGAGCTTTGTCCAAGGCGCTTTTGACAAATTCACGCGTAAAATGCTCATCCATCGGTGTTTTATCTGGTCGGTCTTCTTTCCTGGGAACAGAGAGGAGAAATAGAACCAGGTTTCATCGCTCTTTTGTTGAAAAAATAAAGATTAAGAGGTTTTTTCATTGGAAGTGGTGTTTTACTAAGCTCGTGAAATCATCTTCATTTGCAACACAGTGCACTGTCACAATATAGATGAGAAGTGTTGTTTCCTCTTCAGTCCAGTTCTTTTTGGCTTGTCGAGAGGAGCTCTGGCATTTTAAATACACTTTCTCGAAGCAACTCTGTATCCGCGCTTCGTCAGGGAGCTCATCGATCTTGAAAGTAATGCTTTTGCGTATTTCCTCAAAAACGGCCTTTTTGCGTACAGGTGAAATCTTTGTTTTCAGAAAATCATAGAATTTCTCCTTAGTGAGTGGAGCAAGCTGAGACTGATAGGATCTCTCGGAGTCTGCGTGAGTCCAGGACTCGTTGCTTTCGGAAATGTGGTCGAGGTCGGCCTTCAGGTTGCGTCGACTGACACCGTTAATATCGTTTAATCGAACTAAATTGTAAAGGAAAAGTTTGCGCTAAGAGGGAGAAACGGGCATTTCATTACTCTCTTTGTATACAGGACTTCGGTAGAGGTCCTCAGGGAGCTCTTCAGACATGCCAACAAAATAATCGTGCTGCATTTATATTTTTAGTATGAGACTCTTTGAGGTATTTTAGTAAAAAGCTTTGAATGTAGCACTAATGTAATGGCTTTTAATTTAATTGGATCAAAAGCGCTCTAACTGAGTAGCTCAACAGATAGATATAAAAAAATTGAATCACTGTTGATAAATTGAACCGAAAGTCATTAATTGTTGTATAGACCCACGTCACTGATGCTCAGTAAGTGAAGAATCGAGAGATAATCCTTACGAATTGAAACGAACTGAAAATTTTTTTAATTTTTCAATTTTGAAAAGAAATGGTGAGCCTTTAATTAATCACTCGAGAAAGAGGTTTGCTATAGTTGCACCACTGAATTTTATACCTAATTTGCGACTGCTTGACAAGCCACTGCTATTGGGATTGGTTATGAATGTGGTTAAGAGAAATTTTAATTGGACTACACTCGTGTGAGTCAAATAATAAAGTAAATGGCTCTTGTTTGGTCGCTTGAAAAATAAGAAAGTAAATGGCTTTTCAACAATGGCTCGCGAATTAAGGCAGGCTCTACACAACGTTAGGAGAGGCTAAGTCTTTCTCTATTTACTAGCTAAGATGTAACTTCACCAAGATAGCAAGTTTGGCTAGTCAGTCTCCGCGTAATTAATCAGAATCTGGCAGGATCAATATTAAAAACATGAATTTATGACTAAACTATTAATTGTGATTTCGAGGGTATTTGTCAGAGGAAAATTACTTTAGGGTTTTTAGAGATTCAAAAAGGTTAATAGCTACTTGAAGGTAAAAACGGAAATATCTGAAGTAATTAATCGCGCTGTCACCAAAAAAAAAACGATCTGCTCTAAAGTTATAGTCTGCATTGTCAATCTCTCTCTCTTTTCTGTTTCATCATCGGAAAGACACTCATAAAGAAGAGACAAAGTCCTAAATCTATTAATGATGGCTCCTGAATTAAGAGAGGTTTGAAATCGAATCAGGTCGAGAAAAACAGGGACTACAGGCATGTAAAAGTTTAATTTGCTCTTATCCTCTCGACTGAGAGCATCTATCTGAGGAAAAATCAAATTCTTGGAGTTAGATGAGATTCTTGAATCTATCATACTCTGCGGAAAATTAAAAAATTATTTGAATGCTGTCAATTTTCATGGAATAGATTTAACCATGGATCTCCCTCCAATAGTGGCTACAAAAGAAATGTGCGCCTATTGTTTCGATGCAATTCTACATTACATTGACCATCAGGAGACGTTGCTCACTCCAAGGCACTTCCCCACCGCTAATTCCCCTCTATTTGTCACATGGCACATCAACGGAACTGAACTCAGAGGATGCATTGGCATAACACTCTCATAATATTGAAAAACTCATTCTATTTGTAGGAACTTTCACTCAAGAGCCATTGACCAAAAACTTAGAAATCTACGCTTTGCAGAGCGCTTTCCACGACTCTCGTTTCTCTCCGATTACGAAGAGAGAAGTGAAAGATTTAAGCTGCTCTGTGTCATTACTTGCGAATTTTGAAGCTGGTAGTGATGCATTAGATTGGACGATTGGAACACATGGAATTAGTATCGATTTTGAAGATAGCAGTATGAATATTTTCGGTTGGCATTTATTGTTAATGTAATTAGATAAATTAGCTCATCATGGGACTTATCTGCCTGAAATTGCAGTTGAGCAAGGCTGGGATCAAGAGGCTGCTCTGGAGAATTTAATCTCGAAAGCTGGTAAGGAATTTCTGATTATATTGTTTAATAATATGAATCGGATTTGGTTGCTACAAAAAGGGTATGAAGGGTCTCTCAAGGACGTGATTGGAAATATTAAACTCACACGCTACCAAAGCTCAAGGGCAACGCTAACCTATAGCGAATATTTGAAGATGCGTGAAAATGTGACTGAACTTAATTAACAGAAAAAAAAAAGAGCAGCCAATTAATGTATCTTTATATATGTATTCTTACTAAAAAGAATTTCAATTGCTTATCGTACAACAAATCCTACTTAGATGATGAAATGTGAATTATCATTTCTGAAATTAGATTCATTTTGTAGCTAGCCTCTTCTTCTCAAGAACTTCAAATAAATTTTATTGCTCCCAAAGGAAGACTCGTCAATGGAAATATTCCGGTGAGCAATTAATAGGTATTAGAAACATATATTCTTATGTATATTGCTGGGTTTGGCAATAATCCTACAGTCTCGCTTGACCATTTCAGAGACGTATTCCTCTCTCCTCCTTCCCTTCCTAAAGCAGGCATATAGTCTTGAATTACGTTTTTTAAGAGAAAGACAATGAATCCACTAAATTTTATTGTTCGCAAGGATACAATGTTCGCATATCTCAATTTAAATTTTGATTAAAGTTCTTCCAGATGGATTTTGTCAAAAAACACAAGAAAGAGATCGCCATCAGTGCCGGAGTCGTAACAGCAACAGGGATTCTTGCCGGGTAAACTTGATAGCTTCTAGTCCACAACTCCCAATCACCTACTCCTTTAAAACAATACAGAGTTTGGCATCTGTTCTCCAAGAAAAGATTACCTCTAGAAACAATCAGCTGTGTCTACGATGCCATTGCAGACTCAAACTTAGAAGAATATACTCGCATTGTCAAAGAATTCAGAAAAGGTCAGATCTTCGTCGTTTCCTTGGTCTTAGTTAAACTGCCATCAAAATAGAAAGGAGAGCAGCAACCAGTCCATCGAAATACGTTCAAGCATACAATCGCTTCCAAGAAAACTACACAAATGTTATGAAACAGTTGAAGCGAGAAGTATTGAAAGACCTGGATATCAGCGAAAAGCACTTTGATAGCTCTATTGAGTCTTATAAGAAAGAAGGAAACCAAGACCTTAAATTCATTCAGACTTCGTTCCGGCATAAAATGACGTAAATTATTTTCACTATCAACACATCAATAGTTCAATTCGCAACGGCTTCTTCTTATTGAAACTACGTCTATTCTCAATATAATGTTTTAACATTTCTCATTAGCGCTAAGATTCCTTGCGAAAATTCGCATGTAGGAGCGAGTTTCATGAAGGTAACGATGAGGCAAATTGAGTACCTTGTAAAAAATCGGGATGCATTGGTGGAATTTGCGTCGTTGCTTGTAACTTTATTCTAGCAATTGTCATCGAAAATACCATATTATCATAAATAGAAATCGCCTGAGCAGTTCCCTGGTCTCATTTGGGCTATGCTCAATGATCACGTCTATGAAGTTTTCAAACTTGAAGAGGAGGACCTCGCTGCGATTGTGAAAGATCGTCCAAGTAAACTATTAATTACCAAATTCGGCAGAAAATTTGAATTAATTAAACCGTAGAAGAAGTGAATGATCCTGATGTCATGAAGCTTGTGGCGAACCTCTTGAAAGAGATTTCTAAAATTGAAGAAGAAGGGAAAAAAAGAAGAACAAGAAAATAATTGTTGCAATCAGATGGTGTCATTCCAGAGAAACTATACAATCTCTATGAAAACTTTCCGGAGATTCAATAGTATCGATTTTTGGGGAGAAAAGTCCCAAGATATTCGATAAGTACCACCACTTTGATTTTACGTTTTTCGTGTATCGAATATATTCTATTTAACTGTCATATCTAATAAGCATTTTTTTTATGTCCTTTGGTACAAGAGAGAGCAGAGACAACATGTAACACAATATTTTAATTATTTTCTGGCTGGCTTTGAGGCTGATGGAAAAATAATAAACTCCTTTCAAAATAAAATCACAATGATTCAACTATTACCCCTCGGTTACGTCAGAAAACACATTCACTCATCTTGTAATATGTCTAATGACTAAAACAATTTGAATTATATCACATCTTATATCTAGATCGAGACCCAATTTATGAAACGGTCTGTAAAAAAAGGTTAGAAATGAGCTCTTTTTCCGCTAAAAAGGTAATGTTTGACTCCAAAATATCCTTGATGAAGCCTCATTGGTTACTTCCCATCTGCCCTACCAGAGCAATTCTCGCCGAACAGTCAATGAATTTTTGAAATATCTAAATTTTTAAAATAAAGTTTATTAAAGAGTTTCTCCAGTATTGAGTCTCTGAGGAGTTTCAAATGCCTCCAACACAAGGAAGGAACGAGTACGATGAGATAATAAAATCACTAAAGGATGAAGAAAACCAAGATAAGGCAGAGCACCTCCAGAAACTGTTTATCATAGCAAAGCAGCGACCATTCGATTTCACTTCAGACGATTTGCTTGAAATCTTCACTCAGCTCAAAGCAATCATGCAAACTGAAAACCCAGCTATGACAGTTCAATGTCTCAACGTCATCCATGAACTGATTGCCTCCTCTTCGAAAGACGCAATAGAAGGCTTTGGTTTAATATTGGAGATTTTAGTGCGATACCTTTCAGAAGTGACAGTAGCCATATTAATACTAACGCAGACAATGTGATTACCCTCTTTATAGCCGGTAAAGAAGAAAATGAGCGTCAAAACAATGGTCCTTTTCATGCAGAAAACAGAAGAGTGGGAAATGATATTTGATGGGATCAACAAGTATGGACTAAATTTGAAGGTAGAATCGTTCATTTCTATTGAATTTTTGACTAATATCCTTGTATTTTGATAGCTACCAAATAAGGACAGGATCATTGGTGCTATTGCTGAATTAATTGGAAAACAAGCTGAAGCCATTTTTGAATGTGGAGCTTTCAGAGTGCTAATTCAAACTCTTATTGATGGCTATGACGATGAGTTTAAGGATCAGCAAAAAAGCATTTCGAATGTAAAATATTGAAAAATTCAAACAGTAATTACGATTATTACATGGCTAGTTGATCGGGACACTGAAAAATTCGCATGGTTCTCAGTTTCAGGCTCTGATAGAGAAAATATCTCCTTCAGTGAAAGAAAAAATCGGGAAAATAGGGCAGGAAAATGGTGGTGGTGATTCAAGGAAAAAAGACTTGAAAGAAAAATTAACCAAAGGGCATCTTGAATCTGATTTCACTCAGAAAATCGTAACGCAATACAAATCAACGAGCAATGAAAGAGAGCCCAGAGATGCGGGACAACCACAGGTAATCGGCCGCAGCGGAACGTTCAATAGCAGCTCTCCGCTGAGGTCAGAGATGGGTGAAGGAGAAAAGGCTAAACTGCCGATGGAGTCGAAAATGTACGGGATATTCCCTGCGAAATTTATTGAAAACATGAATAACCAAGACGATTGGAAGGTGAGTCTTGTCAGCAGTGTAATCATTAAGTAATATTTCCTAGTTGCGAGCAGCTTCGATAGATGACATTGCGAATATCGTTAACGAATTGACAAACCTTCAGGCTTTAATGCCGCATTTTGGCCAATTCCTGAAATTTTTAATCAAGCTCACAAACGACTTCAATTTCAAGATCTCCATGACAGCATTAGGGATCCTGAACCGTATCTGCTCTCTAGCAACAGAAGCTCAGCTATCTTCGTTCAGTACTCTCATTGTTGAAGCCCAGATTCCGAAGCTGGGAGACAGTAAAATTGCAGTTCGACAAGTGACTTTTCAAAACTTACAAATTATAATGAAAGTAAGCATTAACAATGAATTGCCTTATGAATCCTGTTATAATTGTGTTTGCTTATCTTAGAAATGTGATTCGAGTATGCTACTGAAGACAATTCTAAAAAGCCTCAAAGAATTAAATTGGCATATCCGAGAAGAATGTCTCGTGCTATTGCAATGCTACTTCGCTGATTTCGCATCAGAGCTTGAGATCTCAGCTATCGAAAAACTGCTGCTCGAGGTGTTCCCGCTGCTAGATGATTCAAAGCCAAAGGTGAGATTTCTGCCGATTTGCATGGGTTCTGATTTGATACAATTTCTCATAAAGGTGAAACTCGCAGCCATTGACACGTTGGCTACAGCTCTGAAGAGTTGGAACAAAGATCGCCAATTGCATAATTTTATCTACAGCATTGTCGAGCAGGATGTCTATCAAACTATCCTCAAACGAATTGAAGGTGCTGATACGAATTCTATTGGAGCGTTAGGTTTTTCGTTCAGCTACCAATATAGAACTAATAAGCTTTTCCTCAGATGAAGCTAATAACACGTATTACACCCAAGCAAGTTATACCAAAACTCGTACCTTAGTAGGCTCAAACAACGAGTTTAATGGAGGAGGAGGGGACTTTACTACATGTTTTTTACAATGAAAATTATCCTTATCTAACGCTTTGTTTTTTGTTGCAATAGACTCTGCTACACCCACTAGAAGATCGTCTCTTGGTAGATCGCCATATATCTATGAGGTAATATAACTGGCTTTCCCACTCGGTGATAGTATTTTCCTAGAATTCTACAGCAAACCGCCCTACCCAAGGAAATACAAGCATAGACAATTCACCAGGTCTTAGAACAAAGTATCCTTTTCGCAAAATTCCTCAGTTAATTTAGCTTTTACCAGCACCAATTTTAATCGTCCGCCCACAGACACCAGCTACTCCCAAAAGTTTCGCTCACCTGAACAGCAGACCTACTACTTCTCTCGAGAGTCACAATCCATTTCTAAGTCGAGGCATGGAGACAGAAGCGCTGACTACGAGAGGTCCGAGTATAGCAGTAACGGAAATTTTGCAGTGATTCCATTAAAATCTTGTTGATAGGATACTCTGAATCTAGTGATTATAATACCTTGCGATCTCAAAGAGCTGGAAAAGACGGTTCCGTTGTTAATTCAAGTCAAAATGCAGGGAATCTTCCAAGCGTTAGAAGAGCTGGCAATGAACCAAGCACAGCTTCTAGCTCGAGGTCAAATTATTCGAGGAACCCTCAAGCCGGCTATAATATGAATTCATATGAAAGCTCGTTCACAAACACAACAGAAAAGGTGAAATATAGTGCGCCCATTAGACAGCATAGTCTTGAGCAGCAAAGAACGAGAACCGCAAATGAACCTCCAATGCAGCGTTCTTCTGAAAAACCTCGGACATCCACTGCGATTCAAGAAAATGAGACTATGAACTCTCACCAGCGTGACATCGGCTTGAGGAGCAGGGTGTTACAGCAGCAATTTCTGGAATATGCCGTCACAAAAAAGCCTGAAGAATTTGACGATGGGAAGTTCGAGGGAGCTTATGAAGACCTTGCGAATGGCGAAACAGCAGCTTTCGAAACAATCGAATCAAGGAGGTAACATTTCATGTGAGTGTGTATGCGATTAATATATTGAAGTGGAACACGGGGAAATAAAAGGAGCAGTGCTGTAAAGTCTATGACACAAATTGATGAAACCGAAAGCATGAATCAACCGATGAGACATGCGATCAATGCGAATAAAAGGGTGTCAGCACAACCGGTCCAAGCTACTAAGAATGAAGATTTCTCCGAGGACCCAGAGCCTCTTTACAATGCAATGAACAGAGAAAATATTAGCAGAACGCTTAATCCGAGATCCGATGACAGTGGTATTGAAGAGATGCGAAATGCCTTGAACTTGAATAAGCCGAAGAGTCAGCAAAGTCATCGAAGGACTACATCGCAACAGCCAGCAAACCACGAAGCAATAGTAATCTTTTAGATGAGGTTTTTGTAATAAACATCGAAAACCAGACAAAAAACGAAAATGAAGAAGAGGATGATGAGGCGCTTGAAAGGAAGGCCAAAGAGAGGTTCAGGACACCTGATAGCAGGCCGCTCAGACCTCCATCTGGAAAACGGAAGGTATTATTTCAGCAACGTCAATCCATCTTTACTTTCCTTAATCCCGAGATTTTCAACGCGAAAACCGAAGTACCTGCGACCCTATCCAATAAGATTTCAAACATCCCAAATGAAAACGATCCAGAGAGTAGCGGGCTTGATTACAAAAAGAAAAATTATATTGAAAGAGAAGAGCTTGAGCCCATTGAAGGGAAAGTAGAAACTGTTTTTAAAAAGATTTTGCTGGACATAAAGAGTATCTCCTGACCCTCTCATATCCTGAATCATCTCCTATGTGTTCTATTATTAGCTGACGATTGGTCCAAACAGTTCGATGCCATGAACGACTTTAGACGAATAATGAAACATCACAGCAATTCACTCCCCGCTCTAGGCTATGGCATCCCCACCCTCACTCAGGAGATTCTCAAGCTAATCGAGTCGTTGAGATCAAGCCTGGCAAAGAACGCAATGATGACCCTCACGGAAATGTGTCAAGAGCTGAAAAAACAACTGGACCCTGAGCTGGAAACCATCCTTTCCAAGTTAATCAAGAAAGGAGCAGATACAAACACTTTTATCTCTGAGGAAGTGAAAAAAGCGCTCATTGCGATCTGCCAAAACTGCTCTGAAGGAAGGATAATCTCAGTCCTGCTAAATTTGAGCGGGCTCAAAGCTGTCGCAAGCAAAGCTAACGTGTGCTTGTGTATGGAAACAGTTATTGAAGCCCAAGAAGTCAGATTTGCTCAGGTGAGAGACTATGACAAAGCTATTGTATGCCTTGGGAATTATTTGCTTGATGGCGCTTTGGAGGTTAGGAATGCAGCAAAGAAGGCTTTCAGCGTTCTGGTGGCGAATGCGATGAACCGTGCAGACATCGAAAAAATTCTACAGAGAGGCATGAGCGAGCTAAACTATTCAAAAGCTGTCGCCGTGATTGAGAAGATGGTGTCAGAGCAAGGAGGGACCAATACTGCATACATGAACCAAACGCAGCCATTGATGAGAACGACGATGAAAAAGCCCACTCTTCTGAAGAAAACGACGACTATCAGAGAAAGCGAGAGTAAGAAGGCCAATGAAGAGTTGCAGGAAGAAACGAAACAGCAAGCGCCACTTGGCCAAACTCAGGTAATGGCGACAGGAGAGAAATCAAAAGGGAAAACTGCAACCAAACTAGCTTTTTTCAAAGAAGGAGCAGAATTTGACCTCTTGCCAAATTACTTCACACAGGCAGAAAACAATGGTAATGCTTTGATTTTCGATGAGTGACTGATAAATTGCGATAGACTGGAAATCGAGGTTTGATGCTGCGGAGTCGCTATCTGGATTCGCGATCACAAATGCCGAGAATTTACAGAAATCTAAACATATACTAAAGTTTTTAGATTGCTTCGTTAAACTATTAACCGACAGCAACAACAAAGTTTCCCTTCAGGCAATAAATTCCTTCACTCCAATTGTCCTTCCGCTCAAGGTAGGTTCACGCTGGGATTGAATTTCCTACTGTTAATGCTATTTTTAGAACTCGATTGAAAGGAACGCTCCCACTGTCATCCCTCCAATCGCCAACCTGCTTGCGTCTACCAATGGAAGCATTAAAAACGCAGCTGATAGGCTCTGGAATGCAATGATTGAAGGTCTTGATATTGGTTTGATCATCGGTCCCATTGCGAACAGTTTGGTCTTTTCGAACATAAAAGTCAAAGGCTGTATATTAAATAAACTAATAGGTAATGACCATCATCATTAGAGATGAAGGAACTAACGCATTGGTGGAATTTGATAGAAATTGCTGAAGATATTGCGCAAAACAACCCGTTGATAGTCACTAAAACATTAATACCTTCGGTGATTAAACTCCTCGACGAAAATAAAGCGGAAATCAAATTTTCAATTCAAAAACTGCTGACTGCCCTGCATTCGGTGATGAAAAACAAGCTTTTTGAAGGCATCCCCACTAATAAAGTCAAACTTGTGAAAGATGCTCTCGGAGTCTGACAGGTCAATCGATCTTTGAAAATCTACTGCCACATGATTTTCGTAGAAAATCCGCCTCATATCCATGACGAGGAGTACTCATTGCTCATAATATTTTATATTGAAGATTCAAATGTAATGTTTCATTCGCTAATTGTACCATTAATTGTAATGAAGTTTGTGCTATGTTAATCTCCTGGACTACACAAACTGCTCTTTATCTATTTAAAAGCCTGTTAGACCTTTCAAAACACGATAATCTTGCTTTTAGCTGCAGTTAACTTAGTCTTCGGTCTTCACAAAACTTTTGCCATAAAATCCATAAATGGAAGAATTTCAATTCGATTTACTGAATTTTCTACCATTTTCCCTCCGCAATCGCAATTGATAAACCGAATAGGACTTCCCAGCTGAATAAGCCTCGCTTCTATGATTAGAATCGAAACTCTTCCAAAATAGACTCGGAACAGGTGCTTCTTGAAATTTCTCAAATTTTCATTACTGGCCTTACAAGGGTAATTGCTAAAAAAGTGATTAAGGTGTTTTAGTTGAATTTATTTAGAAACAACAAATTTAAATAACTTTTCATTCGAGAAAATTGAGGGAACTCTTCCAAAAAGTTTTCAATGGAAATGAACTTGAATATCGTCAACGCCGGCGAAACCCGCGATGAACTGCCCACAAACAATCATCTACAGCTGCAATCGAATGGAAACGATGAACACGAAAATAATCGAGGTTTCCATCGATCCGATGAGATGGTCAATCCGAATATGATGCAGCTTGGAATAAACCAGCAACAGCAGGGAAGGGAAGTTCAACGTACTGCATCGTCGAAAACAGGTGTTGAAAAACTTGGCGAATTCAGCGGCATTTTTATCAAACAGAGGTTTCTTATCAAAGAAAACCTTACAGGTTGTGACCAGGAAAACCAATATCAGGTTTTTAAACTTCATGAGGATGGTCATAGCAAGATGGGTAACCCGATTTTCAAAGCAAGAGAAAAAGCGGGGTTTTGGGTTCGGCAATGCTCTTTTCCAAATTGCAGGCCTTTCGAAATACGGTTAAACTATTTAGAATACGACAAGGCTATTTTATTAACCGAAAAGCCTTTCATTTTGATGCAACGACCACGCACGTGTACCTTTCTATGTTGCAATAGGCCAGAAACTACCCTCAAGTACGTTGAAAACGGTGCTGATGAGGATCTGGGAAAGATTCTTCTGCCTTGGACGTGCTGGGATTATCACGCAGATGTCCAGGATGCAAACGGTTCATTGAAGTACAAAATCATTGCGAATTGCTGTCAGCTCGGTTTCTGCTGCCAATGTCCGTGGGGGCCGTGCCAGCATATCCGGTTTGATGTTAAATCGCCTATGGGTGAGCATATTGGGACGCTGGAAAAATACTCAAAAGGGTGTATAAAAGCCTCTTTGGAGGATTCCAGTAATCTTGTTTTCAAATTCCCAGAAAATGTAGACCTCAAAGAGAAAACCCTTCTGCTGGCCGCGGCGGTATTCCTTGATTTCAGGTTTTTTGAAGAGAAACCTGTACATGAACAATAAAAGTTAAAGAGATTTCTTTGCTTTTTTATGAGGAGGGGCGGCTTAAGAAGCCGTTGGATGGAAAAATAAATTATTTCAAGTCACTACACCCGCGATATCTGCACATCTGTTCTTTTTTGTATATGAAAATGTGTTATAGGGCAAATTTAGTTAGTTTAGATTCTCGAAATTGTTGGGGAAAAGTGTTCAAAAGGAAAAATAGTCTGCGATTCTGAACAATCTCAGGTCGTTAGTCATTATGTTCTTTCTTTCTCGCCATGCCTGGTGATTTTCTAAATAGAGAGCTAAGTGGATTGAAATTATATTCATAGTTATCTGTTCTTTTTGTAATAGCAAGGCTGTTCAGTCCTTACTTCAACGCTATTATGTTGGTAGAATGAACCTGATAGATAATTGCTGGTGGGATTCAAACTGATTTTCTTCCTTACTATCGATACAAGGAAATGCATTAATGCTATTATTGATTTTAATTTTCAAATCGATACTAATTATAATGAGAAAATTGAAAAAATAGTTTGATTATATCACTTGCTCTTGTGTAAAATCATTCAATATAATAAATTTTTACTATTGAATGTATCGGTAATCATAGGATATAATTCTTTTGCGCTCAATATTGGTGTACTGGTTCACCGTGTATGCTTCCATTGTAGGCTCTTATGAAATAAATGTGCTACTTTCTCCTTGATATAAATTAGACTTAGAAAGACTCAAAAAACTTTAATAGTACTGGGCGCGTATGTCAAACAAATTTGTTGTTCTGCATCAATAATAGAATTCGATGAGGTTTTAAATGTGAATTTATTTACAAAATGTTTTAAATTTGTAGTTTTAACTAAACAGATATAGATATGAAAGAGCTTGTTTCCTGACCCTTTCAAAATAAAGCACTAGTTTTTCCGGTTTAACTTGAATTAACTACTCCTTTCAATCTAATTGTACTAATGTATTCATTGAGTTTCTTAATTTACTCGAGCTTTGTATTTCTCCTGCACTTTAACTTCTTTTACTAAAACGAAAAACTATCTATCACCACCACCACTTATTACTACCGTCTACTTTCTTACTCTCTATTGATCTCCTCAGAAAAGCCTCCTTCTCATCAACACTCACTCTTTCTCTTAACTGCCTAATTCTCGAGTGAAACGAAAACTTTTCTATTGGCCATCGAGCTAACTGAAATTTTTTTATACTAACCACACTACGTACAAATAGACCTTTGTTTGTTGATTTTATCATAGAGTAAGACACTTATGTATCTCAATTCTGTATCTAACTCGTGATGACAAGTTTAAAAAATTAATTCGCGAGCTCTTGAGTGGTTATAATAATCACCATGGTCATAAACTTTCAAAAATAAAATACGTACTTAATTTGTTAGAAACTACACGAAAACTTAACTACTTAACTAAGTTTTTACGGCCATGCGTCCAAATCAGTTTGACCAATATAGCTCCGGGCAACCAGACCACAGTAACTCATCTTCTCCACCACCTCTAATCCCTCCTCTGCCTAGTATCCAATCTCAATGATTCACAAATGATGCCATTGAGAGTTCCTTTGCAGAATCAACAGATTCAAAAGTCTTATGCGATGAACACTAGCCACGATATGTCATATCCCGACGAATACTCCAATTATAACGATGCGCCTTACCCTAACTACAATCAATATGGTCCTCAAAACCCTCGAGGTTCCCAAAGCATGCGAGAACCTCAACAAATGGGTGGTGCGCCTAATTACTCTCATCAAATGGCAACTCCTAAAGCAAAAGCAGCCAACCCGCCGAGTACTAAGCCTCATAAGCCAAAAACATTTCAGGATACATTGGACGGGCTCTTCAAAGGATTCAAAAGGCCTCATTTTGAACGAATTTTGATTAATTTCGGTACCGGAGTGATTCAAGACCCGAAATACAAGTACCCTACCAACGTCGTTCGAACAACCAAGTATTAGCTTCTTCCCATTGCATCTGTGATTACTCATCTGCGCTTGGATAGATACAACTTGATCACTTGGTTCCCGAAGTCATTATTGATCCAATTCAAGAGAATAGCAAATATTTACTTCTTAGTTGTGACCATTCTCACCACCATGTCTTTCTCGCCAAAGGTACCAACCACATGCGCTTGCTTTTTCGCTTATAATTCATAAAAAAGATGCCCCAATCGCAGATTATGACTTTTGTCCTCGTGCTGTTTTTCACCATGCTGAAAGAAGGATACGAAGACTTTCAAAGATACAAGCAAGATAAGGAGGTTAATAATAAGAAAGCCACAGTTGTTACCGGAGGTCATACGGTGATAAAAGAGTGGAAGGATGTAGAGGTAGGCGAGATATTGAAGGTCGTCAAGGACGAGTCGTTCCCGGCTGATATGCTGCTCTTGCAATGTTCGGCAGAAAATGGCATAGCGTTTGTTGATACGATGAATCTGGATGGAGAGGTATAGTGAAGAAGCATGGGAAGATTAACAGGATTTTTCTTTTCATATTAGACGAATCTGAAAGAAAAAGCCACGATAAAGCAAGTCAAAGGCATGCCTCCTAAGGAAACCGAGAATTTGCATGGCATCATAGAATGCGAAGGTCCAAATGAATATCTTGACACATGGGATTGTAATATCAGATGTGACAGACTTGGACGCGAGGCGATTTCGTGCAAGTAAATCTTTTATCAGTGCCTTGGCAGAGAAATAATCGTATTTGTAGCTTCAAACAACTACTGCTGAGAGGAACGATTCTTCGAAACACTGCTTTTGTCTACGGAATCGTCGTATATGCCGGCCACGATACTAAATCGATGAAAAACTCAAAAAATCCGCCTTCGAAAATGAGCAGTGTGCTGAAAAAAATGAACAAAATTCTCAATTCAGTGTTTTTGTTCCAAGCGATCATTTGTGTCTCCTTTGCCGCAGCAAGCGTGGATTGGCAAAGTAATAACGCTAAGAATCACAGCTACCTCCAACTGGTAAAATAATTACGGCTTCTATGGTTAACTTCGGCTTATCCCAGGAAGACGACGTCGGTTTCGGTACTTTTATTGTGAGATGCTTCGTTTTCTTAGTCGCATACTCCCATCTGATTCCAATCTCTTTATACGTTACCTTGGAAATTTTGAAACTTATGCAAGCTACGTTTATCAAAAGTGACCGCGATTGCTACTATGCCCCGCTCCAGAAACCTGCAAACGTTAAAACTTCCGACCTAGTCGAGGAGCTTGGGCAAGTCGAGTTCATTTTCAGTGACAAAACGGGAACGCTGACCCAAAACGTCATGGAGTTCAGAAAATGCTCGATTAACGGGAAAATCTACGGCGAATCCAACAGTGAGGTAAGTGTTTTCTCTATTATTTCGCTTCATCTAACCCAATTTCCTATTAAAGCCTCACAGTTCACCTTACCACATCAACAATGACCCCACTCCATACCTCGCGATCTCTCAAGAGAAGGAAACCGCAGACAAAAGAGCAATCATCAATTTCTTCACTATGCTTTCAGTCTGTCACACTGTCGTGCCTGGTAAAACCATCTTTGATAGCAATTATAAACTTTAACCCCATGGCAATTATTAGAGGTGGATCCAAAAGACCCTTCTAAAGTGAAATACCAAGCCTCTTCCCCTGACGAGCTTGCTTTGGTCGAAGGCGCGGCAGCAATGGGCTTCAAATTTATCTCAAGGTCCTCTAACACATTCCAGGTGAAACTTTTCGACCACGAGGTCCTCGAATGGGAAACGCTATGCGAGTTTCCGTTCGATTCGACGAGAAAAAGAATGTCGTTGATCGTCAGACCACCTCATGGCAAGTTCTGCTACCTCATGACTAAAGGCGCCGATTCCATCGTTATTCCTCGTCTAAAGGTCAGTCCTCAGGTTCTTACTACTATGAATTCGCATCTCAGCAAATTCGCTGTGGATGGGCTTCGAACGCTGGTTTTGGGTCAAAAAGTCGTCCAAGATCAAGACGTTAACGCTTTCATAGCCAAGCTAGAGAAGGTCAAGACCTCAAATGACAAAAATAAGGAGCAGATCCTGAACGATATGTATGACTCGTGGGAACAGGACCTCGATTATCTTGGATGCACTGCTATTGAAGACAAACTTCAGGATGGGGTGCCAGAAACGATAAATACGCTCATGAACGCTGATATTCGTATTTGGGTGCTGACTGGCGATAAACAAGAAACAGCTATCGAAATCGGGAAAAGCTGCAAGCTGCTGATGCCAGGAATGGATCTCTGCATCTTATCCTCCAAAACGAAGGAAGAATACTTCAGCAAGCTTGATAGAGCGTGCGCTGAATTTGTAATGATCAAACTATTTTCTGAGTAGGTTGCTGATAAACCATTTATTTTTTTTAACAGAAAGTGAATCTTAAAGACGCAATTCCCGCACTGGATACCCTTAGCAAGCACTTGACGAATAAAATGTGTTTGGTTATCGATGGGTCTACCCTCGCGTATGCTCTGGAGGGCGACCAGATGGCTCGAGCAAAGTTTTTCAGGTTGGGATTACTCGCGAACTCTTGTATTTGCTGCAGAGTGTCTCCCAAGCAAAAAGCTGATGTAAATTACCAACGGCGATTATTTTGTAATAATCCTCTCTGCAATTTCCAGGTCGTCGCCTTAGCCAAGTCTTTTGGGCCTTGGATTACTCTCTCGATCGGTGACGGAGCGAATGATGTGTCCATGATCATGGAAGCGCATATCGGAGTAGGTATTTTCGGTAAAGAAGGAACACAGGTAACTCCATATTCTCTTATCATGGTATTCTAAAAGCAATAAAATTAGGCTGCTCGATCGGCTGATTTTGCCATTGGTCAGTTCAGATATCTCCAAAAGCTCTTGTTGTGTCATGGCCGATGGGGATACAAGCGTATCTCAAATTTTATCAACTACTACTTCTACAAGAACGTCATCGTGGTGTTCACTGAGATTTATTTTGCGTTCTTCAATGGGTTCTCCGGACAAATTTACTTCCCTGACTGGCTTCCTATGCTCTATAACTCCCTCTGGACCAGTTGGCCTTGCATCTTTACCTATGCTTTAGATAAGGTAGCTTCCCCCTCTTTCTTCCTTTCTGAATGCTTATTTCTCATTCTATCTCTAGGACGCTAACGTTGAGTACTCGTATAAATATCCCAAGCTCTACAAAGCTGGTCCTCTCGGCTACTACTTCAATATGACTACTTTCTGGAGTTGGATTGCTTATGCTGGATTCCACGGATTCATCAATTTCTGGCTCCCTGTCTACGTAAAAACTCCAGTGATATTAGCAGATTTTAATTGTTTAAACGTAGGGAGTGGAAGGTGTGAACGATTCAACGGGACAAGTCAGAAACCATTGGTGGGTTGCGACCCTCAGTTTCTGCTTGATTATGCACATAATCACCGGAAAACTCTTCCTTGAGTGTGTTTTCTGGAACAAACTGAACCTGTAAATCAATTTTGTTACGATGTCGATGCTCACATATGTCTCACAGAGGAATTGGAATCTTTAGCATCCTGTTTTATTACCTCACGGTGTTTATCCTCTCAGCCGGACCAATAGCCAACATGTTCCAGCCTCAGCTTAACGGTATGATCTTCAGCATGCTCGGAAGTCCAAGAGTAACTTTTTTTCCCCTTTATGGAGTTTGTTAAAGCTAATTCTCAATCACTAGGCTTGGATCGTGCTGCTTTTCGTGCCATTCGCAGCCCTCGGACCTGATGTCCTCATGTTAATTTTCAAGAAAGTTATTCGTCCAACTCCTGCTGATAAGGTCCTGCGCATACAGAAACTTGAAGCAAATAAAAAGCA
>ENA-UOTX01000814-UOTX01000814.1-compost-metagenome-genome-assembly--contig:-NODE-814-length-29307-cov-10.147657_pt1 | contig 29307 bp, 13 predicted proteins | sample MGYA00238143_ERZ746982 | MGnify/ENA primary metagenome ERZ746982 (study PRJEB28758, sample SAMN06268862) | compost metagenome | isolation source: single cell | place: USA: California, Emeryville, Joint... | reverse complement strand
CGATAGCATCACAACAAGCTGCTTCTACGAGCTCTACAGACCTCCGAAGGATATTCCAACTCTCCCGTCGCTGACTTGGCAGGCAAACCTAACTCCTATCAACGATACTATCAATTATAAAATCTGGTCAGAACTGCTTTTCCCTTACAGAATCGATTGGCGCAAGGTCCTCATACTCATTGCGAATCTCTTGGACAAGGCGAATAAAGAAGTCAACCAAAGACTGAGTTATGTCTGCCAATTAATTGCTAGTTCAGCACAACCAGAGGCCATCGAGAGAGCGAATCGAGCCTTCACAAGCGAGTTTCAGAAATATGGACATCTCATTTTCCTGGCGCTAACAAACTGTGAAACACTGGAGCTTGACCCACAAGGGGAAGAGTTTAGAGAATTCGCCTTCGCGTTTGGAAAAATAGCAACAGAGGCTTTGAAGTTATTCTTCTCGATCTCGTTAACCCTACTGCGGTATGAAAAGGATGACTCAGATTTGTGTAAAGAGCGACAATCGATGGTTGAATTAACAGCAAATTTCATGAATTTGAAGCGCGTTAAGCCTTTTGTTGACGAGTTCATTGCGAATTTCTGGCAAGAGCACATGATTAATCCTATCAGCAAGTTTGATGATAAGAAAATGAGCACATTGGCGGTTGTCCTTACTAAAATAGCCAAAATCTCTGAGATCTCCCCTCAGTTTAAGGAGACTCATCGCAAAGATCTATTCCACACGATTATGCTCTACTTGATCCAGAGTAAGCAGCCTGGTAAGGCGTCGGAGAGCGAGATTGTGCTGTTTGACACTCTCGAAGAGATTGAGATGGCTGTTTGGCTGATGAGGCTGCTCAGTCTGATCAATAGCTGCGGGAATTCGAATATCAGTGGAACTAACTCAACGGTCAGAGGAGTTGAGGAGCGAGTGAAGAAGCAGCTAAAAACGAACCTGAAACTAGTAGAGAGGTTCGTTGTGTCTATCATTAGACAAAGGACAAGCCGCATAAAAGATAAATTTGACGAAACTAAGCACAAATACGCCTTCTACGAAATATTAGATCGGCTGGCCCGCTGCTTGCTCTATGGGCCATATTTCCTCAAGACACCTCGTGGACTTCTGGGCCAAACCCAAATCGATGCTCTCTTAGAATCTTTCGACAAGTACAATGAAGCCCTCTGCGATCCGAAGAGAGACAAAGAAAAACTCATCCAACCTCTGTTTGAAAGAATCGTCCTGAATACGTTTTTATTAGGACTATATTCAAACACGAAAAAGCCGAACTCAAATGACACTCCGCTCGCAGATTATTTGAAGAATGAAAAATATATAAGATGTCACACTTTAGCCATGACGAATTTGATCCTGTACCTTTTGAACGCCAATCAGCGGACTTGGACTCACGAAATCGTTATTAACGAGCTACTCAACATCTTTTTCGAGAAGAAAATCATCAAAGATATCGTAGAGTTTTTGAAAATTCCCGACGTTTTCAAGTACAACACCAAGGTCGAGGAATACATCGAAACTCTGATGACTATGCTTGATATCCAGTCCCGAATTCAAAAGCTCGACTCTACTAAGCTGATCCAACCAAATAACCGCGCACTATGCAATCTTCTCGGAGATATTGTGTTGATACCGCCTCAATTTCTCAAATCCAACGTTATTCCTCTTCTCGCGAAAAATCGAAACAAAATGGTTGACGCACACTTAACCGAGAAGAAGATACCTATCCCTGAATTCATCGACAAAATCAAAAGCATTATAAGAGCGAAACTGGATCTCAGGTCTTTGTATGAGTTCCTTCGCAACATTCCTATTCTCAAGAGAAACTCTGAAAGCAGGGATGCTTTCTCCTCATGGGTTGGGATTATCGAAACTGTATTCCCCGATATGATATGGCAAGGCTTTGTTATCCCTGAACTGCAGGCTCTAACTGATATCTTCCGCGATCTGCTGGCGAAAGACGTGAAACTAAATGAAAAAGACAACAAGTACCTCCTGCGACTAGGAAACGGGAATGCTCTTGAAGACTTTCTGTACTACGCAGTCATTGTCTCGGGACGTTTCAGAAACATTACAGTCCTCGACAAGAACCTTGAAAATCCTGAGATTAAAGCGCTAATCAAAAATCTTAGACTTAGCTATGTAAAGTTGGTGAGAAAAGTGCTGACTATCTTCGAACAAGCTGACGACAGGACTAAAGAGCAGACGCAGCAGTCATTATTCGCTGACTCGAGACTCGGTGGCAGTCTCCAAGAATATTTAAATTTCAAGAAGATATTCGGAATAGCGTCTGATTACTTACGTGATACGCGCTTCGAAAAGGATGCTGAAAAGCTACGGGCTGAAGTTACGGCCGAAATGGAAAAGATTATCTTCGCCGCCATGCAAAAGAACTCGCTCGTTGCCATGCTTCATGGTCCCGCACATTCGTATTCTGAGGAGGTCCGCATGATATCGTTGATGATGGAGTCGTTCCCTCACTGCAGAGAAAAGTTGTTCAAACAGATTTTCTTGGATCCAGAATGCTTGCAAATGATTCATTTGGACAATCTTCCTGGTGAGTTCTTCCACGTTCTAGATATAATCACTCGAGATCAGTTTGACACGAAATTAAGCCTGGATCTTTCTTTCAGCTGTAATACACGAAAAGCGATTATTAATCCTGAAGCGCTGCTCTTCTCTACATCAAAGAAAGCGTCGTTTTTGCTCCAAAACAATGAATTTTCTGAAGCTTTGAAAAGATATGTTATTTCAGATCCACAACAAGGGGACAGACTGGTACGCAATCCAGATTGCAAGCTGTATGCTTTTGAACTCGAATCGTTGAGAGATTACGTTACGATTAGACTCCCGCTCTTTGGGAAGGTCGTCCGCATTGTGAAATACATACTGGAGAGTCTGACTCATAAAGAAAAACTTTATAGTTGGATCGGAGCTCTTACCTATCTCCTAATGAAGAACCCTATCCTTCTTCTTGAATTTTCTCTGATAGAGTTCATTCTGTTCGAAGTTATCTCCAAAAATGACTTCAATTTGGGGCTCAACATCTTCAGAGCGGTTTTAACAAAGAACTCAGCGAATTTCTTGGTGAAATATAAAGGCAAGCTTCTGCGGAATGATGAATGCGCAAGAGTGATGCTACTTGAAAAGATTGTTGATCGCATAACGAAGATATTCTCCTCCGATAACCCCGGAGAGTTTGGACCAGTTATTGAAACGGTTGCAATGCAGCTCCGACTGATTGATGTGATAATTCGCGAGTTCAACCCTTGGTGGGAAGACGAAACGCAACTCTCGTCTGAGGCTCTACAGAGCTTGTTCTTGGCGACAGAGAAACTCGCTTTTAATGAGAATATCCCTATCAACTTGAAGAAGAGAATATTGCAAGATCTCTTGATCTTCCAGAAGGTTTGGTCCCAAGTTTACACCCGAATTGCGATTGAAGACGTGTTTCGACTTGGCTTAAATCGCGAGAACGAGCAAAAACTGCTCTATACGTTGAAATCCGCTCTCTTAAACACCAAATTCTATGACAATTGTAGGAAGCATGCTTTGGAGAGAATGCCTGATTCGTTGGATAGTGAGAGAGTGGTTATTATGGACATGTCGAAAGCGCCTCTCATAGATAGTACGGAGCCTGAAAGACTGAAACTGAGCAACTGCATTAACTTCTACAATCACTTTGCTTGTCAGATCGAGCTGTATAAGAATCAACAAGCTGCTGCCTTAACTGTCAATCCTGTTCGCCAGCTCTATACCTTTTTCGGACAGACCACTGAGGACTTGAAGGATGGATATAATTCTATAGTAGACTGCAGTCTTGTACCCAAATCCACCAAGTCCGAGTTAAGCCTCGAAAAAGCGCGAAAAAAGTAAAAACCCATTGCTCGACTGAAAAAGATGCTTATTCATTTAATAGATTATATGAGATAATAGGATGCAAAGATGACGAGGATGAGAGAAAGATCGTCGAAAGACACCGAATATCTCAGCTAAAGAGTACATAAATTTATTTATGATGGTTTGACTGAATTTATTCTCTTTGCATTAGAAAAAATCAGTAGGAAGTCAGATGAACATATTCGAGAGGTTCGAGAGGGTTCATTGCAATTGAATGCTCTTCAGACTAAGTCTGTCGACCAACTCTGGGTTGAAGTTGTCAAAAGCGAGGAATTTGTCCGTGCAATCAAGGACGTCGAGTGTGAATATCGACGTTGTATGGAAAGAAACGGAATGAACGGTTTCAAAAAAATGCTCAACGAGAAGAAATATGATCATAACATCTACCGCAAAATGCTGCAGACTGTCGTCAACAATTTCGTAAACGGACTCGATCATCTGCGCAAGATCGCTTTCTATACCTTCCTTGATCGCGATACTATCCATCAATTCGAGGATGAAACGGAAAGGAAAATCGCCCTATGCATCAAAGAGCGCTTCGCTGACCTCAATTTCGATTCGTTCTATCAGATAATGAAAAACCTTTCTTTGGTCATCAAGGCCAGGGAGGAAGAGGAAGAAAAAAGAGCAAAGAGTACTTTCGGGCTGTTCAAACTGTCAAAGGTCTTTTTCAATCCTCACCACCGCAACTCACACGAAGGAAACCCTGATCCTCGAGAAGAAGAGAAAACTGCTAACGAGCAAGGTAAATACTCGGCACCAGCGTTAGTTGGAGAGGATGACTCAGAATCTCAGCTATTGGAGCAAGAAAAGAGAAAAAAACTGGAACCATTATCACCAACTCGTGTCGCAACGACGGAACTCAAAGCGAAAAAGATTCTTAGCGTGCTTAGAAACGAAGTTGAAGAAGAAGACGGATTCGAACTGCGAGAAGAAGCTACAAACTCGAACATTACGAAAGTGAAGATATTCAATTATATTTTCAGTGCTGCAGAAGTCTCTGAACCCGGATTATTCAAGTTTGTTTTAGACTACGAGCCGAGCTTCCGTCCTCAGACGAATTTCTTCCAAGTCTACAGCAATGAGAGTCTGATGAAATACACCGATCATCGAAAACTTGAGATCTGCGAAGAATATTTAGAGAATCTTTATAAAGACAAGGCCTACGATCCTTACGACGCGTTCTTTAACTCACTGCCCTTTTTCAACGCGCTCTGCCTTGAAAAAACGGTTTTGATGCTTCTTGCGTTCCCGAAATGGCGCACAACAGAGATTGAAGAATACAAAGAAATGCTGTTTGAGATTTGTGTCAATCCTATTAACGAGATCAGGATATTAGATTTCGCGTATGTGCTCGCACAGCTGGATTATACTGATCCAGCAGTGAAAGCTTTCTTCGAAGAATATTTTGGAGGAAAAGTTAAGCTAGTCGATTTTGAAGAGAGGTTTAGCGAACTGATGACGCGACTGTTTGAAAATGTTGAATTTTTGGCCAAGATTAACAAGCAAAGCTCACTCTTTATTTCTGATCTATCGTCTGTCAACCTAAAAATCGAGAAGAAATATGGCAGAATACCTCTGAAAGATACTCTTGCAAAGCGCTTTAAGCTTCAAGTAGACAATATCAACGTGCTTATCCTGCAGATCTTCGCAACTGTTAACAATGATAAGGTGAAGAAGTTCTTGGTGTCGATCGCTCTTGAAACGATGATCAATAATAAAAACTACCGCGCTAATATCACTCAAGAGTCAAAATTGAGTGCGTATTTTAGAGATATGTCTGATGACTACCAATTTAGAGAAAGAATCTCGAAGAAAGTAAATCAGCAGAGCGATGAGTTCGCAGAGGACCCTTCGTTATTGCTCTTCCTGTTGAGAAGTTGTGGGTTAATGGAAACGAAAATAAACGACTTGGAGGAATGTACTAAGGTTGCTAACCATACTCTGGAACTCTTTGAAGTCATGCATGATCCCGAAGACTATGGAAGCACGTGGCAAGCTGCGCTCGTAGACGCGCTGAAGAAAACGCTTCAGGAATCCGTCCTTAGTGCTCTGAACCGATCCTCTTTATTTGAGAGGAATATGATCGTGATTGTTGAGAAAATCATCAATAAGATCCACGCGTCTAGAGACTATGCCATGAAAAACCTGCTGATGCTGAAGGAGGTCCTTAACGACTTGGAAGATTACACATCTAACCAGAACCTGCAAAAAACGCACGTTTGTGTGGTGCAAATCCTCGAGATATTAGAGAAGTTGCTTGACAAATTCGGAAGCGACACGATATTGAAACAAATGTTTTATGATGCGTATGTTAGCTATGGAGACATGAAAAGTCTCATTGACTTTATTGTCTATACGTATGAGATAACGAACATAAAATCGATTTTAAAAGAGACTCTGGAAGATGTCGAGCTTAAAATGACCTCGAAAGAAGAATTTGAGTTGGAAGAAGAGCGAAAACTTAGCCAAACGAAATGGGTGTTAACGCGGATGAAATCGAAGGATAAAGACTTGAGTCTACCTCAACTCAAGAAAACCCTAACGGAACTGATGGCGACTGGAGTGCTGGCCATAGATGAAGCCATTATGAGACTATCACAGACGGGACGAAAGATAATTAGCTCGGTATTTATGGCGCACTACCTGAATCAGAGTCAAGCGGAGGAAGTAGATGTGATCAATAGAGCGCCCTGGCTTTTCGACCTTGATACGAAGAGACAAGTGTTCAGGTAAACTCCGAATTGTTTTGCGAAAACTAGAATGAATTTATTATCAACAATATTAGGAGAGTGATTCAAAGTGATACACTGGACGATTCTGAAGTACATAAGATAGGTAATGCTCTTGTTTCTACCATCAAGGGTGTGCTAATGAGTGTTATTTAGCGTTTGTAATTGATAGAGAGAGAATATTGGAGCATACGGTGTATAACTTTGATCGGCTTCACAGCGAAATAATCAATCGGAAACTCAAGATTTTCATTAAATTTGTGGGAGAAGAAGGCGTCGATGCTGGTAAATCAAAATACTGTTTTCGCAGGTTTTTCATGTGACTTTTTTTAAACATAAAAGGTGGTCTTACCAATGAGTGGTTGAGTTTGCTGACACAAGAACTTTTTGATCCAAATAGAGGCTTATTCCAGATTTGCGCAAACAAGACTTCGCTCCAGCCTAGTTCATACGCTGTTATCGTACCATCCAGTCACAGATATTTCAGGCTCGCAGGGCGACTTATCGGCTATGTAATAGTCAAAATAAACGAGAAAGGCTAACTGATATGCTTTGTTAGGCTCTTTGCAACAATCTTTCAATTGAAGTACCTTTTGCAAGGCCTTTCCTCAAGCAAATAGCTGGTAAACCTCCACTTTATTTTTTCATCAGCTCAGCCCTTGCTTGCTTTTAATTTTACAGGTCATCCAACAGCAGTCTCTGATCTTAACGATATTGACCCAGAGCTCTTCAATTCTCTTCGGTGGATGACTGAAAATTCGATTGATGATGTACTTGCTCAAGATTTTGCTTATGAAGTTAGTGCGTTTGGTGAATACCATACAATCGAAATCGGAGAAGGAGAGAACCAACGAGAAGTCTCAGACTACAACAAGAAGACCTTCATCAAAAAGCTGGCCTTCTCAAAACTCCTGAAAGAGATTGAAGAGCCTCTCAGAGAGTTCCGGAAAGGAGTTTTTGAGTTTGTACCAGAAAAGATGCTGAAAATATTCTTGCCTTCAGAGCTAGACTCTATCTTTGGAGGAAAAGGAGAAATTGATGTGGATGAGATGATGCAGTATGCTAAAGTCGCCTCTGGGCTATCAGATCGGCTAGTAAAAAGATTCTGGGCGATTTTAAAAGAGTTCAATCAAGAAACGCTTTCAACTCTCCTCTTCTTTATCACAGGTATATAGATTGAAGTTTGGTTTTTCCCTCTAAGATTTCGCTTCATTGTAGGTAAAAGCAAAGTGGGAATTGGAGGTTTTAAAGAGCATCCGATTTCGGTGGAAGTGGGATCAGATAATTTGGACTCCCTCCCAGTCGCTCATACATGGTAAGGAGTTTTTCCAGTGACTCAACTAACCACACAATTTTAGTGTGAGCGCGATTGATTTGCCTAATTATCCGACGAAAGAAATTCTCGAGAGCAAACTGCTAACGGCGATCTATGAATGTAAAGGTTTTGGATTTGCCTGAAAAATGAATAATAGTTTGAACAAACTATTTGTATACTTTTAATAACGATATTTGGATATAATTATTAAATATACTTTTAAAACCGAATAGTTTGAAGCTTATATTGCATGCAGTTTCCCTATTTGAATAATTGTAATTATGTGTAATTGAAACTTAGTTAATTGAACCGCAAATAATTTCTGACGACTACCATTTTCAAAATAAAGGTCTTTGTTTTTCATTTCACAAGAGCAGAAACTCGAAGAAAAGAATATTTTATTTGCAGAGGTTTCTTCTCCTCTTTAATCATATTTTGATGGCTTTGTTGTCATTCAAGCTGTATAAAATAAGTTCAGCGCGGACTTCAAATTCAAGTTAGAATAGAAATTTGTGTTCCATTTCATTTCCAATATATTATTAGTCACATCAAAACAATTATTTACTGAAATAAAGAATATATGGTTGTTCTCATCTTAGCATATAGTCGACACATTCAGAAGGGGGGTACTATTATCCAGATGTCAATACTTAATGAGAGGGAATCTGCTGTCTCCGTGGTATAAATTCATGAATCTCTGGTAATCCTCTTCGCCCTCATTTTTTGACACAACAAACTGGAAGAAGTTATCAACTGCCTCGATGGTTGCCAGCCAGATCCTTTTTGCTTGCTTCGTGCATCTGATCACTTTTGTATATTCAAAAAGTCCTCCCACAATCAGAGGATCGTCGCTGAAATGATTATGTTCAGACTCAGGAACCTTACAGTAGACCGCTCCACCTTTTCCATCTCTTTGAGCTTCAACCACCTGCACATTTCTAGAGTTAATTCCAAGCTCTGGATACATATCGCTCCAATTTTCTGACTCAAACAACAAGATATTACAATTAAGTTGCTTGTCTAAGTTTCCTTGCTGAATTGGACATAGCCATGGATCAAACATAAGCACATTTTTGACTCTCTCATCCTCCCAAGCGCTCAGATAAGCACAAGCACCTCCATAAGAATGCCCCATTACCGTTAGGCGACTCATGTCAAGATTAAGATCGCTGCCAAAAAGCTCTCTTATTGAGCCCTTTGAGTTTGATAACTCATCAATAATTCGCCTTATTTCACACATTCGGTTCTCTAAGTACTTCTGTGCGATTTCCATGGTTCCCTGGAAGATGGTTTTGACTTCGTCCATATGATCGATAGACACGACAAAGAAGCCTTTAGAGGCAAGTTGAGTCACTATTGATGCATAGTTGTGCTGAGAAGCGCCAAGTCCGTGAGAAAAGATTATCGGGATCATCTTTTCTTTGTTGATATTTGATTTTAATTCTGCCTTCGAAACGATTGGTGAATTTACCGCGGCATACAAACTAACTTTCGTATAGATATGGGTCACAATTTCGAACAAACCTCGAGGAGGGAAATTTCCCTTTTTTCCTTGAGATATCTCATGGTATTTCCTCCAGGCAAGAGGGTCTGGAATCAATTTAGGGAACACATTAGTCGGGTTCAGAGTTGGGTAGAAAACGCAGTATTTGAAATTATCTCTTGTGTTGTAGTAGCTCTTATAGCCTACCGAGAATTTACCAGTGGGTTTAATCAGAGTGTAGACCGGGAAGCGTATAACAGAGTTTAAATGGAGGATGGCAAGCAGAGCTGCAAGAGTACCTAAACTGATCTTCAAAATACCAGGCGTTATAGCTGCAATTGGGATTAGTAGTGAGCAGAGTAGGGTGGGAATCGTGATTGACGTCCAACCTTCAGTGTATTTCGACAGGAACGTCAGGGATAATGGAAGCAAGCAAAATAGCAGCTTCAATGCTCCGTGGCCAAGGAACAAACTAGCTCCTGGAATTTCGATTTCATAAAGCAAGGCTAAAATCGTGTAGATTTCGAGCACCAGGATGAAAAGGTTTAATTTTAGTAGGTAGCGCTCAGACATACCTCTAATCGGTTCTCAGCTATTTTATTTTTTATTATATCCAGGAATTAACCTCCTATCAGAAATCGATTAAATTCTGGAAAGAATGTCGCGGTAAATGTCTCGCTAAATTCGTTTAAACTGCTGAAACCTGGTGACCTTCAGTCTAGGTTCAGAGTATTAACTCATGATTTGTGGGAAGTACTCTTTGATTGCTTGTAAACTTGAAACAAAGCCCTTCAGTGGTTTTGAAGTCATAAATAGAATTGGAGTCTTTATCTACCGAATTTAAACCATTATAATGATAAAAATCTTCTTTTGGAGCTGAGTTTTGAATTGAAGAGGACGCCGCGCTTTCGTTCCCTTGAGCATAGAAGGAAGAGTTAAAGTACTTTAAAAAACGATCATGAACTTGAACCGAAATTATGATATTGCTAACATAATACAGCTGATCGCCAATTAGAGAATAATGGCACTCATATAAAAAGATTTTCTTCCGAAAACTTCGTTGGCCTCTGTTTTGAACCGACTAACTTATGTGTGTGTGGTTAGATAGCGAACGAACTGTTCCAATTTTTCATTCACTATTCCATCATGGACATCTCTAACATTCAAATCAGCGAATTAAATTCTGTTATTACTCACAAACGGGAGTCATACAGCTGGCTTCCACACTGAAGAAGAAATTCGTTTTCTATGAATTTCAAGCCTTCCTCTACCCTCAACAAGTTCATTGCTTAATTTGGTTTCTGAGCCTTAAATTTTAAATTCAAGAAGTAAATCCGAGCAGGAATCACTGCTTAACCTAAATTAATTCGCTATTTCCTGCGAGCATATTTTCACACTCTTCAGAAGCTTCTTTCTCAGCTTGGGATTTGGCTTGCTTCTCAAAAAATTTTTCCATTTATGCTAGAGATGGCATCGCAAATTTTGACGGCTTAGAGTTGTTTTGTACATGTTGTTGGTTTACATCTTTCTGTTCATACATATCCATAGCTTAGATGCTTTCTAGCATGCCATTTTTCTGCTTTAGGGCAATTTCAAGCGTAATTTCAGATACTCCTCGTTTGAAGTTATCACAAACAAGTTCTAAGTGTCGGAAATTGTGGTAGCATCTGAGAGCGTCGTCTCCACCTTCTACGTTTCTTGATATAGTTTGCATACCCAAGATTTTATTTCATGGATTGGATGACTCGATAGCAACGACATTATTATGATTTGCTTACACAAAGAAAAAGTCAGCTGCAACGTCTTCAGCATCCATAGAAAAATGCACTATCAGACTTTACAACTTTATATTTAACTGTTTATTACGAAATCATAGTCGGTGCCTTAATTTTCACATCAATATGTACCTCATTTTCCTATTGACTCATCTGAATTGACATTGAGTTCTTAAGTTCGATGACTCTCGTGGTACCATCCTCATTTTTCAGTATAATTTTATCATGCGTGCGAACAACATTTTGTTCCTCAAATTGAGTTTCGAAAGCCTTTTCTCTATCAACTCCTGAATATCCACAGCATTCTAATTCTACCTTGAAGAAAACCAGCGAAATGCCGAGACAAATTATCGTTAGTAGGAGGTTATAGATCATGTACATGGTATAATCCTTCTTCTGCTGCAACAAGTCATTGAAGAACGCTCCTAATAACGGAAGTGTCGTCACGCCAACCTCTGAAGTAATCGAAAGGAATGAATAGGCAATCCCTAGCGACCTCTTATCAACAATTTCTGCAACGATTCCATAGATAGTAGGATGGAAAGTCGCCCAGAAAAGCCCTGCAAGCACCACAATCACACTGCAATTTAAGAAGGGATATGTGGCACTCATCCCTAACACAAAGAGGAAGACGCAAAATATCAATCCGCTCGCAGCGATTAATAAGTATCCTCGTCTTTCTGAAGAGATTGAGAGATGCGCGATAAGCGGAGCGAACACAGCTATCGTCAGGTACATCAGCACAATCAGATCTCCAGATGAGCTGTTAGACAGTCCAAATTTCACGTGTATATAGTCATTCAAGACATCTGAGAGTCCGAAAAAGCACCCTTGAAACAGACCATTCAATGCGACAAGGATCCAAAATCTTTCAGGAAGTTCTTTGACAGACCTCCAATAGCTTTTGTTCTGCGAGGTAACCGATCCTCTCATCGAAACCAGCAAATCTTTCTCCTCAGCGATTTTGAGGTCACGTAGGAAAGGTTCAAAAAATAAGTAAAAGAGGGCTGCAAAGAAAGAGATACTGCCTATCAAAAAGCAACAGAAAAGCGTGCTTCCCACCTCAGCGGTCTGTTCCATGATCCTCGGGACAAATAGACTGTTGGCGCTCTTTGAAAGGCCCATAACAATAGATTGTGCGCTGATTGCAAGAGCAAACTCTCGTTCATTGAACCATAAATGAAGAGCGAGCTGAGAGCAGACAAGGCAACTCTCCAGGAAGAACCCATAGAGGAATCTGCCGATAAGCAAGAGGGGATAGGAAAATAGCGAGGCTCCTAGTGCGCAGATGATCATTCCGATGGAGATAAGGGAGGTCATCGTGAAGAGAGTTGAGCGCAGGTTGAAATCGCTGGCAAGCTTGCTGACCATAAGAGGTACGATGATGCTTGGGAGGTCAGTAACAGAGTAGAGCAGGTTGTACTGTGAAAGCGACATATTAAATTGGTGCACAAGCTGTGTTTGAATAGCTTGGAGATTCTCGTAACCGAAGTGATATGAAAATGGAATGAGCTCGATCAAGATGAGTATAAATATTTTGCTGGCGGTCCAGCTCTCTCTTTGGTTTTGTATCAAAACGTTATCTTCCATGTTTGTGTTCTCAATTTCAAATACACTATAAACTTTCAAATTTTATTCGTTCTATTTTTTATCTGTATTGTTATCTTCCAGGAGCATAAGGCGAATAGTATTTTTGTGTCTACCAAAATTATGATGAAGAATCTTACATGAACTCGTGTTTGAAGGAGTATACTCTGATACTCTGATACTTTAGACTATTTCTCTGCCTTCAATTGCAGTTTGCAGTTGGTAGAAACAAGCATTGTTGGTAATTCTTTCTTTCAACTGCAATAATAAAGACAGTAATGAATATAGAGTGAGAGCTGTGTAAAGCACGATTTATGTGAAGAATCTGTAGTTAAAAGGAGTCTATGATTAAGAAGGCACCCTTAAGATTCGGAAACAATCTTGTGAACCCTAATTGCTTTTTTTTTTTAGATTCTCTAGACTTGCCGGAACTCAATGTTCTCAAAACAAAGAAAATCAACAGTTTTTCATTTAGTAAAATGCTGTGGATTCAACTATAATAGAGATTTTATGCTACTCTAACTCTCCAATAGGTATAAAAATTCGATTGAAGAAACTAAGGAAGTGAGTGTTAGTCAATAAAAGCTAAGGAACTGTGATTTCATTCGCAGTGTTTATATATTAACGCAAAAGATCAAGCAAAAGAGTTGTAAATCGGCTACTATCAAATGAACATATTGCACTTTGAAAACGGAAATAAAAACTGCGTAATTTAATTACAAAGACGTTTTCGAATCTATCACAAATTACAATATAGTTACCATATCCTCAATGACCGAAGCTACAAATGGACATCTCAAAGATAAACCAGCAGAGGAGGACCAACCTCTCGTATCTCCCGATCAAGAAAACGGAGTAGAAGAAGAAATTGAGGTTATTGAGCTCGGACTTGGTAGTCCAGGCTTGGGGTCTATCTACTCACTGAAATCAAGCAGTATCATCGAATCTTCAACGAAAAGAGGGATAATCACATTCCTTGAAAGCTTTATGGGCACAGGAATTCTCGCTCTTCCTTACGTTTTTAATGATGTTGGTCTCGTTCCAGCATGGATTCTCTTGTTCATGATTGGATGTATCAATTACTATACGATGAGACTAGTGCACACTGTTGCAACCGACCTTAAAATTGGCAAGGTTGACTACGGAAGGCTTATGGAAAGAGCAACTCGACGGCAATCACTAAGATATTTTGCAGAGTGGAATCTCCATATACTACAAATAGGTGCCATTATACCAAGTCTTGTTTATATCTTTCAATACTTTAATAAAATGGCTTGCCTCTACGAATGGTCAATGTTTTGTGGAGTCAAATGGGCTCAAGCTCTCGTCATTTTGGCATTCGTAATTCCAATCGGCTCAGTCACCCATATCCATCATATGGCTATCCCCAGTGGCATTGCGCTGATATTCCAGTTACTCTTTTTTGCAATTTTCTTGGTGATCTCCATTAGTACTTTGCAAGTTCTCGGGAAAAATGGGTCTATATCCAAAGCAGATTTCTTCGAATTCAACCCTAGCAAACTGCCGATTTCGTTTGCTACCATGCTCTTCGCATATGAAGGGATCGGCCTACTTCTTGAAGTCAGGTCCTCCGTAGGCGATAATAAAAAATTTGCGAAAGTGATTCAATGGACCTTTATCGGGTGTACCACCCTATACCTGGTTTTCGGAACTATTGGAAAACTCGCTTATGGGGACGCTGTGGAACCTCTAATCTTTATGAACTTGGATCAGACTGATGGACTTATAGTATTTGTTGAAGTGATGTATCTTTTCGGGTTAGTGATTGCGATACCTTCCGGGCTTTTCCCTGTATTGAGAATAGTTGAGAGTTGGGATATCTTTCGAGACTTTCTTGCAGACAAAGAAACTGGAAAAAAAGCCAAATTTAAAAGAGTGCTTCTTAAACTGCCGATTATATTATTTGTCACTCTGATAGCAATGCTAGTTCCCAGTTTTGAACTCGTACTGGGACTATTAGGAGGACTAAACTTCACAACCTTAGATTTTGTGGTGCCTGTGCTCTTATACAACTTCCATTTCAGGAAGAACCCTCAAAAAAGATTCATGAGATGGGCGAATTGGTGTCTTTTGCTGGTCGGAACCGCCATTGGTATTCTCGCAACAATACAAAGTGTCTATGAGATGGCGGTTTACGACAAACTTGGCTAATGATATTAAAAGTGCATCCTCATAGAGCTGACTATCAGAGAGATTGTTTAAGTTAATATAGACATTGGCCACGACGAAAATGTACATCGTTTCATACACATTCATTGATTTGATTAAGGTTTTTTTTGTCTTTGAAAAAATTGCGAGTTAGATGTCTCGATTTTATGATACAATCTATGTCTTTCCACCAAATCCATCTCGGTTGATGAGGTTGATCCTACCATGAGTTAACTCAGAAAAAAAAAACCCGATTGATAGTTCAATATGCAATTACTCGAACTATTTTTCAAGAATCTTATATATTGCTAGTTATGTTAGCTGTGAAAACTCTCCTTCGTTGCTTATATGAACTTTTTCTGCCCTTACATGAGAATTTTTACGGGCCTCTGAGTAAGAGCTATTTTAAGAGAACTGCTTTAGTGTACAATCCTAATTAGCGTTCTAATAAATACCAGTTACTAAATAAACTCAGATAAATAAACTCATTAAATTCCAAAAATAATCTATTTATGTCTCAGATGAATTCAGAAGAAGATTACAAAACTCTTTCAATGAGAAGTTTTAATTCTTCGAATTTAGATAGCATCATTCCTTCGGAACAGGTCTCAGAGGTAATTGAGCAGATTAAAGAGAAAAACTTAAAGTATGGACCTGAAGGGAATCGTATTCGTATTTACAGCCCTATGTCTGATTACATGGAATACGGTCCAGCGTATCCTCAGTTCTTCTGGTTCATTCGCCTCAATCTGTTCTTGCTCTGCTTCTGTGATGGCATATTTGTTGCTATTTTAAGTGCGAGAGGAGAATTCAACACATTTTTCGAAGGATCGACGGGATTTGCGGGCATCAGTCATGAAACAAAAAAGCTTCTTTCAGTCATATGGAACTGTATGGGTGTCGCTTTTGCATTATTTGGCCTCTTGGCTGCATACTTGACGCGAAATTTAGGACAAACGACAAAACTTTTCCCACCTGACTTCACGGTGGAGATGAGGAACCTACCTGAAGACACCACAGAGGAAGATATCCGCAAATTCGTCTTAGAGCATTGCTCGGGAGCTCAAATTTCCAAAATTGTCCTTGTTGAGGAACATCCCGATGTCCATCCCGAAAAAAGAAATCGATTCACAGGGAAAGCTTTCGTTACTTTTGATTATCAAAAGGACCGTGACACTGTTCTGAAGGTTTTTGGCGCCGATAAAAATATAATCTCAAGAATGCTGACAAGTGACATTAAACTTGGAAATAAAAAAATTTATGCTTTCGCTCCTGGCGACGTCGATGATGTAATTCCTGAAAATTATGGATATCTAAGCAGTGAACTATTCAGTCAGCGTATCACCGCCTACGCCTGGATTGTTTTGGCGATTATTGGCTGTCTTATTGGCCAATATATCTGCAAATTGATAATCAAACCAACTGCTCCCAAAATTCTCACCTCCATATCAATATTAATTTTCAATGGACTCGCTTTGAATTTCGCCGCAGGACACCTAGAGAAGATCAAATTTTCAAGTCACACCTTGCGTCGAGCAGAAATGGCTTGGTCAGCAGCATCTCTTCATTTCATCAATATTGTTTTCATTCCACTAGTGGTCAATTTCATTTATTATAGGAGTACTGGAGATGTCATTAACGAAGACTTAGTCAGAGAGGTCGCTTCAAACTCTCTTTTCCAAAGCACATTTCCGTTTGTCCTCTCTTTGCTTAACCTCAAATTTTTGATCAAGTCTCTCAAAAACTGCTGCAAAAGAAAAAAGATCTTATCAACCTCTCAATCATACAGAACACTCCAAGAACATTATCTTCACGATGAGTTTGATCTCAGCGCCAATTATGGACGAGTGATGGCCATTCTCATGTTCACATTCTTCGTGGGATTCTTCTTGCCAGCGGCTTTCGTGTGTGCAACTGTGGGTATCTTGATTGGTGACTATGCGATTCGGCTGCAGTTTGCCAGACAGAGCAGAAGGCCAGAAAGAAGAGGAAGCGACAGCTTGGCTCGAAAAGTCAGTTTCATTTTCTTTGTGTACCCATTCCTGATGTACTTGGGTATTTTCTTCTTTATCCGAAGGTTCATTGATAACGACGTTGATCCCGCTACTGATACTATGAATAATGCTTTCCTGATAGCTGGCATCGGCATGCTGATTCTAGGAGCCGTTCTGGGAGAAAGAATTTTCAGAGTTCTGGTACTAAAACCGCACCAAAACATTTCCTACAAAGAGGCTGCTCAGCAATATCCGAAAGAGTTCGAAGTCGATTATGAGGAACTCTTTGCATCGAAAAACGAAAAAGATACGAGTGGAATTTCTGTCATCTAAAAACAAGAACGAAAAATGCGTTCCTATTAGATGAAAATTCTGCTATTTTGACAATAATATGAAAAATTGAAGGTAGTTATGTTGTATGTTTTTATCGGAAAATATTGGTTATATCTACAATATATAGCTAGTTGAGAAAAGAAACAGAAAAGTCAAGAGCACATATTAATTGCGAATTTAATCACAAAAAATACCAAGCATTTCAGAGCTACTGTAGATAAAGCGGCATTGAGATGGTGTGCTAGACTCAATGAAAAGTAGTTCTTATTTTTTTATTGTTTGCTGGTATAGGAAATATTATATGGTTAGAAGACGTGCGTTCAACTAACTATTTTTGAGTTTTTTAGATCATTGATATCATTTTATTACGAAGAAATGGAACGAGAAGGGCAAATCAATTTTATTTATATGACTAACTCAGAAAATTTTTCATCTTAAAGTTTGTCCTCATAATTCTTGTGCGACACTAGGTTTCTCTTCTTGATTGCCTTCAGCGTTCATTTTGCTCTCAGCTTCTTTCCTACGTTCTTCTTCCCAGCCTTGATAACGACGTTGTGCGTATTTGAGGTTTTGTTTTAGATAATTCTCAATTGAAGGTCGTGCTTTTGTTGTTAAGTAGGTCTTCAAAGTATCCTTATAGATCAGCGGGATTTGCGGCTCTTCACTTAGTTTGATTGGATCAATAACCACTTTGTGGCTATCCATAGTACGGCCTGTGATGTAGCTTTGGATAGGAACTTCAACAATATCGCCTAAGGTTGATGCTTTGGACGGTTTCATTTTGAGAGTGGCTTGGAAGTGACCGGAAAACTCAAAATTTAGGTCTTCGGTATAAATGTAAGAGAGATCCTCAACAATTCCGCCTCTCACTTCGAAGAAAGCAGAATATTGAGGATCCTTTTCGTTAAAATCCTCAGTTCGGAAGGTGCTCAAATGGAAGATCCCCATATTTAATTCGAATGGAGCCTCCGTGGCTGCACCTGCAAGAAATACAAGTGATAAGATGATTGTGGCGTGAATGTAACTCATTTTTGTCTTTTATTGCTGGAATTAATTTAATCACTCATAGAAAATTTCCAGATTTATTATTAAATGTTTAGAATCAATTGGCAAGCTCCAATTAACATACCACCTGAGGCTGGATATGAGCCTGCATGTTATGCGATGATGAAATGTTTGTTAGACACTGAACCCTAAGATAAATTGAATACGACCGTACATTTAACTGTTTAGATTAATTGAACTTGTTTTTACTCTACAAATTAAGATTGTTGTTTGCAAAAAGAACTTCCTATTAATTCATGTATCTATGCTGATTCCTACTAATCACAAAAAAATGAGTATTCTTCTTTGGGATTTTTGAGAGAGGCTTTTTGTTTATTTTGAATTATGAAATCTGAGAGAATAATCCATAATATATATATGATCATGATATATTTTCATTTCTCTCTCTCTATTGTTATGTTGTGATAATATATTATTTAGTAGATCTTTTAGTTAACTCTGATCTCTAGATCTCGCACTAGGGTCTCACTTTTTAGACTTATATTTGATATTCTCTTGCTCTGCATTCTTCTGCTTGAATGCTTGCCATTTAGGATTTTTCGATTTAATAATCAGAGTGCCTTCCATCTTGGACATCGTACTTGGGATACCCGCTTCTTGAATCAATGAACCTAATTGCAAATTTATTCATTTTCTCATAGGGCACCTTAGAAATGATTTCTCACCTAAGCCATCACTCATAATAAAGAGCGCAAACTTTTCTAGACTGGACACCTCTCCTCCGCTCATAGTAGCGTAATTGAAAACCCCTCTGAGATCAGTGTATCCATCTTTGTAGAAGCGCGGCTCTTCTCCATTCTTTGGTTTGGCAAAGCATTTCACATACACCTTGCAAGCAAGATAGTGAGTAAACGTTCATTCTATTCAATCTGTACCTTGGCAAGAGGCTGGCCATTCGCGTCGACAACCTTTACTTGGCCATAGTTTTCTAGCACAGTCACTTTCAATGAAGTTGAGAAGTAAGTTAGTTGGAATGATTTCTCTGATGATTTGATCTGGATGAACACATTGCTCTTCTTGAATCCGTCAGGAATTTCGTACTTGTGGATCTTTTCAAGGTCAGACGCTCCAAGATTAATAACCTCAGTGCGATTCGGTTTAACATAAGCAAAATGATCCGCGCTCTGATAAATTTCCATATGATATTAATTAAGAGTAATCCTTTAAAAACAAGAGTTACCTGAGAAAGGAATGGGCTTCTTGAAAACAAAATTTCGAGGTTAATTTGATAAATGCTAACCGTCACCTCTTCGACATTCTTATGTGTAATCTTCACGGCCGGTCCTTCGAGTTCTCCTTTCAATACCTGCTCCTTCGCAGCACCTTTCTGATTCTCCTTCAATCTGTCCTTCTCGTTCTTTTTCTCTCCCGCAAGAGCCTCATCTTCCATTTCATCACCATCATACTCTGCAAGTTGATTTGCGATATCGATAAACAGACTTCTCCACGAGAGCACGGGGTAATCCAGATATTTCTCGCAGATTTCTCTTGCTAACTTGAAGTTCGGATATCCTGTGTAGAAATCTAGATAAGCCGTGAAATAATCGTATTGCAAGTTGATAGTTTTTTCTGCAAACACGGTTTTAGAATCGATCTCAGCGAATATTTTGATAGCCTCCTCGATTCTGTCTTGAAGCAGCAAGTAGTACACTAATCCGAGCCTATGCTGTGGAGCAAGTTCATTCAACTCGCATAAGTAAGAGATGTACGCCTGATACTGCTCTTTGAGCTGGATATTCATGATATTAGACTTTTCATTCGCGAGCAAATGGACTCTGGAATTGATCATTGGATGAAACTCGAGCAGCTTGAAATTGTCCACCTTCAAAAGACTGCTATTTATATAATTGAAGTATCCTCCAAGAATGCTATGGGTTCTCTCATGTTCCAAGAATTCTGTCAAACTTTCAACGGCTTTATGCTGTACACTGAAAGACCAGATCACGTAGTCGAAGTATCTGCGTTCTCTTAGAGTTTTCACTAATTTCTGATAGAATTGCTTGTCGTTGAGGAGCCAGTAGATGCTGCTTGGCTGGAACACTTTGCTGTCCCAGATATTTTTTGTGCTCACGAAATTTAGGATATCATCGTGAGAACCTCTGATCAGAACGTCTTGCAGAGACTCGATCTTCGAAATCGTTTTCTCCTTGACTACCTTGAAGAAACTCTCGCTAGCATTCGCAAGAACTATGCCCTGACGAGATACGTTCGCTGGGTATACCTTGAAGTTACCCTCAGCAGGGAAATAAAAGAAATAGTCGATCGATTTTGTGGTGTAAGAATTCAAATAGATGGGGTATGAGCGTGTATATTCTGATTTGATCGGCAGCGAGCCTTCAGGGATTTCGCATAAAACCTGGAATTCTTGATTCGCGACTGAGCAGTTCGTCACGACAACTTGGCATCCGTAGATCTTGTTTATGAGGTACTCATCAACAGGTTTCTCGATCGTTAGAGTTGGGTCGTTCTCAGCTGTAGTATATCTATCGGCGGGATCATAAAATCGCTGAGTGACGAGAATTGAGTTATTAAGTTGCGATTTCCCTTCTTTGATTTCCTTTTTGAAGAGGATGATGCTCGAATCAGCTTTAATTTCGAGACCACGTCCTTCGATATTGCTGTAGATATGATTTCCGTTTTCGAAACTCAGAGTAATAAGGCTCAGAGCTCCGATTATTTGTGTGATATTCGATGCAGAATAGATAAAGGACTGGGTGAGGAATGGTGCAGAGAGACCTTTATCTGCAAAATGATCAACAGCCTCAAACCAAAATTGAGTGAATGGCACTAAATTACGGTTGTCTTGCTCCGAGGTAGAATTGTAATAACCTCTCTCAATGTATTCTTTGGTTGACTCAAGGTCTTGGAACCCTTGTCGAAGGAGTTGTCGCTGCTTGACTTGAATATCAAAGTCATCATAGTCATTGTAATTTTCCTCCTCCAAATCAGAATCGAAAAGGTCTGACTCCTCTTCAAGTGTATATCTTTTTTTTTTCTCCAGTTTGTCATAAGCATTACGTGTTTTCATTGCCCTGACCTTGGAAATTCCATATCCAGATTTTTTTTTCGGTGGAGTATCATCAGAACCAGAAGAGGATTCTGAAGAATCTTCCTCGTCTTTCAATGCAACACTTTCGAAAGCGATGGCTTCAGCCTCCCTTTCACCTTCAATTTGTGGGATTTTATCCGTTGAGACTTTTGAACTGAGTACAACATCAAAAATTTTTTTAAATAATTCAGGATTTGATGCTATTAGTTTTCCTTTATTGTGATATGCCTCAGTGATGGATTTTGCTATTTCTGGATGATCTTTCTTCAGCGCTAAGAGTAGTAGAATAACTTCAAGGGCATTTAAAGTTTGTAATCGCGACACTTTTGCGTACTCCGTCAGTCTCTTCGTCTCTTCGAGCAAAAAGTAATCAACGAACTGCTTCTTGATCTTGTTCGAGACGAATGGTTTCACCACCTGCGTGAAAAATTCTTTGTCTTTGAAGTACAGGAAAATATTCATTTCATTGGAAGCAAATTCATCATATTTATCCAGCTTTTCAGCAAAAGTCTTTTGATTCCAATCCTTTAAGAACTCCCATGTTGCAATCGACTGACCATCCTGACCGCCGCTGGCATGAAGCTGCTTAAGAACTTCAAAAAGCTTTGAAATCGAGTCTATAACTTGGATTTCAGTGCTGGTTAAGTCTTTAATTTTCAGGATCTGTCCCTTCTCAGCAGTCTCGCTACCTCTTGCGATCGAGTAGAACGAGTCTTTCTTTAACTCTGATTTCATTCTCAGATCTTTTGTTTGAATTTGATTGTTCTTGAGAGGAAACTCGTAAGAAATGCTGGTAGTGAGATTTGTAGCTATTATTTGCACAGCAGCATATTTTTCGGCTGGGAAGTTGCTTATATGGATGTGTCCAGAATCATTGAGCCGAAGATTTGCATAAACTTGGCAAGGGTGAGCAAGGAAGTTAAGCAATGAATCAACTTTTCTTTTGTTTGTGGAATAGAATTCATCATCATCTGAGTCAGTACACTCTTTCTTCTTTTTTTTATCTCCTTTGTAATCGTACATTCTCTTCGATCCTTTCATGGATTCTGTTTTGTAGGCGATTTTCGACTTAGAAATACCTTTTTTTTTCTTTGCCTTTCTCTTATCCATCTCATTGTAAAAATCATCATCGTCTTCTTCTTGACTATCACTCATCGAGGATTCATCATCATCTTCATCTTGAAGTGCTTCTTCCGTCATCTCTGTGTCTCTTACATAAGTCTTCTTGAGGAACAAACGAGGTTTTTCCAGCGTATTACCAATGTATCTATTCTGGTGTTGCCGATCAAGCACATAGACATACTCTCCTCCCAGCTGTCGACTCTTAAAGTATTCTGAGTCTCTAAGTCCAACCTTTTGGCTCTCCAAAGCTTTGATTTTCACATTACTTCTTAAACCTTCGACTCCCGTGTGATTTTGATTTCTCACAAATTGATACGCAAATACATGGACTCTTGTCAATTCAACATCATCAGCAGCAATCTTAGCCTTCAAGTCAACTTGCCCTTTGTTATTCACAAGCTCCACTCCCTCAACAACAATGTTATTCGTTTGATTTCTAACCTCATACAGATTATTGTCAGCCAAAATGAAGCTATGCTTCAGTTTATAACTTCCCTTGAGCACTGAGATCATAATCGTCTTGTTTAAATCCCTTAATTTGAGCCGATATACTCCTTCTTTTAGACCTGAAATTGTTAGTTTTTGATTACTCAGTTGGAGATTCGTGCTATTTAAAAGAGCAGCAGGTCTGTTATTTAAAATATGATGTAATGTCACTTTTTTCACGTCAAGATCGTTGTGAAGCATGGGCAGAACTAATTGATCTCCCTCGGTTAGCTTAATATCATTCGGGAAATTCAAACTATCGGACGCACTAATTCTAAAGTGCTCAGTGAAATCACCAAACTCAGCTTTGACACAACTTGTGAGACTTAGAACACGATTGAGCCTTCCGAGGACAACTCTTCCTTTGGCATCAGTTTGAAGTGTTTGTGTGATGGGATTATTGAAATGCTCATGTTTTATTGATAGCTCGACTTTCACGCCTGTTTTAGGCTCTCCGTTCTTCCCGAGCACATACAGCGAGTATCCTTCATCTGTCCGTTTGAGGTATTGGTTGAAGAACTTGTTAGTGTCCTTGTAAAGGTGCATTTCGATGGTGTGCTCGCTTGAAATCTGTTGCTTGTCTGCCTTTAGGAGGAGTAGTATTTGACCGGTCACTCTGACTTGGATTCTCTGCAATTTGCCTGGAATTGGGAAATCCAGCTCCAAATCGGATTTATGGGTGAGTTTCTTGTTGCTAAAGTGAGTGACAGTTGGATTATCCTCTTCATTATAGGTTGTAACCGTGATTTTCGTATCTTGGACAAGGTCAAGACTTGCGGGAGTGTTATTTACGTACAGTCTCGGCTGTACGATAATTTTAGCCTTGTTGCCCATCAAGAAGCTCTCGTGGTTATAAATGTAAGAGCATTTAAACTCGTATGATTCTTGCTGGATAGTGATAGTTGAAAGTTCAGCAAAATCGTCACAAACTAAGATTGTTGTGTAATTGTTTGCTTTTTCCGCATAAGGAATGATGACTCTTCCCTCCTCATTGACCTGGTGGAATTTATTGTCAATCCACAATCCGACTCGTTTTCCCTTGCAGAGTTCGTGCTTTTCATCGAAGATCTGTACTTCGTGGCCTGAAATAGTGTTCCTTTGGATGTAGTATAGTCTTCCTTTCTTTATTAATGCTCTGCAAGAAATACCGTTTCCGATCAATTCAATGATGAACACTCCGGACTGTCGTCTCGTGATACTCTCGAATTTGAGATGGATGGTCCTTCGCTGAATTTGAGGATCAGTAAAAGTTAAAGTCTGAGTTTCTTGAGTGATCAAACCATCCAAATTCATGGTACCTCTGATCTGCTGGTGAGAATTCCGGTAATAGTTCTCAGGAAGCACCTCGAATACATTTACAATCAAAGTTGGAATGTTCTTGACTTGCACAGCGAGTACGACAGGATCATCGCGAGCAAAGGTCTTCTTATTGCTTTTCAAGAAAACGATCTCTTTGGCCTCGTTCATGTTTCTCAGCACTTCAGGAGTAAAACTCTTTCCCAGCTCCGCCAACTCTTCGCCTGAATAGAGTTTAACCTCAGTGTATATCTCGCTCAGCTTCTTGGGTGAAATAAATTCATCAAACGGTGAAAGCGTTGTTGCCGTCTTGAAAAACTCTTCCAGATACCTTCTTATGAGCGAATCCACGTTTAATTGCGGTCCGACGCGATCTACCAATAAATTAGCAAGTCTTGGCTCTGTAATTTGTCTTCCCGAGGTTCTTTTTTCACCAACATATTTTCTTGTTGGAGCCTCCTTTTTCGTTAACTGTTCCTTTTTATCAGACCGATAATTTGCTTTGGATTGACTCGCATAATGAGAGCTTTTTTTCGCCTGATAGTCATCTTCATCACTGTCTTGAAAGAGCTGGGCCTTGTTTGACTTTTTCTGCTTTTCAGCAGCACCACTGTATTGTTGGTGCGGATCTGCTAAGAATTGTAAGAAGAGGTCAAGGTCATAATCTCCAAGTTCGACACCATTTTTCAAAAGTTCAAAGAGCGTCTCTTTGTGGAAGGTTGGAAAAACGTCTATGTATGCGGCGCTCCAGTCTCTGATCTTTTGCAGGATATCTCTCCATTCTTTTGCTGTTTCCTTGGTACGAATGGAAGGAAACTGCCGAGTGAATAATTCTTGGAAGAAATTTTTAGATCGATGCAAGTTAGGGAGATGCCTCTCTAACTCTTTCAGTTGGTCGAGCGTGAGGTTGGCGAAATAGTTCGAATCGAGTTCTTCAATCAATTGTGGTCGGTCCCGCTTGAATATCGTATCAGCGAGCTTCAGAATTTCAAGCATGTTGGATGAATCATTCTTTGCGGATACAGATAAGTATCTTTCGATGATTTCTCTTGGACTACTGCGGAACAGCGTTGGATCCAGAAGAAGAACGGCTTTGGGTGTCAAGTTGTCAAAATAAGCCAAATCGGTACAGGTTTCCTCGATATTAATATCGAAAAGGGTGGACTTAAGCTCAGAAGGTAATTGCTGAAGCGTACTTGTCAGCTTTGAAGACGCAAGACCTGTTGGTTGAGGATAATGGAAGTTCAATTTGAGGAATTCGGAGGCGATTTCATCGATGATTTCGTTTTTCTCCTCAGTTTCCTGAGCAGCATCGAACTTTGTAAGGAGGTGACGCAGTTTTATGGATTTTGCTTTTTGAGAACCGTTCTTTAGAAACGATTTCAGAGATTTAAGGTCTTTTTCCTGAAGATTCGCGCCTTGAGTTTTAAGCGCATGCAAGAGATTGAAGTAGTAGTAGGCCTCAGTGCCAGACAGCAATTTTTTGAGGAATTGCGGTTTGTCGTTTGAGAGTACATACTCTTCGTAGAACTTGAATTCTGTCGGATTCATTGTAGATTCACGGATATGTTTTAACTATTTTAACAAATTTAATTAATATGACTCACCAGCATTTAATATGCAGATACGAACTGCACTCGAACTGGTCAGAATGAAAATAGAGAATGGAATGTAAGTTCATCTGAAAGGTTCACAGAGAATATCTCGTTGGAAATATATCCAAATATATACGAACCTTATGAATGTAGTGTATTTCCATGATATTCAAATTATCGAAACTGTGCTCCTTGAATTAACTATTATTTTTTCATTTACAGCTTTTCGAATTTGATCGGAAACAACAAAAACCGAGTTTAAAAATAAAATCAACTAATTTTGCAAATATTTTTGATGATGATAAGATCAGGTAATATCTAATATCTAATCAAAAAAATCTGTTTTTAATATATCTCAATCCTCTTCGTCTCATCAATGATCAATTTATAAAGTTGTAGCATATCGCTGTGTGGTAATAATTACTGCACTTTTTAAAATTTTCAAAATTTCTTGAAAATGACAATTGAAAACTATTTTCTTTCAAGAAATACCAGCTGAGATAGTAGCCTTTATCTTTGCAGATTCCCATTTCTTCTGACCATTGAAATCCCACAGATAGACCTTTCGGCAGGAATTCATTTAATTACAATTTTGAAAAATTGCTGTTTTGAAGCAGTTTGTTGCTGCGAATTGGCAGACGCCGTGAAGTTTTAGTTCTTTAAGTAAGCAAATACCCAATGATATTAGTGTAATTAGCATGAAACAATAACAATATAAACAAGATAGTAAAAAGTTTTCGATTTATAAAGATAAACATCCCTATCAGTTGCAGTTTTTATATTAGTATTAAAGATTTTATGTATTTATCTTTCAGTTTATGAATTTTTTTCTGAAGCTCCGTGGTTTTATGGTGAGTAGCACCCAAAACCTTCTTGTATGTATCCATAGCCTCATTATAACATTTCAACGAACTCTCCATCAGTAACCTGTGACAGCGATAGCTGTCTCCAATACTAACTAGATCATCAGCGTATTCTTTTGTCGATTGGTATAATTTTTTCGCAATTTCGATTCGTTTCTGGAAGCACTTCTTCGCTTCTTTAATATTATCCTTTAACACATGCAATCTTCCCATAACTAAATGCATTTTGCTTAGATGACTCTCGAAAGTCGGTTTCAATTTTTCTGAAATCTTTGCTGCTTCTGTAATGTGCATTTGAGCTTTTTCATAATTCTTCTGCTGGTAATTCAAATCAGCAAGCTGGACACAACATGCTAATGCTTTTGTAACCAGCTTAGGATTTTGAGAGTAGCTTTCTTGGAGTTCAGAGTAGATACGGTAGGCTTTATTGAAATCCTTCATCATTCTGGCGATATGACCGCTGATCTGCAGCGACTCCAAATAGCTCAGATGTTCCTTTCCCAGCATCAACGATTCAATATCTAAAGCTTTTTCCAGGTACTCCCAAGCGGCTTTGAATCTCGATGTCATTGCGAGCAATAATGCTCGATATTTGTAACATACCGCGGTTTTCGGGTGGTATATCCCGTGGTTTTCTTGGTACGCTTCAAGCGCGAGTGCGATCTGGTCTTCCGCCACGTTTCCTCTCTCACCAAGAATGTTTACGAAAGCGATCCTCAGCAAGATGTCTGCGTACCTTGGATGGTTTCTTCCAAAGCGCTCAGAACAAATATTCAAGCCTTCATTGTATTTTTCTAATGCATGGTTCAAGTTATTCCTGCCTAGCCAGATCACTCCTTGAAGCTCACAGCAGTCAATTATCCAAGCTCTTAAATCGATTCCGAAACGTCTGCTCTTGCAGAATATCTCTTTAGCCTTTCCAACATAACTGTCGGCTAAGTCATAGTCTTGTTCAACGCTCAGGAGCTGAGCGATCTTCAAATAGCAATTACCCACACCGATTGAGTTGTCTCCTGATCTATTTATGCAAACTGCGAGCGCTTTCGAAAAATTATTGAGACTTTTCTCGTAGTCTTTGCGCTCCATGTGTATCTCGCCAAGAACTAAGAAGCTGGCCGCATACTGTTCAGGTTCCAATCCCTTAAAATGCTTCTCAATCAGTTTGATCGTGGTGCTTATGACGGACTCAGCCTCCAGTAGTTGAAAAGTTTTAACCAGATACTTCGCTTTTAGAATGTATGCGTCTATTTTCTTCAAAATGCCTTCCAGATCATTGCAATCATCTTCGTACATAGCGTTTAACTTTTCTTCCATTGCGCCAATCATTCCTTTAAAGCCTTTTAAGTTTTCCTCTTCGAGCATTTGCTTAAGCTGGAAAAGTTGCTCGTCAATATTTCTTCGCGAGTTTGGTTTAGAAATCGACTGGCTTGTGCTCAAATCCATCCCACTTTCCTAAAAGCTTATTCAAACATCTGAAGGAAGCGGAGAACCTCATACCTCTTTGGATTCGAATTTATAGTATGTCTCTTTAAATTTTTCATTGAGATTTTTCAGGGTGTAGCTCTCTCTACAGGAGCTGATTTCAGTCATTTGCTCGATCGTGGCTACACAAAGCTATACAAAACAAAAGGAGTGAGCACAACTTAACTACTGCTTGTTACCTGGGTCTGAGAAAAATAATGAGCTAGAGCATTTTCTGCTGAAATCCGCTGCGCGTCTTGGAGCTGTAAGAGATAAGTTGCGATTGATACCAGTTGTTGGTGCTTTGAAGCAAGCGGTTTCAGAAGCTTAATCTTGCAGCTTTTCCCTGTTGTTGCTTCTAATTCCTGATATGTTTGAAAGTCAATCATTCGGATAATGAGTTTTCCCAGCGACTGTAAAGCCGAATTAGTTTCGGTAGCAGGAGAGAGCGGTACATCTTCTTGCATCATTGAATTCTTTCGATCCGGGGTGTTTTGGGCAGAGGATTGGAAATCAAGAGAGCTTTTCTCCTCTTCAAGTGAAGGGAGTGGCTCGAACTCAGGGGTGAATATTTTTACATTATAATGGCAATCATAGAGAATATTTTTTGGCTCTAACTTGCTTATTTGAAGGCCCAGCCTTTGTGAGCTGAAAACAAGAGCAATCAATATTGCCTCAACGACCTTCAGAATGTTTTCGTTTTCAAAAGGTATCCCATCTGACTCAAGGCGCTGTAGATCATCCTCCAAACAACCTTCAAACGGTTCGAAAAATTTATATATAACACTTTCGAACCCATTTTGGGTCGTTTCGACTGATGCGTCAAAGCCTAATAGCTTCAGAAAGAATGGAGAACTGTTTGTTGCTGTGTTGATGCTCAGCATGTGGATATTTTTTGTATGGTCAGACAGATTGTGAGCGACTTCTTTTTGTATTAGCACTTTTTGATGGTCGGTAGTACGCTCGGCAAGAAAAAGATTTTCGGTCTTTTTGCAAAGGATTTGAAATTCTTTTAATTCAAGGCGGTGAGGTGCGATAGGCATTTCGAAGAGGATAGGCAAGGAGAGTTAGCTAAAATTATTTATCG
>ENA-UOTX01000811-UOTX01000811.1-compost-metagenome-genome-assembly--contig:-NODE-811-length-29441-cov-10.678177_pt1 | contig 29441 bp, 32 predicted proteins | sample MGYA00238143_ERZ746982 | MGnify/ENA primary metagenome ERZ746982 (study PRJEB28758, sample SAMN06268862) | compost metagenome | isolation source: single cell | place: USA: California, Emeryville, Joint... | reverse complement strand
TCAGGATCTTCAGGGTCGAGTGGAGCTTGTCTCATGGCGAAACCCTTCTTGAAGACGGTCTAGGTGGTGGGATTAGCGTTTGGAAGATTTGAAAAGGGTTTACGTTCTTAGTGACAAGCATTTCACCGAGACCTTCCTTTCTGAGCTTGAATCTGGCATCTTGAATCTGGTTGGAGCCGACGTTTTCAAGCTGGATGACAAGAACCTGGCTGTATTGGTTCAAGAACTTGAAGAGCTTGTTGAGGATTTGTCTCTTCTTGGTCTTCTTTACACCTTCTCCCATTATTGATCTGTGCTTTTTTTGGAATTAATATATACTTATATATATTTTATCAGACTTTGCAAATCTTGGATATTTAAGCCCGGCGTATTATCTGCTACTTAAATTTGAATTCAATAAAAGAGCATGATTTCAGAAAATTGTGATCCGCAGCGCCAGACCATCAATCCATTCTCAACGCGATCTTCTCAAGGTGATTTCTTGAACTAGAGGCAAAGCTTAACTAGGTATGCAGGAGCAAAAGCATCTAAAGACGTGACAACGTGGACTTCAAGCGATTTTAAGGTTGGCGAATTCCTTGGGAAGGGAAAATTCGGTGTGGTCTTCAAGGCGCTTGAGTTGTACTCGAAGAAAGATGTAGCTCTGAAAATGATGGGAAAGCAGGTCATACGATCCTTTAAGATGCAGAAGCAGTTGAAGCGTGAGATAGAGATCCATTCGCACCTCAAGTATTGCAGCTTTCGCTATTCTTAAGTTTAATGCATGGATTCCCAGCCATAAGCATATAATCAAGATGTATGGATACTTCCATGATGAAATTCATGTGTATGTCGTGCTGGAGCTCGCAACTGGGGGCAATTTGTTTAGCAAGCTGGTGAAGAGCAAGTTCTTTTCGGAAGAAGACACTGCGAAAGTATTTCTGAGCTATTAACCCAGCGGATTAAATGATTTTGATAGTATATGTATCAGCTCGCTTCAGCCGTTGGGTATTTGCAGGCAAGAAATGTGATCCACAGAGGTAAACATGCTCTTTGAGCTTAGGATAACGGTTTATAGATTTAAAATTGGAGAATATCCTTGTGGATGATAAGGGCGAACTTAAAATCAGTGATTTTGGGTGGGCGGTACATACGATTAATGATAAAAGAAGCACGATCTGTGGAACAATTGATTGTATGATTTTGCTATTGCATGAGGAAAGGGGCCTAACGTGAATATAATTTGCTATAGACTTGGCCCCAGAAATTGTCAAAAGAGAGGAATACGATTGCAGAATAGATATTTGGTGTCTCGGAATCCTTATGTACGAGATGCTGTATGGCTCTCCGCCTTTCAATTCGAGCAATAAGCAAGAAACTATGGAATTAATCAAGAAGCGCGCGTTTGAATTTAGAGATGATCGGCATTTGGTTTCGGCTGAGGCGAAGGACTTAATCAATAAAGTAATTTCAACCTCTTTGAAATTATTTACAATTTTTTTTTTAACAGTTAATTGAGAGTGATCCAGAGAAGAGACCTACTATTGCGGAGATACTCAGTCATCCTTTCTTTTCAAAAATTAAAACCGATGAGAGATTATCAGAAGGGCCTGAGAAAATCGATTTACCTTAAGAATTTTCTGCTCTTCTTTGTGATTCGGGATATGTTTATCAGTACATCCTTTTATATTTTTTGTTTGAGTTGCGTAATAAATAGATTGTCTACTTCAATAAGAGTTTATTAATAGAATATGATAAAATGTCATCAGATGCTGATTGGATGATCAATTTTGGTAATTGGGTATACTTGTTTTTTGTCATCTAATCGTTGTGTTTAGTTAGCTTGTTACAATTGTCGGTTCCTAATATTTGAATCCAGAGAATAGATAATTGCTTAGCACTGCTCAGTAGCTTGCATTATTTTAAATAATCTAATCTTGTCCAATGCGAAACGAAAACAATTATACATTAGGATCAGTAATACTAATAAATGACAGTTAACAATTAATTGCATTTTTGATAATCAATTAACTTTATAAACTGCACAAGTCATTATGTAACTATGATAAAATGCAATCCTCGTCTATTACATAGGCAAGTCAGGTCACAACGAAAAATTAAGTGGATAAATTGTTAAAAAACACGTTGTTTCCAAAACCAACAAACAGATCCGAGTCTTTATTCTGTAGAGACGTCAGGAAGATATAGTTATCCAACTCAGTTGCGTTGAGTCCCAGTTGCTATTATTTATAAAATATTAACATCTACACTTTCAATTTTCAAAAATATACTGTTTTTATTGTGCCGTAGGTGGTAGATTCAGCATTAATGGAGTTACTTGCAGCCGTCGCCTAAAAATAAATCGATTAACTCAAATTCCCAATTTAAATATTTATTTACCTCTGCTTTCTGAGCGAGTGTATAAGCCTGTGCATAAGCAGTAGCATTAGTAATCGTCACATTTTGCTTCGCTTGAGAGGTAAGAACGTCAATTTGCTTTCTCACCAGCGCGGCTTTTTGCGCATATGTTTTCGTCGTTGCTTGCTGAATCGCGACTTGAGTCGAGACAATTGAGGCCTCATAACTGTCTGGGAGGGAAATAATCATAATTTCCAGGTTTTCGCAAGTCGCATAAGCAGTTTGCAGTTCGGTATTCAGTGTCTTCTTCATTTCCTCTGCAATCTTAATGCGATTTCTCTAAAAGTTTAATTTCGAAAATTAACGAGGCGAGTCACTAAAACTGCTCTTTTACCCAATAATCGGATGCTGCGTAGCTTCCTGCAATCGCAAGAAGAGTTTGTCGTCCAATTCTGAGAAAGGTTGATTCATAGTTTGTGCTAGCGAGCGCATAAAGTTGAGGGATGTTTGCTTGAATCAATTTATATTGGAAGGAAACGCTGAGTTGAAGTGAAAGACCTTCATTTGTTCTCGTGCTCAATGGAGGTGCTAATTAGTTGCGAATTATGTGCTGTTTGAATGAGAGTGAAATAATACAGTCTGCATCAGTGTCATCAGAGAGTTTGATTGTTTGCTGGGTTCTTGGAAATTTGATGAAGCTGTTAAAAGGACCGATCAAATAGCGGCCGCCATCATAAACTGTCATTTGGGAATTAGGATGAAAAAGAGAGGGAAGGATTACTGGTGTTGTTGTCGTATGACTTGGAGAATGTGTTGTACTTAAGACCCCATTCTGTGGGTTCAACGGAGCCCCATGAAAATGCGAAGAGAATGATACCAATGAAGGCTATGCATGCACAGCAGCCAATTCCTACCTTTGACGAGTCAGAATCCATGACGCTTTAAAATTTGATTATAAGGCATCCGAAAACGGCTGTGAAGGAATCTGAAATTATTGATTAAAACGTGATTTTTGCTAACGGATATCAACGTGGAGGAAATATAATTCCAGTACATGACACAAAGATAATAATTGGAGTAGTAATATGGAGCTCGAGGTTCTGTGCAGATTCTTTAAAGTCACTGGCACAATTTTTTATCACAATGAGTATATTTAAGAAATGAAAGTGAACTCGATTTGGCACAAAATCAATTTGCTGAATTGATTATAAGAAAGAAAAAAGCTCTTTTCGCATTGAGAGTTGCTGTTTTAGTCACTACTACCAACTTCTATGAGAGTGTTGATTACTAAAAGTAAAGTTGTTATTGAAATCAGAGAGCTTTAAGTATCTACAAAACGTATAAAATATAACTAACGAATTTTGCGAGCTCGTTAGATTTTTGTTTTTTGACAGCAAATGTCAATTTGAGATGGATGGAGAAGAAAACGCTGATAAGAAACGTAAGAGAAATGTATTGCGATGTTTCTTTGAGGAATACATTGCTGACCATGTGTCAAGATATTATCGATATATATGTTATAAGCGTTTTAAATGAAGGAAATTTTGTGGCTCAGTGTGGCTCATAAGTCCTCTGAAATCGTTCGAGAGTGAAAATATATGTAATTCATTTGTTTTTTAGTATATTTTCTAGAAAGTGGTATTTCGAAGCAAGCTAAGATGCTTTAATTGCTCAGATATAACATTAACAATAATGATATCAGATATAGGAGGTACATTACCAATAAATTTTGCATCCATGAATCATAGTTTTCATCATGAAATAATAAATATCTTAACAAGCTTGGGAAAAATTGATATTAATTGATTTCATTTTTCTCATCTCAACGGACTCCAACGGCATTTTACATTCTCTCATACTAGTCCCAAGTTATTGGGAAACAGTGATTTTTAAAATATTTATTTCACCCAGATATGGCTCTAGATCCGTGCAGATCACCTGCCTATTATGCTGCAACAGGTAATCTTGTTCTTTATTTCTTAATTATGGCCAAACATCTTTTGCTAAGATGAGTGCACTCAAAAATCAATTCATGTAGCCTATCTCAACTCATTATCTCTCTTTTCCAGTAATTAAATTTCATAATTTCGAAACAGCAAAATTTTTTTTCTGTTGGAAAATACAACTAAACAGGTAATCGCTTTCTCAAATTTATTGCCAGCTAAATCAGAATATAAAAACAGCAAAATTCTATTTCAAATATGGCTTCAAAAGACCAATTTACGAAATTTGATGACTGGGCTCAGCTCTCCGACTGCAAGGATTATCTGGACACTATGGACAAGGAAGTTAAAGACATATTCATGCTTATTCAGCAAAAAACACGCGAGGCAGATGATCATATTCGGGTAACTCAAGCAACACTTCTCATTTTTCTAATTCCAGCATCAAGAACCTGCAAGAAGAAACCCAAATTCAATACGCCGAGGCGGATAGCCTTCGCAACATGATCGAGCAAGAGATGATTGAAACAGAATTAAAAGTGCAAGAGGCAAACCAACTGGAAAAAGAATGCCTTGAAAAATTTTCGAAAGTGCTGCCTGAGTTACAAGAAGCCACCACAGCCCTTCAGACGCTTGAGAACAAAGACTTCATCGAAATGAAATCCTTTGTAAATCCTCCAATTTTAATTAAGAAAACGTTAGAAGGGTGCTTCCTCATCCTTGGGAGATATTACGACGTAAATATTTTCTTCCTTCCATAGCAGTGTAATAACCAATTTACTGCAATAGAAAGAAGATAAATATTGGCAAGAAGCGAAGAAAGAGTTTTCAGACCCCATCAAATTCGTCGAGAAGCTGCAGAAATTCGATAAGGACAACATCCCGGATAAAGTGCATAACAATCTGGTCAAATTTTTCTCAAAAACAGAGTTTGACCCTGCAAAAATCGCACGTGCTTCCAAGGCCGCAAAAGGGTTGTGTCGATGGGTGAGGGCAATGCATAACTACCATCTTGTGAATATAGTAATGAAGGGCTGTAGAATAAATCTGAATTTTTTTTGATATAATAGCAAGCGAGACCGCTGAGAGAGGCGTTGAAGAAAGCGAAAGAGATCTCTGAAGTTATGCAGGTGAAATTAGAGTCGGATCAAGAAGCGCTGGCTCAATGTATGCAAAAATGCGAGGATCTAAAGAAGAGATTAGAGGAAGTTGAGATTGAAAAAGAAATGTTAAAGTTCCAGTTGCAAGAGTATGAGGAGAGGCTTGCTCTTGCTATTGAGGTAAGAGATAAAAAGAGCTTATATTTTAATTACCTGTGTTTAGATACAAAATATGATGAAAGGGAGCCAAAGGAATATGTAGCATGTGTGAATGAATAACTGTACGAAATATCCAAATATTAACTCGGAAAATTTTTACTCTAAGTCTGCTGTGGTCATTATCATTACCACCCGATCGGGAGGAGGAATAGAATAACTTATTACTATTGAAAATAACTATATATTTGTTTGTTGAAAATGACTTGATTTGTCATAAGAGAGAAAGAGAAAAAAAAAAATGAAGCCTCTTCAGTATTATTATTTTCTCAATGGAACCCTTGTTCTTTTATTACCACTAGGACCCAAAGGATCTAATAGCTGCCAATGCTGTAAGCTGTCACCGTCAATCGGAGGTGCACGAGTATCATATTAAATTCAAGCTGAATTTGATCTCGTAGTTCGAGAAGCTCTGCGAACTCGTTATTTGCTCTTGAGTTAAACTTAATAATTTTAATTTCTGTCAGAGGCTTCCACTACAACAGCTATCATGTCTCTTATGAACAATAAATCCACTCTCAGGCCATTCGCCTTACTAGCTCTCCTTGTCGGTGTTATTTTAGTCTTCAGACAGTACGGACCCAGCGCATCTGAAGCAGCTGGCATTATCCCATTCGATCCCTCAGGCACTCCAGACCCGACTCCTTTGACAGACCTCTGCGCACAGGGCGTAAACTTAAAGGACATCCCAGCGCTCAATGTTACCGCAGATGAATTTGGAAAGTTCGCGGAAAGATTCCGTAATGGCAATCCATTGAAGAACCTTGCAAATGGAACAATAACCCCAGAAGCTTATGGCAAAGGTCTCATTGGATTCGCCGCTCCAGGTGTCGTCATGGGAGTGCTAACCTTGCTTGTCTTCTTGGTTTTCCTGATAAACCAAGTCTGCCGATGCAATTTATGTCTCAAGGCGACTTATACTCGCAAAGAACAACGATGCTGCGTTTTGCCCACACTATTTTTCAGTCTCTGCCTTCTGGGAGCAACTGGATACGTTTTTGTGGCAACTGTCCGAACTTACAACGGTGTCTTGCAAACCACTTGTGTCGTACAGGATAGTTACAATCAGCTGAATTTCGGATCAAACTACAATCAAAGCAATAGCAGCAACAGCAACTCTTCCATCTGGATTGGGTTGATCCCATTAAGCGACACATTGTATAACTTGGGCAACACGATACTAAATCTCCCTTCACTCATCGGAACTAAATTCGATAACACTACATGGGTCGATCAAGGTGTTGATAGCCAAGCGGCCCAGCTTAGCAGCCTCTACTCGCTCTACAAAGGGCAAACTCTCAGCAATCCTGACCCGAAAAACAGCACAAATGTCACCGCAAAGATCGTTTCATCGCTCGGACCAGTCAATATCCCTGGTACTTACCTTGGGAATATCTCATTGGAAACGAACCTTACACTCGGAGCCTTCAAAATAGGAGTAGGCGCGTTGAGAAACACCACTGATGACGTCCGAGATACAGCATCGGATATTTCTTCCGCGGTTTTGAGCGCTCAGGCAAAATTGAACGGGAGCAACAACGCTCTTACGTCCTACAAGCACAATATCCAATCATTTTCGAGAGGGTTATATGGCACAGCGCCTGTTGTGAAAGACGTACTCGTGAGCGTGTTTGCTGGTATCGCAGCCATCCTCTTATTCAGCTTGATCATCACGTTCATGATCACATACTTGAAGTGGGGTAAATGCAGAATCTTCCTCCACGTCTTCTGGATTCTGGGAATCGTCTTCTCTGTTTTCTGCTTCACTTTGACAGCTGTTTCCTTCCCAAGTTCAATCGTGGCTCTCGAGGGATGCGATATCATAGGAGAGTTCATCTACTCACCAAACGCCTCAACGCAATACATCAACGGAATCAATCCTACTGTGCTTGCAGAGATCAACACCTGCTTGTTCGAAGACGGAAATTTAACTAAATTCTTCAACCTCACCTCAACGATCAGTCAGCTAAACAACATGACTACCAGCGTGCTCTCCATCCTCGCTCTCCAACAGAAATTCACGAACCTTACCATGACCAAAAAGCTGCTTAGTGACATTGAAGCTACTCTAAACTTTACCTTGCAGGCGGATTTGCCATCGAACGTGAACAACTCAGCTGCGATGCTCAACTATTTAAATTCATGGGCAAATTCTCAGGCTCCTAACAGCTATCAATCTAGCATTGGAGCTTGCAGTGTGAGTCAAGATAATCTTGAAAACACTATTTTCTACTGTCCTGCTGGAGACACCCGGTTCGAGGCTGGAGACCCTTACAACTACAGATTCGGCCAGCCAGTTTGCATTGAACTCGATCTGCTTGACCCCACTCAAGCCGCACAGAGATATAGCGCTGCGGCATACGCCAGCTGCGATAATGCTGCCGTTAATACTCAGACGGGTTACGCCACGATCGATACACTCATCAGGACATATTACACAAGCTTGTTTAACTTCCAGGCGAGCGTAACGGATTTGTATACCAAAATGAATACCAGTGTGACTAACTACCAGGCTAACAGCAGCGCCCTCATCGCGAATATCTCGAGTCTTTTCAATGTGATTGGATCGTTCAATTCAAGCATTAGCCAGGTGACAAACGCCATCATTGGCCAGAAAGGGCTGACGAATGCGATGAACTGCTCGTTCATCGGCATCCAGTCGCGACAGCTCTACCAGAGCGTTTGCAATCAGGTTGGAGCAAATTATATCCAATTGTCTATCGCCACAGCAGCATTCGGGTTCTTCTTGTTCCTGGTCAGTATCTTGGCGTATAACGTCGCTGCGAGAACATCAAGAGTCCTCGAGGAGTATCCTCAACACATGGGATATCCTGGACAGTACCACCAAATGCATGCGCACTAGAGGAAAAACTAGTATCGGAAGATGAAAAAGAGATTATCTTTCAATATTAAGAACGTTGAGATTCTTCAAGGACTAGATGATCTGTTTTTCAAAAGAATTACACTGATTGCTATGAGATCAGTGAATAAAAAAATTATTCATCATTCGTAGTAAAAAATATAGTGTAAATGTCTAAGAAAAACCTGCCTTCTATGAATGAAAAAACCAAATGAGTGAATAAGTTAAGCTTGTTTCGCTTCATTAGGCCCTTTGGAAATACAGTCATAGTGTTTAAAAGAGAGAGGATTGCGTTTTATTTAATGGACTGGTTAGGTTTGCTAATGTAGTTGAAAAATCTTATTTCGATAAAATTTTAAATGTTGAAAGCAATAGGTCTTAAAGGAAAAGCTCCTGCGATCGGTTCCTACGCCAGACAGCTCCTTGGAAGAGAGTTCACGACATCAAAAGAAAGTACAGCGAAACTATCCCAAGAGTATATCGAGGATATTATTACCAAGACCATAACCAAGAATTTGCATGAGCGAGCACGTTTATATGGCTTTCATCATTCGGAAATAACTGATCCAAACACAAATACATTGAAGGTGAAACTGTTTGGAGAGTGCAGTACGACCGTGGACAATAGTTATTGGACGCAGCTCTCTAAGGCGAGCAAATTGAAAGATTTAGAGCTCTCTTCAGAGGATCTTCTCCTGTTGTTAACAGATATTTCGGTATTTTTGGGGTTGAACAGGAAAGAGACACTCTCTTTGTTTGAAGAGAAAATTTCCGAAAACCAGTTGGAGACTGTCGATGATATTACCAAACTGTTTACAGGGCTAAATAATAAAAGCAATTGAGCATGGCTTTATGTACGATTGTAATTCAACACTAGTTTTTCTGTAATTTATAATCATGCTATGCTGTTTAGATACCCTTAGCTGTTCAGCAACTCTCTAGCCCCAACACATACCAAAGCCTAATTCGTATTTGTTAAAAATTTGCTTCAAGCATATCAGATCCTCAACTATTGAGAGCACAAAGGAGTAGGGTTGATGTAATTCTAAAGATTTTATGAAATAATAGCGCAATAAGTATTCAATAGGCTCCTATAAAAGTAGTTATACCAGACCTAAAGAATCACGGCTATTTCCGCTCGAGTACTAAGCATGCTTCTATAATCCCCATGAGTTAGTTATTGGGTAGAAATCCTAAAGCTTTACCTCGGGACTAGTAATCATATTGCTAGTGTTCAGAGAGTGATATCCTCTTCCTTTAATAGAGATGTCAGCTATTTCTTTCAGTTTAGATTCATCAAGCAAAGGCATATCCCTTGTAGAATCATTGATCTCCAGAAGTTCAGTCGGGAAATTGGCCTAATTTGATTCTTAATAAATCCGATCTTTAACTATTGTTACTACGTTGTGCTTGGTCGCATCGAAATTCTTTTTGTTCAGCTCATCGAACATCAGAACGCTCGTAAAGATATTTTTCTCGTCATTCTTCTTGGCAAGGTATGTTAGCAGCCTTGAGGCATAGTCTTCGAGCAGAGCTATTCACAAAGATAAAATATTTTAACTAACTTCTCATCAAATGCTTTGTCTTACACAGATAGCCATCAACCGTTTGATCATTAAGAATAATGTCATCGAGAATCACCTCCTTCTGTTGAGCGAATGGAGTATTATTGAAATCCTTCAAAATAGTCTATATTTTTTCAAATATCATTAACGACTACGATAATAGGAGCGATTACTTCAAGAGGAGTTCTAATTTGATCGAGTTTCTCCCTCACGGAATCAATATAGCTCTCCCTGGCAAATTGATTCACCATTTCACAAATAACACAGGGAATAATAATTACTTTGCTTGAATTCTCTCGCGAATCTTTTTCTTCAATAATTGGTCTTCAGGTGTCTTTTTCAGCGCTTCCGCACGAGCTTCAAGCTCTCGCTATAGAATCACAATCATAAATAAAGTTATAAACGATCTCATTGATACCTGTAAATCATCGATTTCGTGCTTAAGTCCATGGTTGTTTTCTTCCAAGAAATCAATATCTTGGGTCAACAGATTCACATAGTTGTAAAGCGCATGGTTCTGCTCCTCGGACTTGAGGAACGTGTTCATGATTTCTTCGATATCAGTGATACCGCTGGTGTCTTTAATGATCGAGAATGCATCGTCGATAATCTTCATGTTTTTCGTATAGTTCTCAATGATCTTCACTTTCTCTTTATTATTCTAACAAAATTAAACTCCTCATAGGTAAACCATCCACTCACCACAATAAGCTTCTGCAGACGTCTCCTCAGCAACGTCTGAGTATCAAAATTCTCGTAAACGATTTTAGGTGGCTTATTCTTCAGCATATTAGTGCTTTTCCTCTGATCAACGAGGTCCTCTTTGTATTTCGTTTGAAGTTCCTCGAATTTATCGATGTATTCTTCTTGTTGCTGCTCATTTTTGTTTTTCAGCACAACAATCTGTTCCTGAAGTTTATCTTTCATGATTCATTAAAGACTGCTTACTAAACTCGATTACTTGCAATATCTTCCCTTGCTTCTTTGTACATATACTCTCCTTTAATCGCTTTCGTCTTAAAAGTCAGCTCGCTTTCCATATTCTTGTAAACTTCGAAAAAGTTCTGCTTATCTCTTCTCAACACGTCGATTTCAGCCCGGAGCTTCTGGTTGTAAGCCAATATCTCGTTGTATTTGCTCACTTGCTGTGAAGATCATAAAATCACTGAGTTTGCCTGAGAAATTGGGAGTTACCTGCTCGATGTTGTGCTCCAAGTTCTGAATTTTTTGACGGTACTCTCTGATTTCAAGGGCTTTAGGAGTTTTCATTTGTTCGAGCTGTTTGAGAGTTTTTGTATATTCCTTTTTGATCATACCATGTGTCTCTTCGACGCCGATCAAGTGTCTGGAAAAGAGGTTAGGAAATGAGCCGCTGAGATGAAAACTGGAGTTACTTTCTCTCCTGCTCGAGTTTTCTGGTGTAGCTGTCGACTTCGCGCTGGAGACGCTGAACCTCTGATTCAGCGAGCAAGCTTTTCTGAGAGTAAGAGATAGATCTCTGTGAGTTGGCGTGAGAGGAGGTGTACATCTAAAACAATTTATCTTTGTTGCGATTGTAAATAAAAGAAACCGTAACTAAAATTTAATCGCACAATATTTTCTATTCTCTATATAAAGGCCTGAAATTTGAAGCGTCATTTTCTTGAACAACAATACTAATGACGGAAGGTGATTTTTGGATGTATGATGCTCGACGATAGTCATGAAGATTTCAGATTTGAGTTTCTGATTTGGGAACGTTGTGGGGAGAGAATGCTTTGCTTGCACTGTTATCATTGAAGTGAAATAAACTTCAGATATGAGAAGTTGAATTATTAGGTTCTGGAGAGGAAGCAAACCTTGAAGCCTGCAGGATTTTAGTATTTTATTTACAGTTTGCAAAAAAAAACTAATTAATTCCAACTTTTCAGGGACAAATTGAGATAGAATTCTTTTTTATGTCAGGTTTTAAATGTCAGTCATCAAAGAGCGACTCGCATTATTCCCCAAAATTAAGTCGTATTATGAAGAATTAAGAGTGAAAATTTTCAATGGCAATATGAAAACGCCTGATATATACAATTCAGAAAATGCAATGAAAGTAATAACAATAATTCATAAAAATTAATATATTTTCACATTGCTTATTGTCAACTCTTAATTCATCTCAGTTAATCTCAATAAGCATATACAGAAATAATTACCTGTTTATTCCATAATAAATCCTCCAATATCGTTGACGTTTATAGAATGAGGGTGCTTTGAATGGTTAGATGGTCTACATCTGTAAATGGCTTCTTGGTTTTCCTGTGGGTTATTAGCTCCATGATTTCTTTTGTGTTCTTCAACTCAAAGTTGTTCTCACTAAGAAGCTCTGCCATTAACTTCAAATTTGCCTTGGCAAGGTCAATATCCTTCCTCGCGTCAATTAAGAACATTCCATCGAATTTCATCGATTTTATCATGTTCAAGAACAGCTTTAAATCAAGCGCCCCTTGTCCCAACTCATTTTCTTTGTATTTCTTGTCGCTAAACAAATGATAAGACCCTGAAACATAGGGTGTACTTACATCATGTTATAGTCATGCAGCTCAATCATACAAAGTTGATCCCCTAGCTCAAACAGGAATTTTAAAAATTCTGCACTGTTTTTTCTTTTATCTTCAGTCAGTTCTTTCTCAAAAGCCTGATTATTCGCTTGATAGATCCTATAAGTTAGAAACAAACGCACAGATAATTCATACATAACGAAAAACCGACATCCACGTCCTTATGTAGTATTTTAAGATTCGAAAGATAAGTGCTTGATGTCGTTTGAGGCGAATAACTAGGCGAATACAGCACCTTTATATGCTGGAGTCCGAAAGCGAAGCTGTATAATGCTTTAGTGTTCTATATCATATTATATTAGAGAAGGACAGTCCAATAGCGATAATAAGGCTACGATGTCAAAATTTTTGGTATTTTGGATTGAACGTGATTCCTATATTTTCATTATTTTAAGAACACTGAGAAGATTAGTTTTACTTGGAGTATGAGCCAAGTGTCTTCATGATAGAGACCCTTTTCAGCGATACTCTTGCATATTCTCGCCAATGAAATCACGGGCTTTGAGGCGATGAAATTTTCTGGTGCTTCATCCAATGATAGTTCACATGACACACCGCAAACTTTAGATATATGAGAAATGATGTGGATTTGAATCAATTACATCTGAAATCTTGAAATTTCTCGTGAATCTTTTCCACGGTTTCCATCGTTTCTGCAGGTACATTATCGATGTTCTGAGCCGATTGGAGATTGATATCCAAGAAATAGCTATGAGATCCTTTAGTTTTGCCTTCTTCGATCAACTTTGTAAATTAGGAGGAGTAGACAGTGAAGATATATTACAGGCGCAATGCTGTTTAGATATTGCTCAGTCGTATTTTGAGCAGGCAATTTTAATGCTGAAGATGAAATTAGTTAGCACAAACTGAGTCTAAGACTTGGTAGATTACCAAGCTGAACGTGTGATTCTCCTGATATGTAGCTCTTCAGTTGAGAAAACAAGCGTTTGCTTGTATATTGCAATTGAGGGGTGAAGGCTCTGAAAGCTTTAAGCATAATTTTAATACTGGCTATTTTTTATTGCGAATTTTTTCCTTTTTAATTTGTATCAAGCATAATACTGAATGGAACTAAGTAGTTCTTCATAATATTTGGTGAACATCTCGAAAGATGAAATTAGAGAATTTCTCTCCTTTTTTTTTAAGACTATTTAAAGCTATATTGTTAAAGATAGGGAAAAAAAAAAGAGTATTATGGTGAGTAATGATCATCCATCCGATCGTTGAGTACACACTTTATTTAAAAAAAAAAAGCTACAGAAAAATTAATTTGAAAAAAAATGAATACAGGATCAAATCGAAAACCATCTTAAAACATGAAAATCTATTCAATTATATTAGAAATCGTTCAAAAAGTCTTTCAGTAAGAGAGGGACCTTTCTGCACTCTCAAATTGAGGGCTGCAGATGTTAAAATTGTGTTAACTGAGCTATGATAAGATCCGCATAACTATCGTTCGACCATCTCTTCAAATCTCATGATCACTGTACTATTTCGGCATGAGCCTGAGATTATTGATGACATCGCTAGGAGAACATGGAAAAACTTACTTATAAGGGTTCTGTCCAATTGCTATCATCAAATCTGAAAGAAACGAGTGAGACACGATATTCGTATCATCATTCATAAGCTCAAAATATCCGACTGGATTCCCTTCGTCGTCGACTGCATAATCTTCCTCATCATCATCCTGTTGGTCTTCTTCCTCAGGTCCAGTATGGGAATCAGACTCGATCAAATCCATATATAAGCATTTCCTTTCTCTAGCACTTTGATTGATTGTTGGGTACCTATTTGTCTGTAGAGTCTCTACTGTAGCATTTCGGAAATCAGAGTTATTAGAGCTTTCAAAATTATGAACTACTCATGTTATTAAAAGCTATTAGAGCAAGCATCTTACCAGCTTGAGCTAATTTTGAATGAGCGTAGTTCGAAATGAAAACAAGTTCCCCTATTTTTTTCCTCTCCGTTGGCTGAGCCTCAGCGTCAATCCTTACGTCTCTCTCAGAACGATGAGTAGAAGGGACCGAGTATTTCGTGAGCATCAGATCTTGGTTTGTTTCAAAAATGGGGTTTCCATAAAAGTCATAATTTGGATCTTTCTCTTCCTCTGGGAGCATGGTTGTACAGTTACTCTTTGAGCCTCCTTCAGTGTCTCGAGGAGTTATCAGTGACAAGTTCCCTATGGAGAATATGCTGTATTAAGACAGCAAACAATTAGTTCAGTGTTACTTTTCTTTCCTTTAGTTTTTAATTTCATTTGCGTAGCAAACAATTGATTAAGAGTCTTGGAACGATATCGTCCAGTTTCGCTTGGAGGGACAACCAACTAAAAAAAGAATTTAGAGTTGAAAAATTGAAGAAGGATAGCTGCTCGTACCCAGTCTAGTAGGAGTAATTGTTCGCCTTTGATGTAAATCCGCTGGGACAATTTCAAAAAAATAGATCGCAAATAGTCATAATCGGGTCTGTCCTGAGGTTTAAGTCGTCTGATATATTTGAAATAATCACATATTTCAGCTTAGATGCCAAATTAGCTTATTGCTTTCCAATCTAAATGTATGAGAGTTACCTGGTAGCCCAGAGCATAGTTCTTCTGGAGACGTTTTTAGCTTGAAATCAATAAAAAACCTGATTTTATTGTCGATTTTTTCGTCCTTCTTTTTGCTGGTCATGTTGCCTATGCACACTCAATAATCAACTTCCAAGAGCAAAAGTACCCCGCTTTAAGAAGTAAACAATCATATAACCCAGACTCTCCAAATCATCCTTGAACCCTAACGCTGTTAACATCACTATTAGCAAATTATCCAAGCTATATTGTCACTTACGATAGCCATAATGCGCCGACAAACTCGTAAATTTATGATGATCCAACTTGACACGTAGTTTTATCCTTTTCTCTGCGCTATCCTCTGGCGTCCAGTCTTTATTAAGCATATCAGCTTTATCAAATGCATTGAGGTATAAATTCTCGGAGCTCTGATGCTCTAAATCGACTAGAAATTTGGATGGTTTCAGGTTTCCATGGATTATCCTTTTCAAATGCAACCGCTGTAACATCGCAATCTGCAATATATAAATAAACCGTCTGCTGTCGGAGGAAATTTACGATTTTTTCTGCGAGAAAATAAACACATAAAGTCGAAAACCTCTTCCCTTGCTCCTCGAATAGCGTTTGAAGGCTTTTCCCTTTCATCTCGAAGATGAGAATCAAAGTATTGACATCGAGTTCGCTCCACAGTAACTTTGGCACGAATGGCTCTATAAAACAGATGAATGATTGCTGCAAACTGGGGTTGCTACCTTGCTGAAGAGAAGCGTAAACAGCACAAAGGTTTTCAGCTTTTTGCCGCGTCGTGAAACCGATCTTTGCACAGATTTATTGCGAGAGATTGGAAAGAGGAGTTACCTTTTTAATAATGACGTTTTTTTGTGTGAATGAATCCCAGCCTTGGAATATCGTGGATGTAGTTGTGGTCATAACAATGGATTTCTGAACGAATCGGTTGTTGTAGACAGTGTCTGCTTCTTCATCGAATTGAACTTTTTTCATTGGTGAGGTTAAAATAAAATAAATTAAGAAAACTAACAATTAGTTTGCTGCATTCAAATGCAGAAAAGCCTGTTAACTAGTGATTTCATCTTCGCTTTGCGATTATCAAGGGAATGGTAGCATACCTTCGAAGGTTCATGCCGAAATTCAACTTTTCATATAATAATTACCAAAATCTGTAGGACGAGAGACCTGAAGCCTCATCCAGCAATGAGTTTTCTTTCATAAACCTATAATAATCGCCATGACTATCTTCATTTGGATTATCTGACCTTCAATCTTCCCACATAATAGTGAATAATAACCTTCTTTTAATAGTCAATCCCTTTCGTAGTAACAAAATTGCTTCATTCGCAGCTTATTCTCTGCTCACTAAGGTAGATTCGATAATAAGCAGTTAAGTAAACTACAACAGATGCTTTTTTTTCTCATGAAATTCGGACTATTCCGCCATTTTTATTTCTGGGTTGCATTTTGACCCGATGGGTTCATAATCACTCACGATAAGATTCAATTAATTAGATCGGTTGAATTAAATACACATAGTTTATGAGATGAGATCTCCACGCAGTAGATACTATTCGACAGGGCAAGACGACCTCAAAATCTTTTGCCATTGCTTGCGATCGCTCGGGAAAATCGGACAGTTGGTCGCAATTCTCCTCAATAGATTTGCCAGCCGTGCAGGAGGCGTGCTCTTACCAGACATTATCTCCATGCTGATTATCCTTGGATGCGACAAATGCTTTGAGAAAAGCCACATTCATCGCCCTCATAAATGGGAACTGATCACCTCGAAGCCTGGTAGAATCATCTGGTGTTCCCTAGGCCTATTAGCCTTATTCAATATTTTTACAAGCATCGAGTTCGTTCCGATTCGAACTATCGGACTCTTCTCCGTTGCTGCTTCAACTTTGGCATTTTGTTTGGCCTTCAGCAATGAAATTTCTGCTGAGAGCATCCTCGGAAAGCAGTCTTCAAGAACAGTAATCATGCAATTTCGCCAAATTCAGCTGAAAAACAGAAATTTCATAGTCCTTTGCTCACTCGGGCAGTTTGTCTATGCAGTATTAGTTGGAAGTTATTTCCATAAGACTGCAACTCAGAACATCGCATTTTTTGGAATGTTTATCTTGATGGTCATTGCTTTGTTTTACTGGTACTTAGAAGGCGTCGCCCTCTACTCCAAGCTCACGAGATCAGGTCTGCAGCTAATTTCGCAAATCCTCATCTTTTATAAATTTCTTTCAGCACATTCAATTGTATGGTTAACTGAGAGACTCGACTTCACTACTTTCTTGAAGCTGAAAGCATTTGGCTGTATTATCTCAATATTTTTTCTTATGCTTGGGTTTTTTGAGCTGACCGCCTCGAAATATATCGACCAAAGCCATCCGTTGGAGAAGGACGATGAAGATGAATTGCAAATCGAAACAAATTTTATCAAATTTCCTGACATTATCAGACTGATACGGATATTTATCACTTTATTCGGGATGGTATGGGTCGTTTTCATCACTAACTTCGATTCTGGCCTCTCGAACGGAATTTTTGGACTGAATGTGATATTTTTCGTTGGAATTTTGCACTATAACTTTACTCCTCAGGGCAGTTCGTTGAATCCCGATCAAAAGATTAGCTGGAAAAGCGGGCTGCAGAGTTTTCTCAGCGGGCAAGTTATCTTTTTCCTCAGAAACGAAGCGATGCATGGCAAAACCCTATCCAACGAAAACCTTACTACATTATCCGTTATAGTCGATGTAATTGGACTGATAACCACGGGTTTACTGTGGGGCAATGGTATCGTTTCTTGCTATTACTATATGAAGAAGAAGACATTCTCAGCGGAATCAGCAAACGAAGACGATGATTCTCAAATTATCTTTTCATCTTACAGAGTCAATTCGACCTTAAAGCTGGGGATTGTCACTGCGTTTAGTAAATTTCTGATAAATACAGGCGAGTTCTGTGCGATAAGTAGCGCTATCCTTCTGATGGTTGTATCAAATCTCACAAATTCACTCACAGTTTCACGACATTGTCTGCTTGGTTGGATATGTGTGACGTCATGTTTGGTAATTTCTCGAATGCTTTCGAATAGTGCTCTTTCAAAAATCCGTTTTCTCACGCAAAATTTGCTCAAAGGAGTAACCAGCATCGGGTTATGGCTGATTTTCCGCTTGCTCATTCAAATTAAAACCATCGACAGAGCTGACGGTTTGAGTACATTTTTGAAAATCGCCAAGTGCTACCTTGCGACTGGTCTGACTTTTTATATGATAGGAGGAGTTCTTATGGTGATATCACATATTGCGAAACTGGAAGCTACTCACACGGTGCCAAGTACTGTGCTTGAACGTGAGAATATATTTAACCTTTACTGGCACGCTATTGACAGCTCCACTTCAAATCAGATGAGAGCGCACAGAAATCCGACACCAAGAAGACGAGCTAGCAGCTCTGTGAGAGGTAGAGAGTGTGATAGTCCGAACCAGGAAATTAAAAGACCAGTCATAACCGAGGAGAAAGAAGAGCTATCAGGTCCTAAAAAAGATGATATTGCAGCAGATCATTTTTTGTATTTTAAAGCTTTTGCTGTTTTGGCAAAAGATGCTAAGTAGAAGTGTGAAAATAATTTAACACTTGGGTGTAATTTTTTGCGCTTTTTAATCGTTTGATTGGCATGTGATCGTTTTGAATCGACCAAGATTGTTGATTATGTCACTTTAATTAAGGAATAAGCAGGCATTTCCAAATATCGGTGATGTGTGTGTGTAAGAATTCCTATTTAATAATAAGTCAATGTTTTTTACTCCGCTTTGATCTTCATTTCCGAAGAACGAGAATCTAACTAAAATTACTTCGAATGATCCGTCAATGTCTCATTAACATCTATTGCCAGCGAACCCCTCCAAGAATTCCCTATATTACTTCTTCTGCTCCTTATATTAATTTTAAATACATCAGCAGCTACCATTAAATTTTCATAAACACGCAAGAGATTGACCTGAGGCCTGTTAAAAATCGTTTTCAAGTCGATCTGGCAAATAATTTCAGACGAACGAATTGAATTTTCAATAGATCTAAAATCCATGGCATCATCATTTCATTGAAAATTTATCATTTTGTAATCAGTTTAATTTCTCTCAATGATTTCCATTTAATATGAATTGCGAAATAGTTTAATTAATATGTTAAGTAGGCTGTCATCTAAAGTTACCATGTCCCACTTTTTTGTACTTTAATTCTTTTTCAGAATATTTCAAATTCAAACTTATACTTTATCATCAAAGAATTCAAATAGCTACCTATACACCTTTGATCAGCTGCCACCTGCAGCTCTGTATATCTATTCTCCACTGATACCTTTACCTTTGTATTACTCTTTTGACACTAATTTAACAACATCACGAGATACCGAGATTACAATTTTTGAATTTCAACTTCAAATTAATTTAATCAAATTATAAAAATTCATCAGACAACTTCGTATAAGCTTATAAGACTTAATAGTACTAATTTTTCAGAAGATGATAGCCTAAACTAAATCTTAGTAGTTTAGTATAGGTTTGCTTTTAATTGTGTTTAGAGAGAATGCGAAGAGCTAACATAAACAATCAAAATCGACGAGCCCAAATTGTGCAATAAGTGGCAGGATCATCTTGAGCATCAGCTGTTTTTGGAAATAAAGCTATCCCTCAAATTAGTATTGAGTACTCTCTATCCTGACAGATTTTATTAGTATACTATAGTACTTATAATACTGATTTCTAATCGCATACATTGCGCCTTTGACAAGCACCTTTCAAATACTTAATTCATCCCAATTCTATTATAAAGAGTATCAGTGGTCTAGGGGATTAGAACTCTTCCTTTCCTATCTATTTAACAGACGAGACTTCAAAATCACGGCCTTACATTACTGCATTTAGTGGATTATTCCATAGCTATACTCTTATTGATCTCGCAAAAAATAAGTACGCTGCAATCCTTCAGAGTTCAAATAGCCCATATATACAGAGAGCACTCAGTGATGCATTATCGATTTAATTATCATTAAAAACATCATAACATTAATAGTATTTATTCAAATAGGCACGCTATTTGTAGAGTATATCATAATGACCTGGTCTATAGAGCAGGGTGATAAAAACATCTTTTTGCTGAGCACCCTCAGGCAGATATATTACGTCACACTCCGTCTTGTTGATATTTCCATCAAGATATAAGATCTTTATCGGTAATTGTAAAAACGCAATCAATGCAGATATTTGTATCTATGAGATAACACATTAACCCACCTCAACAAAAGATTTGCTTACCTGATCACATTCTTGATCAATTGGGTCAACATAAGTCTGACAGAAGTACTGAATCGACATCCCACCCTCCAGGAAGCATTCAAATTTCTTCGCATTCATTTTCAAGTAGCCTGAGGTGATAAACCTTAAATACATCACCAGCGAATCTGATTTGACTTTGTTGAGAAATGTTTCAAGCCTAATGCAAATCAATAAGTAAATCAAACGAAACTAGCAAGGCGCTTACAAGAGACTTTCTCCCATGATATTCTTCTTGATAAGCTCTAGTATTTCCAGGAATTCTACAATGAATACATCAAGCACGGAAGCATCGTATCCTGCCTTTATCAGATATGGCTTGCTTTCTCTTATCGTCTTTATAATCCTATCATTCAACGCTTGGTCTCTCCTTTTGATCATATATTCAAAAAGCCTGAAAAGGAACGCTCTATAGAAGCAGCTCCCGTCTCTTCGGACTTTCCTGTAGTCAGGATACTCCTTCTTAAGTGCCTAGCATTGAGTTTAGCGAAATTTGCGCAAACGTTTATTTACTCTGATTTTTTGTAGATAAGCTTCGTTTCCAGCAAATTCGAATTCTAACATGTCTAAAGGAAGAAGGTCTGAGACCAGCGGAGAGTCCTTCTCGACTTCTTGGCGGATTTCTTCGTTCTGTTTGTCGATTAACGTTGTATTGAATTCGGCATATTCTTTCATGTAATTTTTCTTATCGGCGGTCGTCGTGGTCGGTTTTTCTACTTGTTTATCTTTGGTTTCTATCTCGTTGAGCTTTTCTTTCAGCTCTTCGAAGTCAACTTCCAATGGGTGGGCTTCTACGAAATGTGATTGATCTTTCGATTGTTGTTGTTGCTGCTGTTGCTGGTGTTGTTGGTGCTGTTGCTGGTGTTGTTGCGACAGTGAGGGTTCTGTTGAAAGACTTTGCTGTGAAGGCTCTATTTCTGGTTTTCTGCTGTCGTCTTCGACGGTTAGAACCTTCTGATCTTGCTCAACAGGTTCTTTTTGGAGAGATTCTTGTTGTGATGGATCCTCGTGGTGTGTGATTGCGTTAACGGCTTTATCAAGGACGCTGTTGTCTGTAGATTGGTCTTGGGTGTTGGTAACGTGGGCTTCTGAGCCCTGGTTTTCATCGATATTCATAATGCTTGTTTTTGCTAGTTTTGATTGCTGAATTTGTTAACTATGTATAATTTGATACTGGAGAACTTTTCAAGTAGAATTTAATTATTAGAAAACGCAATCAGAACAGTATTAAATTTGCTATCGAAAAATTAATCACAAAGGATATCAACAAAATCCGAGCTTAAAACGTGTCAGAGCGATATGAAATTTATCATTAGCGATATCCATGTGGGAGATATCATCACGGTGTCAGGACATTATGAGCTTATTCAGCCAAATAGCGATTGATTAATTTCAGGCCTTTACATTTGTTATAAGTACCTGTGAGTTATAGACAAATTGAGTGGAAATCGTTGGGTGTGGGTGTGAGCAAGGGTTTTAGGCAGTATTCGAATCTGGATTTTAGGCAAGTAAAGATTTTGTATGTAATGTGGGATAATAATTTCTTCTTTTTGAATCAGTTTAATTTCTTCGAGAAATTATCAAGCAACACGCATGATGGGGCTTTATTGAAATCAATATGAAAATTATTTGCAGTTGATAAACAATTTTCTGGAAAAATAAGAAGATAGAGTCTCATTGCTGTAAAGTTGAGTTGGTGGCTATCGCAGTTGAAGCTCAAAGAAACGATAATGCTTGGTTCCTAGTGTTTTAGCACATCATGTGAAATAATAAGCGCTCCCAAAGGTTTTCTTTCTTATGTCCGGCAACAATCCATTCATCGGCTGTATAGTATTTCAAATTTTCGTTCAATATTTTCAATCGTTGCTTGAAGAAAGAAGATGTGGGGCTCGTTATTTGTGAATTTATTGATTAAAAAGGAGGTAGTTTTTGATTTTCATGATGCGATTATGCCTGACGGGCCACATAGTTTGATCTCCTGCAATTATATAAAATCTTTCTCTTTCAACATCTTTGATTTGCACTTTGAGCGCTTTTTTTTTTTAAATTTTTGGGAAAAATAACTCTTGAATTTGAAATATTCTAGTAGTCCTCATCAAATAATAGCCCAAATTATTGAAGTAACCATGTTTTTCTTGTATTAGCTCCAATCTAAGATACATGCCGCAGATGAAAATGCTGAATATTAGTCGAGATAGTATACAATTCAGAAATCTATATAATTCTGTAAATTCTCCAAGTGAGTCATTTGTTTCATTTTAAGAAGAAATCAGGATTCATTGACTCTTTTTCGAATGACACCAGCTCAGGCGAGGAACATTCTAAAGCTCTTAATTTATAAGAGATCCCACAAACCCTAATTCTGTCAACAGGGTCTTCGAATAATTGGAAGGTTAAGTTTCCCATTTGAAGACATCGCATTAGAACGAACTCACTAGTTCAAAGTCTTGGCAGAGATGAGAGGGATGCTTATTCAAATTGAAAGATATCCATTTGTAGGTTTTTTGGGAGATTTAAGATATTTAGATTCCATTTTAGGACTAGGGCTAGGAAAATTACCAGTTAAGCCTGCTGATAATAGCTTTTCGACTCCAAAAAGAGTCCTTTCAAAAACAAAAATATCTTCATAAGATTTCTGATCTCTGTATGTATCTGAATGCTCTCCTTCTCTTTTTTTTCTAATTTTTTTTTCTCCTCTTCTAAAATTTCTTTTTCTCTGGAAATGTTTTCATTTTCCATCGCTTCAATTGCATCAGTCATGTAATCTGAATTAATATCTCCCATGGCGGTCTATCTGTATATTTATAGAAACTTGCTCTCTGAGCATGTTTACAAGTTAAAAATTAGAAAGGAATAATTATCTAAATTATCCTCCATTTTTGAGCTTTCATTCTCCATTCAGATTTCTCTGTTCGCGTTATTTATCCAAACTTTCCTTGCACTCTACTCCATGACAATCCTAGGGTGTTTCTAGTGCCATTTTGCCATAATAATTGCATCAAAATCAAATCTAGATTTTCTCTTCTTTCAACGCTGTAAGATTCGCAGGATTTTCATGTGTTAGAGATTGATAATCCGACTAAGAAGGCATTCTACACAGCAAATTGACTAACAAACAGCGTCCAACTAAAATATTGCAGCTTTAATAGTGCAGCCCGCTTTAACTCTTATAAATATTAAATTAAACTTTGAAGACGAGAAGATAGGACCCTAACAGCAGAAATAAAAAGCAAAATGAACTCGATAAATGATAATGAACCATCCAAACCCAAGAATTTAGTGCAAGAAATGTCAAGTATTAACAGCTACAAAGAGGACATCAGGTCAGGATACGACGACTACTATACTGACTACACAAGACCTTCATTATATGACCAATATTCAGTTTATGAGGAAAGCTTAACTTATGATGGGTTGTCTGTCTATGAGGGCAAACCTTTCTCTTACAATGAGCACTCAAAAGACGAAGACCCAGTCTTTCCGATCAAAGAGCCTCCAATTTCGAAAAATGTTTATGTTAATGATAATGATGAGAGTCCCCACTCTTTCTCTGAGGAAATTAAAGAAGAAGAGAACAAGGTGGATAATGATGACTGGGATGATTTGGTTTTCAATAACAGCAAAAAACAGCCTCATTCAACCCGAGACAAGCAAACCGGCGAGAAGATAATCTATATCAAGGTACCGATTTTCTATCAAATCAAATAACACCTATTCTTATAGATCGAGGACGATTCCCAGTTTAAGTTCTCAGGTACTGAACTCTACGTCACTCCCAGAGGTAAGGAAGCCCTGTCCTAAGTTTGTAATTTAAATTCGTCGATAGGCGTTTTCGAGCAACCGCAATATGTTAAAAAAGACAAATACGAAAAATGCCAGGAAATAGCAGGAGATATCTTCGAAATCGGAAGGAGAGCCCCCGATCCGGAGAAAAGGAACGTCATTCGGTTTCTCAGTGTGAACACTAGCGTGGACAAAGACCACGCTCAGCTGATTTGGAAGACCGCTTATAACAAATACTCGCCATGGGTCCGGTCTTTCTTCTGCTTTTTGTGGGTTCAAAAGCAGAAAACTCTCAATAAGACCAAAAAGTTCAATGTTCTTAGCCGAATTCCCTTCGAAATCAATGAGCTGATCCTCCAATTCGCTCAAGGTAACTATTTCTATGCGTTACGAACTAACTCAAGCATTTCATTCAAATTTAGAGCCTTTTAATTTCTACCTCCAAGACAGAGGAAGCTCCAAAGACACCTTCGAAAAAGTGTCTTACTTCATCCCCAAGCGCCTCCAAGCGGACCAGGAACTATTGCTAGGTGCTGATGTGTATGTCAGTATCCTCGAAGTGAAGGACACGTTTAACGTTGAAGGGCAGGCTTCGTATTCAGATGAATCATTGTTTAGTCACTCTCTCAGGAAGCTACTGAAAGAGGAAGTCGAAATAGTCGGTACTGGCAATGAGCATCTTTATTATCTGCAATCAAGCGTTGACGATATTGATGAGGCTCAATACCCACAGCTTAAGTTCGTGAAGTGGGACAGCTACTTTAACTTCGAGATTCCTTATGTGAAGTTGGAGATTACGTACAAAAATGCACCGCTGACGGCTAAGCCGCAGAAAGTTTTGTTCTTCCCTCATGTGCAAGACACGTTTACCTTTGGCAGAAGCTATGAGGTTGACATTCCGGTGATGAGTAGCACTTGCTCGAGGAGACAAGCCAGGTATTACATTTATTTTTCATTCTATTGACTAACTAATTATTTGAAGGATTTCATGGGAGCATTTCAATGGAGAGCGATGCTGGGTCGTCTATGATGGAGAGCCTGATAAAGGGACTTTAAACGGCACTTGGCTGAATATTCGAACGATCACTGAGAAAAAGAATGAGATGAGTTCCCGCCCGGTCCCGATTCAGCATAAGTCAGTGTTTAGATTCGGTGACAATTCAGCAACGGTAAAATTATTGCTATTTTCAGAGAATTAACAAATTTGTGTATTAGTTCTTGATCGACAAGGTCAATTTCGATGAACAAGACCTACAAAGGTTCAGAAAAACCTTAGATACATTGAAGATGCCTGTTGAATAAGAACCTCAAGGCTTTATCTGTGATTTTTATATTTGAACTAGCCCTTCGAGCTAATTGGGGGATATTCTTTAATTCTAACTCTTTTATTTGATTTATTAACATATTACGCTGATTTACTAATCGTTTGGTCTGCTTTATATGGAGTTATCCCTTTTCCATTTGATAATTCTTTATTTGAAAGAAAAAAAGTGAATAATTGATGCGAGTTTTTAAATATTAGAAAAATTCTTATCTATATATTTATAGGTATCATTGAATTGAATGTCTCGCTCTGAGTGACGCATGCAACAATAGCGCGTAAATTTACATGAGAGGAATTTTAATCGCGTCCTCTTTGAAGCTTAAGAAGTCCAAAATTGAATAAATCGGATAAAGAAACAGTCTCAACTTTGAGTCAACTTCTCTCTGTCTTTTCATCCTTTTGGTGAAGAAGCTGTTAGAATATATTAGCTTCGGTAAGTGATTACTTTCGTAAGAAGTAGAAATAAAGGAAGGTTAAAATTAAAAACGCGAATTTGTGCCATAATTTGAATCCTTTTTTCTTCAAACCAAGCTTTATATTTTCAAGGATCCCTTGATGTAGATTTTATCAGCTGTTTAATCAAGGAAAGAGCGTACCGAATTTTTTAACTTTCTTGCTTTCAAGTTTTTTCTTCACCCAATCTGTGATGAGTGTTTTTAGCTTTTCCTTTTCGATATCATGATGCAGCTCATGGAACCCCTCGATAAAAACTTTTAGCGTCTTATCAGTACTATGAGCGCAAGGAACGTGCATTAATTCAACTTCTCCTGCAGACAAAAGCAATACCTGCTTATTCTATTATAAAACCGCACAGACTCTTGACATTTTGTAATCTTATCTTCATACCCATGAATCACCAGAACCGGATGTCTAAATCTTAAATTTCAAATGTATTTTTTGAGAAATTTAATGTTCATGCAGAGCTCATTTACTTTCTCGCATTGGACATGACATAATCCATTAATTCAATTGCGTTCTTCGCCATTCGAAGCGTCACAAAGGGAGATGAAACTCTATCGTCAACTATTTTTTTAATCTGGTAGTTGTTCTTCGTCAGGTGCGTATTGCTCATTCTGGCTGAAATCACCACTTCCTATTTTATTTTTGAGAGTTCCTTTTGTCGAGAGCCTCAAAAATGCCAAAAAAGTACCTCGAAATAGCCTCCAAGGACTCTAATAAAAAACTTCTTCAACGCATCAATTTTCGTTTCTTGCGCAAACCCAAGCATAGCAGCCGTTAGAATCACCCCACTCACATTTAGCCACTTATTACGCATGAGAAAGCTCGCAATCAGCGACGCTCCCAGACTGTGTCCGTACAAAAAGAGCGGCAGGTCTTTACCTGCTTGTTGAAGCAGCAGTTTGATGTCTTCATGCAATTCTTCAATATTAGCAACTCCATGCGACCCTCCAGAAAACCCGGAGCCTCGTAAGTCTATCAAATGGACCACAAATCCCTCTCGAGCGAAATGCTCTGCCATCTACAGCGCAAGAGATGAAAAGGAAGCAACAATCAAAGTATTTACTTCGAGGAAACGTCCTGAATGCTCTCCATAGCCATGAATGATTGCTATTGACGCGATTTTTTTATTGAAATTCTCGAGCTTTGTGTAATATAACCGCAAATGCCTTGACCCATTGATGAATCCTCTAATAATTTTGTAGTCATTTGCTTTGAATTCGCCGATAAATTTCGTTTTGTCCTTCGTAAAGATGTAATTGATGTCTTCATCAAAGATTTTCTCTTGCTCCTGGTCAATCTCACCTCTGGCATTCACCTTGATAAATTTTCGTTTTAAGGAACCGATTGAGTGGTTGTCATTGTCATCATCATCCGAAAGTCCTCTGTGATGTGGAATGGCCTCAGAGTATTTCCTGAATTTCTTGCCTTCGGGAGCGTTGAGGGCTTGCTCCTCAAGGGCTTTGAGGTCACCCTTTGAGTCTGAGGTCTTTGCTGAGGAGATATCGACCGCGCCTGAGGTTTTTTTAAAAACTTTGAGATTTTGAGAAGACTGTAACTGCAACCTGTGAATCGGCCCATTTTCCTGGTAGCCGCTATCTTTCCGTTTGTGATTTCACCATCTAAAGACTCCTTGCTTTCATGCGAGAAGTAATTCTTCATGGAATCTCTTGTAGAATCAAAAATTACTCAAATAGTCAATGATCTTGAAATAATGCTCATTGTGTGAAAAAATACTCGTGACGTCAAGTGAGTATTTATCGAACTATTTAAACTGCAGTGGGAATACGAATTGAAAAAATTGAAAATCAATTCAGTATTTTTTCATTCGAAAGATCATTGATAGAAGGCATTTTGGTTTAATAAGAATTTAATAGGTGTGCTTCTGTAAATGATAGGATTCTATTTTATGTATATGTGAAATAATAAGCAGGATAATGGTTCTGAAGTCAGGAATATCGTGAACGTAATGATTTGATGGTGCTGCAAGCTGATTGTCATTTCTGTGGCGATGAAATAGAATAGGATCTAAGCATTTCTTTCTCTTTATAGATTAACTCAAAGTAGGCTAGAACTCTCTCGAATTATCGTAAAATAATAGGACTATCATTTACGAAAGAGAGGGTATTATCGAAAAGATAAAGAGTTTGATGCGACATATGAATTGTTGGTCACGTAAATTGTCTCGAGAAACCAAAAAAAAACTGCTGTGAAATAAGTTCCATAGCATTATTGTTTTTTGTCATTGATGCTCTATAGAGCAAATATTATAAGCGATATATTTCATTGTTGAAAGACTGATGAATAACCCTTGCTTATTTCTTCTTCTACAAGGGTATATTTATATCAATTTCCGCGAGGTTGTTTTCGTTCCACCTACAAAAAACCACTTCAAAGTCTATCCGTTTTTTAATTTTGTATATTGAAGGTTCAAAACAGCTAAATTTTCTATAAATAAAATATTTCATTCACCGAAATCCGAAATCTGCCATGAACCTGTACGACTGCATACTGATTCGCGCTATTAAAAAGCATATCGCAACAATCGCTTTCATTATAATAGCTGAAATGATTTTGATCGGGTGGATCCTCACACTCTCTGGCTGTGCCAAGCGAAGAACAGATTTTAGTCAATCTTATAGCTACTGCGAAGTGATAGGAGACAAAAATATGTACTATGGAGGCATAACTCTCATTTTTGGAGGTGTGATGTGCCTTTTGGGAGGAATTGTGAGTCTGTTAGTTGCTAATAAATCTAGCAAACATAATGAGAAAGACGGCTCCTCCGACACCGAAGCCGAATCCGCTGAGAGGATGCCTCTGAATGGTAATACTGAATATACAGGAGAAACCGTAATTGATGTCAGCTCCAAGTAAATGATATATTCATGATATTGAATGTAAGCAATTTCATTTTTGTTTGAATTGTTCGGTATTGTTAAATTTATAAGCTTTTTGTTTCTTTGAAAGTATGTTTTTGTAAAAGAGATCGTTACGATAGAAATTTGATGCGGAAATCATTAACTTTTTGCCCTATTCCTGTTGTTTTTTGCAGAATCTGACGACTTTTAACTCATGGCGTTTCCGCAATTAGGGTTTGATGAATTTTATAACACCGTTTTGGTAGAATTATCAATATAAACCGATCCGACAAATCGTTTGTTGATTTGTACAATGTGACTATATAATGGGAGCAAATTAATAATTTATTCAAATCAAAAGATTCATCATAATAAATGGAACCAAGACAAAGCGAAGACTCAACCAAGAACAAAGTAGGCATAGTTACTGACCCTGACATGACTCTCCATCGCTGTGAGGGAGGAGACCATCCAGAGCGACCTGAACGACTAACTGCCATCGTTGATCA
>ENA-UOTX01000810-UOTX01000810.1-compost-metagenome-genome-assembly--contig:-NODE-810-length-29448-cov-18.219843_pt1 | contig 29448 bp, 35 predicted proteins | sample MGYA00238143_ERZ746982 | MGnify/ENA primary metagenome ERZ746982 (study PRJEB28758, sample SAMN06268862) | compost metagenome | isolation source: single cell | place: USA: California, Emeryville, Joint... | reverse complement strand
TTTGAATGCTAATTCAAACAGCTCAATCATATTCCTCATTCACACGCATTGAATTTGGCCTTCTTTGACGATTAACTGAAGAAGGCAACCAATATCTCAAAGCTTTTACCTTTATTTTCACAAAAACCATCTGAGTTAATTTCTCATTTATTTATCCGTTTTAGCCTACGAAACAAGTAACAACGCAGAGTCTTTCAAGACTCTACCAATTCAAATTGATCCTATGTAACTTTTAATGAGCATACTGCCTCTCTATAAGCTCAGCGCTACTATCTCCTTGGCGGCAGTAACAACATAATGTTCAAACTGTAAAAATACATGAAATTCCTTTGAAAAAAATGAAATTGCAGCTATTTCGCTTAATACGCACCTTCCCTTGCCCTCAGCTTTCTGTAGATTAAGAATCCCTGTTATTGAAAGCTGATGATGCATTATCTCCTCATCATCAGCGAGCAATTGCTATTCAAGGTCACTGTATGCCGGGTCTTTGTGTGGATTTAGCTTTTTATCGATACGTTCATAGCAGACGATGCATCTCTCCTTAATAGGGTACCAGATAAACGCAAGGCACGCAACGATGGCATTTATGATGAACATTATGATGTTTCCAAGAAACTATTGTTGTATATAAGCCTGGCATTTCAAAAATAAGAATTACCTTGCAACAATCCATCACTCTCTCGGAAAAACTCTTCTTTGGCTGCTCCTTCTTGGTTCCATCTGGGTTATTTGGGTCTTCCTTATTCTTGTCATCAGGACCTCCTTCTCCTGGAGGTTTATCACCAGCTTCTTTGTCAGCCATCCCACTTAATTGGTAAAATGATTATTGGTTTATTAACCGTTTGCACTAATTAAACGACGGGATAAATGCGTTATTCTATTGATCTTGCTCTTATCAAGTATTCCAGGATAAAATGTCAATGTCTCTTGAAAACCTTTTGCTCGTTTCTCTCTATCTCTAAAGCTCCTACTAAAAAGGTCTAGAGCTTACTTTTGTCTGAGCTATAACCTTCTCCTCATCCTCATATTCACAACATTTACATCTCTCAAATAATCACAATTTAAAACCCATCTACAAGGAAACGAATTTTTTTCTCACTCTATTGCCATGGTCTTTTATATAATTATCTTTATTTCTCATCATAGAAAGTTATTGGAAAAAAGCACGAATCCTTGGATCTTTCAAAAATGTCATCGCAACTTATCGAATCCAAAATACTTTGGTTGCTCTGAACTCAATGAGAAAAATTAACGGAGTCTTAAGTTGTTGTATATAAATCAACTCTATCCATTGAAAAATTTGAAGAATTATTTGGAAGGCGGGACTTTATAGGAATAGAGCTTGCTGCCCATCGTTGGCATGCTCGGTCTTGAGTTGTAAGTTATCTTCCGCACCTCAAAATTATCCGATACATCCGACACTTGTTTCATCAAAGTCGGAGACGAATTACGAGATTCAGCAATCGTTGTGTTTATCCTGGGATCCTCAGCATCTTCATGAGGAAAATTAAAATACGGTCCTTGCGTTCTGGTTATCGGCTTTCCGGTCCTAAAACCCAAGGATAGATCCATATCTAAATGAGGGCCGATTTTCATAGCAGATTCGCTTCCAGCAATCCTCGTGTTGCCTTTAAGTTCTTCATTCCATTTGAGAAGATTTCCAGGTTCACGGGCCTGTGTGTGCGAGAATTTTTCTGTCTCGAATTTTCCGATTTTGTAGTTATTGGATCTCGAAATTGGGGACACAAGCGAATTACGATAGACTGGGCTGTTAACATATGTCAAATTTACCCTGGGGTTCCTTTGATAGACCACATTTTTCGAGAATAAAGAAATCTCATTCAAATAACTTTCTTCAGTGCCACCATAAAATCCTATTTTCTCAGTTTCTAGCTTTTTCGGTCTGATTCGTGCACGTTTCTCGTCAAATACGCTTGGTGAGTCATTCGGTGACTCATTGTTCTCCTCAGGTTCTACATTCAAGTTTCCTTCCGCATAGGTATTTGCTTTCTGCTGATGACGCGACACCGGCGTCAAGCAGTTACCTGGGCTCGGATTCGTTACTTTACTTCGGGGAGGAAGTTCTGAAAGAGAGTAAGTATCAAGACCTAAACCATGCGACTCATTCACTGTTTTCGGGCCATTTGCTCGTGAAAAAGGGCTCTTATAGAACGGAGGAAGCCCCTTGTTACTAGCGCTGTTGGTTGAGCTTTGGACACTCGCATTTGATCCTACCATCTGGTTGCTGCTTACTCCGGGAGTATCGTCCTCCGTGCTATGGTAGTTGTCAGAATTGAATTTCTGAGTAATTAGATTGTCCTGGAGCTGATTTTTGCTCGTTTTGTTGTAGGAGACTCGAGTCTCAAGATCCGCCTTTTCTTCCTCATTTCCTACATTAAAAGTCTCTGAGCGAAGGCCTGATCGCATATCTATCTTGGGACCTTTTAGTTCTGATTGTTTGAATGAATGGGTTGGCGATTTCATATTAAAACTGTCTCTATTCGATGTAACCACACTGGTTTTATCTGTATTTGCTATGAGACCCTATAATCAGCATTACGTCAAATTATTATTGTAATGAAAGTTGGGCATTTACTTTGCTTTCGAATAGCTTCCGGAGACGTTGCTGACCCTCAGGGCTCTGTAATACATTAGTGGAATTCCTGTTTTTGATCTGAGGGGAATTGCAATGCGAATTATTGAGACTCTGAAAGAGAGAATCAACAAATTTATCGCTGGGCTCTTCGAAATTTGAATAGAAAGAAAAGTTGGAATATCGCTCTCTCCCTTTGATTTCGGGAGAGCTGCGAGAATTTGAAACGGCATCGAGTTTCTCTGTCTGCCCTGCGAGATCGTAGCCAGTTGTCCTGACATCGATGAACTCCTGGTCGAAATTGAGGTTGTAAGGGTCTGGTTTTATCGGCACTTTGATTTTCTTTAGAATAATCTGTCCATAGTTCAGGTCTTTTATCCAAGGATGATTAATAATCTCAGACATTCCTCCTTTGGCTCCAAGCCTCGTCTTAGGATCTTTCGCGAGGAGAGAGGCTAAAAAATCCTTGCATTTAGGAGATAGATGCCCTGGCATATAGACGTCCCGATAAAGTATTTTAGAGTAAAGATCCGCGTTGGATGTGCGGATAAATGGAGGCGCGCCGACCACAAGCTCATAAACAAGCACTCCGAGAGCGTAGTAATCGATGAGGTAGTTGTAACCTGATTTCGAAATCACCTCAGGCGCCATGTACTCTGGACTCCCGCAAAAAGTATAATTGAGATCATTCTTTGATTGCACTTCCTTGCAAAGGCCGAAATCTGCGAGGTTGAGATGCCCGTCCATATCGACCAATATATTTTCAGGCTAAATAATCGTGAATTTTGAGGTCACTGCACTCTATCAAAGACATTACCTTCAGATCGCGATAAATAAGGTTATTCTTATGGAGATAGTTCAGCCCAAGAATGATTTCTCCAGCGTAAACTTTTGCCTGTTCCTCAGAGAACAGCCTTCTCTTGCGAATGTGGTAAAACAACTCGCCTCCTGGCAGGAAATCTAACACTAAAAAGAGTTTTTCTTCCTAGATAAAAGCAAGTTCAGACCACTCAATCAGCACTAAAATTACTGTTTGGAACGCGAAATGTAGTTTGACTATATAAGGATGCTCCATGCGTGTCATGACGTTTCTTTCCTTAAAAATCGTGTCCTCTTTGCCTCTCTTAATCATTTCTAGCTTAGAAATCACTTTTATGGCATAAAACTGCCCCGTATCTTTTCTCCTTGCTACGAAAAAGGCGAGATAAGCCCCATAATATAACTGCAGCGAAATTACCCATGTACACCTTGGAAAAGCCTCCTTCTCCAATCAATTTCAAAATCTCAAAATAATCAATCGTGATCTTCTGGTCGGTCACTTTATATCTGTCATCAGAGAAGTAAGGCACAAGCACCATTCGATCTTTGAGCAAAAGAATATTGCGGTCGTTATTGCTTAGCCAATAGTCGATAGCGTATCTTTTATCTTTGGTTTTAAGCGCAACCATATTCGATAAATCCCTTTGGAGGTTATTCTTCCTAGCGTATTCAGTAACTTTGCGAAGGGTTTCACTCATCAGCCAGCCCACTGTGAGATCCTCTTCGTTTTCCATGAATAAAATTTCAACGCGGATTTCGCTGTCATATTCTACAAAAATCGCCTTGTAATTCATTGAGATCGTCTTTGGGAGTTTTGCCAGCGACGAGTGGTCACTCACTGCGGAAATCGTTTAACACAATCAGAAAGGTAAGTGGAGAGTATACAGATGCGCTGACGTATTGACTCTGCTTGTGAAAGGTTCATGTCTCGAATCAGTTTGGTGGGGTCGCCGTGGTATCTATGTGGAAAATCGTCACCATCGTCAGTTGATATGTCTTGGCCCATGACTCTAAGATGTATTTAGTAAGTTTTTAAAGAGTGAGAGTTCTTTTGACTTTTGATTTTGAATTAAATTTTATAATGAGAATGGGGAGGTGCTTTGACCCTGATTTAGATTAATCAAACTATCGCTTGCCAAAAGCAGATATCAACGTAGGCAACGTAGGAAGTTGATTCCGCGGAAAGCATCAAGTCTCACATATCGCCCCATCGATCTTCGAATTTTGATGAGAACAGGCAAATGTAAGAGATTGCTATTTGGTGAAAAGACTATGCGGAAAAGATGCTTTATAATACAGTGACACCTCAAGACGAAGATGCTCCTGTTGAAATAATGCATAAGAAAGTTAATTTGATGGGAAATCTTTCCAGTGCGCGATAGAATTTTGGATCTCACATTGGAAAAATAATCATCAATTAGCTGAGCTAAGGAAACAATGTACATCCTCTTATTATGTTGACAACATCTATTTGATATTTCATGATTCCACAATGATGTCAGAGATTGAACTAAACCATTCAATACTTGACATATCTAACAACCCAAACATCAATAATAGGCAACTATCCTTCTTGGTCGTGTGCTCTGGCGATGATTGGAAGGATTTCCACCTATAATCTTCATCCTTTCTTATGATAATAAATAGATACAACCCTCTGTCAATAAATTTATTAAGAACAATCTTCTTGAATCACGAACAATATTAAATGAGATAAACCTGCGTCACTTTCTTCTCTACGTTTCCATTATCATCTAAATTCGATAAGTCGCTCATTATTACGGACAAAAACAAATTAAGAGAGGAACAAAATCATTTCGGTTGCATCGTCTGTCGCTACATCTCCTAGTTACCTAACTTAATCATCTCAAGAAACACTCTCAGTAGCTTCGTAGCGAGAATAAGCACGGGTTAGCTTAGTCGAGGATTTGGATAAATGTTCCACAGTGGCTCCATCATCAAGCATCACTGATCTCTTTGGCATTGATAAATTTAGTTTAGCCAGCCAACACATTTAGTTTTCTAATAAAACATTAAACATGGAGTACTTTTTTAAGAGAAAAGTTGCTCTGCAATATAACCCTGTGCAAGATAAACGTCTGACTTTTCTACTTCTACCTCCCACCTACCGCTACCAGAACTCATTCTACCAGCGGTCGCTGACTGATAATAAGCTCTCAGAAGAGCAAGTTTCTTCAATTTGCGAAGAGATTTACAAAGCCACTGAAAACTTCTTTGAGTACAAAGCCCTGAATGAGAGGATGGTCAAACTTGGACTAACGTTCTTGATCTCCTTCTCATTGATAGTTGTGATAGCCATTGCACTATTGTCAGACTCCTTTCAAAATGAGATGCAGCTTGATTTTTCACAGGAGGTTCTCTTACCTTTGGGGCTCCTTGCAATGCTGTTATGCGTTCTCTTCGCAGCAGCTGTCCTTCATTACAAACTCGGCCAGAAACAAAACCACAATATTGTGAAGGATTCAATAGAAGCCATTATTATCAAAAGAAACGAAAGCTTGAGTGATATGGGTTTACAGCTCGTGCTCGAGGAAGTGCCACCTGCTGGAGTGTACGGGACTTTTTCTTTGCTGTTGAAGTATAAGGATCGCTCAAATAACCGCTCAAACAGCCGCTCGAATAACCGCAACAATGAGTCGTACATCCAGCTCAATAATAGTTTAAACATGTCAATTGGAAATGTCAGCCAGGATTCACTCATCGTGCAAAGGAACGCGCCTCGACATGTTTAATTTTGGCAGGTGAATATTACTTTTAAGCAATCAATTAACTGACCGGCCTTTGTTCTTAACAACAAACGTCACTTTACTTGACCGTGAAGTCCGTTTCTATTTAAAATGATTCATTTCGTTTGATAAATAGTGAAAATGATTATTTGTCTCTCTTTTTTTCCTAATCTGGGATAGGGAAGAATAAGTTTATCAAAGCTCATATAGATATATATTTCCGAGGATTTAGCCTCTGCTTCAACTTATTTCTGAATTAGTTTACAAGAAGGCATCGGTAGTTGGGTATTTTGAGCGTTAAAGAGAATCGAAGTAGTTTAAGACTGACTATAATTTTTTGCTTGATTTTTCTTTAAAAAAATATAAACCTAAGCGTTTAAATTATCAGGCAATCTTCGCTCTTGGCTCGATTTGGCTATTGGCAAACTTCAGCATCAACTCCTTGAACTCCGCATAAGATATCTATGTAATGAGTTGCTGATATAGAAACCTAAAGGGAAATTACTTGGCCGTCCTTATTTAAATCGAAGTCACGGATAAGATTTCTCCATTCAGCCTCCTCCAAGTTTCGATTCTCATCGGGATCAAACAATTCCTTTATTTCCTCGAGGGTCAGCTGTCCGTTCCGGTCCTTAATGTTTTTATTATTATTTAGTCCATCCACTCAGGATAGTATGAAAATACCTTATCAAATTGATCAAAAGCTAATTGCAGACGCTCTTCATGCAGTATCGCTTTCCTTTCCATCGTTGCACTCACAAACTCTAGACAAGGATGCTTCAAATCTTGCAAGTCTCTGAAATATATACCTGAGTAGTCGATCTGACCGTTAAAGTTCAAATCCACCGAACGGATCACCTCTTCAATGTTAATTGGGACTGAAGAAAACTTACTCACGGTTTCGTACCCTAATAGAGAGAGCGTATTAAGAAATTTTTTTTTTTTAGCTTGTACCTCTAGCGATTTCTCTTGCTGTAAGCTTGCCGTCTCCGTTGGTGTCTAAATCTTGGAACACTTTTAAATATTTATGTTTCTCCTCGCTTTTGGAAAAATGAAACGATAAGAACACCCAAAAAATCTCTTGGAGTTTCTTCTCAGCCTTTTATTTTTTACACCAGTAATGTTAGTGATACTTGACAACAACACGGCTATTACTCTAAATAGCTTCAAGTTCTCCAGAGCTTCAGTGGCTAGAGGCTCAGCAGCGATATTTCCGCCGTTATGCCGGAGTATCCAAGGATCATTCAACGCTTGCTCCGCTGAATAACGTTCTTTAGGATCATAACACAGCAGTTTTTTAAGAAAGTCTATCGCTTCCAGACTCACTTTTTTCCATTGATTTCCCGTCGTAGTGTAGTGACCATTCAGTATCTGGATCGTGGTTTCCTGCCTTGTCTTCCCCGTGAATGGCAGGCGTCCCGACAGCAACACGTAAAGGATAACACCACAGGACCATAAATCGCATTTTTCATTATATTTGCCTTTGAATACTTCAGGCGCCATGAATATCGGCTGTTCCAGGAACATTATTCAATTATGATAATTCAAATCCAAACATTACAGTTCCAGTTGGCTTTTTAAGCATTTTTCCGCTTTCAATTTGAGCTGAAACGCCAAAGTCTACAATCTTCACAATAGCATCTTCTCTCATATCATCAAACAAAATATTCTGCGGCTTTAAATCTCTGCATCAATGGCTATCAACCACAAAAACTCTTGCTTTGATATATATTACCTATGGACGATATTATTTTGATGCAAATAAAACACTGCGCTCAGAATCTGCCTCATTATTTGTGCAATATTTGCCTCGCTGTACAGACTGCGGTTCATTATACGGTCAAGCAGCTCTCCTCCTCGACAGAGCTCCCCAACAATAATCAAATTCTCATCATCCTCGAAATATTCGTAAATACTCATGATATTTGGATGGTCCTATCCAAGTAATATTTGTATTATAGTTTTCGAAGCATCTTACGAGGCTGCGTAAGATCTCTATCTCTTGAAGTGCTTTCTTTCTCTCGTTCTCGGTAAGAGATTTGATTGGTATCATTTTCACCGCTCGATGCATTGTGCTAATTTTGTTTCGCGCTTCGACTACGATTCCGGACATGCCTTGGATGAGGTAAGTATAGTGATATTGGTATGTTGCCGATTACCTTGGCCAAGTTCCTTTATATAAATGTAGTTACTATAAAAATCGTGTTTTTTGTGGATGGTGTCTTTGACGGAGTAGCTGATTTCATCTATAATGAATTGGTTAATGAGACTGCAGGAGAAATTGCAAACCTTTTCGGAGTTGTTGATGTTCCTCTGGTCTACTTGGGCAGCAACCCATCTCCGCTCTAATCAGATAAACTTATTAAATTTTGTTTCACAATAAACGTTAACTCGGGACTTTTGGGCTGTTAGCGCTTGTCGTGCGCTAGAGTAAACAATTTGCTCAATTTGGTTGAAAAGTTTCATCGTGGTAGCATAGATATTGCTAGATCTCAGTTTAATAGTAGAGGACTAAAGCTTGAATGTGAGAGGAAAAAGAGACACGATTAAGAGACAGGCTCATTCGGCTGCCATAATTTTGCGAAAAATTGATAAGTCAAATTCAATACTACAATAGAGCTTTAGTTAATCCTTTTCCCTCTGTTTTTTTAGAGTCTTTGTTTGCTAGGTCATTGTAATCATCTCTGCGAAAATTCAAAATCTAAAGAATGTAAAAGAATCTCACTTACTTCCACTTCCACTATTCTAAGCTGAAAGAGTAATAAGGATTATCCAAAGGCATCTAAGCTGACCTGACTTCACTCAAGTTAAAAATTCCAATATCTCGAGCTTAAAGATTTCGTCATAAATAACAAATTCTCACAAGTATCTCTCAAGCAATTGCAGCAAATTGTGGCTTGTTTTGTCCCCAGGGTCAGAATATTAGATTGGTTAAGTGGAGTTGTCTTGACTGATCCTCGATTTAGAAATCCAAAAGAAGCCTTTTTTCCTCGTGAAGTAACGAAGTGTCTCTAAAACCTTTCAAAAGCACTAAAAAACTTGCCAATAACTTCCTCTCTTTTATTAACCACTTTTCCTCAATGTCTCTGCTACTTTCTCCACACTAATATTCCAGAGATTTTGCAAATACCTTTTTTTTTCATAACCCCTTTCAAACCAAGCTTCACTATATATGTAAAGAGTGTTCAAAGCACGCGATATTGAACGATCTTTGCGGAGAATTTCCTCATCTTTCATAAAAAATTGATCTCCTAATTTTTCACTTAGAACACTACCTCGGCCGAAGAGAGACGATTACAATGATTTACTAACAGCCTTTTTATTCTAAAGCGAGCTTAATTACAATCAATTCACTGAGAATATGCCGGGCAGTATTCCTTTTTTTCAGGTTAATTCCCTCCTTTACTGCAGAGAAATAATAATTGAGTTACTGGCTTAATTGAGGTGTTTGAAGACATTCACTTTGAAAGCGAATTTTATTTCGGAAATACCCTCAAATTCTCATTTGAATTCATTTTAATCTCGAAGACTTTATACGGAAAGAATTTTCTGTCGTTAGCCCCAAGAAAGAGAGTTGATTGATTCCTAATATATTATAAATAGACGAGGAACACGGACACAATTTTTCGAAATGTCTCGAAAATTTAGTTGAAGCGCTTCTCAATGAAAAACACCTGTGGAAGATATTTCCTTCCATGTTTCCAAGAATAAACCCAAATTCGCAAATCTCGTGTGCAATAACAAATGAATATGTTGCTAGTTCCAGCTGCCTAGACGCTTACAAAGCTTTTCTTTATGATAAAACAATCACTTTGGGTCACTTTGGTATGAATACGTCGAGTTCTCTAGCCGTTTCGATCATTTCGCTTTCCATTAAAAATGATTCTCAATTCCAGTTTTTTCGGATGAATTTCAGTATGTTGCTCTTAGAACTAGCCTAAGGTGGAGGTCCTCTCTCGAGTAATGCTAATTAAATCTAAAATGCCTTCTGTATGAACCTCAAAACTTAACTTTGGCGCGATAGAGCAACTTTTTAGCGTGTCTTCCATAGGGCATAATTCGGCTCTAATTCTCTGATCCCGCTCAGGATTAGTCAGGTTTGTGGTTAGTCACGACTGAAGCTGAGAGAAAATTGGAAAGTTAGGGTCTATCCAGTAGTTGAGTTTCTCTGACCTTTGGATTGTTAAAAAAATTTGCTAATTCCTGGAAGGTTATACAACTCACTGGAACTAATCTCTGCCATTTGAAAATCGGAGAAAAGAATTTGATTTTGAGAAATAGATCGAATTCTGCTACTTTTGATTTTGTTCCAGTTCATCTAAAATTTTATTTCCTTCAATCCCATAGCCAGTAACTGCAAATCGGCTCTAAATTTCATTTTGATCGAGAACACCGAATTAAAGCCATTAATCAAGTTGATTTTTCATACCGCAAACAAAAAAACATTAAAAACTTTATCAGCTATCGTTTCAAATGATTCCAACAGAATTAAGCATGCAGCTTGACCCAAAGCTCCTCGCTCAGATGAAAAAGGATGCGGTTCCAATGCAATTCGCGGGAGCTGTCCCTCAGAACTTCCTAACCCCGAAAATGATGGGAAACCCGGCAGATTTGAGCAGATTTCCGCAAGGATACAAAGTTTTTGGTAATTTTGCGTCTTCTACCGCCTGAATCTCTAATCACCGACCTAGATCCTATGGGAATGCAGACTGTAGTCCCTCAAGATCACGGATTGGGAATAGATTATTCAAAGATGATGATGATCGCGCCTGGACAGGCTATTGCGATCAAGGACCCTTATGCAGGCCAGATTCCCATGATGGAGAAGTAATATTGTGAATTCGAGCTTATGAAAACCGGTTTTAGGAATCTTAAAGAAGACGGCAAAGAATCGGCGCGCGATGAACTTAAAAAGCAGTTCGAAATGATATCTGAACTGGCAGATTTAAATGCAGCGAAAGGAGATTATAACCAGGCAAGTTTGAATCAATGTGAATTATTCTAGAACATTGATTTATAGGCTATTATGCTGTATAACAAAATTCTCGAGGTAAACCCAAATAATGCAAGTGCCTGGACATCGCTCGGACATTGCTATTCTATGCTTAATGACAACTTCAGCGCGCTGAAAGCCTATCAACAGGCAATGAGTGTCTCTGAAGGAGAAGCGGTACAAAACTTTCTCATTATTCGAAAATATTTACATTTTTTCGATAAATCGATAGAAAGATGAGCAGCTTTGGTACGGCATCGGTCTGCTTTATGAGAAGGTATAGCAAAAGCCCTTTGGTTCGAAAAAAATTAATGGTTTTATTGGAAAGATTGAGGATTATCAGAATGCTGAGCTTGCATTCAGAAATGGGTTGAATATTTGCACCAGCGATGCGCTTAAAGGAGAGTTGTATTACCATCTCGGGTATATATTGAAAGCCAAAACCGAATACGATGAGGCGATTAAAGTAAAAATTAGAATTGTGTGAATTTCTGCTAACAAGAGTTAACAGCTGCTAAGCAACGCGGTGCTTATAGGAAAGTTTTCGAATTCGAAGACGGTGGAGATTCTCTGCACGATTGGCCGATGTTTCGAAGAGAAAAATAACGTAAATAACTTCATTCATTCGCAATGGGCAAAAATTATTTGTTCTGTTAGTTCCCAGAAGCGTTGAAAATGTACAATCACGCGCTTTCTCTTGATGAGAGCAACCCGTTCACACATGAGTTCATTGGCTGGCTTTACTTCCAAATAGAGAATCCTGTAAAGACTTACAAGCTGTTTCATGTTTTAATCAGTGATCAGACTGAGGCTCTAAAATACCTTCAAAAAGACAAATTTCAAGAGATGGATGAAGAAGGAGAGCTGAATTACATGATCGCTCGATGTCATATGAAATTGAAGAACTATAGCATCGCCTATGAGTTGTTCCAGAAATGCTTGAGCAAGAGACCTTATGTCTCATTTTATTGGTCTTCCTTTGGAATTCTTTTTACTGAGATCAACCAGGTACTTTCGTTTATCTAATTGAAAGGCGTTTACTAACCTTTCTGCCTTGTAGTTCAAATCAGCGTACGAGGCGTTCAATCAAGCGCTTAAACTTAACCCGAATATCGCTGAAAACTTCTACAATCTTGGATGCTTAAGTGAGCTCTCGGGCCAGCTGAACGAGGCAGTAATGTACTACGATAAAGCCCTGAGTGTCCAGCCGACATTGACTTTCGCGTTGACTCGTAAAAATAATATTATGTATAACATGGGACAGATGCAGCCTCAGGAGTATACCTTACCTTCTGTTTTTCCCTTTGCTCATTTGATTTCGTTAGAATTGTTTTCAAACACCCAGTTTTCAAGCTCTCGTATTTGAAGATCCAAATGAAAGAGAAGCTTGATAAAACATTCACGAATATCCGCAGAACAGACAAGAACGCATCGCTATCGCTGAATCCTGGTGTTTTGAACTTGATCCAGCCGCAATCTAATGTAACTAATGTAACCATAAATAACAATCTTCACAGCAACGTGCAGAATCAGTCGTTTATCCTTCAAAACCCGATGCAAGCGCTTCAACAGCAACAGCAACAGCAGCAGCAACAATTGCAACAACAAGCGATGGGGAAAGCGATGATGCCTATCGGCGCCAACGGAATGACCCCAACGTATTATCAAAATCCGTTTGGAGGGCAAATTATCGCCAATCCGATGCTTGATAAAGACCCTTCGTTGAGCCTTTTGCAACAGCAACAACAACAGTTGCAGCAACAGCAGCTTCAGCAACAACAATTGCAGCAACAGCAACAACTCCAGCAGCAGCAGAGAGCGCTCGGTGGATTTCCTCAAGGAATTCAGCTGACGCAGCAAGCCGATCTTTACAAAACAGGACAGCAAACGCCACGTAATTCATTTCCTCTTTGATTTTGTGATTTATGCGACTATTTATAAAGAATTAGGTATTCAGATTGGAGGAGTTGGCTTTCAAAATATGAACGGAATGTTGCCGCAGGTCGGCGCTGGTGGCTTCCCTGTGGTTGGTTTCCCAGCCGATCAGCAACAGCAACAGGCCTTACAGCAAATGAATCCATATGCAGCGATGATGCAAAACAAGCCTCAAGCAGTTCCTACTGGCACTGCTTTCCCGTTGAATGGAACGATCCCTCAGCTCGCCAATCCTGGCTTACCTACCACTACTGTCGGTGTTCCGGACTTAAAATTGCCTGGAGCTGACCCAACTTCAATGCAACTAAAGGACAATTTACAAAAATCCGTGACCTCGCAGCCTCAAACCCCAACGCTTGGCCCAATGAAAGCCACGCCTGTACCTGAGAAAAAACTATCATTGCACGACACGCTGGCCTCGCTTGTGCCTGATAGCAATAAAGGACTACAAAAACCTCACCCTCAAACACATCAAGTTCAAACACCTCAACTTCCAACACATCAAGTGCAAACACCTCAAGTTCAAACGTCTCAACAGCATCCACAGCAATCATCTCAACCAGTTCCTCAGCAAACTCAACAAGAGCTTCACAAACCTCAGGCACATTCCATTGTACAGCCTCAGGTTTTAACACACCCTCAAGTTTCAACACAACCTCAGGGTTTAGCCCATCCACAGGTTTTAGTTCAGCCGCAAGTAATAGTTCCACAAAAGCAGCAGGAACTCGAGTCGAAGCAGCAGAATGCAGAAAAAGCGTTGGCTCAAAATGAAAAAGAGAAAATGGATTCAATTCTTCAAAAGATCTCAGCATTCTCAGAGAACGCTAAAGCGCCTACTCCTGACACTAAAACTATCGCTGGAGCTATCGGCTTGAAAACAAGTCGAAGTTTCCAACTGGCGAAAGACAAAGGAAACGCGGACGACTTGAGATCGGTTCCTGTTAAAAAACTGAAATCTGACGCTTCTACCGGTAACAAACCAGAGGAGCCTCCACAAACAATGCCTGCAACTGAACATGTGGAAAGACCAGAAGAACACGCTCATGCTGAAGGCGCAGAGAAGGCCGATGAAGCATCGCAACTGGCGAAAAATTTATCAACAGCGAAACTAATCAAGCCCCTAGTGTTGACGTCACCTCTCCCAACAGCCAAGCAGCCGCAAACTTAGCTTTTTCTTTTTTATTGAAGTACATACACATTTTGTTTTTTTGAAAAGGCTCGTTTTTAGAAGAACATGTATTCTGATTAGATTATATTGTCTTTTTTGCTCTTGTGTTGCCATACTGAACAGTTATGTTCAGGTTCTTCTCTTGTAAATTGTGTAGAGTGAGAATACGATTCGCTAATTTATCTAAATCACCGATTGCGGATAAATCTGACTACTGATGATTAAGTTCGCTATCATAACAGATTTTAAAATTAAGTATCTAACTACCATAAGTCTATCAAATGGCGCAATTTCCTTGTGAGAATATACCAGGCAAGGATATTAGCTACATTAAGACCTTATCGAGTTATTCCCCCACGATACAAAACGCGTTAAACGGCGGCGGTAGTGATCAAATACTCACTCATTCGCCATCAAACGGAACGCTTATCAGTCATTTCGTGACGCTGGCTAACGAAGCGCATGATACTAATCATGAAAATGACCATGAACATGAGCTAGAGGCTAGCACGATACTCTTTCCGCGAGATTTGAACCAAAGAGGCTCGGATTCTCCTCCTGTGTATAGAACTCTCACGAACACTCGTAACAGCACCTACGAAAATCCACTACGCACAGATAATAACCAAACTTTGAACAGTAGTATTGAGAAAAGTTATCAGGGTGTTAGTAGGGCTGGCGCGAACAAGCCTCCGCTTCGCTCGACGTCAGTTCCGAGAATTTGCCGCAGTTTTGAGTGCATTGGGATGGTCTCTTCCAACTTGAATAAGAGCCAATCGACAATTAATGAGTATCTAGACAATATCAAGCAAGGGAGTGTTGCACATGAGAGTTATACAGCGAATCCGGATTATAATCCCGAGAAGCAGTATTTCAAGGACCCTGAGATCCAAAAAATTGCATTGGCTGCAAGAGTGAGGAAAGAAATCAATTGGCGAGACGCGTCGAAGCAGCGAGAATATTTCGAGCTCATAAAGGAGTCTGGTTTGTTCAATGAGAAATTTTATGGACTTCCTGAAAAGCAAATTGATTCGAGACTATCGCAGATACAGGGAACTCTGAAATTTGTTACTTGCCTCGAAAACATTGAATCTTCTCCTCCATCTCGCAGAGTAGCAAATCATCTAACGATGCATCCCTATTTTTTCCCTGAAGAAACGCAAAATTCACCAGCAAACTCTAGACCAATCCTAACTAATAATAGCTCGCTCAATGTCCTGAGAACGAGTTCTGTTTCTGCAAAGAAGATTGGAAACAAAGAAGTAAGAGGAGTTCGTCCGAGCTTTGTTAATGTGAACGAGTGGGTTACTGCGAAAAAGGAGCAGAACTCCGCCTCTAAAGAAAATCTAGTCGGAAGGAGCACAGAAACTAAAGGACAGAGAAGCACTGAGGCGAAAAAACGTGAAAATAATCCATTTTCAAACCATTTGTTTACAAATCCAGCAGATCATAGTGTTAATACCTCTTTGAACCAATCTAGGCTCAGACCGCATCTGGAGAAATTATTCAGAGCGGCCTAGACAGGTCTTAGTCAAAGGCAGAGTAATATAATAACCTAACAATTTACATTAGTTCCATTGTTTGTTTGTTTTTTTTTTTGATCTTCTTAACTCTTTAAATTTTCCATGACATCAATCTTCAACTAAAGAATTCATATGATTCTTTTTTACAGTGCCTATCTTGCAGTTTATGCGGTTAATTGGAAACAAGACTTAGGCTATTGAGAAATTTAAGTAGCTAATCAGCGATGATAATGTTATAGAAGCACTAGTTGCAGCACGAGAATCAATTCGGATATACAAATCAATGCACAAACTGCAATTTTCTAATAATTACACCCTTAAACTTAACCACCGAAACCGTAGAGGGTTCTGCCTTGTCTCTTCAACGCATAAACAACGTCGAGGGCAGTGACAGTCTTTCTCTTAGCGTGCTCAGTGTAGGTTGTAGCGTCTCTGACGACATTTTCCAAGAAGCTCTTCAACACGGCTCTGGAATCGTCGTAAATGTACGTGGAGATACGCTTAACGCCACCTCTTCTTGCCAATCTTCTAATAGCTGGCTTGGTAATACCTTCAATGCTTGGCTTATTTGTCTTTCTAGCGTGTCTCTTGGCGCCGACCTTACCGACACCTTTACCACCTTTTCCTTGTCCGACCATATTTAATAATGTCTTTCTCTTTGCTTAAGAAATTTGATTTAAATTATTTATTTTTTTCGAAATATTTAAATACCCGCCTTCGAAATCTCGTATCTGATTGGTCGAATCAAATTTGATTAGGATATCAATTCGCGCTCGAAGCATCAGTTTCATGTGATTAATTCAAGTTCGAAACCTTAGCCTCGATCCTTGGGAGGTCCAATCGAATCGCTGGGATTAAATCGGAGCAGCCTCATTTCAAGTTTAAAAGCCCGGAGAAGCGGAGTAATAGAAATAAATTCAAAAAGAAATTATTACAGAACCGAAAAAAGAGAAAGTCATAATGGCAAGAACTAAACAAACTGCAAGAAAGTCTACTGGTGCGAAAGCTCCAAGAAAACAATTAGCTTCTAAGGCCGCAAGAAAAAGCGCGCCAGCGACTGGTGGTGTGAAGAAGCCTCATAGATATCGTCCTGGTACCGTTGCTCTGAGAGAAATCAGAAAGTACCAGAAGTCGACGGACCTTCTGATCAGGAAACTGCCTTTCCAAAGATTGGTGAGAGAAATCGCGCATGAGTTCCAGAAGGAGCTCAGATTCCAAAGCTCTGCTGTGCTTGCGCTTCAAGAAGCTGCTGAGTCGTATCTTGTTGCGTTGTTTGAAGATACTAACCTGTGCGCTATTCATGCGAAGAGAGTTACTATTATGTCGAAAGATCTTGCTCTTGCGAGAAGAATTAGAGGAGAAAGATTCTAAATTAACTTATAAGAGAGATTATTAGGTTTTTAGTTGGTTGTTTATGTATCTTTTTATGTAATTTACTTAAAACGTATTGCTCTGTACAAAGCCGTAAGCTTGCTTTAACATATTGAGAAATCATGCTTTTATTGAGACGACGAAGTAAGAGAATAGAATATGAATATATTACGAATGTAATAACATTGAGATTGAACTTTTTGAAGGAAAAACGTGATACATAGAGCCATTTTAAATGATGAGAAGGAACGAAGATATGTGTTGAATTTCAAATTTTATCTGTAAAGAGCAAGTTGATAACTTAGGGCCTTAGTGGTAAATTAGATAGATGGGATGAGTGAGATCTTCTAACAAAAACTTGGTTTTGCTTTGCTGTGAAGGTAGTTATTGACTTATGCTTCATCATGATGATTGCTAAAGCTATGATAAATTACGGTTTTCAAGTCGTAAAAAAGTGTCGGTTAAAACTTTGCAAAATAAATTGAATAAAATTCAATATCAACGAAAAATGCACACAAGAGGTCGAACTATGACTGAACCTGCTGAGGAGACCAAGCGTCAAAAGGTACTAATAAGCCGACAACGTGATTAAAATTGTTTCAAACCCCGCTAGTCAAGCACTCCCTCAAAACTACCTGAAGGCAAAGGCGATACAACGAACAAAGTGAAAATCCTTGTTCGTATGAGGCCAATAATCGCTAATGAAGTGTCTAATAAGGAGATTACTATCAAAGGCGTAAGACTCATACAGTAATGCTGATTTATTTGACCCCTTGGCCTTAGGATAACACCATCAAACTGGTCCGTCCTGATTACACAAATGTGTTTATGAAGTTTGACAAAGTGCTCGACCCCGGATGCCAGCAAGCTGACATATTCGAGAACGTAGAGCATGCAATTGACTTATTTCTGAAAGGAACCAATTACACGATTTTTGCATAGTAATTTTTCATCCTGATTGCTTTCTCAAATAGAATAACAATCCGTCTAGTGGGCAGACTGGAGCTGGAAAGACTTACACTGTGATAGGAGATCCTTCAGAAGCCCCTAATGGCCAGATTTCTCTCGCAAAAGTAGAAAAAACATGATAACTGTAATTTCATTCATTGTGTGGGATAGGGCAATAGTAGAGGGTTACTGCCAAGAGCTCTTGATTCAATATTCCAACAGTTGAACACGCCTAAGTACCTGAATAGCGACTGCAGAGTCAATATTTCGTTTTATGAAGTCTACAATGAGAAAGTATAAGAGAAATACTTTCCAAAGCCTAATGTGACTTGCTATGCAATAGATATACGATTTGCTTAACTTAAGAGAGTCGTTCAAGATGAATGGACTTGAATTGAGAGACGGGAAGAACGAAACGAATCAAATCATTGGGTTAACTAAAGTTAGTGTCAGAACAGCAAAGGAAGCGCTGGAATACCTGAGCTTAGGATTGAAGGTAAATGGCAAGCTCTTCTAACTGTGCTAATCTGTTTGGACATAACAGAATAGGGCAACAGGATCTACAAACGCAAATATTCAGTCTTCTCGAAGTCATTCGATCTTCGAGATCACCCTAGCTCAAGACGATATGACTCATAGAGCAAAGCCAGTGTTTTCAAAAGTAGGGCTTAGCTGCTTCAACACCCTCAATAATTCATAATAGTTGAGAATAGTGGATCTCGCTGGCTCTGAAAAATTTTCCATCCCAAGGAAAATCTCAAAAGAAGAGAGAGATTTCAGAATCCAAGAGCTGACCTCGATTAACGGCAGTCTGTCAGCGCTTGGGCATTGTATTACAGCCCTCGTGGACTCGAAAAGGACGCATATTCCATTTAGAAGCTCAAAATTGACGAGGTACTCAGCCGTTATATGTATCTTCCTCAATTGTAACTTTAGGGTTTTGATGGATTCTCTCTGCGGCAGTTCAAGAATCTGCTTCATAGTCTGTATCTCGCCGGCGATAAACGCAGCAGCAGAGACACTATCAACCCTGCAGTTTGCCAACCGAGCGAAGAAGGTCGTCCTTGATGATAGACACATTCGGAAAGTGCATTCGAAAACAAAAAGCATCAATATCGACTCTAAGTTCGATGATTTTGTGAAAATATTAAAAAGCTACTACCAAGTAAAAGAAGCTTCGTATCTCAGAATCTGATCGCTCAATATCTTTTTCATTAGAAACACGGAAAAACCGGAAATTTCTTCGATATGTTGAGCAATGGCAAACTGAACGATCTGGAGAACGAAGTTTCTGAATTGCGAGAGCAAAATGAGTAAATTCAAGCCTGTGATAATTGAGAATATAATTCTTTTTCAGATACCTGAGGCAAGAGCTTTATGACTTCAAAAGAAGCTGCAGCCCGATTTTAGAGCAGCATTCTCAATACCTCCGATCCTCTTCTACAACGCCTCCAAAATTTAGAAGTATTATCCTCTCCTACTGATCCTCAAGGACTAAAACCATTCTGTTTTCACAGACAATAATAGCTCTTTCACTCCTTATTATGACCATGCGCCAAATTTCTCAGCAAGTCCCAACCAGTTTCGCACCCGTTCCGCCTCACCCTTGGAAAAACGAGTGAGATTTGGAGACTCGCCATCAATTGAAAGAACCAAATCAGAGAATTCATTCGCAGGCCACGCGTTCTTCGAAAACCTCATTCTCCAGCCCTTAGAGCCACCATATTTCATAAACCCAAACGTTTCGCAAGACAAAAACAAACCTCCATCGCTAACCTGTTCTGAGTCAAAGCTATCCCCTGCTAACACAATCACCAGCGGAAAAAGCTCACAATCCTCTTTGCAAAGAGTCCAGAAATTCCTCAAAAATCAAAAGAATTCATGCGAGGAAAAGGGTCCTTGCGAGGTAAAGCATCCATATAATCACCCAGTGATTGACTTTTTCCCCCTTACAGCAAGAGAAACCAGAGAAATTACTCGGAAAAAAATTAAAACAGAAGGAATTCGAAAGAAAATACGAGCTATTCTTTGCAGATCACTCAAGCAGCACTACTTCCCTTGATAGCACCTCGAAAGTCAACTCTTCTCTACATAATCTTTCCCAACTGTCTGGGCAAGGAATGAATACCAGTTGTTCTTCGACAAAGATACTAGCAAGACAAGAAAGCAAAGATAAAGAGGCTCTTAATGAAACAAAGCGAAAGACAACGCCGAAAGAGGCAAGCAGTTCGATCAGCGAGTCAAGCGATAGTTATCAGTTTATTGACGATATTTCAGACTCCGAGCGGAGAAAGCGACAGCCACAGAAACTGTATCAAATCATAGATTCTTCCACGGAGTTTCAGCGCAATCCAAGCGCAGAGATACTGAGGGCTGATAGTTCGATAAGCTCTCAAAGCAGTCAGCTTTTTAAAGATATGAAAGCTTCTCTCCATGGGCCAACTCAGAGCTTGGATGTAATTTGTTCTGGAGTAATTATCGTAGAAATAACCTTCATTGCCTTAGAAATTAAGCACGACTTCTGACGAGCATTCATTTTCGAAAAAAATTACGGAGAGTTCATTCCTGAAAAAATCACAGAGCCCTCAGATTTCCACAAGCGAGCAGATGATAAAATCCATTGATCAGAAGATCATGTCTGTTCACGAGATGAATAGTCAGCACGAAGAACTCATCAAAAAGCTTGATAGAAGACTCGAGGAGTACCAAATTAAAAACAATGAGGCAACTATCAAATACTATGAACCGCAGAGACTCACTGATAGACTTGGTAACAAAAGAACAATTTATGACTGTTCTTTATAGTTTAATTGCGGTTTTAGATACTAATATCCCTAAATCACAGAGAAGCGAGTTTTCTGGCATCATTGACGAGTTGAAGAACGAGGTCACAAATGCTTTATATCAGATTAGGGAAATACAAGGTAGATAGAAAGAAATGATAAATTGATGAACTAACCGTGTATAGACCATCAGAAATTCGAGTGTGGAACCTTGAAAACTGAAGATGATAGCAGCATATTGGACTCAGAGACTTCTTCAGAGGACGAGAGTAGCTGCTACTCTAGAGAGAGCCTGCAAAACATTAGCAATTGCCTCTCGAATCACTCCAAGAACCAGAGGAGCAGTGTCTCAAAATCGGAGAAAAGTTCGTATTCGGCTGCGGAAAAAGTGAAACAGAACGTAATGGAGAGCGCAAGGCTCTTGCTAAATCGAAACTATACTGAACTCAACAAGGCTTTGGAAAAGCGAGAACATATGAACTCTACTCATAGCATTACAAGCATTAGCGAGTAACTAACATCATTTGAAATTTTACTTGAATAACGTTCTATCAATGCGTTTATTATAGCAGCGAGCTCAGCAGATCGAACTCGAGCATCGATATTATGAAGAAAAATTTGTCAATGCTGAAGGAAAACTTGAGAGACGCGTTTTGAAGGGTCTAATAAGAAATTTGCTAATTTTAAAGAAATAGCTAATTGCATTTCAATTTTCATGTATATTATTTGTTCATTCAAGCTTTCTTAGTTTGTTCACCAATCTCTACAGAGATGAGAAAAAATATCAGTTAATATTACACGTAATTATTTTCTCTTTGAAAATCAAAATGTATCTCAACCAAACCACGAGAGTGCGCTGCTCGAATTTCGGCTTCGTTGGAAAAGGTCTTATCTCACTCATTGTAAATGTTAGCCTTGTTTTCCCCGTACAAAATATATAAATTTCACAATAAACTTTTTATATTCTCGTCGAAGAAACGGACTGGTTTTTAAATCACGAAGTTATTTTCTCCAAGCAGCATAAAGCTCAAATATTAATACAATCAAATAGTCAGCTGATCAGACTCTTTAAGCAATTTAACAGTATTGAGGAAATCTTCCTTATCTTTTGTGAGGTTGAACACCTTCAATGCAGCGTTAAGGACGCTCTCTTTCTTCTTCAGCAAAGTCTTGCAGCCTTCAATCTATAAAATTTTGAGGCATTCTGTAAAAAATCTATTTTCAAGGCCAATATTTACATCTTCGTCAGTGAATCCTAATGCCTGTCGTTCACTTTTGATAATATCGATTATATAGCCTATTAATCAATGGTGTTAAGGGACAATCCATGAGGTAGTTACTTCTCTCTTTCACCGTGTGAAGGACTTTAATGTTCTCGATGAAATCATTTTTGTCTTTGGTTTGATCATAAACCTCAAATATACTGTGAATCATCACATCATCCTCTTCAATCATCTATCAAAAAATGTCAATTAGCATTGATTCTCTCACATAGAGGTGTATGTACGTCATAAATGAAGTTCATATGAGGAAGACCCTTGATAAACTTTCCGTGTTCGAAGTTTTCAATGGTTTCTTTTCTGCGATTGATTTCAGAGCCCTGAGCGATTTTACTCTCAAGCACGCTCATTTCATATCGAGTGATCACTTGAAAAGTATTGAGTCGGTCAGTGCATCTAATTTCCTGGGTTACCTGCAGCTTTCTCGTCGGCAAACTTCGTGAGTTTATGAATAAATTCATTTTTCGTGGTTTTGTTCTTTCTGAACTCTTCATAATAACGATTAACTGTGGTATCGCCAGCTCGAATGATCTGTTGTTAAAAAAGTGCATTATAGCACTGAATAAAAAAGTTATTAACCTTTTCGAGCGTAATTCTAGTGTCAAGGTTGAGGTACTTGTTCAACGAATAGATTATTCTCATCTGTTCTTGCACGTGCTCATCATAGTCTGAAATTTTCTCCATAAATTCCTGTAATTCCAGAGATTTAAAACGAAAACAGCCTATCTGCAGTCTACCTTGTCATTTTTGAAATATTGAAGTTTCTCAATGATTCCGAGCGTATCCAAGAATTCTTTTACATCGCCTGAGAGAAGATTACGGTGTGATGAACCCAAGAATGTAGGTAGGTTACCGTTATAGAGGTATACTTCATGGCAAGCCAATACGCTAATCTCTTCTTCCATATAGAGGTAGAGGAAAGATTTATACTGTCTCTCTGAAATCAGCTTATCATTGTCCTATCAACCGACTAGTTAAACAAGTATTCCTCTACAAGCATTACCATGAGATTCTTCAAAAGGGTTTTAAATAAGTTGTAAGTGTATAATCGTTTCTTTTCCGTTGGACTGCTGCAAATGGAAAGGCTTTCTGGGTCTAATTCTACCATTTCCCTTGCAAAATAAGGTTACAAATGCTCACCACCCATTGTAATGTTACTTCAGCTTCCCTTCAATCTTAGGGTTATATCCCTCCTTCTCGAACGCCAGCAATAATTCAAAAAGTTCAGTGTGATGCTAAAAAAAAGTACAGTGTTAGTGGCGAGTCGCTTCCAAAGAAACTTACATGCTCCATCAAGAACCTCAGTCTATCGATATCGATTTCCGTGAGGAACTTTGCGTGACTCGTCAGCTGCTGAAGTTTCTCTCTCTAAGAAAGAAAATACATTCGATCAATAACGAGAAGGAACAAACGCTTTACATGATAGACCTTTTGGTCCACGGTTTCATGGAATTTATTGATATAAACCTTCTCGATCTCAGTCTTCTCTTCCTTGGGAGGTATCAAGACATGCATACTCTGCGATCTGTTTCGTAGTTCAGCAGTACCTGATGTTTCTTGTCTTGCAAAGCCAGACTGTCCGTGAGCATCTGGAATCAAACTGCTCCTTGGAGTCGTGTCAACACTGTCACTAGCCACGAGCTTCAATGTAAATCCTCTCATGCTCTCTTGACGATCAACCTTCAACAGAGGAGTATATTTCGAACCGGGCGTCGAGCTTAGCCTCTCTCTTGCTGGAGTTCTTGGCTGATCCAATCCATCCGCAAGGCTCGGCTGTGCCACTCGAGAATCTACGATAGAGTCTACCTTTTCATTCTCTGCACCTAATGACTGAGCAACGGCTTTTTTCTTTGACGGCGATTGTCTCTCTCCCTGAGAATCACTTGCCAATTGGTTATCCGGTACAGTCGTCTGGGCAGAGGGTTCTTTCCTCTCGGAAGGTGGCTCTTTTCTCTCAGAAGGAGGCTCTTTCCTCTGAGATGAAGGCTCTTTCTTGGTTTCCTCAAATATTGGCTCGTCTTTTTTCGTTCCCTTCGACGAAGGCGAATCTTCTTTTTTTACTACATTTAAGCCGAGGTACTTGAGGTATCCAGAGTCTCCCCCGACTGTCTTGTCCGAGAAACTTGGGGATTTGTTAGTTCGAGTGGCTGCGACCTCTCTGCGAGCTCTTTCGAGTTCTTCATCAATGGTATTTTGGGTGACATCGCCCTTATTTGATGATTCCTTAAAGAATTAACGATGAGCTAAAACCAACAAAATTTCACTTACATTGCTCTTAGTCTCGTTGCTCGTTTTGCGTGGATCCGGTCTGGGTCCTGTATGCTCTTCGTTGTCCTTTGGAAGGTTCAGCTCTCTGAAATAGTGGTTGAGGGAGATAGTGAGCTCGTTGAGATTGCTGTCGTATTTGAAACATTGTAAGCTGGCGTTCACTGCGCTATTGGGGATGCTTTTCTTCGCTTTAAACACTTCTCTTTCCCTCGAACTGAACCGATCGCAGAGATATGCCTCCCATTTCTTTTTCGCAATGGCCTTGAGACTAGGAACTGCTTTCTAAAAAAAATAGGATGAAATAAATTTCTCATAATTATAAAAGGAAGCCCTACGTCAAGTTGATCCCAGCCACCGTTATCAGCAACTACATCGAGAATAATGTCTTTCTCTTTGGAAAGGAGATGGAAGAGCATTCCATAGATTTCAAGTTCGAAACCCCTGATTTGTTCGTTGAGTTTCAGTGCTTTTTTCTAAAAATGAAATTAGAATCAAATTTTTCGAGGAAAATCTACAATAAAATCGATATTATCATTCACTGAAGGGTCGACTGTTTTGGTTGTTGATGATGAGACTGGGCGAGGATTCTCCTTTGGTTTTTCCTCGATCAGAATTTGCTTATTCTCGCTTTGTTTACTGACCCGCTCTACACGTTCAGGGACCGTTTTGTTCTCCAGGATTCGCTGCTGCTGCGAAGTTTCAGGTCTCTTTTCTTCAGCTGCCGACAAATAGAATGAGCTATTGCTTTGAGAGACATTGTCAGATCTGAAATTCATCATTAAAACTCCACTTATAAGCATCAAGAGCTTACTTCAAGAAGTATGAAAAATCTCTGGTGACAGGAGATTTCGTTCTGCTCAGTGCTCCATTGCTGATAGTAACTGTTTCTTTGCCTCTTGTTCTCTCGAGTGTCCGTCCTCGCTCATCATTAGCAGGTTCCATGTAATTATTAACCAATCTCTGAGAGCTCGAAAACTGCTTCTGAGTCCCAGTCAGATAGCTTTCTGTTTGTCGCTTTGATCGCATTTTTTGAAGGTGTAATTGGATTATTCGGCTGAGAGTGTCAAAGAAGTCGTCTTCATCGTGATCGCTTTTAAAAACATCAAAAGCAGAAAATATCAGCTCGTCTTTCTCGCTAATAAGCTTCTGCAATGTTTGAACATAGGACTCATCCCTCGTTCTCTGACGGATCAGAGTCTCCGCTAATTTGATGACCTGATCGTTCACTCTCAAAGGAGAAGCCGGTCTGACCATTACTGCGTCTTTATTTCTCTGGACAAGCTGAAGCAGCTGTTTCCTTTAATGAATAATATTGAGTTGGACTCAAATTGAGGAAACTAATACTTCAATGTATGCGGATCATATGGCTCGCGTAGGTGATTCTTCAAAGTTCTGAATACGTCAGGGTTTTCTTCCAATATCAAGCTTTTTAGTGTGCTTGCTACTGTTTCAGTGAGGTAAAGCTGGTCTTCGAGCTCAGCTACCACCTACCCCAGAGATAAATTAGGAAAGTGTTATTTTTATGAGTTAGTTACAAGAATAAATTTCTCTTGGAGGGTTGAAATCTCCCCTGTTTGTGCTGTACGTATACTCCTACTGCGGCTATGGCCTTTTGATACAGTCGTTAAGTAAGCCCATTGAGAATAAAAGCGCGTTACCATTTTCGTTTGCAGAATATATTTCTGGTCCTCTGGATTTGCTGGTTCTGGCTTTCACAGTCTCAGTTCGAACGCCATGTGAGTAGAGGTATTTAATCAAAAAATCAAATATTTCTCTCTGGTCTGAAGTTCTAAGGGAGATATGAGAGTTTGTTAAGGGAAAATGTCCAACACATACCTGAGATACGAATTGATTTGAGTTAGCAATGCTTTCTCTCCCTCCAAAGCTTGGCATTTCAGGAAATAAAACTCTTTTTCATTTATATGCCCTTTCTTCAAAAGCTCATCGAAGAAATAAATGCCAGACCTCTGCAACTCCTCCATTTTCAACGATGAACCAGCTTTTGAACCACTGCCCCCGCCATGCTTAGAATGACTTTGCGAATATGAACTTTTGCTGCCTAACTCCACGAATTCCTCCTCTAAATTGTCATTTCCATACTCCTTCTGGACAGATTTCAGCACTTTTCCAAGACTACCCCAGCTACTTTGACCTGCGAGTGTTTTTATTCTTCTCGAACCGCTGTAAATCGCTATTGCAGGAAGTCTGCGATATTCGACTCTATCCTCCGGAGAGTCACTCTCTTGCAATACATAGTAGTATGAATCCCCGATGGATATGTAAGGCGCGATTAATTCCTCGAATCTAGGGTACACTTGCTCCAATTCCGCTTGATCAGAGACGAGAAGGACGATTGAAACGGCTGTTTGGTCGGTGTTGGCCAAGAACTCCTCGAAATTTGAGATCTCTGAGGCTTCTCTTTCATAATTTTTGCGATCTGTTGCTATGCTAACACTCGATTGGCTCATAAGTTCCAGATCTTCGTCCATGTAGTCCTGAGCAAATCTAGTCATCTTGCTGGTCGAAGGTCTGACGAGTTCGGTGGGTTTGACGACTAAGGTGTAGACATCATTTGGACTTGAGAGTGGTCGCTTGTAGAGATCGTCTACAGTGATGAAAAGACCTGAAAATGGCCTGAGGAGATTTTCAAATTTTGAATGTTACCTTCTTTAGAAACAAAACCCTCGATTGTGTGGTCGGTTAGGTCAAAAAATGAGAGCACGGCTTCTTTGAGCTCGCGAGGAGAGGTGAAATATCCTTTGCGGAACTGTCTCACTCTGTTGCGGTAGCTGATATTCAAAGTATCTCGGTTAGTTGATTTCATTGCGGCTGCGATTTCCTAAATTGATAAACTTTAATTTTATCGGAAGTAATAGAAGACAACTTTTCAAAATTGCTTCCAATGCATTTGGTGCTGACTTCACGCGTCTTCTTTGACTGGTCATTCTCAACGATGAGAGAGATTATCTGTGTGAAGATATTGCTAGTGCATCTGTTTTAGTGAGTTATATGTATAGGAAAATCATTAGAGAAAGGCAGATATGATGTGAATAAGCCAATCTTTTGAAATTTAAGAGGTAACTTTGATTGGTAGTGATTCCTTTCTATATGTCCTAATTAAACAAATCTTTTTTCTTCTTTTTTGGTTTGTTCAAAAGTAGTTTAAATCCATTCCATCATATTATATTCACGTTATCCTATATACGTATTATTCAGACAACCTTTTGCTGAGTTTAGTTTATTGATTGAACATAGCTCATTTTGCTTTTGCCGAATTCTTCTTCACTGTGGCTGAAGATCAATCTATCCTATCGCTTGGATTAAAATTGTATCAAATATGACAACAAAGAAAGCACCAACGCTCTTTATTATGCATTTCTCAGAATTTTACAGTAATGTTTCTCTGAAGACAGCCTTCAAGAAATCAAAATTTAGCAAACAACAGACGGACATTCGACCAGCGGAGATAAAAAGCTATAAACTACTAAATACTCTCAAAATTATACAGATACCTCTTCTCCCTAAGGTTTGCTTATGTATCTCAGTTCAAAATTCTTGATGTTTTTTCAAATTCATGGAAAAACTTGATGATGGAAATAATAAAATGATCTTCTAATTACTAGTCCGCCCTAAGATTCCCTGAGCCTTTGCTTTCTAATCGAGATTCTTAACTTACACTTAAATAGATTTGAGATTGAAGATTAGTAGTTTTGATTCTGCTTAGAACTCGAAATCAAACTTGAATCTCACAAATTTTAATTCTGAGAAATCTTTCGGTTCAAAATTGAAGACAATTTAATTTTGTAGCTCATAGAGTCCCAGGTTGAAGGCATCCCAATCGAAGACGACCTGCATTGATACATTCTATCATAGAACTCGATGAGAGAATCAGCGGGTAATACCTCACCGGATTCACTGGAACAAGAGATGTTGATCCCATCAAGAAATATAAGATCAATTCCATCCTTACTGCCTTACTGCCGCAAAAGAATTATGAATGAAGTAAGACAAGGTTGCTGCAAAAAACTATAAAAAGATTGCGGCTGAAGATAAAGTTTAATGAAAATCAAAAACATGAAACATTAGTCAATAACTGAGACTACATCAAGTCAAAAAGAAAGGTGACAAACCCAAACGTGTGGTTTGTGAAGCGATTAATGAGTTATAAAGCCGTGCTTAAGTCTATGACAGAAAAGCAAGCCATTAGCGTGTAGTATATATTTATTTCTTTATCATTTCTCTGTATGCGATAGGTCTACTATTACATTTTCCGATTTGAAATTCATAAATCATCTCTTAAATGAAGAGGAGACAAGCTAATGGGTGTTCAAAGTTACTTATATTCTCATAGAAAAAGATGAAATACAAAACAAACCACCACATTTGGATCAATTGGTGTCTCAGCAAGCAGCTATTACCGTTTTGCTCTGTTATTCCATGCGCGATCAGTTCAAACCAGAAGTTCTGACAATCTTGACGTTTATAATGGAATAATGATACGCATTTGCTTCTTTTGGGTTGGTTATTCTCATTAGCAGTTTGTAAAAAATCAGCATAGGGCTCATACTACTTAAGATAACATTAAAACCATGGTTTTTAAGTGCATCGGAGTATCTTGGCCTTACAATATCTACCCACGCTAACAACCCATATTAGATAATAAAGGAATAGAGTGTATGGGGAGTCCTATTTTAAGACAGAATTAGTTAAAGGGCGCTCTTAGGCACATCATCAAGAATCGTCTCCCAAAAGAGCTCAAAAAACTTACTTCTTAAAAGCAACTGAGCTCAGTGGGCCTGCTGTTCAATTGTGTACTGCAAAAAATCCGAATGATATTTTCCTTCCTATTGGAACATTGTCCAGAAGCGTTAACAAATTAACTTTTTAGGGTTTTTTTCTCTTTCTATTCGTACAGTTAAATAAATTTTGATTGGTTAGGTGATTTGCCTTAACATGGAAGCATTCAATTTATTCAACTAACTCCAGTTAGGCCTTGTAGAACGTAAAACATTCAAAGAAT